>Ga0075362_10000018_pt1 | contig 75123 bp, 65 predicted proteins | sample EndMetdeltDD1762_FD_71397 | JGI IMG/M metagenome (GOLD analysis project Ga0075362, IMG submission 71397) | Populus endosphere microbial communities from Tennessee, USA - Endosphere MetaG P. deltoides DD176-2 | ecosystem: Host-associated > Plants > Roots > Endosphere | place: USA: Tennessee...
GGGGTAGGCGGCAAGCCCGCCCTGACGAAGACCAACCTTGCCGGCGGCAACAAGCCGACTGTCGAGGCTACGCACTGATCGGCGGCTGTCAGGCGTTCATCCCGCGGGATGAACGCCTGAAGCCAAATGTCAGACCTTGTCGCAGGCGACGATCGCCTCGCGGATTTCATAGCTCTGGGTATTGTTGGCAAGATGCATGACCGGCGGCTTTTCCAGCCGGATGCCGGGCACCCGCATCATCCTGTCAAGAAACATGCGCGTTTCATGCAATGCAACCTGTGAACCCGGGCAGCGGTGAGGGCCGTCGCCGAAATTGAGGTAGCTGGCGACGTTCTTCACTTTTTCGGCACGCTCGCCATCGAAGCTGACAGGGGCGTCACCCACGACGGCCGAATCCAGATTGGCGCTGCGAATGTCGATCGCCACGACATCTCCGGCCTTGATCGGGCCTTCAACGGCATCGGGCATGTCGACATCCGCCACGCGGTAGAGAAATGATGTCACTGGATCGAGCCGCAGGATTTCCTGCAGGATCGCAAACTGGCCCGCTTCGTCGGCAGCAAGAAATTCATCTTTCAGTTCGGGATGATCGAACAAGTGCCATGCCGCCATGCCGATGAACTCGCGCGTGGTCGAAACCCCGGCGGTGCCGTAGGTCGACACTTCGATCATCATTGCGGCATTCGAATAACCCTCGCGCGTCATATAGCTGATGACGTCATCCTTGGGGTTTTCGCGGGCGGCTTCCACTGCCGGAGCGATGTGGCGCTGGAAGAATTCACCGCGCAGGCGGGCGGCCTGCTCAGGGTCGTCCGTGCGGCGGATTTCATGGATTTTCTTGGCCATGCCAAGCGAATCCCCGGCACAGTCCAGGCCAAGGATTTCCGCCGTTACGTTGGCCGCCAGCAGCAGCGCCATTTCATCGAGCACGGCCGAGCCTTTCGCCTGAAGATCGGCGATCAGATAGTCCATCGTGTCATTGATGATCGGATGGTAGCGCGTGACGATGGCCTTGGGCGTGAAGTAGCCGGCCACCGAGGCCCGCCGCTTGCGGTGGGCTTCGCCGTCGAGGAAAAAGAAGGAAACGTGATCGGGATTGTCGATCACCATGCGCATGGCTTCGCCGCCGGCCTGGCGCACATTCGGCGAGCGGAGCAATTCGCGCGCGCCTGCAAAGGTTTTGGTGACGCGGGCATTGGGCTGCGGGCTGGATTTCTCCGCCACCATCTGCGCGCTCTTGCGATCATCTTGGCCGGCGGGTGCCGGTGCAGTCTGGGTCATATTGTCCATTTCATAAATCTCCGACAGCATGCCCGATCAGCCGAGTGAGCGCAGTCAGCCAATTGTTGCAGCCTGCGCGCCCGGCGATGCCGAACAGCCTGATAAAGTACATTGGTACATCGCCCAACTAGCCGGAAGTGGGGCGCAAAGGGAAGCCCTTCCGATGGCGCAGCGAATGACGTCATGTGTGGCACGCAATTGCTGTTTTTGTCCTCCTGTGGTCAAGTGGGTCGATATAAATCGGCTGCACCTTGAGGATTGGGTGACGGCCGCCACAAGGGAGGGTGGAACCATGATTTCGAGAACTAGCAAACTCGCGCTGATTTTGTCGGCCGCGCCAATGGTTTATTGCAGTGCCGCCCAGGCGCAGGAAGCAGCGCAATCGGCGGATTCGGGCGACTCTGTGAACGACAGTGCGACCATCGTCGTCACCGCGCGCCGATTCGAGGAAAAGCTGCGCGATGTTCCCATCGCTATAACGGCCTATTCGCAGGATCAGTTGACCGAGCGCAACGTGTCCTCTGCAAATGACATCGCGGCATTCACACCTTCGCTGACTGCCAATGCGCGCTTTGGCATCGAAAATTCCAGCTTCTCGATCCGCGGTTTCATCCAGGACGTGTTCACGATGCCCACCGTGGGCGTCTATTTCGCCGAAGCGATTGCGCTTCGCGGCGGATCATCAATCACTTCGGGCGAAGGCGCCGGGCCAGGTTCGTTCATGGATCTGCAGAACGTACAGGTTCTTAAAGGTCCGCAAGGCACGCTGTTCGGCCGTAATACGACAGGCGGCGCGATCCTGCTGGTGCCCAACAAGCCGAAAAACGAGTTCGGCGGCTTTGCTGAAGCATCTTACGGCAATTACAATTCGACCAAGTTCACTGCCATGCTCAATGTTCCCGTGGGAGAAGGCGGTCTGCGGCTCGGTTTCGAGCGGATGACTCGCGACGGCTATACCACCAACATCGGTCTTGGCCCTGCGAAGATGAACGATGTAAATTACACCGCCGCGCGCGTCAGTTTCCTCTATCCGATTTCAGACAGGTTCGAAAACTACCTGATTGGTACTTATGCCAAGTCGGATACCAATGGCTTCACTCCCAAGCCGACCTTTTGCGACCCGGCAATCACTTCGGGAACAAACAGCCCGCCGGGACCTTTGACCGCAACCACAAATGGCCAGATCCCGTCGGGCCGCATGTCGTGCGAATCAAAGGCTCGCATTGATGCAACGGGCGATTTCTGGACAGTGGAAAATCCCACCAACAACCCGCGCAGCTTCATGGAGCAGTTCCAGATCATCAACACCACGACCTGGAAAGCGACGGACAACCTGACAGTGAAGAACATCTTCACTTACGGCGAGCTTCGCAACATCGCCAATCAGGATCCATTGGGCACCTATTGGAAGATCAATGCCGACGATCCCAACGCCGGGGTCAACGGCCGGTTCGGCAATTTTACCGGGCAAGTGATCCTCTCGGCGGAATCAGCGGTCAAGCCAGGCCTATATGGCAACAACCAGTCGACCATGACGGAGGAATTGCAGGTCCATGGCGTGAACATGGATGGTAGATTCGATTGGCAGGTTGGCGGCTATTACGAGTTCAGCAAGACGCTTGATCCATTCGTCGGCAACCAGGGCCGGAATGCTATTATTTGTACCGATGTGGTCGCACTCAAGTGCGTTTCTCCATACGGAAACTCGGCTGGTTCCTCGGTGCTCTCACTGCGCAACACGACGTACCGGGATTGGGGTGTCTATGCGCAAGGCATCTACAAGCTGACTGACAATCTGCGGCTCACTGCAGGCATCCGTTACACCGAAAATGCCTCGAAATCGATCGACAAGCAGATCCGCTACCGCTTCCCGGCAGTTGGACCGGTCACGACGTCTTGCAGCAACGCGAGCGCGGTATTGCCGGATTGTATTGTCATAACCCCTGTTGGCGGAGGCTATTACACTACGTCGGCGCCGACCTGGCTCATCAGCCTCGACTACAAGCCGGCCGAGAATGTGCTTGTCTATGCAAAGTATGCGCGCGGATATCGGCAGGGCACAGTCGATGCACGCTCTCTCGATCCCTACAAGACCTTCGGTCCTGAGCAACTCAACAGCTATGAAGTGGGCGGCAAGGTCGATTGGCGCGGGTCCGTGCCTGGTGCTCTGAATGTCGCGTTGTTCTACAATGCCTTCCCGAGGCAGCAGTTCCTCAATACCTGGTCCGACAGCAACAGGTTGACGACGGTTACCGCCATTGCGAACACAGCTCGCTCGCGCAGCTATGGTATCGAAGTCGATGGCGGCGTCGAACCGTTTCGCGGCCTCAGGCTGACGGGCGGCTTCACATATCTCGACAGCAAAATCCTGGAAGTTGCACCCGCAGGGCCCGGCCCTGTTGGCTTCCCGTTGGTGGCGGAAACACAGGGGGTGGGGCGGCCATTCCCCTTTGCTTCGAAATTCAGGGGTTATGCCAAGGTCGCCTATCGCATCCCGATCAATGATGATCTGGGAAGGCTGACCATTTCACTCAATTACAACCACACCAGTGGCTACTTTGCCTCAGGACGAGAGCTGTCATGGATCGATGGATATGATTCATTGGGAGCCAACATTGACTGGAAGGACGTAGGCGGCAAGCCGGTCGACATCGGTCTGTTCGCGACCAATCTTACCCAGACCAAATACTATACTTACGCCACCGATACCCTCAGGCTCGGCGTCATCACCAAGAACCTTGGCGAACCGCGCATGTTCGGCATTCGTGCGCGGGTCCGTTTCGGGTCAGAGGCCGACTGACGTTCAGCGAGGCCGGATGGGCAGGGCGGCGCGGCAAGTTCGCGCTGGCCAGCCCATCCGGTCAATTTCTGCTGCTCATGCCGTGAGGTCAGGCGGCGATTGCAGTGGATCAGCTGGCGCGGGCCAGCATGGCTTCTTCGGGCGTCTGAGGAATTGTCAGGCCCATCAGGCGCCGCTGTTCCAGCTCGCTGATCTTGAGCAGTTTGGCGGCATTCAGGCCCATGATCTTGCGCACCTGCTCGTCATTCAGGCCCTTGAGCCGGGTTGAAATGTGCAGCGGCGAGGGCAGGCCTTCCGGATGCGGATAGTCAGACCCGAACATGACATTATCCTCGCCGAGCAGACCCACGATGCGGGCGAAGTTCTCTTCGGGAAACGGTACGATCTTGACGTGCTTGCGCGCCATGTCGCTGGGCATTTCCTGCGGCTTGCCGCCCGCCCACTTGGCATATTTGGTGGCATACATGCCCTTGTTGATCGTCCCCAGCAGGTAATCCAGCCAGGCGCCGCCGCCATTCTCGATGGACACGACATTGAGGCCGGGGTGGCGACCGAAAAGGTTGAACAGCAGCATGCTGCCGATGGTCTCGATAACAGGGCGGTCGTAGGCTGCCCATGCCGTGAACCCCGGCATCTCGTGCAGCGATCCGCTGGGCGAACGGGCTTCATCGCCCCACATGTCGCCCACTTGCGCATAGTTTTCGGTCAACGCCAGGTGCAGCGTGACGAACAGACCGGCTTCGGCAACACGCGACCAGAAACGGTCGTACCGGGGTGACGCAGGCGTGTAGCGCTTGCCGTCGCGGTCCCAGACGGGGCCAAGCGGCAAGTTCACACCGCGTGCGCCCGCGGCGATCAGGCGTTCCAGTTCGTCCATGGCCTGATCGATGTCATAGAGCCGGATCTGCGGAATGGCATAGATGCGGCTCTGGTGATGATAGCCCCACTGGTCTTCGAGCCAGCGGTTGAATGCGCGGTAGACGGCATGGGCGAGATCGATGTCGCCATGCTCGCACAAGTCCACTTCCACTGAGACGCCGACCGAGGGCAACATGATCGTCGCGTGCACGCCCTGCCGGTTCATCAATTCGAGCCGAGGCTCGCGCTGGCACCATGCGCGCGGCATGTTCGCGTGGATTTCGGGCTGCATCGGCGTATCGGGATCGTCAGGCGGCAATGCGTCCAGTTTGCCTTCTTCCAGCGCTGCCATGAAGTCCGCGGTACCGGCGTCGGAATCAAGCGGCGGGTTGTATGCGGGCATCAGCACGCACCGCTTGCCGTTGACGACGACGTAGTTCTGGTTGCGCGGACCGTTTTCGAAGGTGACTGTGTTCACCCGGTATTCTTCATCGATGTAGCGCGTGAAAGCGTCCTGCGTCTCGATGTAGTGGTTGTCGCAGTCCACCACGAACATGTCGTTTGCCATGACCCAACTCCTTATATTTATTTAATATTATCGACCTAGTAGCACATTTTGCGTTGCTTGTCAGTTCGCGCGGCGGCTAGGGCAAACAAAAGGCAGATTACCAGCACAACCCGCGTCTGCCTATTCGCCCGCTAACACCGCAAAAGGCTCTACCTTGCGCCTGCCGGGCGGCAGGAGCAGCCCGATCGCCAGCGCTACAATCGTCGTCGCGGCTATCCAGCCCATTGTCAGGCGATAGCTTTCCGCGGTCGGAAACAGCGAACCACCATGGGGGTCGGCAATTGTGAACAGAGAAAGGGTCACTGCAATGATCTGCGCGCCCACTGCGCTGCCGAAACCGCGCACCACCAGCATTGTACCGACGGCTTCGCTGGTCCGCTCCTCAGGCACGGTATCGACCACGGCATTGGTCAGTGCTGTGACAATCATTGTGGTGCCGTAGGAAACGATCATCAGCAGGATGACGATTTCGATGAGCCTGCCGGGCAGGAGCATGGCGTAGAACCAGCCGACTGCCGCCACCAGGCACGACGTTGCCACCGCGGAGCGATGGCCGAAGCGGCTCGCCTGCCAGCTGACCAGCGGTCCGGCAGTGATCGTCAGACAGTGCGATGGAATTTTGGCCAGCCCAGCTGCCGTAGCAGTCATGCCAAGGCCGACGCCCGTCCACAGCGGCGACTGGATGTAGGCTGAAAGGATGTAGACCACTTGCATCGTTCCGGCGGCGAGCAGCAGGGTAGCGGCATTGCTGACGGCGAAATTACGGATTGTGAACAGGCGCAGGTCGATGAAGGGATTGCTCGCGCGCAAGGCGCGGCGGCCCCAATAGGCAAAAATCAGCAGGCCCGCCGCCAGCGTCCCGAGGACAGGTGCCGACAGCACCGGGTTGGTCTTGGTCAAGCCGATGGCAATCATCACCAGCGCGATTGCCGGCATGGGGAGCAGGGCTTCGCTCCAGTCGATGTTGAAGGGCAGGCGTGGTGCCTTGCGAGCGGGAATCCATGCCCAGCAGGCAAGCAATGAAACGCCGACCAGCACTGCGCTGGCAACGAACAGCCAATGCCAGCTGAAATTGTCGACGATCATACCGCCAAGGATCAGCCCCATGACACTGCCCAGCCCTTGCGCGGTTGTCAGAAAGCCGATGCTCATCGGCAGGCGGCCCATGTCAAGATTTTCGCGCAGCAGGCCAATGCCGAGCGACAGGACGGTTACCGAGAACCCCTGCATGGCCCGACCGATGAGGACGAGCACGAAATCTTCGGAATAGGCACTGATCAGCGATCCGATCAGAGCCAATGAAAGAGTGATGAGGACCATCGACTTGCGTCCCCAAAGATCGCCCAATCGTCCGACCACCGGGGCCGTTGCGGCCGCGACCAATGGATGGACCGCGACGAGTTGGCCGGCCATGAAGGGATCGCCGAAAGTGCGGATCAGCTTTGGCAGGGCGGCAAAGATCATCGACGTCTCGAACGTGACAGTCGATTCCGCGAGGCAGAGCGCGAGCAAAATCCCGTATGGGTAGGGCTGGCGTGCCGTCATCTCTGCATTCTCCCCTTGCGCCGTCCAGGCATCGCCCGTCGTTCCGAACGGCCGCTCACGATCATTGGGCGTCAGGCTGACCGAGACGAATTGCCCAGTCAATGGCGCCGTGGCTATCAGCGGGCCGAGACCATGTGAGTTTCGCCATAAGTCAGGGAATTTAGCGGCGGTCCGGCGGCGATGCCGGCATTGCAAAGTTGACCGGCAGTGAGCGCAGCCGCAAGCTGGCGCAGTCTGGGAGTGAGACGTATGGTGGAATCTGGGAGTGGATCCGAAGCGGGGCATGACAGGAACCGCCCCGTTGCCTGGGTGACGGGCGCAAGCCGGGGCATGGGCGCCAACATCGCGCTCGAGTTCGCCCGCAACGGCTATGATCTCGCCATCACCGCGCGCGACCAGCAGCGGCTGGACCGTATTGCAAAAGAAGCGTCAGCCTTAGGCGCGGACGTTCTCGCTCTTTGCACTGACCTGACCGATCGCAAGACCCTCGACACTTTCGGCGACGCTGCGCTGGCGCGCTTCGGACGCTGTGACGTGCTGTGCAACGTTGGAGTGTATCAGGGACCGGGCGGCAAGCAGTTGATCATGGATACTGGACTGGACGAGCTGGCGATCAGTTTTGAAGCAGATGTTATCGGCCCGGTTCTGCTCTGCCAGCGCGCCATTCCCGCCATGCTGGCTGCGGGCTCTGGCACCATCGTCAACATGAGCTCCTCATCCGTCGTGATGGTGCCGCCGGGCACAGTGGAGGGCAGCGGCTGGAGCTTTGCCTATGTTGCCGCAAAGGCTGGAATTGACCGTCTTGCGAGCATCATAAATGTGGAACTGGGCGACAAGGGCATTCGAGCCTTCAATGTCGAGCCGGGCTTTGTCGCCTATGGCGAGCGTTTTGCCACGGCGCTGCGCAAGTATCCGGGCATTCCGGTCTCGCCGCCACAAGCCATCGGCCCTGCGGTTCTTTGGCTGGTGCGCGAAGCCGATGCCGGGCGGCTGCTCGACAAGCGCGTGAACCTGCCGGGCCTAACGCATAAATTTGGCTTGCTGGCAGGATGGAATGGTCCGGGCACGAATTTTGAGGCCGAGCAGGCATAAAACCTCATGGCTGAGGCGGCGAATCGCCTGGACCTGAGCGGGAAATCACTTCGCGATAGGGACGGGAGGTGCCAAAATGCGGCAGATTTCAGGCACCGAGTCGCAATTGACTCGCAGCGGAAGCTGCATTATTGAGTCAGTGGACTGACAGAATATTTGGGACGGATAGCGAATGGCAGAAACGGTTACTCTCGACAGCGCAGGCGAAGCGATGAAGCTTTACGTTGCCAGGCCGGAAGGCCAGGCCAAAGGCGCGGTCATTGTCATCCAGGAAGCCTTCGGCATTACCGACCATATCAAGGACGTGTGCAACCGCGCTGCGCAAGCAGGTTACGTCGGCGTCGCGCCCCACGTCTTTCACCGCACGGGCGATCCGCTGATTGCCTATGACAAGATGCAGGAAGTGATTCCGCACATCATGGCGCTGAACCGCGAGGGGATCGATGCCGATCTCAAGGCCACGCTAGACTATCTGGGGGGCGAAGGTTTCACGGGCCGCAAGGTTGCGATCATGGGCTTCTGCATGGGTGGCACGATTGCTTTCTATGCCGGCACCCAGTGGGATCTGGGCGCGGCCGTCACTTTCTATGGCGGCGGCATTGTCATGAACCGCTTCGGTCTGCCGACGCTGCTGGAACTGGTTCCTGAACTGAACACGCCCTGGATGGGCAATTATGGCGAACTCGATCAGTCGATCCCGTTCACCGAAGTGGAAGTGCTTCACCGCGCGGTCGCTGCCAAGGGTGTGCCGGTCGAGGTCAACCGTTACACTGAGGCGGATCACGGCTTCCTGTGCAACGATCGCAGTGCCTATCATGAGGCGTCGGCTGCCGATGCCTGGGCCAAGACGGTTAAGTTTCTGGACAGCCACGTCGGCTGAACAAAGCGTGGGCGGCTGGTCGCCCAAGATATTTTGATTGCCTGGAATTCGGCGGTGCGTGTGCCGCGACAGAGTTTCTGACAGGGCAGTGGATTAAGGAGAAGGCAGATGCAGTATAAGTCGATTTCGGCCGATGGCCACGTCAACGAGCCGCCTGAGCTTTGGGTCAAGAACCTGCCCGCCAAGTTCCGTGACCGCGGCCCGCGCATCATTGAAACCGCCAAGACCAAAGGCCACGCCTGGATCATGGAAGGGCAGAGCCGCCCTTCGCCGATGGGCTTCAGCTCGATGTATACGCGCGGTTCGAAGCGTTTTGACCGCGCTTCGCTGATCGACAGCTTCAAGCAGATCAAGGATCGCGGCGTCCGTTACGAAGACGTGTTCCCCGGTTCTTACGATGCCAAGGAGCGCATCAAGGAGCTGATCGAGGACGAGACCGACGCCGAAGTGATTTTCAACGGCGTGCAGACGGTGTGGAACGGCATCAAACTGTGCCCGGACAAGGAACTGAGCCTCGCCTGCTACAAGGTCTACAATGACTGGATGGTCGAATTCCAGGAAACCGACCCGACGCGCTTTGTCTGCAATGCCACGCTGCCCACCACGGGCCTGAAGGATTGCATGGACGAACTGCGCCGCTGCGTCGACATGGGCCTGCGTACGGTTCAGCTCGAAGCCTATCCGAGCGGCGACTTCGCCAATCCTTCGCCCGAGGACGACAAGTTCTGGGCGATGTGCCAGGAAATGGACATTCCGGTGAACCTGCACGTTCACTTCTTCTTCCCTGCCGGTGACTTGCTGACCAAGCCCGACGCGAACTCGGTTGCCGAAATGCGCCGCAAGATGAAGTCGACGCGCGGTATCGATACGGCTGCCGGCAACTTCCAGACAGTGGTTCAGCGCCTGACGTCGACCGGTGTGTTCGAACGCTTCCCGGGTCTGAAGTTCATCGGTTCGGAAGTGCACGCCGGCTGGGTGCCCTATTTCATGGAAAAGTGGGACGAATCGGTTTTGCGCAATCGCACGGAATGGACCCAGCCCCTGCTGCCCAGCGAATACATCAAGCGCAACGTCTGGTTCGTCTATACGGTCGACGAAATGGGCGCCGAAAACCGCTACAACATCGGCGTCGACAAGATCATGTGGGGCCCGGACTTCCCGCACAGCTCGAGCTGCTGGCCGATGGACTATCAGGTCGGACGCGAAGTGTTGCTGCGTTCCGGCGCCACGGAAAGCGAAATCGAGCGCATCATGTGGAAAACCTGCGCCGATATCTTCAAGCTGCCTTATGACCAGCCGACCAAGATTAGCATGGCTGCGTGACAAAGCATGGTGGGGCCTCGTGCCCCACCAATTTTGCCGAGGATGAAGGGTAGGGAGCGGAATTTATGACCGGAGCATGTGCAGGCCTGAGAGTGCTGGATCTCAGCACGGGCTATGCCGGCAGAATCGCCACCATGGTCCTTGCGGACTTTGGTGCCGAAGTCATCCGTATGGAACCGGCCGGGGGCGATCCCAGCTGGAAGGATCCGGCTGCCCTGCTCGTCAACCGCGGCAAGAAGAGCATCGATCTCGATCTGCTGTCTGCCGAAGGTCAGGCGGAATTGCGCCGCCTGCTACCCAGCGTCGATGTCGTGATGGAAATGTTCACGCCCAGCGAAGCCGAGGCGCGCGGCATTTCCTACAAGGAATTTCTCAAGATCAATCCCCGGCTGGTCCATTGCACGATCACCGGATTCGGACGTGTCGGCCCCTATGCCGAAGTGAAGGCGGATGACGGGCTGGTGCTGGCCAAGGGCGGCATCATGCGCGACCAGTCCGGTTGGCATCAGGATCGCACCCGGCCGATTTTCCGCTCGGGCAAGGATGGCACGCACTTCTCGGGCATGATTGCCATTCAGGGCATTCTTGCGGCGCTGCGCGTGCGCGATTTGACCGGCAAGGGACAGCATGTCGAAACCAGCATGCTCGCCGCCCTGTCCTGCCGCCAGAACCCCGATGTGCGCTGGATGCTGCGTGTCGGCGAGGAACTGCCGCTGGAAACCGTGGGAGACAATGTCGAAACCGGACAGATGGCGCTGCCGCATCATCTTGATCCCCGCCTGCCTTCGCTCACCGGCATTCGCGTCGAGACGAAAGACGGGCGCTATCTGGTGCACAGCCAGAGCGAACCGCATTTCTTTCCTGCCTGGATCAAGACGATCGGCATGGATTGGATCTGGGACGACGAGCGCTTCAAGGGTGCGCCCTACCGGATCCCGAACACGGACGACCGAGACGAACTGATTTCCCTTGTGCGTGCGCGGATGAAGGAGCGCACCGCAGACGAGTGGATGGAAGCCTATCTCGCCAACGGCAATGTCTGCGGCGATGTCATCCAGACGACCAAGGATTCGCTCAGCCATCCGCAGTCGATTGCTGGCGGCTGGGTCGTCACAATCGAGGATCCACGCGTCGGTCCCGTGCTCCAGGTCGGCCCGCTCGCGCAGATCCGGCAAGCGGGCGCGAAAGTCGATCGGCCTGCGCCGATCCCGGGTGCCGATACCGATGCGGTCCTCAAGGGCGAAATCAAGCCGGTCACGTGCACTCCGACGAAGGTGAGCATGTCGCGGCCGCTCGAAGGCGTGACGATTGTCGAATGCGCCTATTATTACGCAACGCCGTTCGGCACGGCCCTGCTTGCCGAGCTCGGCGCGCGGGTGATCAAGGTCGAGCCGCTCCAGGGCGATCCCTATCGCCGCCTCGCGGTCAGTGAAGACCCGGTCAAGGCGCTGGGGCACAACAACATGGCGCGCGCGATGCAGGGCAAGCAGTCGATCTGCATCAACATGAAGGATGAGCGCGGCAAGAAGATCCTGCACGAGATCATCGCCGGGGCAGACATGTTCATCCACAATTTCCGCGAAGGCGTGCCCGCAAAGCTCGGCATCGACGAAGCGACCTTGCGCGCGATCAATCCCGGCATCGTCTACGAATACGGCGCCTCTTATGGCAGCAAAGGTCCTTACAGCCGTCAACCGGCCATCGACCCGGTGATCGCGGCCTTTGCGGGCACGACGGCCTATCAGGCGGGCGAGGGCAACGAACCGCTGACCGAACGCGGCGCTGATCCGGTGGCCGGCAGCGCTTCCTCGGCCGCGATGATGATGGGTCTGTTTGCCAGGCATCGCACGGGTGAGGGGCAATATGTCGAGCCGGCGATGATCGTCTCGAACATCTATCTCAATTACCTCGACGCGCTGGACTATCCGGGCAAGCCCTCGCGGCGGCCCATCGACTCGCTCGAGCGCGGCATCGGCGCGACCTATCGGCTGTTTGAGACTGCGAAAGTGGGCAAGGACACAGTGCTGCCGCCTTTCGTCAACCAGAACCCGCACTGGGTGTTTCTGGCGGTCGATACTGACGAGGAATTCGTTCGCCTGTGCAAGGCTGCCGCGCGCGAGGATATTTCAGGCGATGCCCGCTTTGCCACCGAACAAAGCCGCTGGGACAACCGCGAGGCGCTCGCGGCCCTGCTCGAGCCGCTGTTCCTGACGCGCACGGCGCAGGAATGGGAAGATGTGCTGCTCGCGGCAGGCGTCGGTTGCATAGTGGCGGATGCCATGTCGAACTTCGCGTTTCTTTACGAGGATTCGCAGGCGAAGGCGCTGGGGCTGACGACTGTGGCGGAGCATTCCAGTATCGGCCGGTATTACCGGCACACGCCGCTGCTGCAGTTCTCGGAAACGCCGGGCGTTGCCACCTGCATGTCGACACTTGGCGAATTCACCCAGCAGATTCTTGGCGAGCTCGGTTACGATGCCCGCGCAATGGATGAACTTCGCGCCGATGGCGTGGTGTCATGGCCTGAAGAGGCCGAGAACCTCGTCGCGGCGGAATGATTTGAACCCAAACCAAAGTTGATCGGGCAGGGCCAATGATGGCTCATTGCCGAAAGAAATATGGAAGGCACGAAAATGTCGGAAAAGAATAAGTTCAAATTGATCTCGGCGGACGCGCACATTCTTGAGCCGGCCGACATTTTCAAAAAGTATCTAGCCAAGGAATTCCAGTCGCGCGCGCCGGTCATGAAGGATTACGAGGGCGGCAGCGCCTGGTTCGTGGCCGACGATATCGAGCCGGTTGTGCTTCCGCGCACTGCCAAGACCGGTTCGGGTTATCGCGAGGGCACGCCGCTCACCACGGACGGACCGATTTCCTATGCCGACGTTCTGCCGTCGCTGATCGATCCTGCCGAACGGCTCAAGTCACAGTACACTGACAGCCTCGACGGGGAAGTTCTCTACCCGACGCCGACCCTGTGGGACGCGATCAAGCTGCTTGACGACAGCGATCTCAAGCTGGCGCTCTACAAGGCCTATAACAACTGGATCTCCGATTTCTGCAAGTCTGCGCCCGATCGTCTGATTGGCCTGGGCATCATCCCGACCACGTCAGTCGAAGATGCTGCAGCCGAGGCGGAGCGCATTGCCGGTGAATTGAACCTGCGCGGCGCAGTGCTCGGTGCATTCCCCAGCGGCGCGGCCGTGGGCGGCAATGCCGACGATGATCCGTTCTGGGAAGTGGTCGACCGCACGGGCCTGATCATCAGCCTGCACGTCGCGATTGGTACCGATCACTCGACCATGCCGTTCGGCGGTATTGGTGGGGGCGAAAAGCCGCAGATGGCCGATGCCATCCAGCCGATGGTCGCTTCGGGCTTCTTCGACCGGTTCGAGAACATCAATCTGGTGCTCGCGCATGCCGACGCCGGCTGGGCCATCCACTGGCTCGAATTCAGCGACATGTACTTCCTGCGTCACCGGCACTTGTCGAATTACGAGCTGAAGCACCCCAACCTGCTGCTCAGCGACTACATTCGCCGCCGTGTGTGGTTCACCTTCCACCACGACGCGACTGCCGTGCGCAATCGCCACAACATCGGCCCGGCCCACCTTATGTGGGCGAGCCATTTCCCCTATGACGATTCGAACTGGCCCGACAATCGCCAGCAGGCGACCCGCGTGACGGCCGAGGCTCCGGCTGATGTCCGTGACAATCTACTGGCCGGCAACGTGGCGCGGCTCTATCGCCTGCCCGGGTTTGAAAACGGGTTCAACGAAGAAGCGATCAAGGAATTCGTGCCCCTGGTTCACTATTGAGCCAGACGAGATCGGTACGAACGGAAGGCAAATTCATGAAAGTCATCGACGTCGACCCCAAATTGCTGCGCGACCATGCGAAGGCATCCATCCATTCCGGAAAGGAAGCCTGGATCCATATGGAAGCGGAGTTCGTCGGCGATATCGATGGCCTGATGAACACCCTCGTTCCGGGTGTGCCCTATGCTTACACCATCGTGCCTCAGGTAATGGAAGACGGGAGCGTGAAATCTCCCGTCATTTCCACCTTCGAGGAAATACGCGAGTGCTACAAGTTCGTCCGCGGCCGCAGCGCGCTGCTGTCAAATGAGCCGCTGGTCGATATCCGGGGCACCTGGTACAATTTCACCGAAGGCGTGAACCGAGGCAGGGTTCGGGGGCAGGACAAGGTCACCGAGAGCTATACGATTGCCATATTCCCGGGCGCCCAGGCCAAGGGCATCACCGGGGAACTCGTTTGGGCGAAGTACCCAAAGACGATCCTCGGCCCGCGCGTCGAGGGGGAAGATGCGATGCTGGAAGGAGAGCCCGCGCGGCGGCTCCTGATGGCGCAGCACAATGATTATCTCGACGGTTGGCGTGCCAATGATCCGGAGGCGATCCTCGCGCACATGCACGATGGCGTTCAGGCCAATATCCGCAACTTCGTGGATGACACGGGTTCGCTGATCGGCATCGAGAGCAAGGATGACTATCGCACCTACCTCAAGGCGTTTTTCGGCAAGTACGAAGTGTCGAAAGTGGACTATCTCCACCGCGTGATGCAGGACTGGTACCTGTTCGCGGAGATTCGGGTCGAAATGCGCGATCGCGATGGCAAGGAACTGGCATTCAATAGTGCCGATTTCTTCGTGCCGGCTCGCAACAACCGGATCATCGTCCAGACCGGTCACGGAACCGATCTGGCCTAGCACATCAGGGCCATTGCGGCCTCAGTCAAAGCCCGCATGCCGAGCGCGGCAGCAGCGGGCCGGGAGAGTTTTTAATGCGAGAGCGTGTCGGCCGGGTCGAAGGTAAAGTCGCGATTGTCACAGGTGCGGGCTCCGTACCGGGTCCGGGCTATGGAACGGGCAAGGCCATTTCAATTGCTCTGGCACGCGAAGGCGCCAAGCTGGTTCTGGTCGACTTGTTCCCCGAGCGTGCGGAAGAAACCAAGGCAGAGATCGAGGCCGAGGGCGGCGAAGCCATCGTCGTCAAGGCGGACTGCACCAAATGGCGCGACTGCGGCAACATGGTGCTTCAGGCGCTCGACGCCTTTGGGCGCGTTGATATCCTGGTCAACAACCTGGGCTTGGCATCGCCCGGCACAGTCACCGAAATGTACGAGCGTGACTGGGACCGCGTATTCGATATCAACCTGCGCACGGTGTTCCTGGCATGCAAGGCCGCAATTCCGGTCATGCTGGGTCAGCAATCGGGATCGGTGATCAACCTGTCCTCGATGTCTGCGCAGCGTCCGGGCCGCACGATTGCCTACACGGCTGCCAAGGCCGGTGTTGAGGCCATGACTTTCGACATGGCCTATGCCTATGGCCGCAAGGGCGTGCGCGTGAATTGCGTGATGCCGGGCAATATCGGCACGCCGATCGCCATGAACGTGCTCAAGACCTTTCCCGGCTATAAAACGAATATGAAGATGCGCGAACGCTGCGGCATGCTGGGCATTCCGGGCGACGCCTGGGATATCGCCCATGCGGTTGTCTATCTGGCAAGCGATGAGGCGAAATTCATTACTGGCGTCACCTTGCCGGTCGACGCAGGCATGCTGCGCACCACCGGCATGTCGATGGTGACCGAGATCCGCGCGATCCTCGAAGAAGAGCAACAGGAAGAACAACAGGGAGCTAACTGACCGTCATGGCAGGTGGAGAGGTTGAAACCGTAAGCGGCGGCCGGCTGGTCACGCGGGAACTGGCCGAATGGGTCGCATCACTTCGTTACGAGGATTTGCCTGCAGATGTCGCCGCCGAGGCGGGCAGGGCACTGGTGGATTTTCTGGGCGAGTGTCTGTTCGTGGGCGGTACCAAGCCGTTGGGCCAGCAAATCGCTCAGTTCTGCGCAGTCAATGGTGGCGGCCAGCCCGAAGCGACCATCATTGCGCTGGGCAAGAAAACGCTGGTTTCCCGCGCCGCGCTTGCCAATGGCACGATGGCGCTCGGCTTCGAATATGCCGACTATGGCGCGGGCAGCCGCCCTTATCCTTTCTCCGTCAACGGCCCGCTCTGCCTCGCCGAGTTCCGCAAGCTTTCCGGCAAGCAGCTCGCGCTGGCAATCGTCGTGGGCTACGAAGTCATGTGGCGCACCTTCCGGGGCATGCACCCCCACGGGCACAGCGGCTTCTATACGCCTGCGGTCTACGGAACGCTGGGCTCGGGCGCGGCATGCGCCAAGCTGCTTGGCCTTGATGCTGATCGCACGCAGGCGGCAATCAGTTTTGCTGCCGGCCTTACTGGCGGTTCGTTCCAGGGGCACGAGGAAGGTTCATGGCAGCGCTGCCTCAACGGCGGCATTGCCGGCGAGCGCGGCGTCACGGCTGCGATGCTGGCGGAATTCAACTACGAAGCCAGCAAGATGGGTCTGGAAGGCATCCAGGGCTTTGCCGCATCGTTCGGTGCGAAGACCGTTCGCTGCGATGAAATGTTCGAAGGTCTGGGCGAGAGCTTCATCATCAAGCAACGCTGGGTGAAGGCCTATCCGATGAACACCACGCTGCATGCGCCGACCGAGGCGCTGCTCAAGGTGATGGAAAACAATAATCTCCACTTCAGCGAAATCGCGGAAATTTCCGCCGCCTGGCAAAAGGTCGAACCGTTCCTCGCCAAGCACAAGGTTTCGACTGTGGTGTCGGCGCAGGCCAGCCTGCCGTTTGCGCTCGCGATGGCCGCGGTTCGCCGCAAGGTGACTGTCGATGAATTTACCGACGAAACGGTCAATGATCCCGACATTCAGGGCCTGATCCCGAAGGTTACCGTGACCCAGGACCTGGAGCTTTTTCAGCGGGTCAAGAATTCGATGCCCGGCCGCGTCACCGTGCGCACCAAGGACGGGCGCGAATTCACCGACGAAGTGCTCTATCCGCGCGGTAATCCCGGCAACCCCTTGAGCGACGCCGAGTTCAAGCATAAGTTCATGGAAATGGCGGAGCGCGTACTTGGCCACGATCAGGCCGACGAGCTTTACACCCGAGCCATTGCGCTTACCGACATTCAGGACGTTTCGGAGCTGGCGCCGCTGTTCGCCCGCAAATAGATATATTCAGGAGTTTGTCCGATGGGCATGAACGCGATCGAGAAAATTCTGGCCAAGCGATCAGGCCAGGCCGTTGTCAAGCCGGGCGACGTTGTGGTGGTTGATGTCGATACCGCCGTGTCATTCGATTACGGCAAGAAGAACATCAACAAAATCCACAATCCAGATATGCTGGTGCTGCTGCATGACCACGTCGTGCCGTCACCCACGCTCGATGCCGCCAATGGCGCGGTGGCCATGCGCGAGTTCGTCGCGAAGTTCGGTGTGAAGAACTACTTCCCCGTAGGCCGCCACGGCATCAGCCACGTGCTGGTCGCCGAGGAAGGGCTGGCGCTGCCGGGCAACATTCTGGTCAACGGCGATTCCCACACCTGTTCTTCGGGCGCGCTGAACTGCCTTGCGCGGGGCATGGGGCCCTCGGAAATGACCTACATCATCTGCAAGGGGAAGACCTGGTACATCGTCGGGCCGACGACGAAGATCGTCCTCGAAGGCGAATTGCCTGAAGGCGTTTTCCCGCGGGATGTGATTCACTATCTCGCTGGCCAGTACGGCGATTTCGCCGGCCGCAATCTTGAATGGTATGGCCCGGGTCTGGATAATATCGGCATGGACGGTCGCCTGACCATGGCGACAATTTCGGCCGAACTCTCCGTCGACTTTTCGCTGTTTCCTTATGACAAGGTGCTGGCAGACTATCTCGATGGCCGCGCCAAGCGCCCGTTCGAGCCTTCATTCCCCGATGAAGATGCCGAATATGAGCAGGTGATCACGATCAACTTGTCCGAGCTGGAGCCGCAAGTCGTTCTGCCCAACAAGGTGGCCTGGAATGCCAAGCCAATCAGCGAAGTGGTCGGCAAGCACGTCGATCAGGCTTTCATCGGTTCGTGCGCCAATGGCCGTCTCAGCGATTTCAAGATCGCGGCGGAAATCGTCAAGGGCAAGAAAGTGGCTGATGGCACGCGCTTCATCATCACGCCCGGCAGCCAGGAAGTGATGCGCCAGGCGGTGAAGGCCGGCTATGTCGAAACCCTGCTGGAAGCCGGCGCGGTCGTCACCAATTCGACTTGCGGCGCATGCTACGGCGGCCACATGGGCCTGCTGGGCGATGGCGAAGTCTGCATCACGGCTTCGACCCGCAATTTCAAGGGCCGCATGGGCAGCGCCTCTGCGGAAATCTACATGGGCTCTCCGGCAACGGTGGCCGCATCCGCGATCGCCGGGGTCATCACCGATCCGCGCACCGCGCTCAAGGTTAAGGAAGTAGCATGAGCAACAGCAAGGTAACCGGCAAGGTCTGGAAGTTCGGCAGCGATATCAACACCGATCTCGTCATCCCGAACTTCGCGATCTATCTGAAGCGCGAGGAACAGCCGCAGCATTGCTTCGTCGCCAATCGTCCGGGCTGGGTCGATGAAGTGAAGCCCGGCGATATCCTGATCGCGGGCACCAATTTCGGCGTCGGTTCCGGCCGGCCGATCGGCGATGTTTTCGTCGACCTGGGTGTCGCGGCTGTCGTCGCGGAGAGCTTCAACGGGCTTGGCCTGCGCAATTGCGTCAATGCCGGTCTGGCTTCGCTTCCCTGCAAAGGCATCCTCGATGCTTTCGACGAGGGCGACATTGCCGAAGTTGACTGGGCCACTGGCGAAGTGCGCAACCTCACCAAGGGGACGACAGTCGTGGGCCAGGCCTTGCCGCAGGAAATTCGCAGCATCGTGGAAGAAGGCGGCGTTATGGCGAAGCTCAAGAAAGAAGGCTTTGTGTCCTGAGGGACATGACCGGGTGAAGGACGCCAGACGATGACCAAGACTGTTACCGAAGCTCTTGCCGAATGGGTGGTGGGCACCCGTTTCGAGGACGTGCCGGAAATCGGAGTGGCGCGAGTTCGGGAGCGTTTCATCGATACTCTGGGCGTTGCCAGCGCCGGCATGTCGGTCTCGACCGGCAAGATCCTGACCGAATGGGTGCGCCAGCAAGGCGCGCAAGGGCCGTGCACAGTGCTTGGCGCGGATTTCACCACGACGGCTTCCTATGCCACGCTGGCAAATGCCGCCGCCGGACATGCGCTGGAATATGACGATATTGCCGTCGGCAGCGGTCACTATGCCAATCCGATGACCGCCGCGACCCTGGCGCTGGGCGAAAAGCTGGGCGCATCGGGCAAGGACGTGATCCTCGGCTGGATGGTGGGCTATGACATCATTGCCCAGACATCGAAAGTCGCCGCCGATCCCAAGGGCAATATCCTGCTCAACCGGGGCTGGTTCAACCAGGGCTTCCTGCCCGCAATTGGTGTCGCGGCTGCGGCGTCGCGGATGATGAATTTCAATGTCATGCAGACCCGCATGGCGATGGGACATGCAGCCTCGACGATGGCAGGCATGCTCAAGAACCGGGGCAGCGACACCAAGGGCTTTGTCGCTGGAAATGCAGCGATGCACGGCATCATGGCGGCCGAACTGGTGGCGCTGGGCTTCACAGCCAATGACGAAATCATGGACGGCGATATTGGCGTTGCCCGTCTGCTCAGTTTCGAGACGCGCGGGCCTGAAGTCATGCTCGATGGCCTCGGAGGCTGGGCGATGGCCAAGCTTGGTTCGACACTGCGACTGCACGCCTCGTGCGGTGCCAGCCACTGGAGCCAGGACGCAGCGCAGAAGATCGTCCGCAAGCGCCCGGTGCGGCCCGAGGAGGTCGCCAGGATCGATATAGAAATTCCAGAGTTCCTGCTGCCAATGGTCCCTTATGCGGCACCGCAGATCGGGCTGGAAGGCAAGTACAGCCTGCAATACAGCGTTGCTGGTGTCTTGCTGGATGGCCGCGCAGGTCTGCATCAATACGACGATTCGGCAGTTCAGCGACCCGAAGTGCGCGAACTGATCGACAAGATGGTTATCCATCCCACCAATGCCGGCATGACCAGCCGGGTTGTCGTGACACTTGCCAATGGCGAGACTCTGGAAGAAGTGGTCAACCAGACACACGGCAATCCAGCCGACCCGCTGACGCGTGAAGAGGTGATTGGCAAGTTCAACGAATGCGCCGAAGGCCTTATGGGCACTGCACAGCGCGAGCGGGTCATCAATCTTTGCGACCGGTTGGACAGCCTCGCAAATGTTCGCGAGCTTGGCAGTGCATTGCAGATAGCCCGCGCGGCAAATTGATCGGTCAATAGTAGGCACTATGCGAATTTTTTTGTATAGGCTGGCTAAATGACCGAGCGTTACAGGAGTGAAGCACATGACCTATGACCTGCTGATCAAAGGCGGCACCATTGTCGACGGCACCGGCAAGCCCCGTTTTGCAGGAAACGTCGCGATCAAGAATGGCAAGATTGCCGCTATTGGCGACGTCGACGGCGATGCGACAAACGTGATCGATGCCAAGGGCAAGGTTGTTGCCCCGGGCTTTATCGATTGCCACACGCATTATGATGCGCAGATGTTCTGGGATCCGACAATCGACCCGGCAACCTGGCACGGCATCACCACAATGGTGATCGGCAATTGCGGTTTCACGCTTGCCCCAGTTCGTCCGACGGACACGGATTACGCCTTGGGCCTGTTCAGCGCGACCGAGGAAGTTCCGCTTGATGTGCTGGAGGAAAACCTGCCGCTCGAGTGGGAAAGCTTCCCCGAGTATCTCGATAAAGTTGAAAAGGTGCCCTGCGCCGTCAACACACTGACGCTGTTCGGCCATGCCGCTGTCCGCCGTTATGTGATGGGCGAGGAATCGCTCGGTCGGCCCGCGACCCAGGCCGAAATCGACGAAATGGTGAAGCTTGCGGAAGAAGCGATGAAGGCGGGTGCCTGGGGCGTCAGCACCAGCTATTCGCCGCACCACATCGACGGATCGGGCGGCCATGTGCCCTCGTTCTTCGCCACCGATGACGAATCCGAGGCATTGGCCGTTGCCGTGGGCCGTTCCGGCCGGACCAGCTTTGCGCTCAACCCGCGCAGCAAGCGCGAAGGCATTTCCGCCGAGGACAAGGCGCTGATGACGCGCCTGGCCAAGGCTTCGGGCGTGACAATTTCTTGGAATGACTTCGGTGCCAATGCTCCCAACTGGCTTGGCACGCTCGAATTCATGGAAGAAGAAATCCGCCAGGGCCGCGACGTGCGCGTCGTCGCCCGCTGCCAGCCGGCGGAATCGCGCTTCACCGCGGGCATGATCTCGCCGCTATATTCAGGCGATTCCGACTGGCGCGAGTTCTGCAACCTCAGCAGCGAAGCGCAGGTTGCCGCGATCGCTACGCCGGAATGGCGCGAGCGCCTTGGCCGCTACTGGCGCAATGTGCCCTATGTGGCGAACATCATCATCGAGAAAGTCAGCAATCCGGCGCTCAATCCCTTGCTCGGCAGGTACCTGACCGACGTGGCCAGCGAGCGCGGCGTCGATCCGGTCGAACTGATGTTCGACATCGCCCAGCAGGACGGCATGGGCACGATTTTCCTCCTGCGCGGCCGGCCCAAGAACGACGAAGCGAATTTCGAACGTCTGCTCAAAAGCCCCTCGACGCTGGTTGGCGTTTCCGATGGCGGGGCGCACTTGCAGACATTTGCCGGTGCCGATTTCCCGACCTATTTCCTCAAGCACTGGGTGCGCGAAAAGCAGACATTCACGCTTGAGGAAGGCGTTGCGGCGCTGACGTCCGAAGTGGCCGATTTCATGGGCATGAAGGACCGCGGCGTGCTGGAGGTCGGCAAGGCGGCCGACGTCGTGATCTTCGATGCGGACAAAGTCGAGCCGGAGCTTCTGGAAACGCTGCAGTTCCCGGGCGGCAAGGCCATTCGCCTCGCCAAGAAGGCGCGTGCGGTTCCTTATGTCATCGTCAACGGGACGCCGATCATCGCGGAAGGCGAGCGTACCGGAGCGGCGCCCGGAAGGCTGCTGCGCGCCTGACGAGCTGCTGTCGTGTGATGAAATGCGCCGCGACCGGTCAGGTCGCGGCCGATAATAGCGGGCGTGGAGGAGATATGGGCTATGGCCAAGTTCGACGTGCGTCACGTGCTCGATATCAAGGCCACGCTTGGCGAATGCCCGCTCTGGTCAGAGGAGCAGCAAGGCCTCATCTGGCTCAATGCACGCGTCAACACGCTGAACCGATTTGATCCCGTAACAGGAGCGAACCGGGCCTGGGAGCTTCCAGTCAAGCATCCCGGCGCTTTCACGCTTTGTCCCGGCGGAGCGGGCGTAGCGACGACCACTGGCTTCTATCGCTTCGACTTCGCCACCGAGAGCTTTGACCGCCTCGGCGATGTACCGATAGATCCTGCCCTCTATCGCTTCAACGATGGCAAGCAGGACCGCCAGGGCCGCTTCTGGATCGGATCGATGGTGCCGGGCTTCAAGCCCGATCAGGCGGGGATTGGCACCTATTACCGTTATGAGGCCGGGACGTGGACTCCGGCAATCGAAGGTATTCGAATCCCCAATGGCACAGCTTTCAGCCCTGATGGCACAGTGATGTACCACGCAGAAACGCTCGACCGCACCATTTTCGCCCATGACCTGGATGCCGCGACCGGCGCCGTTTCAAACCAACGTGTGTTTGCCCGACTGCCCGACAGTTTTGGCATGCCCGACGGTGCAACCGTCGACAGCGAGGGGGGCTACTGGATTGCCGTGCCGTTCGGTGAAAAAGGACAGGTCATTCGCTTTACGCCCGATGGCGATATCGATCTGGTCATAGACATGCCCGTGCTTGCGCCGACAATGGTGGCATTCGGCGGCAAGGACATGGCCACGCTTTTCGTCACCAGCGGCCGGCTCGAGGATCTGATGGGCCGCGAGCATTCACCGTTGGGCGGAGACATTTTCGCAGTCGAAACGGGCTTTCGCGGCATTCCCGAAACCCTATCCCGGCTTTGATCGGCCTGCATTCCTGATTTTGACCTGACCTGCGAAGCCCATGCATCGGAATTGACGCCATGACTCACCACATCACCATTCACCTTCACAATGTCATGCCGGGCCGTGAAGTGGACTTCGCCCAGTGGTTTGACGGCGAACATCGGCGGGACCTGGCCCATCTTCGCGGGCTGCGCCGGGCGGACCGGTTTGAAGTGACGCCCGAACAGGTCATGCCCGATATCCCGCAGCCGTGGCGCTATCTGAGCGTTTACGAATTCGACTACGCGGCGCCGGAGATCGATCTGCCTGCGCTGGGCCCGCTGCTGGCCGCACCGCGCGATGCAGGCCTGACGGACGACACGACCGAAAGCGAGCGGATTTACAGCTACCGGATGTATTCTGACTGGAATTTCAGCCCCAACCACAAGGCAGGCAAGCCGTTTTCCGGCGTCTCGATCATTCTCGGCAATTTCACGATCGGCCGCGAGGCGGAATACCACAAATGGTATGATGAAGTGCATACGCCGGAAGTCACCCGTGTGCCTGGCAAGGTGGGCATGAAGCGCGGGAAGTTGACCGATCTGCAAGTGGCGCCGAGACGATATTGCCCCGGTGGCGAGCTTGTCTATTGCGCCCAGCAGACCGAGGACCTGGCTTTCACCATCCAGGATTTCATCGATCGCGCGCGCGGCGCCAGCCCGTCAGGCATCGTGTTCCAGCCGCGTTCCAAGGCGGGCTCGTTCGCCCGCACCGTGCATTATTTCCGCAAGATCAGCGGCGATGCTTTCTGGCAGGAGGGCATTGCCTACGACGGTGACCTGTCTGTCTACAACCGGCAGGCAGGCTAATCATCAAAGCAGCCAATGGCTAAAGGGCAGAATCAGGTATGAATATCGGCTTCATCGGATTGGGAACGATCGGCACCGAAATGGTGAAGCGCCTGCGCGGCGCTGATTTTCCGGTCACGGTCTATCCGCGCGGGGCGGGCCTTGGCGAGGCGCGCGAAGCTGGCGCGGGGGAGTGCGACGACTATGCCCGCCTCGCCGCGCAAAGCGACGTGCTGGTGCTCATCGTGTTCAGCGACGATCAGCTGCGCGATGTCCTGTTTGCGCAGGGCGCATTGGCGGCGATGCGCCCTGGCACTGTGGTGGCCGTGCATGTCACGGGATCGCCCGCTCTACGCCGCGAAATCCAGGAGAAGGCTCCGCAAGGCGTCGACGTGCTCGATGCGACGTTCAGTGGCTCGGTGCCGGCGGTGCAGCAAGGCAAACTCACTTTGATGGTGGGCGGTTCGAGCGAGGCACTCGAGCGTACCCGTTCGGTCTTCGCGACATATGCCTCGAACATATTTCACGTCGGCAAGCTGGGCGACGCACAGGTGCTCAAGCTGCTCAACAACCTCGTGCTCGCCGCGAATATGATGAATGCGGCAGAACTGCTGAAAGCCGGCGAAAGCTATGGGCTCGATCCGCAGACGGTGGCTAGCGTGCTCCAGACCTGCAGCGGTGCCAGCGTCGCCATGGGGATTTTTGCCCACCGCAAAATTCCCGAAGCGATGGAAAGCGCCGGAAAATACATGGCCAAGGATGTCGAAGAAGCGGTGATGGCGGCAGACGACGTTGGCCTCGATCTCAGCGCCTTCGGCCAGACGGTCGGCTACTGGCGCTCGCTCTAAGTCACGCGCTCTAAGCCAGGCCAGCTATTCGGGCGGGTGCCCGATCATGGCCATGGCCTCGCCGCGCGGAAGACCGCGCAGTTGCCGCCAGCGCTCGGTCCAGCCGCCGATGCAGTGGATCGGCTCGCGGCCCAGCATCTCCAGACCTTGCCGGGCAACTTCGTCGGGCTCCCACATGGTCAGGCCCGAGGCGGGGTCTGCCCTGAAGCCTGTGCGGGCGAGGTTGGGGGTGTTGGTGAGGCCAAGGATCAGGCCAAGCACATGGACGCCATGCGGGCGCAGTTCGGCCCACAGCCCTTCGGCAAAGTTGAACTGGTAGGCCTTGGCCGCCGAATAGACCACCTGCCGCGGCGCGCCCGAGTGGCAGGAATTCGAGCCAACGATGATGATCCCGCCGCGCCCGCGCTGCTGCATGCCCTGGCCGAAGAGATAGGTCAGCTGGCTGGGCACGGTCACGTTGAGGGCGATCAGCATCTCGGCGCGGCCTGGCTTGCGATCGAGAAACGGCGTGAGCGAATTTTCGGCGCCCGCATTGCAGATCAGCATGCCCACTTCAATGTCATGCGTGGCCTGCCGGACTTGCTCCATCACATCCGGCGCGCACAGATTGATCGGCAGCTCGCGCACTTCGACACCGAATTCGCCGCGCAGCTCTGCAGCCAGCGCCGCAATCGGCTCAACGCGCCGTGCGGCGATCACCAGATTGATTCCACCGGCAGCCAGCAGGCGGGCGAAAGACGCACCCACGCCTTCCGATCCGCCTGCGATAAAGGCCCACGGGCCGTATTGTGACAAGTCCAACTCAGGCTCTCCCCAGCATTGCTGGGCGCAAGCCTAACCTGCCTTCACCTTCGATGTAAGTTTCATTCCGGGCATGTCGCCGGCTGCCCGCCAGTTCTGGAGAACTTCCTCGAACTCGAACACGCCGCCGCCAAAGTTGCCATCGCGCAGGTTGGACTGTTCGTTGGTGCCTTCGTTGTTGAAATAGCTGGGCGTGCAATCGCGCCACATGGTCATCCAGTGAGCGCCTTTCGATTCGTGATAGGCGACCCAGTCGGCTTCGGCCTTGGCAGTCACTTCAACTTCATCGATTTCGCGCTTGAGCGCCTCGCTCACGATGTAGGCGACGTGGGTTGCCACCATTTCCTGCGAGAACGGGAAGTTGTTGTCCCACGATCCCTGCCGGGTTCCTGAAATCATGAAGTTTGGAAAGCCATGCACATGGATGCCATGCATGGTCAGCGCGCCGTCCTTCCACTTGTCGGCCATCGTCTCGCCGCCGCGGCCGATGACAGGAATCGCGGTGCCCTTTTCATATGGCGACAGATCGAAGCCGGTGGCGTAGATCAGGCAATCGAGTTTGTATTCCTGGCCATTGGCGAACACCGCGTCTTCGGAAATCCGCTCGACCCCCATTCCCTGTGTGTCGACCAGAGTCACGTTGGGCCGGTTGAACGACGACAGATATTCGTCGTGATAGCACGGCCGCTTGCACAACCAGTCGTACCAAGGCTTGAGCGATTCGGCGGTGGCAGGATCCTTCACCACTTCATCGATGCGCTTGCGCACATCTTCCATGATCATGAAATTGGCGGTCTGGGCAATTTCGCCGAATTCCTCCGGGGTCATGTCCGGGCGTGCCATTTCCTTGACCAGTGTGGTCATCTTGCTCCAGCCATCCTGAATAAGGTCCACTTCGGCCAGGCCCCGGGTGACCAGCGCGAAATTGCGCATGCGTTCCTGATGCCAGCCGGGCTTCTGTGACTTGAACCATTCCGGATCGGTGGGGTGATCGTTGCGCTCTTCGACCGAAGAAGGCGTGCGCTGGAACACGTATAGGTGTTTGGCCCATTTGGCCAGGTTCGGCACGCACTGGATTGCCGTGGCCCCGGTGCCGATGATGCCGACGACCTTGTCCTTGAGCTTGTCCAGCGGTGTATCGGGGCTTCCGCCGGTGTAATCATAGTCCCAGCGGCTGGTGTGGAAACTGTGCTGCTTGAATGTCTCGATGCCAGGGATGCCGGGCAGCTTCGGTTCGCGGTAGTGCCCCGATGCGATGATCACGAATTTCGAGGTCAGCCGGTCGCCCCGGTCTGTTGTGACGATCCAGCGCGAAGTGGCTTCGTCCCAGCGTGCTTCCTCGATCCGGGTCTGGAGATATCCGCGATCGTACAGACCGTATTTCCTTGCGATCATGCGCGAATATTCAAGGATTTCCGGTGCCTTGGCGTACTTGGCCGTCGGCATGTAACCCATCTCTTCCAGCAGCGGCAGATAGCTGTAGGATTCGACATCGCAAGCCGCGCCGGGATAGCGGTTCCAGTACCACGTGCCGCCGAAATCGCCGCCGCGCTCGCAAATGCGGATGTTGTCGACGCCCTTTTCGATCAGACGGACAGCGGCAAGCATGCCGGCGAAACCGCCGCCGATGATGACCACGTGGACATCTTCGTTTTTCGGCTCGCGTTCGACGAATTCGACGTAGGGATCCTTGCGGTAGGCGCCAAATTCGCCCGTCGTCGTGACGAATTGCGCCAGGCCTTCGGGGCGTAGCCTCAGTCGTTTGTCCCGCTCTTCGTTATATTTCTTCCTGAGCGCAACAGGATCGAAATCGGTGCTGGAGGGCAGGGACATTAGCATTCTCTCCATTATTTCGTTTCGGCATGCGCGCCGTTCAGCAAGGCCGGTTCAGGGGCGCAGCATGCAGTTGATCGTTTCGAATCCTTTGTCGATCAGCAGGCCGAAATCCTCCTCGGCATTGCTGGCGACCCATTGTTCGGTGGCGGCGCCGAACACGCCCAGCGCGGTGCGCGAAACCATCAGGCAATCCTCGAGCGCCGAAGGGTCGCCGCGGCGCTTGAACAGGGCAGTGCCAACATCATCCATCCAGCGGCGACCGATCATGTAGGCGACCCCGCACAAATGGGCGGAACCGGCCACGGCTCTCTCCGTCCTGATGGTTCTTATCGGATCGATATTGGGCACCCAGGCCACTTGAAGGCCAATACGCACGGCCTCGATCTCACGGATATTGCGAGGCTGGGCCATGATGACTGCGCACAGTTCGCCAATCTGGGTATCATGATCGCTGAGGATGATGTCGGCTTTCGTGCCGAAATAGCGAAAAAAGGTGGAAGGCGAGACGTCGGCGCGGTGGGCGATCTGCTCGACCGTTGTCGCCTCGAACCCCTGCTCGGCGAAAAGATCCAGTGCAGCATCCTGTATTTCGAGCCGGGTGCGCGCCTTCTTGCGCGAACGGATATCCGCATACGCGCTGGGCAAGGGCCGATTGAAGGTGATCTGAAGTGACATATCAGAGCCAATGGCTACGTCCGGGTTAAATGAGAGTCAACTGTCAAAATGAGAGTTGACTGTCAATTTATGTGGGAGCAAGATCGGCTCGCCAAGTGACCCTGGGCGGGGGCTGCGAAAAGCTGGTGCAAGACTGCCAGCAGCTGGGAGAATCGGTAATGAACGGACTGCGTTTCGATGGCCAGGTCGCAATTGTGACCGGGGCTGGCAGGGGCTTGGGGCGGCTTTATGCCCTTGATCTTGCGCGGCGCGGCGCTTCCGTGGTGGTCAACGATCTGGGCGGTAGCAGCACGGGCGAAGGGGCGGACATGTCAGTGGCTGATGCAGTGGTCGCCGAGATCGAGGCTCTGGGCGGCACGGCCGAGGCAAATTGCGACAGCGTTGCCACCAGCGCGGGCGGTCAGGCCATTGTCGATGCCGCGCTTTCGCGCTTTGGACGGATCGACATTGTGATCAACAACGCCGGTATCATTCGCTTCACCCCATTCGACGAGATCACTGCCGACGAATGGCAAAAGACACTGAGCGTGCATGTTGATGGCAGTTTCAACGTCAGCCAGCCTGCATTCCGCGCCATGAAGAAACAGGGCTATGGCCGCTTTGTCTTCATCTCATCCTCTTTCGGCGCTTTTGGGCAGGCCGGGAATGCAAGCTATTCGACGGCGAAAGCCGCTTTGCTCGGCCTGTCCAGGGTAGTGTCCCTGGAAGGCGCGGCGCATGGCATCGTGTCCAATGCTTTGCTGCCGATGGGGTTTTCACGAATGGTGACGGACCAGATGCCATACGAAGAAGCACCGCCGGGCAGGAAGGCGTTCTTCGATGCAATCCGCGCTGAGCTTGTTGCGCCGCTGGTGACATATCTGGCAAGCCGGGAATGCAGTCTCACCGGCCACGCCTTCTCCGCTGCTGCGGGCCGTTATTCGCGTGTATTCGCCGGATATGGTCAGGGCTGGCTATCCGAAGCGGGTTCCACGCCAAGCGCCGAAGACATTGCCGAACAGATCGCGCAGATCGATACGACTGACGGCTTTTTCGTGCCCAACTCCTCGGTGGATGAAACAGTCACTGTCTGCATGCAGCGCGGCGTGGACATCAGCAAAATGCAATAGGTCCTGCGCGCCATTTTGAAGGCATGGATAAATTCGACAAAGAGAGGATGAAGCATGAAACTTTCGGGCAGGTGTGCGCTGGTGATTGGCGGTTCGTCGGGGTTGGGCCGTGCATCGGCGGAAGCCTGCGCTGCCGAGGGCGCGAGCGTGATGATCGCGGACATCAATGACGAGGCCGCCGCTGATGCGCTGGCCGCCATTGAGAAGTCAGGCGGCAAGGCCAGTTTCGTGCATACCGACGGGACGGACGACGCGGCTGTTCAGGCAGCCGTGGAAGCGACCGTGGCGCAGTTCGGTGGGTTGGATATTCTGGTCAACTGCATCGGCGGCACTGATGGGCGAGAAGGGGATGCTGGCTGGCATCGGACAATCGACCTGTTCCTCAAGAGCAGCTATTACGCCTGCAAATATGCGATACCCGAAATGGAAAAGCGCGGTCGGGGATCGGTGATCAATGTCGCCTCGATCGCCGGTGTGACCGGCAGCGTGGCGACTGACGTGATGACCTCGGGCTATGGCTGCGCCAAGCATGGCGTTGTCGGGCTGACCCGGACGCTGGCTCTGGCCTATGCCAAGAAGAATATCCGCGTGAATGCGATCTGTCCGGGTTACTTCAAGACCGACATGACTGCCCGGCTGCACGGCAGGGAAGATGGCGGCGACTCGCTCATCAACAATGATCTGCGCGTGCCGATGGGGCGCTGGGGCGAACCGAGTGAAATCGGCACTGTCGCTGCCTTCCTGGCCTCGGACGATTCTTCGTTCATTACCGGCCAGCCGATCATCGTCGATGGCGGCTTCATGGCGCGTTGAGCCCCGCCAGACGGAATGTAATTCAAGGAGAGCGGTAATGCAGTTCGAGATCAGGCATATTCTGGACATCAAGGCAGAACTTGGCGAAGCCCCCAGCTGGTCAGTCGATCAGCAGGCGCTCTATTGGCTCGATATCGACGGCAAGATGCTGCACCGCTTCGATCCGGCGACAGGCAAGGACGATAGCTGGCCGACTCCCGGAACGCCCGGCTGCTTCAACTTTCGCGAAGGCGGCGGGCTGGTGCTTGCCGCCAACACCGGCTTCTACGACTTCGATTTCGCTACTTGCCGGTTCGAGAAAGTGTGCGATGCCCCGTTCGATTCCGAGGCGTTTCGGTTCAATGATGGCAAGGCCGATCGTCAGGGGCGGTTGTGGGCGGGAAGCATCAAGCTCGCCTTCCAGATGGAAGCACCCGGGGAAGGAACTTTCTACCGCTATGAAGCGGGCAAGGTTGTGCCTGGCATTCCCGGGGTGAAAGTGCCCAATGGCGTGGCTTTCAGTCCTGACGGCACGACCATGTATCGTTCCGACTGGCGCCCGGAAGGCAAGATCGTGATGCAGTATGACTATGACATCGCCACGGGCACGCCCTCCAACGAGCGCCTGTTCACTGCCATGCCCGAGGGCCTGGGCATCCCTGACGGAGCGACAGTGGACAGCGAAGGCTATTATTGGCACGCGGCCCCTTATTCCGCCAAAGGCTACGTCGCGCGGTATGCGCCTGACGGGCGGCTCGATCTGCATTTCGAAATGCCCGTGCTGGGGCCGACGATGGTGGCCTTCGGCGGCAAGGACATGTCGACTCTGTTTATCACCTCGGGCCGACTGGAATCGCACATGGGCCTGCCCATGTCGCCGCTGGCGGGAGATCTGTTTGCAGTCGAAACGCCCTATCGCGGGCTGGCGGAAACGTTGTCCAAGCGCGCCTGAGGCGGGCTTGGCATTCAGGTTCCGAAAGCACGCTGGCGCTGTGCGGGCTCGGCGACATGCATGGCTGGGCGACATGTCTGGACGAGTTCTTCAAGCTCGCCGTGATGAAGCACGAAGACGAAATGGAGGCCGACAAAGTGGTCCTTGGTCCATGAAACTGTGGCGCGCAGGCTGCCGTAGCCTGGAATGCGGACTGTCACCGGCTGGTCGTCCCTGAAGTTGCGATTGCCTGGCATTCCCAGTCGGCATCCGCCTTGCGAAAGCTCTACCAGCAGGCCTTTATGGGAGCGCCCGTCTTCGCCTTGCAAGGTCACACCCTGCCGAACGGCAAATCGTGAATGCTTGCGGATTGTCAGAACCGTCATGCCCGTACCCCCAGGCCGCAACTGCGACAGACTGCATCAAAGCATCTCGGCCTTAGCGAATGTCTAACGAACCATGGTTAACAGGCTGTTCAACAGTCTTGACCTGCATCGGATAAATCGCGCCGACCAGCGGGGGCCGCCGCGCTGGATCAGGGCCGACCTATGCTGACATATTCGAAATTGGCGGCGCGGACTTCGGCGGGATCATAGACATTGCGCAAATCGATCAGCAGCGGGCGGCGGGCGATTTTTCTGATCCGCTCCAGATCGAGCGCGCGAAAGGCGTCCCACTCGGTCACGATGACTGCGGCATCCGCGCCTTCGATCGCGCTGTAGGCGTCGCTTTTCATGATGACGCCCGGCATCATCGGCGCGGCGACATCCATGCCTTCAGGGTCGTAGGCCGTCACTTCGATGCCGGCATCGGCCAAGGTCTGCGCGATTGCCAGCGAAGGCGCGTCACGCATATCGTCTGTATTGGGCTTGAATGTCAGGCCCAGCAAGGCAACGCGCTTGCCGCGGACATCGTCCGAACCGAGAGCCTCGATCACCTTGCGGCCCATGGCGCGCTTGCGGCTGTCGTTGACCTTGGCGACGGCCTCGACGATCCGCAGCGGGCTGCCATGATCCTCGGCAGTCTTGAGCAGCGCCAGCGTATCCTTGGGAAAACAGCTGCCGCCATAGCCGGGACCCGCATGGAGAAATTTCGGCCCGATCCGGCCGTCCAGCCCCACGCCGCGCGCCACATCCTGCACATCGGCACCGGTCTTTTCGCACAAGTCGGCGATCTCGTTGATGAAAGTGATCTTGGTCGCCAGGAAGGCATTGGCCGCATACTTGATCAGCTCGGCGCTGCGGCGGCTGGTGAACTGGATGGGCGCGCGGTTGAGGAACAGCGGGCGATAGACTTCGCGCATGACATCGCGCGCCCAATCGTCTTCCGTGCCGATAACGATCCGGTCCGGCCGCTTGAAATCGCCGATAGCCGCGCCCTCGCGAAGGAACTCGGGATTGGAAGCAACCGCGAAGCGGGACTTGGTGTCTGATGCGGTGAGGATACGCTCCACTTCGTCACCTGTGCCAACGGGAACTGTCGACTTGGTGACGATGACCGCGCTCTGCGCCAGGTTTTCGCCGATTTCAGCTGCCACAGCGTAGACGAAGGAAAGATCGGCATGCCCGTCGCCGCGCCGCGACGGCGTACCGACGGCAATGAAGATCGCACTGGCGCCAGCAATGCCGCTGGCAAGATCCGTGGTGAAGGACAGGCGTCCGTCGCGGGCATTGCGGCGCACCAGCTCTTCGAGGCCAGGCTCGTAAATCGGCATTTCGCCGGCCTGGAGGCGGGCGATTTTCGCGGGGTCCTTGTCGATACAGACGACTTCGTGGCCGAAATCCGCGAAGCAGGCGCCCGAAACGAGCCCGACGTAACCCGAGCCCACCATGGCAATCTTCATCGAGGAAACTCCATCAAAGCGGCTGCATTTTGCACTTGATGCCGCCGTGTGCTCGTTCGGCCATCAACAGCCAGCGGCTCTGGCCTTCCAGTGCGAGCGCAGTCAAGCGCCCACTTTGATAAGCGCCGGTATCGACGCCAATGCGGTTGGTGCGCACTTCGGCTTCTTCGGTGATCGTATGGCCGTGCACGACGATGAAACCGTGATCGCCGGTGTGACTGAGAAAGGGCTCCCGAATCCAGCGCAAGGCGACCCTGCTCTGTGATTCTATCGGCACATCAGGCGCAATCCCCGCATGCACGAAAAGATAGTCGCCCAGAATGATGAAATCCTCGAATGTGCTCAGATAGTCGAAGTCGGCCTGCGGCACTGCCGCGCACATCAGCTCTTGCGCTTCACTGATGTTCGCACTGTGCCATGCGGCAGTGTCCAACGGATAGGAAAGCAGGGTTTCCATGCCGCCATAACGCAGGAATGCGCGCATTACTTCGGTGTTTTCGGCCGCCTGCAGGAACATTTCCTCGTGGTTCCCGAAAAGGATGCGGACTTTGCGCCGATTTGCGATGTTGCGCGCGAAAGTAATCACACCGGCGCTATCCGGGCCGCGGTCTACAAGGTCGCCCAGCAGAATGATCGTGGTTTGCGCTTCGCCCCGTTCGGCGTCGTCACGTTCGATTTCACCAACCAGCGCCGTGAGCAGCTCAAGCTCGCCGTGGATATCGCCAATCGCGTAGACACGCTGCCCATCCGGGAGGGTGGGGGACGGCCGCGTCGATTGCGCGCCCACTAGCTTGCGGAGTTTGTCTAACATTGGCTCTGTAATGAGCGGCATCCATATACTGCGCCGCTCGTGGCGACAAGCGCACGTCGCAAGAGTGGCGTTGCTCGAAAGCCACACCCCTTGTTTGAATTGTTGCAGCTCGGCATTTGCTCTTGTGCAGCGCAGCAATGGTCGGCAGATCAAAGGGGTAATCACGAAATGCATCCGTAACGAGATGCGCCGTGAGCACGCAGGTGGGACGAGGCAATTAATAACAGTGAGGGATTCACTATGCTTACGTCCATTCGCGGCCTGACCGCCGCAGTACTTCTCGCCGGAACCGCTTTCGCTGCCGTACCCGCTTTCGCCGATGAAACCGATCCGCCGAGCGATTTCACTGTCAGCGGCACCGCAGCTGTAGTTTCGCAGTATCGCTTCCGCGGCCTTTCGCAGTCGGACAACAAGCCGGCCGTGCAGGCGTCGATCACGCTCAAGCACAGCTCGGGCTTCTATCTGTCGACCTGGGGTTCCAGCACCGCTGGCGATTTCAGCTTCACCAATTCGCCGATCCAGCCGGGCGGCACTGAAATCGACGTCTACGGCGGCTATTCGAACACCTTCAGCGGTGTCACTGTCGACGTTGGTGGCTACGGCTACATCTATCCCAACGCGCCGATCAACAACTACTTCGAAATCTATGGTTCGCTGGCCACAACACTCGGCCCGGTCACGGCCAAGGCTGGCGTGAACTATGCGCCGGGTCAGGACTACTTCAAGTCGTTCGGCGTCACCAACCACAACGTCTATGTCTATGGCAACCTGACTGGCGCCATTCCGGGCACGCCGATCACCCTGCATGGCCAGCTTGGCTATACGGACGGTGGCCTGCGTTACCTGAAGAACTATCTCGACTTTTCGGCCGGCGCCAGCGTGACCTGGAAGATGCTCACGCTCGACGTTTCGGTCGTGGGCACCGACATTTCGGACAGCGACGTTGTTGCTGCCACCGGATGTCTGCCGAGCTGCTCCTACTGGAAGCGTCCGGCCAAGACGGTTGGCGTCGTTTCACTGACTGCCAGCTTCTAAGCATACTGCAATTTTGCAGGGGAACTGGGCCCGCACCGGCAAGACCGGGCGGGCCCTTTCCTTTGGTGCCTTCTGAGGCAGCCCAGCAATCCCGATCAGCGCAAATAGAAGTCGATCGTCGTGACCACGCGCACGCGCTTGTAGGGCGAATCCATCGGCCCGCTGCCGCCGCCTTCGCCATCCGCACCCGAATCGCCGTCGCGGGCCGCGATCGAGAAATAGCCCTGGCTCGCGCTTTTGATCGAACCCACTGACGTGCCGCTGTCCTGAGCGAACTGCTCGGCCGAAGCGCGCGCATCTTTCGTCGCCTGGGCGATCATTCCCGGCTTGATCTTGTTGAGCCCGGTGAACTTGAAGGTCATTCCCGAACCGTCTTCCAGCACCACCCCGCGCTGCACCAGTTCGAACTGGCGCCGTGCGGCCTCCTGCGCTCGCTTGATGTCGGTTGAACGCAAAACCATTGTCTGGCGCACCGTCACTTCCGGAACGCCGTTGTTGGAATATTGCGAAACATTCACTCCCGCCGGCTGCAGCGCCTCTGCGGGAAAGCCGAGGTCTCTGAAAAAGCCCCGCACTGCCGCATTATCAGATTCCGCCTCGGTCTGCGCCGCGCCAAGATCCCCGGCCTTGGCTGAATATGTCAGCGTCCATGTGGCAAGATCGGCCGTGACATCGCGCTCGGCAAGGCCCCGCACCGTCACTGAGCGATCCGCCTCACGGGCCCTCACCAAGCCATTACCGAGAAGATAGCCACCTATGATGAGGCCCAAAGTGATCACTGCGGAACTGGCAAGCCATCGGCGGGTTTCACGATCAGCCAAGAACGCCCTGGCGGGCGGAGGGAAATCAGGACTAGAGTCAGGCATCGCATTATCTCCCTGTTGATCGGCGAGCTATGCGCGAAACAGGCTTTCTCCACGATGAACCGTTTCTGACATACGATGAATGGAGTAAAATTGCAGTGCTGAGATATCTCCACACGATGATCCGCGTCAGCGATCCCGCCGCGACGATCCGTTTTTTCGAGCTACTGGGTCTGCGCGAGATCAGGCGGCACGATAATGAGGCCGGACGATTCACGCTGATCTTCCTCTCGCCGCCAGGCCAGGAAGGCATTGCCGAAGTGGAGCTGACGCAAAACTGGGATGAGGCGGGCTATTCCGGCGGGCGGAATTTCGGCCACCTCGCCTTTGCCGTCGACGACATCTACGAAACCTGTCAGCGGCTGGCCGATGCCGGGGTGACGATCAATCGCCCCCCGCGCGACGGCCACATGGCTTTCATTCGCACACCTGATAACATTTCGATCGAACTGCTCCAGGCCGGCGGCTCGCTACCGCCGCGTGAGCCCTGGGCGAGCATGCCAAACGTGGGCGAGTGGTGAGGTGTCAGCGCGTCCGGCCTGAAAGGCGCAGCACAGCGAAGCCGCCCAACGCTGATAGAAGCGAACCGGCCAGCACGCCAATTTTCGCCTCTTCCACCAGTTCCGGCGAGGACGGGAAGGCGAGCGCGGCGATAAACAGGCTCATGGTAAAGCCAATTCCACAGAGAAGGGCCAGCCCCCAGATCTGCGCCCAGCTCGCACCAGCAGGCTTGGCTGTCAGTCCCATCCTGCAGCAGGCCCATATGGCGCCGAATATGCCGATCTGTTTGCCCAGGATCAGCCCCGCAGCCACCGCCAGCGGCAGGGGTTGCAGAAGTTCGCCCATGCCGCCGTGCAGCTGCGCGCCGGCATTGGCCAGTCCGAACAGGGGCAGCACGAAGTAGGCGATCCACGGCGCGAGTGCATGCTCCATTCGCAGCAGCAGGCTGTCGCCGCCCCGGTCAAGCCTGAGCGGAATGAACAACGCGGCGGCGACGCCGGCTACCGTCGCGTGAATTCCGGAATGTAAAGTGCAATACCACGCGGCGATCGCCAGTGCGGCATACATCCAGCCATTGCCGATGCGCCAGCGCCCCAGCGCGGCCATGGCAGCAAGGCACCCTACTGCCGCCGCGAGCCAGACGAGCTTGATCGAAGTGGTATAGAACAAGGCGATGATGGCGACTGCGCCGATATCGTCGACGATGGCAATCGTCAGCAAGAGGAGGCGCAACGACGGCGGCACGCGGTTGCCGACCAGAGCGAGGACGCCGAGGGCAAAGGCTATGTCTGTCGCCGCTGGCACTGCCCAGCCTGCGCGCAGATTGGGCGCGCTGCCGCCCACGGCGAGAAAGACTATTGCCGGCATGGCCATGCCAGCAATCGCGGCAATGACCGGAAGCCGCCTGCGCGCCGCGCTTGCCAGATCGCCATCCAGCACCTCGCGCTTGATCTCGAGCCCGACGGCAAAGAAAAACAGGGCCATCGCGCCGTCGTTGATCCACAAATGCCAGCTATTGAGCTTGGGAATCGGTGAGAAGGCGAGCGGATGATGAAACAGGTCGTGCCAGCCTGCGGCAAAAGGTGAGTTGGCCAAGACGAGCGCAAGTCCCGCGGCGACCATGAGCAACAGTCCCGATGCCGCTTCCCCGCCAGCAAGCCAGACCAGAATATTGGCGATTCGGTTGGCGAGGTGGGGGCGCTGGGGCAATTGTTGGTCCTGGATATTGCCCCGTCGTTCTAGTTCATTCGTAAGCCATTGCAAATCTGTGCAAAAGCCATAGTCTGACTGCAGGGGACTACAGCGGGGGCGGGGCCTAAGTGTGCCAAGTGGGGCGTTGACATGGGTTGAGCAGCTATTTCAGTGGCTGCTGGTGGCCGAGCGTGAATTGCTGCTGTTCGCGTCATTCTGGTTTATTATCAGCGCAATAGATGAGGCGGCGGTCGACTTTTCGTGGATCTGGCTGAGGCTGGGTGGCCGCGCCAATGCTCAGCGCGTTCCCAGCGGGCTGGCAGATTCGCCCTTGCTGGGCCGTGCTGCCATTTTCGTGCCCGCCTGGCATGAGGAAGAAGTTATCGGCGCCATGATCGGCCACACGCTGCGCGCCTGGCGCCAGCGCGATTTCGTGCTCTACATCGGCGTTTATCGAAACGATCCGGCAACGCTCGACGCTGCCATTCGCGCGGCGGGAGGCGATCCGCGCATACGGATTGTCGTCAACGGCGATTCGGGTCCTACGACCAAGGCTGATTGCCTCAACCGGCTCTATGCTGCCCTGCAGGCTGACGAGGCTCGCAGCGGCACGATGTTCCGCAATGTCATCATGCACGATGCCGAAGACATGGTGCACCCTGCCGCGCTTGCCGTGATCGACCGTGCGCTAGCGGAAGTCGATTTCGTCCAGTTGCCCGTGCGCCCCGAGCCGCAGCCCAAATCGCCTTGGATTGCCGGTCACTATTCCGACGAATTTACCGAGGCCCACGCCAAGACGCTGGTCGTGCGCGATGCCCTGGGCGCGGCCATTCCCGCTGCGGGCGTGGGCTGCGGCTTTTCGCGACATGCGCTGTCCAACCTTGCCCGGTTGCGTCAGGCGGAAGGCGGCAAGGGTCCTTTCGCTGCCGAGTGCCTGACGGAGGACTACGAGCTCGGCCTGCTGATTTCCCGCGAAGGCGGGCGCAGCCGTTTCCTGCGCATGCGGGATGACGATGGCCACCTGGTCGCGACGCGCAGCTATTTTCCCGCAACGCTGGAAACTGCGGTCCGCCAGAAAGCGCGCTGGATCCATGGCATAGCCCTGCAAAGCTGGGAGCGTCTTGGATGGCAGGGGCGCCCGATCGAGGTGTGGATGGCCATGCGGGACCGGCGCGGGCCACTGACCGCTCTGGTTCTGGCGGCGGCCTACGTGCTGGTGGTGATCGAGGGCGTGCTCGGCGCGGCGCGTGTCGCCGGTTGGATCGAAGGGCTAGCCCCATCGCCGCTGTTGGCATTCATGATCGCCCTCAGTTTTGTCAGTTTCGTCTGGCGCACCGTGTTGCGATTTGCCTTCACGGCCTGTGAGTATGGACTGGCCGAAGGATTCCTCTCGGTCCTGCGTATTCCCGTCGCCAATCTGATTTCCATCCTTGCTGGCCGCCGCGCGCTGTTTGCCTATGTGCGCACGCTGCGCGGGGCCGAAGTCAGCTGGGACAAGACCAAGCACGGCATCCATCCGGCCGGAGCAGTCGAGCGGGTGGTGACTGCATGACCGGTCGTTTCACCCGCCGTGGACAGCCGCTTATTGCGCTGGTGATGCTTCTGGGTTGCTGGGTTTCGGCGCGGGCGATGATGTGGGAGCCGAAGGCAGCGCCGCATATGCCACAGCTGGCCAGTTCGCTTGACCTCTTCGGGAAGGGTGACAGCACAGATGCAGAGCTGGCGTCACACGCTGATGATAGCCTCGCGGTGGATGATTGGGCTGAGCCGGCACCGATGTCTGTCCCGGCGGCCGATGGTATCGGCTCCGTGGAAGAGCGTGTTTCCCAAGCTGACGTGCGCGAAGCGGCGCCCACGCAGCTGCCGCCGCCAGCGCCCCGTGCGGCCATGGCAATTTTGCCATCAAACAGTTTCGCGGGCATCCCCGCTGAACCCATATTTGACCTGCCGCCAGGCCCTGTGCTTGTCGCGACACCCGCCACGCCAAAGACTGGGCCGGTTCCGGCAAGAGTGGCGATTGGCCATAACCTGCTTTGGATGGCGGCCATGGCGCGCGTGCCCATCCCCGCTTCAATGACCGCGTTTGCTGATCTGGCGCGCAGCGATCGCGGCGCGGGCGGCGGGCCCCGTCTGGTTCCGGGAGGCGGCGAACTGGCCCGAGCCGCCGCCAGCAGGCAGCGGCGCTGGTCGGTCGACAGCTGGATCCTGTGGCGGCAAGGCAGCAATCCTGCCCTGTCTGGCGGCTTGCTGACACCCAGCTACGGCGCCAGCCAGGCAGGCGCTGTGGTGCGCTATCGCCTCGCGCCGTCCAGCAATCTGCGGCCGGCGGTCTATCTGCGCACAACTGCCGCGCTTGGCCGTTCCAATGAACGCGAAGCTGCATTGGGCCTGCAACTGCGGCCTGTCCGCGGCCTGCCAGTCGTACTGGCCGGTGAAGGCCGAATGACTTCGGCTTCGGGGCGGATGTTCCTGCGGCCCGCATTTCTGGCGTATACCGAACTTGACCCATTTGACCTGCCAATGGGCTTTCGCGGCGAGGCATACGGTCAGGCGGGCTATGTCGGCGGGCGCTTCGCCACGGCCTTTGCAGATGGCCAATTGCGGATCGACCAACGCCTGGCAGGTCTTGGCAAGGGCGATCTGCGCCTGGGCGCTGGTGTGTGGGGCGGTATCCAGAAGGGAAGCTCTCGGCTTGATGCCGGACCAAGTCTCACAATCGGCAGGCCGCTCGGCGGTTCAAGCTCAGTGCGGGTGGCGGCGGACTGGCGCTTCCGCGTGGCAGGCAAGGCTTCGCCTGGATCGGGCCCTGCAGTCACGCTGTCCGCAGGTTTCTAGGGTCGCCGCGCTTTCATCCTGAGCGCGGCTGGGTTAGTCGTTGGTCAGGATGGACGTCTATCTTCCCATTGCCAATTTGTCGGTAAATGGCCTCGTCATCGTCTTGTTGGGGGGGCTTACTGGCCTGCTCTCGGGCATGTTCGGCGTGGGCGGCGGCTTTCTGACTACGCCGCTGCTGATTTTCTATGGCGTGCCGCCCACGGTCGCTGCTGCATCGTCTGCCAGCCAGGTTACGGGCGCCAGTGTTTCCGGTGTTTTTGCCCATCACCGGCGCGGCGGGGTCGACAAGCAGATCGGCGCGGTCATGGTCGCTGGCGGCATCATCGGCACTGGCATTGGCGCTCTGTTGTTTCGCCTGCTGGCCGCGCTGGGGCAGATCGATACAGTCATCAACATTCTCTATGTGATCATGCTGGGCTCGATCGGGTTGATCATGGCGCGGGAGAGTCTGGCTACGCTGCGCGCCCGGCGCCGCGGCGAACCGATCAAGGCGCGCAAACGCCGGCATCATCCGCTCGTTGCCAGCTTGCCACTGCGCTGGCGGTTCTATCGCTCGGGTCTTTACATTTCGCCGCTTGCCCCGCTGCTGCTGGGCGTGGCGACAGGAATACTGACAATGCTGATGGGCATCGGCGGTGGTTTCGTGCTGGTTCCTGCCATGCTCTACATCCTGGGCATGAGCGCGAACGTCGTCGTGGGCACTTCGCTCTACCAGATTCTTTTCGTAACCATGGCGACGACGATGATGCATGCCATGACCACCAAGGCGATCGACATCGTACTTTCGGTGCTCTTGCTGGTCGGCTCGGTCACCGGCGCGCAGATCGGCGCGCACTTTGCGCAGAAGAGCCGACCTGAATACTTGCGGCTTGCCCTCGCGATACTTGTTCTGCTGGTGGCCATGCGGCTCGCGCTGGGGCTGACCTTCCGGCCGGACGAAATCTTCACGGTCAGCCCGCTGTGAAACGCCTGCTGGCCGTGCTTGCGCTGCTCGTGCTGACGGGCGCGCGCGACCCCATTCTTGTGCCGGAAGTGTCGCAGCATGAAGTGGTCGTCCGCCAGGGATTTACTGGCGCGGAACTGCTGCTGTTCGGCGCCATTCTCAGCCCAGAGGGGACGCGGGCTGCGCAGGACTATGACATTGTCGTCGTGCTCAAGGGGCCGACCAGTCCGATCATCCTTCGCGAGAAGCGCAAGATTGCCGGTATCTGGATAAATGCAGACAGTACAGAGATGCATTCGGTTCCCAGCTATTTCGCCATGGCCTCGACCCGGCCGATTTCGCGGATCGTCGACAGCAAGACTGCAGCAATCTATGAGCTTGGACTTCCCTGGCTGCAGCTTTCGCCCACAGGCGCGATCGATCCCAAAGCGCTGACGCGCTTCAATGCCGGCCTTGTCGATTTGCGCCAGCGCAACGGACTTTACCGGCAGGACGAAGCAGGGGTGAACGTGAAACAGCAAGTGCTTTATCAGGCGCGGATCAGCTTGCCGTCGAACGTGCAGACGGGTCGCTATACGGCAGAGACGTTTGCCATATCGCGCGGGCGCGTTGTCGCCACTGCAATCAGCGAAATTGCCGTGCGCAAACTCGGCTTTGAAGGTGCGATCGCCAATTTCGCCCAGTCATGGTCTTTGCTCTATGGCCTGCTGACTGTCGCCATTTCCGTTGCCATGGGCTGGCTGGCGGGCCGGGTTTTTTCGCTGGTTTAGCTCCAAATTAACGCCTTCGGCCTATGGACCGCTCATGAATTCAAATGGGTCGGAACAGGTTACATGGCAGATATGAGCAGCCACAATTTCGCTACCGCGCAAGCCGCAAAGCCACAGGATCTCGCTGCGTCACCCAGTGCCCCCGCTGTCGATCAGTCGGTCCGTCCGATCGGAATCGTGCTGGAGATCAATGGTGCGGGCAGCCAGGTCGCCATCGATCTGCAACGGTTGACCGAATGCGCCAAAAGCAGCGATCCCGCCGTTGCCCTGGCCGGGCAGGTGGGTAACCAGATCAAGATCCAGGTTGGCGACGGCTGGCTTCTCGCCACCATGCGCAGCCAGAAGAAAGACGCCAATACGCCGGGCGGCGTGCTCGCTGTTGTCGATTTCCTCGGCGAAGGCGCGGAAGAGCGCCTGACGGGCAAGCTCCACAGCTTCCAGCGCGGCGTGACGCGCTATCCGATGCCTGGCGCGCTGGTTTTTCCCGCCACGACCGCGGATCTTCGGCAGATCTACGCCAGCGATGGACGCAACCTCATCCAGATCGGCAAAGTCTTCCCCACCAATGACATCCGCGCCGGGGTTTATGTCGACGCGCTGCTCGGCAAGCACTTTGCGCTGCTCGGCTCGACCGGTACTGGCAAGTCGACTGCGGCGGCCCTGATCCTGCACCGTATAGGTGAAGCCGCGCCGCAAGGTCACACGATCATGATCGACCCGCACGGCGAATATTCGGCCGCGTTCCGCGAAACCGGTATGATCCTGGACGTCAGCAACTTGCAGATGCCCTACTGGCTGATGAATTTCGAGGAGCATTGCGAGATGATCCTCACATCTTCCGGCCCCAATCGGCAGGAAGACGCGGAAATCCTCGCCAAGTGTCTGCAGCAGGCACGGATGAAGAGTCGGATGGCCGAAGGTTTCGGCAAAGTGACGGTCGACACGCCGATCCCCTATCTGATGAACGATCTGACCACGATCCTGCAGAATGAAATGGGCAAGCTCGACAAGTCGACCACGACTGCGCCTTACGTGCGGATCCGTTCGAAGCTGGATGAGCTCAAGGGCGATCCGCGCTATCAGTTCATGTTCTCGGGCATGCTGGTGGGCGATACCATGGCGGAATTCATCGCCAAGATCTTCCGCCTGCCCTCGCGCGGCCGGCCGATTTCAATAATCGACGTTTCCGCCGTGCCGTCGGAAGTGACATCGACAGTGGTCGCCATGCTCAGCCGACTGGTGTTCGACTTCGCCATCTGGTCACGCGAAGATCACATGCGGCCGATCCTGCTGGTTTGTGAGGAAGCCCACCGCTATGTGCCCAACGAGAAGAATGCCGATGGCTCATCTGTAGGCAAGATCCTGTCGCGCATCGCCAAGGAAGGCCGCAAATACGGCGTGTCGCTTGGCCTGATTACCCAGCGCCCGTCCGATCTTGCCGAAGGCGTGCTGTCGCAGTGCGGCACGATCATTTCGATGCGACTCAACAACGAGCGCGACCAGGCTTTCGTCAAGGCTGCCATGCCGGAAGGCGCGCGCGGCTTTCTGGAATCCATCCCGGCACTGCGCAACCGTGAATGCATCATCTGCGGCGAGGGCGTTTCGGTTCCGATGCGCGTCAGTTTCGATGACCTCGAGGACTTCAAGCGTCCGGCCTCGGCCGATCCTTCGTTTGTCGAATTGTGGAACGAAGTGGGTGGTGAAGAGGAACTGATCCATCGCACAGTCCAGCGTTGGCGCGCCAACGGGCGCTAGGCTCAGGTCAGCGTCATTCCGCCGGGGCTGGCTCGCCCCGCCGGGATGCCAGCGGGCTGCCTTTTCGCCAGGATCCGTAGCGGTAGTAAGCTATCGCCATCAGCGCGGAGCAAGTGCTGCTCGCCATGAAGGCCCACCAGATGGCATCGGCGCGGAAAGTGGGATAAAGCGCGAAGCCCACTGCCATGCGCACGATGATCACTGAAAAGATCAGGATCAGCAGCGGCGGGATTGCCGCGCCATTGGCGCGAACGATCGTGGTCATCACCATCGAGATGCCCATGGGAATGAATGTCCAGCCGATCAGCCAGCTGATGTGATTGCCAATGGCAATGGCGGGGCTGCCTGATGGCAGGAACACGCCAAGCAGGTGTTCGCTGGTCGTCAGCAGGATCAGCAGCAGAAATCCGGTGAGCACGGTGGCGAAAGTCACCCCGGCAGCGGCGAGGTGGTTGATCCGGTCCCAGCGGCCCGCGCCAATGTTTTGCGCGGCCATGGCGCTTACCGCGCCGCCAATGGCGAATGCGGGCATCTGGATGTAGTTCAGGATCTGGTTCGTGGCATTGAACGCCGCGATAGTCTCGACGCCTTCGCGATTGATCAGACCCATCATGACCACTGCCGACATGGTCATGATGATCATCGAAAGCCCCATCGGCAGGCCAATCGTCAGCACAGGGCGCAGGTGTTGCCAATCCGGCCGCAGCAAATGCAGTTCGGAGCCGCGAAGGGCGATCGGCAAATTGCGCTGGTAAATGCGAAAGACCATGAAGATCAGGCAGATCAGGTTGGCGCAAACGCCCGACAGCGCAGCGCCGGCAAGACCCATTGCCGGGAAAGGGCCCAATCCCAGTATCAGCACGGGATTGACGACGATCGAGAGTCCGAGATTGAGCACATTGCTCCAGAACGGCGTCACCGCATCGCCCACTCCGCGCAAAGCCGACTGCGTCAGCAGATTGAGGAACAGGATCGGCAAGCCGAAGAAAACCACTTCGAGAAAGGTGCGGGCATATTCAAAGGCCGCAGGAGGTGTCGCCAGCAAGCGCAGGAACGTCGGGATGGCCAGATGGCCCATCATGGCAAACCCTAAACCGGCCAGGATGAAAGTGCCTGTGGTAGCGCCGATGGTGCGCCGCACTTCTTCCATATCGCGGCGGCCCATGGCCTGGCCGATCATGATTGTCGCCGCCACGGCCAGGCCAAAAACGGTCGAGAAGATCAGTTGCATCACCATCGTGGCAATGCCGGCAGCAGCGAAAGCATTCTCGCCGAGGAACTTGCCGACATAAATCGCGCTGGTCGAAACGTTGAGCGATTGGAGGATGTTGGCGCCCAGCGTGGGCAGGGCGAAGAGCAGCAAGGTCTTGGCTACGGGCCCTTGCGTCAGGTCGCCCCGCCTCGGCTTTTGCCGGATGGCCTCGGCAGCGACCAGTTCCGGCTCGTCAAGGAAGGGCGTCTCGCTCACGTTCCTCTCGTGTCGCCATAAAGATGGATATGCAAGCGATCGGACAGCGAAAAACCGTGGCTTGAGCAGATATCCGCAAGCCAGCGTTCCCGCTGGCGCAAATTCTCGCTCGTCCGCCCTTCAGGCATCAGCATGATGCGCTGGGCGGGAATGACGTAAGCGGCCTGCAGGGCAAGCACTTCGTCCAGATCTTCGGGCGCGGAAATGACGAATTTGAACCAGGCCCGCGGGTCTGCTGCCCACGCCGCGAGGCGTTCGGGCGGCAGCGCAAGTTCAGCGGAATTGCCGCTGTGCGCCAGCTTGGGGCTGACGTTGTATTGGTGGATCAAGGCATCTAGCACCGGGGCAGGGGCAACGCTGCCGTTGGTTTCGATCTCGATCTGCATGCCGGGCAGCAGGGCAACCATGCAGGCCAGCGCGGTGCCTTGAAGAAGCGGCTCGCCGCCAGTGATCACCAGGCGCGGCTGGTCCAAAGCGATAATCCGTGCGGCGGCTTCGTCCTCGGACAGCGTGACCTGATTGGCCTTGCGGTCAAAGTCGATGCCGTCGCGGTGGGGACGATTGTCGCCGGTGAAGCGCCAGGTATAGGCCGTGTCGCACCAGACGCAGGCAAGATTGCAGCGCGACAGGCGGATGAAGGCGCAGGGCTTCCCGGCTGAAGCGCCTTCGCCTTGCAGCGAGGCGAAGATCTCCGGCTCGCCCGGGGTGGTGGCGGCGAGGACGAGGGCCATTTATCGGGGCAAACAGGACATGGCCGCTATCCCAACCGCGCCAGCGCCGCGCTCAGCCGCTCGGCCTCGGCCTGATGCATGGCATGATCGGCGCGGGCCTTTTCGACTGCTTCCGGCTTGGCTTTCTCGACAAACGACGGATTGCTGAGGCGGCCCTCAAGGCTTTTGGCTTCCTTGTTGGACACTTCCAGCGCCTTGGCGAGGCGGGCCTTTTCGGCGGCAATGTCAATCACGCCTTCGAGCGGTACGATCAGATTGGCATCGCCCGCACCGATCTGCATCGCGGCACCGGCAGGAGCCGCCTCGAAGCGGATGCCATTGAGGCGAGCCAGGCGGTCGATTGCCTGCGGATTGCGTTCGATGATGCCGCGTGTCGCTTCGCTCGGTCCAGGCAGATAGGCATCGAGTTTGGCGCCCGGTGCGATGCCGAGTTCGTTCTTGGCAGTGCGCAAGTTGCCGATCAGCGCGATCAGCCAGTCGACTTCCGCCTTGGCTGCCGCATCAATGCTCGCTTCCGGCGCAGGCCAGCTGGCGGTGATCAGCGGATAGTTCGGCCGCTCGCCTAGCGCGCTCCACAACTCTTCGGTGACGAATGGCATGAAGGGGTGGAGCATCACCAGAATCTGATCGAGAACCCAGCCGGCAACCGCGCGAGTCTCGTCGTCAAAGCTGCCCTTGATCAGCTCGATGTACCAGTCGCAGAACTGGTCCCAGACGAAGTGGTAGATGGCATTGGCCGCTGCATCGAAGCGCAGCTCGGCCATGGCCTTGTCGAGTTCAGCAAGGGTTTCTACGACTTCGCCAATGATCCACTTGTTGACCGCGCTGGCGGCTTGCGGGGCAGCAATGCTGGTGCTCGCGCCGATCCCGTTCGCCTGGCAGAATCGCGCTGCATTCCACAATTTTGTCGCGAAATTACGGTACCCTTCGACGCGCTTTTCATCCATTTTGACATCACGGCCCTGGCTTTCCATGTCGCACATGAAGAAGCGCAGCGCGTCGGCGCCATACTTGTCAATCAAGACCAGCGGATCGACGACATTGCCCTTGCTCTTGGACATTTTCTGCCCGTCGGCGGCGCGCACCAGGCCATGCAGGTAGAGCCGCTTCCACGGCACTTCCTTCATGAAATGAAGCCCTTGCATCGCCATCCTCGCGTCCCAGAAGAACAGGATGTCGAAGCCGGAGATCAGCAGGTCATTGGGGTAGTGGCGTTCGACCAGCGCAGTGTCGTCGGGCCAGCCGAGCGTAGCGAATGGCCACAGCGCGGAGGAGAACCAGGTGTCGAGAACGTCCTCGTCGCGGGTCAGTGTCTTGCCGCCAGCCAGTGCCTGCGCTTCTTCTTCGGTCTCCGCTACGAAGATCGAGCCGTCTTGGGCAAACCACGCCGGGATCCGGTGCCCCCACCACAGCTGCCGGCTGACACACCAAGGCTGGATGTTCTCCATCCAGTTGAAGAAAGTCTTTTCCCAGGTTTTGGGCACGATTTCGATTGAGCCGCTGCGGACCGCCTCGATCGGTGCCTTGGCAAGCTCGGCTGCATTCACATACCACTGGTCGGTCAGCCAAGGCTCGATCACCACGCCGCCGCGGTCGCCGAAGGGAGTCTGGATAGTGCGCGGTTCGAAGTCCGCTTCGACTTCATTGCCTTCCTTGTCCTTGGTGACATGCGGGATCAGCATGCCTGCCGCCTTCATGTCTGCAACTACAAGCTCGCGCACGATGAAACGGTCGAGGCCCAGATACTTCTCCGGGATCAGGTCGTCAGCAGTCTGCACCACTTTGGCCTCGGCATCGAACATGTTGAGCATGTCGGCGGGCTTGATCCCGGCGCGCTTGCCCACTTCGAAGTCGTTGAAGTCATGCCCCGGCGTGATCTTCACTGCGCCGCTGCCGAGTTCCGGATCGGCATGTTCGTCCGCCACCACCTTGAACCGGCGGCCAGTCAGCGGCTGGATAATCTCCTTGCCGATCACGCTCTTGTAGCGCGGGTCATCGGCGCTGACGGCCACGGCCATGTCGGCGAGCATCGTCTCGGGGCGCGTGGTGGCGACTTCGATGTAATCGAGGCCATCGTCGCGGCGCGCGCCATCGGCGAGAGGATACTTGAAGTGCCAGAAGCCGCCTTTCATCTCGCGGGTTTCCACCTCGAGATCGGAAATCGCGGTCTTGAGCTTGGGGTCCCAGTTCACCAGCCGCTTGTCGCGGTAGATCAGCCCCTCGTTGTAAAGGTCGACGAAGACTTTCACCACCGCGCGGGTAAAATGCGGGTCCATGGTGAATTGTTCGCGCGACCAGTCCATCGAACAGCCCAGCCGCCGCAGCTGGCCGGTGATCGTGCCGCCGCTTTCGGCCTTCCATTCCCACACTTTCTCGATGAACTGCTCGCGGCTGTAATTGCTGCGCTTGTCCTGGCGCGCTTCCATCTGCCGCTCGACGACCATCTGCGTGGCAATGCCGGCATGGTCTGTGCCCACCACCCACAGTGCATCCTTGCCGCGCAGCCGCTCATAGCGGATCACCACGTCCTGCAGCGTATTGTCGAGCGCGTGGCCGATGTGGAGGCTGCCCGTGACGTTGGGCGGCGGGTTGACGATGGTGAAGGGCTGCGCGTCAGGGCGCTCCGGGCGGAACAGGCCGTTCCGTTCCCAGTGATCATACCATTTCGCTTCAATGCGGGCGGGATCGAATGTCTTGTCGAGAGTGGCGTCGCTCATGGCCCGGCGCTTTGCCAGCGGCAGGGGCAAGGCGCAAGGCGCGCTTGCCGTGCTCGGTGATTTCGACCATCAGTGTGGCCAGCATGCGCAACTGGGCGGATTTCACGATTGAAAAGGGCGACGGCGGCGCTGCGACAGTGGCGCTGCACGGTCCGTTGCGCGTCTATTCGATCGGCGATCTCGATCGCAGGCTCGATGCCATCTCCGACCATATTGATACTGTCGACCTCGCCGACGTTAGCGACATTGATACGGCGGGCGCATGGCTTGCCTCGCGCTTTGCCCGCGATCGCGATGCCAAGATCACTGGCGAGAGCGAGGAAGCACGCCGACTGATTGCCGCCGTCAGCCAGGCGAGCGGCGAGGGCGAGCCGCCCGAAGAACAGCAGCCGCTGCTGTTCTGGCTCAGTGCCTGGCTGGGCGAGCGGATATATGCCGCCTGGCACGGGACAGTCGGCGTACTCGGCTTTGTCGGGGGCACAGTTGTCTCGCTTGGCGCAGTGCTTGCGCATCCTGGCCGTTTCAGGACCAAGGCGCTGGTTCACCAGATGGAGCTGGTCGGGGTAACATCGCTGGGCATTATCGGTCTGATGAGCTTCCTGGTAGGCATAGTCATTGCCCAGCAAGGCGCGGTGCAGCTGCGTGAATTCGGCGCCGAAATGCTGACCGTGAACCTGACCGGCCGCATCGCGCTGCGGGAACTCGGCATTCTGATGACGGCCATCATGGTTGCCGGCCGATCCGGCTCAGCCTTCGCCGCGCAGATCGGCACGATGAAGCTGACCGAGGAAATCGACGCGATGCGCACCATCGGCGTCTCGCCAATGGAGGCGCTGGTCGTCCCCCGCGTGCTGGCTGCCATGCTGATGCTGCCCTTGCTGGGCTTCTTCGCCTCGGTCTGCGCTATCATCGGCGGCGCGGTGATTTCGACCATTCAGATCGAAATTCCATTCTTTACCTTCCTGTCCCGCATCCAGGAAGTAGTGCCATTGCATGATTTCTGGGTGGGCATCATCAAGGCACCGGTATTCGGCATGATCATTGCCATCGCCGGTTGCTACAATGGCATGCAGGTCAAATCGAATTCCGAGGAAGTGGGGCTGCGGACCACCATGGCTGTGGTGGCGGGGATTTTCGCGGTGATCGTTCTCGATGCCTTTTTCGCCGTGTTCTTCAGCGAAGTGGGCTGGGGTTGATCATGGCGGACAGCGAAGAATATCCGATCATTGTCGAAGGGCTGCGCAACTGCTTCGGCGACCATGTGATTCACGAAAACCTGTCGCTCAAGGTGCGCAAGGGCGAGATTCTGGGTGTCGTCGGCGGCTCGGGCACGGGCAAGTCGGTGCTGATGCGCTCGATCATTGGACTTCAGCAGCCCACGGACGGTGAAATCTCGGTATTTGGCCGCTCGATCCTCAATAGCAGCGAGCAGGACGATATTGATATTCGCAGCCGCTGGGGCGTGCTGTTTCAGGGCGGGGCGCTGTTTTCCACACTGACTGTGGGGGAGAACATCGAAGTTCCGCTGCGTCAGTTCTATCCCGAGATCGGCGACACGCTGCGCGGCGAAATCGCGAGCTTCAAGGTCAAAATCTCCGGACTGCCGGAAGATGCGGCCTTCAAATTCCCCAACGAACTTTCAGGCGGCATGAGAAAGCGCGCCGGTCTCGCCCGCGCGCTGGCGCTCGATCCGGAACTGCTGTTCCTCGACGAGCCGACGGCGGGGCTTGATCCCATCGGCGCCGCGGCATTCGATCAGCTGACGCGTGAATTGCAGGAAACGCTGGGGCTAACAGTGTTCCTGATCACGCATGACCTCGATACGCTGTACGAGATTTGCGACCGCGTTGCCGTGCTGGCGGACAAACATGTGATTGCCGTGGGAACCATTCCCGAACTGCTGGCGCTCGATCATCCCTGGATTCAGGAATATTTCAACGGTCCGCGGGGGCGGGCAGCCAAGGCGTCGATCGAGCGCGGCAAGGCCGGATCGAGAGACGCCAAGGCAATGGACATTCCGCGAAAGACAGGGGCATAAGTCGGCGCAATGGAAACTCGGGCCAATCATGTATTCGTCGGTGCGGTGACACTGGCCCTCCTCGGAGCGCTGGCGGCCTTCTTCATCTGGATCGCCCGGCTGAACGAAGGCGACCTGAAGCGCTATGACATCTTCTTCAGCCAATCCGTGAACGGCCTCGCCAAAGGCAGCCAGGTGACTTTCTCGGGCGTGCCTGTCGGCAAGATCGACACCATCGAACTGTGGCGCAAGGATCCAAGCTTCGTGAAAGTGCGCATCAGTGTCGAGAAGTCGGTGCCGATCCTGCAAGGCACGACGGCGACGATGCAGAGCAGCTTTACCGGCACAGGCGAAATTCTGCTGGAGGGAGCGGTCAAAGGCGCGCCGCCGCTGATTTGCCCGGAAGACAATCCTAAAGCGTTCTGCCCCGAAGGCGTGCCGGTGATCCCCACCAAGCGCGGCGGGCTGGGCGCGATCCTCAACAGCGCCCCGGTTCTGCTGGAGCGGCTGGCGACATTGTCAGAACGGCTGAACACGCTGTTGTCGGACGAGAACCAGCAGCAGATCAAGGGCATCCTGGCCAACACCAATGTACTCACCGGCGAACTTGCCAAGGCTTCGCCGCAAGTGAAGACCACGCTTGCCGAATTGCAGACCACGTTGCGCCAGGCTTCGGCCACGCTGGCAAGCTTCGACAAAGTGGCCGGATCGGCGAATAAGCTGCTGGGCGAGGATGGCGATTCACTGGTGCGCGAACTGCGCACCACGCTGGGTTCGGCGCAGCGTGCGGCCGATGCGCTCTCTGGCACGCTCACGGAAATGCGACCCGCAGCGCGGCAGCTTTCCGCCACGACCTTGCCGGAAGCGGAATCGGCCTTGCGCGAATTGCGCACGGCCACGCGGGCGCTGCGCAATGTTACCGAGAAAATCGACGAACAGGGCGCCGGTGCGCTCACCGGCGGTTCGAAATTGCCGGATTACAAGCCATGACCATGCATATCGGGGAACAGGCCATGCGCCGGATGAAGAACTGGGCAGCATTGGCTGTCATGGCCGCAGCGATTTCCGGCTGCGTCAGCCTGGGGGGCAAGCCGCCCAAAATGCTGCTGGGCCTGACGGCGGAGCAAAGTCCGGCGGCTGGCGCAATGGCAGGCGGGGCGCGGGCCGAAGCGCTGGTCGTCCTCGATCCCGAAGCCGGCCGCAAGCTCGACGTGCTGCGCATCCCCGTCCAGGTCGACGACACGCAAATCGCCTATGTCACTGATGTCGCCTGGGTCGAACGTCCCTCGCGCCTGTTCCGCCAGCTCGTCGCCGAGACAATCCGCGCGCGGGGCAAGCGCCTTGTGTTTGAAGCGGCGGAGGAGGGCGCAACCGGCAAAAACATTCTGACCGGTCGTCTGATCGACATGGGCTATGACGCGCGCAGCCAATCGGTGCTGGTGCGCTTCGACGCCATGCGCAGCCAAGGCAGCGGCGCAGTGGAAACGCGCCGTTTCGAGGCGCAAGTGCCGGGTATCCAGCCCAAGGCCGAATTTATCGGTCCCGCGCTTAACCGTGCGGCGAATGACGTCGCGAGGCAGGTTGCTGACTGGGTAGGCTAGAGCCAGATGACATTAGATTGCCCCACCGTGACGGAGCCGATTTTGGCTCAGCGCGAGGAGAGAGGAGGGAGCCATGCCATCGCATAGTGACCGACGATCGACGCTGCGATGGGCCAAAATCGGCCCGCCCCGGAGGGGTTGCGTTTGGAGGCCTTCCGGACTGCGTCGCCTTGCTGGCACGGGTTCCCGACCCGCACTGCGCAACGCTCCTTGCCGGAAAGCCTCCAAAGGCAATCCCGGTGGGTCAATCTAATGTCATCTGGCTCTAAGCCGTAAGCTGCACAAACCGCATCGCTGCGGCGAATATCGCGAGGCGTCCTGCCGAGCGCGCTTCGGCCTCGGCATCGCGGCCCCACAGTTCGGCCTGCCATGCCTCTTCCAGCTCACTGACTTGCCACAGCGCCGCCGCGTCGGCGCCGGGCTCGATTGCGGCCAATGCCACAATCAGAGAAGCGGAGAGGCTGGCCAGCGTTTGCAAGGCGGCGAGCGTGAAATCGTCCTTGGCGGCAAGGACAGCCTTGAGGCGTTCAAGAGTCGCTACAGGCTGGGGCTGATGAATTACGCCTGAAATGCGGGTGAAATGGATGTCCCAGCGCAATTCAGCAGAAGTGACCAGCGGCTCCCACACTTCCATCTGCCGGGCGTGCAGCGCCTCGTCGGGTTCGGCGCGGTAACACAGCGTATCGGTTTCGGCGAAGCGCAGAATCGTCGCGATTGCTGCTTCGCGTGCAGACCCCACAACGTCGATCGCATAGTCGGCCAGGTCGCGCAGCTGGAAGCTGGAAGGCACGATTTCCTCGCCCTGCGCCGCCCATTCCGCCGCCAGCGCCTCGCATAACAGGCGCGTCGGCACGACCTGCGCGGCTCCGGCGGCAGTCTTCACGCCCCGTCCGTCGAGCATGACTTGCCAACCGCCCGCGCATTCGCCGGGCGCGGCCTGCTTGTAGAACCGCTTCATTCGCCGGGGGTGCGCCAGCGGCGGGCAAGAATTTTCGGCATGAGGAAGAAATCGACCATGCCGAGAAAGACGAAGACATAGCCGATGAGCACGGGCAGGGCGATCTTGCCGCCCGTGATCAGGATGCCGAGCACGACCAGAGCGGCGCCCATGATGCGCATTATCTGGATTGCCATGAAGCGCTGTTTTTCTAGCTTGGTTGGCGGCGTCACGCCGGACAGGTCATTGTTCATGCGTTGAGATACTCCTCGAGTTCGGCAATATCGTCAGCCACTGCCTCAGCGCCGGCGGCAAGCAATTCCCGGCTTTCGTGATAACCCCAGTCAACGCCCAGCGCGCGTACGCCCACTTGCCGGGCCATGGCCATGTCGTAGGCCGTGTCCCCGATCATTACGGCCTGGGCCGCATTAGCCCCTGCCTCGGCCAGCGCGGCCTCCAGCATGGCCGGGTGCGGCTTGGAGGGGTGAAAATCGGCGGTCTGCAACGTGACGAACAGATCTCGGATGCCGTGGCTGGCAAGGCAGTGCTCAAGCCCGCGCTGCGACATGCCCGTGGCGACGCCCAGCAGCCAGCCTTCCGCATTTAGCCGCCCGAGAAAATCCGCCATACCGGGAAACAGCACTTGCGAAAGCGTCCCAGCCGCGCGGGCGGCGCGAAAGTGCTTCTTGTAGGCATTGACCAGCCCGCGATGCACGGCGTCGTCCCCGCCGGGAAGCAGGCGCTGGACGGCCTGTGGCAGGCTGAGCCCGACGGCGCGCCGCACTTCGTTGCGATTGGGCAGGGGCAGGCCAAATTCGCCAAAGGCCCGGTCCATCGCATCGCAGATGCTGGCCTGGCCGTCGATCAGTGTGCCGTCGCAATCGAATACGGCAAGGCGGGTCATGGGGCCAGAGTCCGCATCAGGTGGGCTATCGCGGTGTAGCCTTCCGTTTCAAGACTCCCGGCGAGCCGGGCCCGCTCGTCTGACGGCTTGTTCTGGCTGAGCTTCACCGTCGGCCGCCAAGCCTGCACTTCCAGCTCGAAGCCGACAATGCCGCCCAGCAGACGCCGGCGGTTTTCGGCAGTGAGCTTGTCCATGGTCCAGGGGGTGCCGCTTGCAACGCGCGCTTCCTGCCGGGCGGTCAGCAATTCAAGGCAGCCGAGCAGCCCATCCTGATCCATGCGCCGCACCCGCCCTTCCAGTTCGACGGCGATGTAGTTCCACGTCGGCACCTGTTGATCGTCCGCATACCAGCGCGGCGAAATGTAGCCATCCGGGCCATTGACCAGTGCCAGCGCAGTCATGCCATCGAGATGGCCGGCAAGGGCATTGCCGCGCGCGAGGTGAAATTGCACGGCTCCGTCGCCGGTCCACAGCAGCGGCGTGTGGGCCATGCGCGGGCCATCGGGGGTTGCGGCGAAGACCATGCCGAAGCCGATTTCGTCGATAAGCGATTCGAGCAAGGCGCGGTCGTCAGTGCGGTAAGCGGCGTTGGGGTGCATCAGCGCCTGCCTCTGCCGGTCGGCGCCTTCCCGCCCGCTGGTCTGCCAATACCCGTCTTGGCGGGTCCGGCTTTGCCAGCCCGTGCCTTGGGAGAGGGTGGCTTGCGCGTCGCGGGCTTGCGCTTGGGGGCTTCGTCGCGGCTGCGCCGCTCGCCGCGGCGTTCCTTGCGGACCTGTTTGGCATGGGCCTTGGCCGCCTGCTTCTGCGCCTCACGCGGCGGCGCGGCAACGGGATCGGGCAGCGAGTTGCCCAGTTCCACCTCGAACCCCAGCTGCTCCATGCTGGCGGCGAAGTGATCGGGCAGCGACGCGGTGACGTCGAGCGGGGTGCCGTCCGGGTGATCGATGATCAGGCGGCGGGCGTGGAGGTGCATCTTGCGGCTGATCGAGCCAGTGAGAAATGCGTCCGGCCCGCCATATTTGCCGTCGCCCACTATGGGATGGCCGATCGCGGCCATGTGGACGCGAAGCTGGTGAGTGCGCCCGGTCAGCGGCTGTAGCTCGACCCAGGCCGCGCGGTTGCCTGCCCTGTCCACCACGCGGTAGCGCGTGCGCGAGGGCTGGCCGGCCTCTGACTGGTCGACCATCATCTTCTCGCCGCCGCTGCCCGGCTGCTTGGCCAGCGGCAAGTCGATCTGGCCCTCTTCGATGGCGGGCACGCCGACGACCAGCGCCCAATAGATCTTGCGCGCCGAGCGAGTGGAAAAGCGCTTGGAAAAGAAGGCGGCGCTGCCGGGCGTGCGGGCGATCAGCAGCGCGCCCGATGTGTCCTTGTCGAGCCGGTGGACGAGGCGCGGCCTCGGCCCTTCCGGGGCGAATGCATCGAGCAGACCGTCGACATGCTCCTTGGTGCCGCTGCCGCCCTGGGTGGCGAGACCGGGCGGCTTGTTGAGCACGATGGCTGCCCGGTCCTGCGTCAACACCATGGCCTCGGCCTGCTCAATCTGCGCTTCGGTGAGCGGCTTGCGGACCGGTCCGGTCTTGCGTTCGGGTGTCGTTCCTCCGGGCGGCACGCGCAGCACTTGCCCGGCGGTCAGCCGGTCTTCGGGCGCGGCGCGCTTGCCATCGACGCGAATCTGCCCGGTGCGGGCCCAGCGGCTGACCGTGGCAAAGCCGATCTGCGGCAAGTGGCGCTTGAACCAGCGGTCGAGACGGACCCCGTCATCGTCGGGTTGAACAGTGAACTGGCGAACAGTTTCAGTCATGCAAGCACTCGCATCAGGGCCAGTCCGGCGATCAGGCCGCCAATTCCCGCCGCCAGCGACAGCGCGACATAGAGAGCGGCCGCGGCCGGCGTTCCGCGTTCAACCAGCAGGACAAATTCAAGGCTGAAGGCCGAAAATGTAGTGAAGCCGCCCAATATGCCGACGCCGATCAATAGGCGCAGGTGTTCCCCGCCCAGCGCGCTTTGGCCACCGTGCCGACCGAGCCAGCCGGCAAGCAGGCCCATGGCAAAGCTGCCTGCCACGTTCACGGTCAGAGTCGCGAAAGGAAATGTACTCGCTGCAACGGCTCCGATCGCGCGGGTAATGACCACGCTGGTCGCATAGCGCAGCCAAGCACCAAAAGCGCCGCCGAGCGCGACGATAAGCGAGGATGAAAGAAAGCTGGACGGCGGCATTGCAATGCCGCCTTAGAGCATCGCGTTAAAAAGTGGGAACCGGTTTTTCGCGGGCGCAATTCTCGTCCCCGTGCCGCGCCTTGGATTTGCCGCAAACCGCCCTCTTTGACTTGCAAGGCGCGCTCGCCTCTGCTAGCGGCGCGCCATCCGCAGGCGGTCCCATTCGGATTCGCCTCCGCTTCCGTTTGGCTTAAGGTGCGTTTCTTCATGCAAATTATGGTTCGCGATAACAATGTTGACCAGGCTCTCCGCGCTCTGAAGAAGAAGCTTCAGCGCGAAGGTGTCTATCGCGAGATGAAGCTGCGCCGTCACTATGAAAAGCCCAGCGAAAAGCGCGCCCGTGAAAAGGCTGCCGCTGTGCGCCGCGCCCGCAAGATGGAGCGCAAGCGCATGGAACGTGACGGCGTCAAGTAAGCGCCGCTCGCGTCATCCCGGGCTTGATCCGGGATCGCAGGACGAATAGCGAGAAGGGCGCGGCAACACCGCGCCCTTTGCATATCGAAAGCAGGACCACTTCATGACCGAGATCACCCGTGTTCCCCTCCAGCCCATCGCCAAGGGTTCGCTCGGCAAGATTTGGCTCGGCATTGCAGCGATCGCGCTTGCGGCGGGCGGCATTGCCTGGGCCGCGCTACCTTCGTCAGTCAAGGTTGAGACGATCACGGCAGGCGAGGGGCCCTCGCCGACGATCGATGACGTGGCGCTGATCAATTACAAGGGCACGCTGCCCGACGGCAAAGTGTTCGACGAGCAGAAGCAGGCCGCGCTGCCGCTGGCGGGCGTGGTTCCCGGCTTCACCAAGGCGCTGGTACAGATGCAGCGCGGCGGCAAATACAAAGTGCTGATCCCTTCGGAGCTTGGCTACGGCGCCCAGCAGGCCGGGCCGATTCCGCCCAACACGGATCTGACTTTCGAAATCGAGCTTTTGGACTTCCGCAGCCGCGCTGAAATCGAGCAGCAGCAGCGCGTCATCCAGCAGATGCAGCAGCTTCAGGCTCAGCAGGGCGGACGACCAGGCCAGCCGGCTGTGCCGCCGCCTTCCGCCCAGTAAGCGGGCAAATCCATGTCGGTCGATACCGCAACTGTCGCAAAAATCGCATCGCTCGCACGGCTCAAGGTCAGCGAGGATGAACTCGCGGCCATGGTGCCCGAACTCAACGGTATTCTCGCCTGGGTGGAGCAACTTGGCGAAGTTGACGTCACTGGCGTCGAGCCGATGACGGCCGTGATCCCCAACCACTTGCGCCTGCGCGAGGACGTGATCAATGCCGATCCGCTGACCGGCGGCGGCAAGCGCGATGCCGTGCTGGCCAATGCGCCTGCGGCCGAGCATGGCTTTTTCGGCGTGCCCAAGGTGATTGAATGACCCAGCTGACTGACCTTGGTATTGCCGCGATCCGCTCCGGCGTTGCCTCGGGCGATTTCACCGCCACCGAAGTGGCCGCCGCGTTCAACGCAAATGTCGCGGCCGCTTCCGCGCTCAATGCCTTCATCGTCGCCACGCCTGAACTGGCGCTGGAAGCCGCTGCAAAAGTCGATGCGGACCGCGCCGCCGGAAAGCCGCTGGGCAAGATGGCGGGCGTGCCGATCGGCATGAAGGACCTGTTCTGCACGAAAGGCGTGCAGACGACTGCCGCGAGCCACATGCTCGAAGGTTTTACGCCCCAGTACGAATCGACCGTTTCCCAGAAGCTTTGGGATGCGGGCGCGGGCATGCTGGGCAAGCTCAACCTCGATCAGTTCGCCATGGGCTCGTCGAACGAGACGAGCTATTTCGGCAAGGTCATCTCGCCCTGGCGCAGGAATGACGGCGGCAATGCTGCGCTGGCTCCCGGCGGTTCCTCGGGCGGTAGCTCGGCGGCGATTGCCGCGCGGCTATGCCCGGCGGCGACGGGCACGGATACTGGCGGCTCGATCCGCCAGCCCGCTGCATTCACTGGAATTTCCGGCATCAAGCCGACTTATGGCCGCTGCTCGCGCTGGGGCGTGGTCGCTTTCGCCAGCTCTCTCGATCAGGCGGGCCCGATGGCGCGCGATGTGCGGGACTGTGCGATCATGCTGGAGGCGATGGCGGGCTTCGATGCCAAGGATGCGACCAGCCTCGACATGCCGGTGCCCGCGTGGGAAGCCGGGCTGAATGCCGATCTGAAGGGCAAAAAGGTTGGCATCCCGCGCGAATACCGGCTCGACGGCATGGACGCCGATGTCGCGGCAAGCTGGGAGCAGGGCATTGCCTGGCTGAAGGATGCCGGTGCAGAAGTTATCGACATTTCGCTTCCGCACACCAAGTACGCGCTGCCTTGTTACTATATCATAGCCCCGGCCGAAGCCTCGTCGAACCTCGCGCGCTATGACGGCGTGCGTTATGGCCTGCGCGATCTGCCGGACGGGGCGGGATTGCAGGACATGTACGCCGCCACCCGCGCCGCCGGTTTCGGCCCCGAGGTGAAGCGCCGCATCATGATCGGCACTTATGTGCTCTCGGCGGGCTTCTATGATGCCTATTACACCCAGGCGCAGAAAGTCCGCACGCTGATCAGCCGCGACTTTACCGAGGCATTCAAGCACTGCGATGTGATCCTGACGCCCACCGCGCCGAGCGCCGCCTTCGCGCTGGGAGAAAAGAGCGCCGATCCGCTGGAAATGTATCTGAACGACGTGTTTTCGGTGCCAGCCTCGCTGGCTGGCCTGCCAGCCATGTCGGTTCCCGCCGGGCTCAACCGCGAAGGCCTGCCATTGGGGCTGCACCTGATCGGGCGGCCGTTCGACGAGCAAGGCGTGCTCAATGCTGGGCTAGCGATTGAACAGCGGGCTGGGTTTTCGGCGCAGCCGGAGAAGTGGTGGTGAGTATCGTCGGCGAGTTTTTTGGAGAACTCGCGCAAATGGTGGTCCGTGATGGGCTGATCGAAACAGGTAAGTGGCTCTTTCGCCGCAAGGAACAGACACCATTGAGTGCGGAGCGCTCCAAGGTTCTGTCAAAACGAGAGAAGGATCGCCGAAATCGGCGGAGGAATCAATGAGCGAATACCGCATCCAGGGCATGACCGGCGAATGGGAGGTCGTGATCGGCCTCGAAGTCCACGCGCAGATCGTCACCAAGTCGAAGCTGTTTTCCGGCGCGGCGACCGCTTTCGGCGCGGAGCCCAATTCGCAGGTGTCGCTGGTCGATGCGGCCATGCCCGGCATGCTGCCCGTGCCCAACCGCGAATGCATCCGCCAGGCAGTGCGCACCGGCATGGCGATCGAGGCCGAGATCAACAAGTGGTCGCGGTTTGACCGCAAGAACTACTTCTATGCCGATCTTCCGCAGGGCTATCAGATCAGCCAGCTCTATCACCCCTTGGTGGGCGAGGGACATATCGAGATCGTGCCCGACGAGAAGCAGCCGGACCAGACCAAGACCATCGGCATCGAGCGCATCCATGTCGAGCAGGACGCGGGCAAGCTGATGCACGATCAGCACCCGACGATGTCCTATGTCGACCTCAACCGCTCGGGCGTGGCCTTGATGGAAATCGTCTCGCGGCCTGATCTGCGCTCGCCCGCCGAGGCAGGGGCATACTTGCGCAAGTTGCGCTCGATCCTGCGCTATGTCGGCAGCTGCGACGGCAACATGGAAGAAGGCTCGATGCGCGCCGACGTCAACGTTTCCGTGCGCAAACCCGGTGACGAATTCGGCACGCGGACGGAGACCAAGAACGTCAATTCAGTGCGCTTCGTGATGGCCGTGGTCGAAAGCGAGGCGCGTCGCCAGGTCGATCTGATCGAGGATGGCGGCAAGGTGGTGCAGGAAACCCGGCTCTACGATCCCGACAAGAACGAAACCCGCACGATGCGCAGCAAGGAAGACGCGCACGACTATCGTTATTTCCCCGATCCCGACTTGCTGCCGCTGGAACTGGATGACGACTTCCTCGCCGAATGCCGCGCCAGCCTGCCCGAACTGCCTGATGCCAAGCGCAAGCGCTATGTGGAGGCGCTGGGGCTGTCGGCCTATAATGCAGACATTCTAACGGCCGAAGTCGATACAGCGCGCTGGTTCGAGCGGCTGCTTTCGGCCACAGCCGAGCGGCAGAACAAGCAGGAAGCCGAAGTCGCCAAGCAGGCGGCGAACTGGCTGACCTCGGAACTTTTCGGCGCGCTCAATCGCCTGGGCAAAACGCTGGACACCTCACCAGTCAGCCCGGCGCAGGCCGCCGAGCTGCTGGCGCTTGTGGGTGACGGCACAATCTCGGGCACCATCGCCAAGCAGGTGTTCGAAAAGATGCTCGAGACCGGTGACGGCGCTGCGGCAATCGTCGAGCGCGAAGGCCTCAAGCAGACCTCAGACACCGGCGCGATCGAGGCGGCCGTGGCCAAAGTGCTGGCCGACAACGCCGACAAGGTCGAACAGTATCGCGGCGGCAAGGAAGCCCTGTTCGGCTTCTTCGTCGGCCAGACGATGAAGGCCATGCAGGGCAAGGCCAATCCGCAGGTGGTGAATGAGGCGGTGAAGAAGGGGCTGGGCTAAGCTCCCCTGCCTTTTAGGCCCGCTTCCCACTCATCGCCATCTTGCCGAACGCCCCGGTATCGATCTCGCCGGAAATCGCGTCGCCGTCCACTGTTGCAGTGCAGGTCAGCGACATCGGCATGGGGACTTTCATGTCCATCTTCCAGGTCAGCGTGTTGCCTGAAACCTTGCCTTCCTTCACTTCCATCGTCCCCATCGGGTTGGCGACGCTGCCGGTGAAAGTGTCGCCGTCGACCACGACAGTGAAAGCGCCGCTTTGATCGCCCATCGGGGTCTTGGTGGTGACGTTGTAGGTTCCGGCAACTGACATGGCATTTCCTCCTGGAATTTTATGGCTACTATCTGGCTTTACTTACGGTGTTGTCAATAGCTGGCCCGGTGCCGTTATGTATTCGACCGGCAGGCCGATGCCCTTGAGCTGCGGCTCGATCAGCTTGCGCGTTCCGACCACGACAAAAGTCAGGCCATCTGGCTGCAGATAAGTCCGCGCCGCCGCGTCGATCGCCTTGCCGTCGATCGTGCGATAGCGGCTGGCAAGCGTGGCATAGAAATTGTCTGGCCGGCCGAGCAAGTCATTGCGCACCATCGCCTGCACGACCTGGCCATTGGTCTCGAAACTGGAAGGCAGCGAGCGGATCGTGCCGTCCGTCACGCGAAGCAGTTCTTCCGCATCAGTCGGCTTCGCTGCCGGGTAAGCGCGCATCAGGCTGATGATCAGGCGGATCGAATCGCCAGTGCGGTCAGTCTGGACGGGCGCTCCGATCAGCAGGCTGCGCGGACCTGTGGGACGAGTGACATTCGAGCCCACGCCGTAGGACCAGCCCTTTTCCTCGCGCAGCTGCATGTTGAGGCGCGAGAGGAAGCCGTTGCCGATCACCGAGTTGGCAAGGTCGAGCGGTTCCAGCCCCGGCGCATTGCCGCTGACCGGCAGCACTTTGCCAGCATAAATGACGGACTGGGGCGACGCCGGGCGATCGATCACGACGATTCTCGGCGCGGGCGCGGGGATCGGGGCGGACATCGGCTTGGTAAGCGCGGGGCCCTCCGGGTTGCGCCAGTCGCCGAATGCCTGTTCAAGCATTGGCAGCAACTGCGCCATGGTTATGTCGCCAGCCACGGCAATGCGGGCCTTGTCCGCCCTGATCCACTCGCCATGAGCCTTGCGCAGCGCCTCGGGTGTGATGAGGCCGAGTGAAGCGGCATTGCCAAGCCCGTCCGCTGGTTGGCCATAGGGGTGGTTGCCGAACAGGATCCGACCAAGTTCGCGGCCGGCAAGAGAACTGGGATCGGCCAGCAGTTGCGAGAGCGACGCCAGCCGCTGGTCCCTGATGCGCGCAACTTCGCCCGGATCGAATGCCGGATTGCGCACGATGTCAGCCAGCAGGTTGAGCGAGGGCGCGAGGTTTGCCGTCAGGGCCGAAAGCGTTGCGCTTGATTGATCAAGGCTGGCCCCAATGCCGATTTCCGCGCCCAAGCGCTCGCGTGCTTCGGCAATCTGCGTCGAATTGAGGCTGGTCGTGCCTTCTTCCAGCATGTCGAGCATGAAGCCTTGCGTGCCGGGCGCGTCGAGCGCGTCCGCACTGTAGCCCGCATCGAAAGCCAGATTGAGCATGACTTTAGGGACGGCGTTGCGCCGCGCGAGCGCCACCGGGATGCCATTGGAAAGCCGCGCATGTTCGATCGCGGGGAAATCCAGATCCGCGACTGGTGCCACGGGCGGAGAAGGGCGGGCTGCACCCGGCTTGAGGCGGGTTATCGGCGGCTTGTCATCGTGCTGGCGCACCGGATTGGCCGCCTCATCGCCCCAGCCGCCCATTGCGTCGCCGCTGTCTCGCCGCTCGCCGGGCACCACCGCCAGAGAAAATGCGGGGCGGGTCATCCATTTTTGCATGGCGGCGCGCACTTGCTGGGGGGTCAGCGCTCCCAGCCGTGCCAGGTCTTCCTTGTAGCGCGCGGGATTGCCGGAATAGAGCTGGCCTTCCGCCAATGTCGCTCCTTTGCCGCCCAGATCGCCAACGACTTCGAGTGAGCCGATCTGGCTTGATACCGCTCCGGTGATCGCCCGGTGCAATTCGTCGGCGCTGGGGCCTTCGGCAATGAACTGCCGAATTACCGCGTCAAACCGGGCCTCTGCCTTCGCGCGGTCCACGCCCGGCTTGATGTCCATGGTCGCCTGAATGAATCCCAGTTGCTCAAGCGTCTGCGCTCCGGCGGAGACGGACACGGCAAGTTGCTCTCCCCGCACCAGCGCATTGTCCAGCCGGGAACTCGCCAGGCCGCCCAGCACACGCGTCGCCGCTTCAAGCGCAAGTGAATCGGCATCGCCCAGACCAGGCCCGGTCCAGTTGCGCGTAATGCGGGTGACAGGCACGGCATCGACAATGTCGCGCGAGGCTGGCGCAGGCAGTGTGTAGGGAGCCGCGGCAACGGGTGCGACATCGGGTCCGCGCGGGATCGGTCCGAAATATTTCTCCACCAGTGGCCGCGCCGTTGCCACGTCGATGTCGCCCGTCAGTGCCAAGACCGCGTTGTTGGGCCCGTAATGATCGCGGAACCACTGCTGGACATCGCCCAGGCTGGCCGCATCGAGATCAGCCATCGAACCAATCACGGCGTGCCGATAGGGGTGGCCGACCGGCAGCATGCCCTCACTGAGGGCATAGTCTATCAGGCCATAGGGCTGATTGTCGTTCTGCCGCTTTTCGTTTTTCACCACGCCGCGTTGCTTGTCGAGCGCGGCCTGGGTCAGCGCGCCGAGCAAGTGGCCCATGCGGTCACTTTCCTGAAACAGGGCCAGCGCGACGGCGCCCTTCGGCACTGTCACGACATAATTCGTCCGATCATAGAACGTCGTACCGTTGCTTGGCGCGGCCCCTGCGGCCTCAAGCGGTTTGTCGAAATTCGGGACGTTTTCCGATCCGGTGAAGAAGATGTGCTCATAGAGGTGGGCAAATCCGGTCTTTCCGCGCGGTTCGTGCTTCGAGCCTACCCGGTAGTAGATGGTCACGCCGACGATGGGCGCCTTGCGGTCCGTGTGGACGATTGTCGTCAGGCCATTGGGCAGAGTGAAAGTTTCGAAGGGAATGTCGACTGCTTTGACCAGATCGGCCAGCGGCGCGGGTTGAGGTTCGGCGGCGACCGGGATCGGCGCGCTGGCAACGGGGCCGTGCGGCCGCGCGGCGCAGGCGGTCAGAACGACGGAGAGTACAAGCGGTAGAATTCGGCGGAACATCAGCAACCTCTGGCAATTCGCTGGTCAGCCTAGCAGGCCGCTGCCGATTTGCCAGCAAGCCCTCAGATGAATGCCGTCTCCGCCTCATGCGGCGGCGTATTGGCAGCGCCGCCCTTGGGCTGGCGCAGCTTGAGCCAGACTTCGCTCAGCACTTGCGGCCAGATCAGGCGCAGGGTGGCAAAATAGGTGGCAGCTCCCGCGGCCGCTGAAGCGCCCAGTTGCACGGGCGGGGTGAGCCCGACCAGTATTGTCATTTGCAGTGCGCGCACCACCAGCGCCATGGCGAGACACGCAGCACCCACTGGCAGCAGCGTTTTGATAAGATCGATGAACCGCACCCCGATCACGGGCAACGCCGCGGCAAGTGTGACAGCCAGCAGCATCGGTGCAGCCACATGCCAGGCCGTCACCAGCCCCTGCAGCCCGTTGGCAACGCCGAAAATATAGCACAGCGGCATGATCAGTGCGCCGCTGGCAGCGGTGAACAGGTAGATGCCCGGGCGGCCCAGTGCATTAGTGGGCGGCGAGCAGGCGATTTGCAGCGACATGATGGGCATGACTGCGGCCAGCCCGGCGACGATGGGAATCATCTCAAGCCACTTCGGCCCGAAAAAGACTGTTACCAGCGGCGCAGCGACGAGGCTGAGCCCGATGTAAAATGGTGCGGCGATCATCTGGATCATGCGAATCGTAGAGAGGAAGGCCGGGCCGATTGGTTGGCCGTTGTTTTTCAGTTCGGCATAGGCGGGATAGGCCACTTCGTTCAGCGGAGGCAGGAAGCGCCCGTTGAAAATGAGCGTGAAGAACAGCGCCTCGGAATAGATGCCGAGGTCGTGCGTGGTGAAATGGCGACCGGCAATGACGATATCGGCCTGGCTCTGGACGATCCAGCACAACTGGCACAGAGTCAGCGTCATGCCGTAGCCCAGCATCTTGCCCGCGCCGCGAAAATCGAACACGGGGCGGATCAGTCGTCCCCATGCCAGACTCAGACCGATTGCCCGACAGGTGAAGGTAACAATCGGCGCCCAGACCAGAGCCCAGACGCCGTAGCCCTTCCAGGCCAGCGTCAGTGCGACTGCGGTGCCCAGCGAGGCACACGTCAGCGTGATGACCGCCTGCCGCCGGAAATCCAACTTGCGCGCCAAAAGCTCGGATGGAAGCGCGATAAAGGGCGTCGCCAGGAATACCAATGCTTGCACGCGCAGCATCTGCGCGATCACGGGTTGGCCATAATAGGCGGCCACCAGCGGGGCGGTGAGAAATTGGGCCGAAGCTATCAGGCCGTTGGAGACCAACAGCATGCCAAACACCTGGCTGACCTGGCGTTCGCTCACTTCTTTCGACTGGATCAGCGAACTGGCGAAGGCATAGCCATTGAGGAAATTCAGCGCCGTCAGCACTGTCTGAGTCATCGCGAAGAGGCCATAGTCGTGCGGATCGAGCAGGCGCACGATGATGATCGTGGCCGACCAAGTAATCAGCTGCGCCAGCACCTGCCCGCCCCAGCGCCAGAAAACGGCACTGCGCACGCGCGCGGCGAAACTGCTTGCCGGCGGATTGTCTGCATTCATTGCGACCATGGGTCAGCACCTAGCGGAGAATGGTGAATAATTATCAACCACCCCTGGCCCGCGCCGGGCCGATCAGGCCACAGTCGGGTCAGGCCGCTTCGGAATCGATCACAATCGCATCGGTTTCGAGCAGCGCTCCGATCTCGGGTGCGGACATCGCCTTGTAATAGAGCCAGCCCTGAATCTGGTCGCAGCCAGCCATGCGCACCAGTGCGGCCTGTTCCTCTGTCTCGATGCCTTCGGCCGTGATGGCCATCTTTAGCGAGCGGGCCATGGTCACACTGGCCATCATCATCGCCCGCGATCCTTCGTCGCTGATGGCATCGACCACCAGCGAGCGGTCGAGTTTCAGCTTTTCGAACCGGAACTGGCGGAGGAAGCCGAAAGAGGCAAAGCCGGTTCCGAAGTCATCGAGCACAATGCGCACGCCAAAGCCGCGGATGAGTTCCAGCGTGCGGCTGGCGACCGCCGAATCGATGACGAGCTGGGTTTCGGTCACTTCGAGCTCAAGCCGTTCGGGCGGGAAATTGAGCTCTTCAAGCAAGTAGCCAAATTCGACCGGGAATTCGGTGTTGCGCAATTGGGCAGCCGACACGTTGACTGAAATCTTGATGCCATCCCAGTGGAGCGCATCCGTAAGCGCCTGCCGCATGACCCAAATGCCTATCTGGTTGATCAGCCCGGATTCCTCGGCAATCGGAATAAATACATTGGGGCCGATGCGCTTGCCGTCCGGGCGGTCCCAGCGGATCAGGGCTTCGACTGCAACGATTTCGCGCGTCTGCGCGTCCACCAGCGGCTGGTAGGCAAGGTGGAATTCATTGTCCTGAAGCGCCTTGCGCAGCTCTTCGTCCATATCGCGCAGCAGTTCGCGGTTGCGATCATACTCTTCGGAATACCACGTGCAGCGCATTTTGCCCGCTGCCTTGGAGGCATACATCGCAAGGTCAGCGCGGCGGAGAAGCTCGGACGAGTTCAGACCTTCTGTGGCAGTCGTCCGCGTCAGGCCGACACTTGCGCCAACAACAATTGCGCGCTCATCAATGTAAGTGGGCTTGGTCAGCAGGATCAGAAGCTTGCGGCAAAGTCCTTCAAGCAGATTGCCGGCGATGGGGCCATGCATGGTGATCGCGAACTCGTCGCCGCCCAGGCGATAGACTTTGGCGTCTTCGCCAAAGATGTCCTGCAGCATTGTCGCGCAGGTTTTGATCAGGCGGTCGCCGACGAAGTGTCCGTAATGATCGTTGACGAGCTTGAAACCGTCGAGGTCAACCAGGGCGAGAGCGAACTCCCCTTCGCACGTATCCAGGTCCTTGGCGTCAGCGTGGAGCGCCCGGCGATTTGGCAACAGGCTGAGGCTGTCGGTGCGGCCCAGCAACTGCAACTGCGCGAGGTAGGCCTGACCATGCCTGGCCAGAAGATAGATGGCCGACACGTAAATGACAGGGCCGATGAAAAGAACCAGGTCGTTCGAAGGCATTGAAATTTGCCCGCGAAAGTAGAGAGTCGTCAATACGGCACCAAAGATGCCGCTGAGAACGATTAATGGTATGGTTACCATCAACTTGGGAGAAATTTCTCTCTCAGTCTGTACTGATTTCGCCATATTCCCCCCCGAAGCTCGTTTGCCGGCTTCATCAAGGTTCGGGGATTTAGGGGAAAATATATTACACTACCCTAATCATCTGTTAGCCAGCGGTTAACCAGTCGCCCGTGCAGTGCTATCGTGGGGTGTGCGGAACAGGCTGGGTACTTCGGCGTCGGGTATAAGCCGGTCGGTATGACCCAGAATGGTCTCGCCCGCCCCGAGCATCAACCAGGCCCCGGGGGCCATTGCCGAGGCGAGGCGCGCAAAAATCTGCGTGCGCTTTTCCCCCGGAAAATAGATCAGCATGTTCCGGCATAGAACGAGATCGAACTGCCCCCGGCCCGGCGGAGGATCGAAGACATTGTGCACTTCGAAACGCACCATCTGGCGCAGTTCGTTATTGGCGACCCAATCGCCGCCTACTTCATCAAACCAGCGGAGCATCTGCGTGGCGCCCAGCCCGCGCTGGATCTGGAATGGTGTAAACCTGGCCTCGCGCGCTGCGGTGACTGCCTTTGTTGAAACGTCTGTCCCCAGAATGGAAACAGTCCATCCGTCCCAGCGGGCTGGCTGTTCCGCGAAGAGAATCGCCAGCGAATAAGCTTCCTGCCCGGTCGAACAGGCCGTCGACCAGATCGAGATGTGCTTTTTGGCGCCATTTCGCCGCTCAATCTCGGGGATTGCCGTATCGATCAGCGTGTCGAACATTGCCCGATCGCGGAAGAAATAGCTTTCGTTGTTCAGGATCGAATCGACGATCTGCTGCTCGAGAGCAGGGGTCCGCTTGCGCTTCAACAAGGTCGCCAGTTCGTCGATGGATTGGAGACCGTGGCTCTTGATGACTTGCGTCAACGAATTGTCTATCCGCCAGTTTTTCTTGGCTGGGAAGCGTTGTCCGGTTTTTGCCTCGAACAGGTCTTCAAGCAGCCGCAGGCCCAAGGTGTTATTCATTGTTTGCGCAACCCAAGTGTAAAGCCAAGCGAAGTCCCAATGTCTTGCGGATGCGAAACAAGGCTCGCCAGACCAGCCTCGACCACGGCACGTGGCATTCCCCAAACCGCGCTGCTTGCCTCGTCCTGGGCATAAATTCGGCCGTTGGCTTCGATGATTTTGCGGGCCCCGTCGAGTCCGTCCTTGCCCATCCCCGACAGCATAACCCCGGCGACACTATCGCCCACTTCCTCCGCCAGCGACGCGAACATGGGATCGACTGATGGCAGGCAGCCGTTGGGCGCCTTGTTGTGGTCAAGCCGGACGCGCAGTCTCCCACCGGCATCGCGGACCATCAAGTGGGCGTCGCCAGGCGCAATGACTATGCCTTTGGAAGCAATGGGCATGCCGTCTTCAGCCACCACTGCGTCACATTTCGCAGCTTCTGAGAGCTGGCGAGCGAACACGGGCATGAAGCTGTGCGGCAAGTGCTGTGTCACCAGTACCGGGACCGAGGGGGCAGCGCCCAGGCCTTGCAGCAACTGGACAAGAGCGTGAATCCCGCCCGTTGACGCGCCAATCGCGACGAACTCGATTTCACGTCGGTCTAGCTTGAATTCAGAATGGTGCTGCGCCGGAGGCGCCGCGCTGGCACGGCTGCGAGCAAATCGCCCGCGTCCAAGCTCCTTGATGCGCGCAATGAGATCTGACCGATAAGAGGTTTCGAGCAGTCCCGCCGTTGGCTTGGGAAAAGTGTCGGCCGCACCCTTGGAAAGCGCCATCAGCGTTTGCGCTGCGCCTTCGACCGTGTGTGACGAGACGACGAGAATCCGGGCGCCGGCAGATGCGGCAACAATCTGCGGAATCGCCTGCAGCCCGCCCATGCCAGGCATTTCCAGATCGAGCAGGATGACATCGACCCGGATCGTCGCCAGAAGTTCCAGCGCCTTTTCGGCAGTGCTGGCCTTGGCAGTCACTTCCATACTGTCATTTTGCGCGATCAGGCGCTCAAGCACGGTGCGCGCCGTGATCGAATCGTCGACGATCAACACTCTGATCTTGCGCACCGGTCTGGGCGGCGATGATTTGCCACTCAACCGCGTTGGGGGAAGGGCGTTCATGACCTTCAGGCTGCGCCGATCATCTGAAGTTTGAGAAATAGTGTTTCCCGATCGAACGGCTTCATCACATATTCGTCGGCGCCGGCCGACAGTGCCTCTCGGATGTGCGGCACATCGTTTTCGGTCGTGCAGAACACGACCTTGGGAGCCTTGCCAGCCTCGCTTGCCCGCAGCGCCTTGATGAATTCAATTCCGCTCATCACGGGCATGTTCCAGTCGAGCAGGATCAGCTCGGGCATTGTGACCGCGCAGGCTTCCAGCGCTTCCTGGCCGTTGCCGGCTTCGCCGACCTCAAAGCCCATGCCCTCGAGCAAGTGTCGCGAAACCTTACGGATTACGCGGGAATCGTCCACTATCATGCAGGTCTTCATGGCTTTGTCCTCAAAGGAATTGGCTTGTAACGGGCTATTGGCATGGCATTGTTTGTGATCTGATCGAGCTCATGATGGCGGCCTCTGTGTCGATCAGCAGCACGGGCCCGTCGGGAGTTTCGGTTACGCCCTGCGCAATTGCGCGCAGGGATGAGTCATGGAGCCCTTCTCCGAATGGCACGGCGGGGGAAAGCATGGGCACTCCGCCAACCACACGGTTGGTGAGAATGCCGTAGGATTGGCCATCGCGAGTCACCACGATGGCGCGGCGCCTTGCCGGGGTGGATGCAGGGCAGGACGCAGTATCGTTGTCGCAAGATATGAGTGTCAGCACTTTGCTGCGCAGGGCCGTAAGGCCGGCTATGCGGGACGAGGTAAGGGGAACCGGCACCACTTCATCGATTTCGATCACAGATTCCACTTCGCTGGCCCTGATCGCAACCAGTTCGCCTTGAAGTTCAAACTGGACAAGCAGTTCGCTCATATCGCCCTCCGGACTTTTGCGTCCTGCAATGCCTGGACAATGGCTTTCCGGTCGTAGCGATACATGCGCCCCTCGCTCCCGGGCGCTTGCGCCTTGCTTCGCGAAAGACGGATGACAGTCGCTTCGTCGTGGTTTGGCTCTGCCAGCTCGTCAGACACGACGACGACGTCTGCCGCTTCCGGATCGGAATCGATCACCACGCGATAGCCATTGGCTTCGATGATTGGTCGCAAGAATTTCTGCGTCCAGGTATCGCTACCCTGGATTCTGCAAACCGGCTGGGCGGTTTCTGCCGCTCCGACGCCATATTCAGCGAACAGCCAGTGCGCATCGATGACTTCGACCGCATGGCCATTGACGATTGTAGTGCCTTCGACGGGCCCTGGTTCACAACTGGGCAAAATTTCATCAGTGAGCGCGCCAAGTTCGATCACCTGGGCGAAAGCGTATGCCAGTAGACAATCGCCGTCATCCATCATCGCGACGTTCACCGGGTCGCTGCCAAGCGCGTCGCGGGTAATCCCTACCAGCGGAATCAGCTGGTCCTCGATGACAGCCAGGGCGCCGGATTCATTGAAGTCGACTGCTTCGGGAAGAACAGTAGTGATGCGCCGCACCGCATCAAGGCGCAGTGCCTTGGGCCTGCCGTCAAGCCCGGACAATATCAGGCACTGATCGGCCTCAACTGTCGTTTCGCTGGCCACTTCATGCGTCTGGCCTTGCAGCGCTTCGAGAATCTCTGTTGTGACTCCGCCGGCGTGGGCCAGAGGAGTCGTGTCGAGCAGCAGCAGCGGGCGGCCTTCCTCGCTGATGGTGATGCCCGCATAGATGCCCGCGGCCATAACCGGCGGCGAAGCTGGCCGGATGGCGAATTCTTGGTGGTTGGTTATGCGATCGACAATCAAAGCATAACTGAAGCTCTGACCCAGTTGCAGAACCATCAAGACGCCGGCAGTGCTGGGTGCTGGTGCGTCGATCTGGAGCAGATGTGTCAGCGAGATGCAGGGAAGCCGCTTGTTGCGAACCCGCACAATGGCCACGCCGCCAAGGCTGGAAAATTCAACATCCGGGCTGCCGCGAGCCACGACCTCGCGGATCACCGATCGCGGAATGACGAATTGCTGGCCCGCCACTTCGACAACCAGGGCAGGCGTTATCGCGAGCGTCAGCGGCACGCGCAGCGAGACGCAAGTGCTCTCGCCGGGGCTGCTGGCGATCTTGAGCTGGCCGCCGATCCGCTCGATATTGGCGCGAACCACGTCCATGCCGACACCGCGGCCCGAGATTTCGGTCACTTCGTGCGCGGTTGAAAGGCCCGGATGGCAAACGAGCATCAGCCGGTCGCCTGGCGAGAGTTCGGCGGCGCCGGCCTGCGAAATCAAACCCGCCTCGACGGCCTTGTCGACAACCCGCGCAATGTCGATGCCGCGTCCGTCATCCGTCACATCGACCTGGATCTGATTACCGATCCTGCGGGCAGTGACTGTCAGGCAGCCAATTTCGCGTTTTCCCGCCGCAAGCCGCGCGGATGGATGTTCAATGCCATGATCAATGGCGTTGCGAATGATGTGCGCCAGCGGATCGCGAAGCAATTCGACCATTTCGCGGTCGAATTCGACATCATCGCCTTCGATGTCGATCATCACTTGCTTGCCAAGCTGGGTGGAAAGATCGCGCACCAGTCGCGGCAGCGCTCCGAACAGCCGGGCAATGGGCTGCATGCGGGCATCGCTGGTCGAATCGCGCAAATCGGCAATCTGGTTGGACAGACGCTTGAAGGTTGCCACCACGCTTTGCGGTGCTTCGGTTTCCTTCAGCTGGTGCGCCATTTCATTGCGACTGAGCACAATGTTGGAGACGCAGTTCATCATCTGATCGAGCAGTTCAACGGATAGGCGCAGCGATTGCTTGCCCCCGGGCGCCTTCCTGTCGCCATCCTCGACATGCGCCGCGCCGAGATTTACGGTTTCGAGGTTCTCATCAGTCAGCAGCAATGAGGCTATCAGGCTGTCATCGCCGCCTTCGGGGATGGTCGTGCCCTCACGGATTGCGGCGACGAAATTTCCGATGCGATCTATGATTGCCAGAATCGCGGTCACCAGCCCGGCATCGGGAACCCTGCGGCCCGCCCTGACATCGGCCAGGGCATCTTCCGCCGCATGGCTCAGCGCCTGGAGGCGGGGGAAGTCGAACAGCCCGCAGTTGCCTTTGACCGTGTGGACAAAGCGGAAAATCGAATCGAGCCGTGTCCGCTCCGACGGGTCTGCCTCCCAGGCCACCAGCTCGCCGCTGATGGCCTCAAGCATCTCCTCGGTTTCGGCAAGGAATTCCCCGAGCAATTCGTCGGCGTTGAAAGACATGGTCTTGCTGTCGCTCCAGTTGCAGCTGCGGCGTCAGCAGTCAGGCCGCACGCAGTTCATGGAGGAAACTGTCGGTTTCGGTCTTGAGCTTGTCAGCCTGGCTGCGCAGCGCTTCCGACGAGGTCAGCACCTGGGTTGCTGCCGCACCCGTGGACTGTGCTGCAACTTTCACTTCATCGATGTTCGCGCTTACCAGTTCTGTGCCTTGGGCCGCCTGAGCAATGCTTTTGGCCACTTCCTCGCTAGCCATCGATTGCTGATCGACGGCGCTGGCGACAGTAATCGTCACTTCTTCCAGATCTGAAACCCGCTTGACGATGCCGTCGATTGCCACGGCGCTTTCCTTGCTGGCGCGCTGCATCGCGGCGACCAGAGCCGTGACTTCAGCGGTTGACTTGCTGGTCTGCTCGGCCAGCGCCTTGACCTCACTGGCCACGACCGCAAAGCCCTTGCCGGCATCGCCAGCACGTGCGGCTTCGATCGTCGCGTTGAGTGCGAGCAAATTGGTCTGGGCGGCGATCGAGGAAATCAGGTCCGCGATCTTGCCGACTTCATCGACCGAGCCGAGCAGGCTGTTGACCGTGGCATCGACTTTCTTCGCATCGGCTGCCGTAATCTGGGCGATTTCGGTGGAGCTGACGATCTGGCGGTTGATTTCCGCAATGGACGCATTGAGTTCGTCACCGGCGCCGGCCACCAGAGTGACATTGTTTGAGGCCTGCTGCGCGGCGCTGGCCACGATCGTGGATTTTTCCAGAGTCTGGTCGGCTACTGTCGACATCGACTGTGCAGTCAGCTGCAGCTCGTGGCTAGCCGAAGCAACGGCCTCGATGACAGTGCTGATCTTGGCCTCGAACCGGTCGAGGTCTTCAAGCATCCGCTGGCGGCCGCGTTCGCGCATGCTCTCGCGCTCGGCTTGCAGCGCCTCGCGGTTGGTCGCATCTGCGGCTTCTTCCTGGAGGCGGATGACTTCATCGGCGTTGGCCTTGAACACATCCATCGCGCGGGCGACTTCGCCGATCTCGTCCTGTCGATCGGTCCCAGGGACTTCGATCGTGCGGTCGCCATCAGCCAGCTTGCGCACCGCTTCGGCCAGCTGCCGCATGCCGCCGGCAATGAGAAAGGTGAAGAGCTTGATGGAGCGGGAAATCGTGAGGCTGGCGAACAGCATGAAGATCACCATCAGGCCGGTGACGATCGCGAATTTGAGCCGGATGGAATTCTGACCTGCCGTGTTCCGCTCGGCCAGCAGGCTATCCAGCTGATTCATGACCTGGATGATTGCACTATCCTGACGAACGATCGCATCGACGGCCGCTTTCGAGGCGGGGCTGTCTGCGGGATTGGCGGTGATCACTTGCAACTGACGGACCGTCTCATCGGACAGCTGTTCGATCTTGGTAATAGTTGCCGTGATTTCCGTGTCCTGGGCGATGCTGGCATCGTCGATCGCTGCCTTCTTGATAGCAGCAAGGCTGTCAGCAAATTTTGTCCTGGCCTGTTCGAGCTCACTTGCCTCGCGCTGGCTGCGAGTGCTGGCGTAATGCACTGCCTGGAGTTCCAGCCCCATGGTCTGCTGCGCAAGGTTGGATACGCGATAGGCAAACTGGGCCTTATCGACGTTTTTGCCGATCGACAGCGACACGTAAGAAAGCGAGGCAAATGCGATCAGGCCAAAAAGCATGAGCAAGGCAAAATAGAACTTGAAGGCACGGCTGAGTTTGGTCGCGAGATTCGCTTCCTTGAAACCTTGTGGGATCCAGCCCCTGTTCGCGCTTGGCGTCGTTTCAGTCATCGTTCCCATACTACTGCTCCCCACGGACTGCGGCTCGGCAATGCCAAATCGTCAGTTCGGCCCAAGTGGAAGCACCCTCTAGGGAAATATGCCTAACCGATGGTTAAGCTTGCGGAAGGCAAAGCGAGCGCGGCCAATGAGAGCGTCAACTCTCTGAAGGCAGAAGGCGGGGGCCAGCTGACGCGCCCGTACTCTCGCGAGAACAGGGGAGGACGGCAATTGCCTTTTAGCTTGTCTTCAGCGCGGCCGACTCATCTGATTCTATCGGGAACAAACGGGAGAATCAGACTTTAGCGACGAATTTGCTGCATTTTCATGCAGGTGGTCATCCCTAGTTGGCGCAAGGCCAGCCTCACGAGGTTCGAAAATCCGCGGAATTCCGCGAAATCGAAGAATTTTTTCAAAAAGTGTTTGACCGACTCAAGTCCCCTCCATATAGGCCCGTTCACCGCAGCGGAGCAGCTACTCGAAAGGGTCTGAAACGCCACGGTCGCCAACAAATTCGGACAGCAGTCCCCCGGTATCAAAATCGGGGAGGCTTTGTTGTCCGCCTCTTTTGTTGTGTGGCTCTTTGACATTGTCGGTTTTAGATGAAGGGACATGTGGGCGACGGCGCCTGCTCCCGGGGCTTCAGGGCTCGGGGTGGCAGTTAAATTAGTCGTTACCCGATAGTCACCGGCGAGGTTTTGCCTCGGCGGATAATGGCTTACATGTCCTAACGTAACCATACGTTTAGACAAGTGCAGGGTAATTGACCCCTGAATTCATTTTGTCAGTAAGCGGTCTTTCGAGACCGCGCTGTCTGAAATGGGACACAAACTTGAGAGTTTGATCCTGGCTCAGAACGAACGCTGGCGGCATGCCTAACACATGCAAGTCGAACGAAGCCTTCGGGCTTAGTGGCGCACGGGTGCGTAACGCGTGGGAATC
>Ga0075362_10000020_pt1 | contig 63079 bp, 56 predicted proteins | sample EndMetdeltDD1762_FD_71397 | JGI IMG/M metagenome (GOLD analysis project Ga0075362, IMG submission 71397) | Populus endosphere microbial communities from Tennessee, USA - Endosphere MetaG P. deltoides DD176-2 | ecosystem: Host-associated > Plants > Roots > Endosphere | place: USA: Tennessee...
TCAGGCGTTCATCCCGCGGGATGAACGCCTGACAGCCGCCGATCAGTGCGTAGCCTCGACAGTCGGCTTGTTGCCGCCGGCAAGGTTGGTCTTCGTCAGGGCGGGCTTGCCGCCTACCCCCACACCGACGTTTGTGGCGGCGCTCATGTCCATGATTGTATCGACATTGGCAGCAATTTCTTCGGCAGTCAGGTTTTCGCTCGTGTAACCCTGGTTCTGCATAATTGCCATGCGCACGACTTGTCCGCCACCGCAGCACAGCAGCGCGCCGTTGAGCGGGCAACTTTCATGCGCGAGGTAGATCACTGCGGGGGTGGCCAATTCGGGCGGGAAAACATCGCCCATCTTGGCAAAGCTTTCCGGCGGACGGCCATAGACATGCGACATGACTTCCGGAGACGACATCCGCGTAGCAATGCGCGGCGAGAAGCCATTGACGGCAATGTTGTATTTTGGCCCTTCGGCGGCGAGCGCCAGAGTATGACCGATGACGCCGCCCTTGGGGCCACCATAGGCTGTCATCATTTCGTGGATGCCGAGCGGTCCTTCAGATGCGGTGTTGATAATGCGGCCACCGCCACTGGTCATGAAGTGTTTCCAGGCCGCGTGCGATACCAGCACAGTGCCGATATAGTTTACCTCACTCATCCGGCGGAACTGCTCGGCCGTATGGTTTTCGAATAGTTCGGGACCATTGATCCCGGCATTGTTGACCACGACATCCAGCCGTCCGAATGTGTCGAGTGCGGTCTGGATCATGCGCGCAACGCCCGCTTCATCCGTCACGTTTTCGACGCTCGCCACGGCCTCGCCGCCCGCCGCCTTTATCTCGGCGACGACATCGGCAGCCGGACCGGCTGAACCGCCGGAGCCGTCAACCGCCACGCCCGGATCGACTACCACCACTTTTGCGCCGCGCTGGGCGAACGATAGGGCATGCGATCTGCCGACGCCGCGGCCGCCGCCGGTGATCAGCACAACTTTTCCGTCAAATCGAAGTTCGGACATCACAATTCCTCTCACGCTTCCTAATTTTTTTCGTCCGCCTGTCAGCGCGCCATGAATCCGCCATCGACGACCAGCGCCTGGCCGGTGATGAACGAAGCATCGTCGGAGGCCAGGAACGCAACGGCCTTGCCGATTTCGTGCGGCTCGCCCCAACGGCGCATCGGAACCTTGAGCGTCTCGTTGATCAGGCGGGCACCGCCGTCCTCCGCTTCATATAGCGGGCGCGTGAGCTCGGTCTTGATATAGCCGGGGCAGACCGTGTTCATGCGGACATTGTGCTTGCCATAGGCAATCGCCATGGTCTTGGTGATGCCCATGATCGCGTGCTTGGCTGCCGGATAGCCTGTGCCTTCGATCATCTTGGCCAGCGACCCCGTGACGCTGGAGAGCGACCCGATGTTGATGATCGAGCCGTGGCCCTGCTTTTCCATTACGGGCAACGCCGCGCGGCAGGCATAATAAGGGCCCTTGAGGTACATATCGATCTGGAAGTGCCAGCCAGCGTCATCCGCCGTGGTCGGCGCGCCGGCGCTGTTCACCAGAATGTCCAGCGAGCCATATTCCTTGACGCAGAAATCGACAGCGGCCTTGACCAGTTCCTCGTTCATCGCGTCAGTGTGGATGAATGCGCCCTTGCCGCCCTTCGCGCGGATTCCGGCCAGAACCTCTTCTGAGCGATCCTTGTTGATATCGCCGATCACCACGGTCGCACCCTCTTCGGCGCAGGCTTCAGCCGAAGCCCTGCCCAGCCCCGAGGAACCGCCAATAACGAGCGCTACCTTGCCTTGCAGTTTCATATCATTTGCCCTTGAAATTGTTCGTAATTGTAAGAATTTGCCGGTCAGTCGAACATGGTCCGGTCGATTTCGGTCTTGTAGACCGCCGCACGCTTTTCGCGGAATGCGGTCAGCGCCTCCTTGGAATCGGGATGGCCGCTCATTTTAACCGTCGCGGCCTGCTCGAACTTGTAGCCATTTTCGAGGTCCATCCACTCGATGCGGTCGAGAATGCGCTTGGAGACCCGCACGGCCGTCGGGCTGTAACCGGCCACGCGCAAGGCAAATCGCCTGGCTTCCTCGAAATGCTTGCCCGGCTCGGAAATCACGAGATAGGCACCGGCCGCAGCGAGATCGGCCGCGCGCATCGGCTTGCCGGTGAAATACATGCGGCGGACCAGCGGAAACGGCGCGACCCGGGCCAGATGGCGCGCACCGCCCATCACGCCCACGGTCAGTTCCGGCAAGCCAAGGCTGGCATCGGGATCGGCCACGACAAAGTCGCAGGAGCCCACCAGCGAGATCCCGGTACCCAGCGCCGCGCCGTGCACCGCGCCGATTACTGGCACCACACAGTTCGAGATCGAATAGAATGCCTCGCGCACCCGCCACATTCGTTCGGTACCATTTTCCGGCGTCATGGTGGCAAATTCGTCGAGATCGTTGCCCGCGCAGAAATGCTTGCCCACGCCCCCAAGAACGACCGCCCGCACGCCGGGCGCTTCCCGGTCGATATTGTTGAACAGGTCGGCGATCTCGATGTAGAAATCGCGGTCGACCGCATTGGCCGGGGCGCGATTGAGCAGCACCGTCAGGATGCCATCAGCGTCGAGTTCGGTCTTGAGATATTTGTACGCAGTCATGTGCTCGGGAATCTCCGTTCAGAAATGTGCTGTGTCAGGTGTTGGCGCCGGCGGCATGGCGAGCGGCCCGATAGCCGAAAATGAATGATGCGCCGATCGAAGCGCCCGCACCAGGATAGACAGCCCCGGTAACGCCGGCAGTAATATTGCCGCAGGCGTAGAGTCCGTCGATTACGCTGCCGTCTTCCTTCTGCACGCGGCCAAATTCGTCACATACAAGGCCGCCATAAGTGCCAACGTCGCCGGGATAGAGTTCGACGGCAAAGAACGGCCCGTCGCTGATCGTGCCAAGGGTTGGGCTGGGCTTGTGCGTGGGATCGCCGAAGTAGCGGTCATATGCGCGTTCGCCGCGATGGAAATCCTCATCGCGACCCTGGGCCACGAAGCCGTTATATCGGGCGACAGTCGCTGAAAGGCCGGCCGGATCGATGCCGCATTGCTCTGCCAGCGCCTCGATCGTCCCGGCCTTCTTCATGTAGCCGCTGCTGATCCATTCCGACGGCGTGTAGTGCGGCGGCGTCAGCGCCCAGCTATACTTGGCGCGGTGGCGGGCATCCATGATCGCCCAGCAGGGTACGGCACCGGCCTTATAAATATTCTGCCCGGTTTCCATGTAGCTGCACGATTCATCCGTGAAGCGCTTGCCGTTCTTGTCGACCACAATCAGGTGCGGCTTGGCCAGTTCGTTGGCATGCACGCCGATATTGCCATTGGGCTGGCGCGAGGAGACGCACCAGATCGCACGATCGAGGCCGTGAGTTGCGGCGCCAAGGCCCATCACGGTCTTGAGCATTTCGCCAGTGTCGCCGGGATTGGAAACAGTCCATTCGGTGAACGAGGGCTGCGGGCCATATGCCTTTCGCATTTCTGCATTGCGGGCAAATCCGCCAGCGTTGACCAGTACGCCCTTGGTCGCGCCAATGCGCACTTGCTTCCCGTCGCGCAGCGCAATCACGCCAGTGACCTTGCCATCTTCAACAACGAGATCGACCGTCGGGCAATCCGTGCGGATATCGATCCCCGCATTGAGCGCGGTGAGATACATCCAGCCCTGGATCGCCGCACCCTGGCCTGCATATTCAGTGCCAAGCAGCTTGGTCTTCACGATACGGTAACCGACCTTGACTGCCGTGAGCGCGCCCTTAATCGTCCGCGTCGCCAGGATCAGCTTGTGGCCTTCGACCCCCTGCACCGGAATGCGCAGGAAATTGCGACGGAGCTTGTCTTTCGCGGCGCCGAGCTTGCGCACGTCGAACAGCTTCATGGCGACCGAGCGACCGCGCGGCTGACCGCCCGGCTTCTCGTCATAATAGTCCGGCCAGCCGTCACAATAGACCATCGGGATGCCCTTGGAGCGCAGCCAGTCGATCATCGCGGGGCCAGTCTCGACATAGGCCTTCTTGCGCGCCAGCGTCGAACCGGGCTGCTCGGGCACCAGGCTTTCAAGGTACTTCAGGCCGAGTTCGGGAGAATCGTCCACCCCGGCTTCCCGCATCAGCGTGTTGCCGGGAATCCAGATGATTCCCCCGGACATCGCGGTGGAGCCGCCAATCAGCGGCTCCTTTTCGAGGATAAGGGGCTTGAGGCCCATATCGACACAGGCCAGCGCCGCACACATCGAGCCACCGCCGCTGCCGACAATGACGAAATCCGCTACCTCATCCCAATTGCTCATTGCGATCCGTTACCAGTCTGTTTGTGCGGCAGCCCTGATGAACAGTCGCTGCGGCATGCCTCCCCACGCGAGATCGAAAATCGCCCGCTTGAGCCAGATATGCGCATCGAACTCCCAAGTGAAGCCGATTCCGCCATGCAGTTCGGTACACATGCGGGCGACTTTGTCATAGACCTCAGCCGTCTGCGCCTTGGCAAGCGACGCGGCATGTGTCGCTTTATCCGGCATATTCGCGAATGTGTAGGCCGCGAACCAGTAAAGCCCGCGCGTGGGTTCGACTTCGAGAATGACATTGGCCATCTGGTGCTTGATCGCCTGGAATTCGGCGAGCTTGGCGCCGAAAGCTTCGCGAATCTGCACGTAATCGCGGGCCATCTCTGTGATCTTCCACGAGCCGCCATAGGCGTCGGCAGACAGCAGCGCGAGCGCGGCGTCCCACATCCGCGTAGCGGCGTCTGGCGCACCGGTCAGAATGTCGACTTTCGCCTTGTCGAACTCGATCGAGCAAATCGGCCGGGTAAGGTCGAGCAGTTCGAATGTCTCGCACGAAACGCCGCCATTCGCCACTTCGACTACGCCGAGCTTGCCGCCTTCGAGGCCGACGACGATCAGCTGCGCGATTTCGCCGCTCAGCACATTGCGCTTGCGTCCGGAAATCGTGCCGCCTGCGACCGCCATGCGCCAGTCTTCGGGAGCCCAGGTGTCATTGCCTTCAGTGATCGCCACCGAACCCAGCACTTCGCCCGATGCGAGGCCCGGCAGGTACTTGGCCTTCTGTTCGTCGCTGCCACCTTCGACAATCGCGATGGTGGCCAGCGCATGGCCCAGGAACGGCACCGCGGCGGCCGAACGGCCCAGCTCTTCCGAGCACAGGGCCAGTTCGATCAGGCTCATGCCCATGCCGCCATGTTCTTCCGGAACGACGATCGAGGTCAGGCCGAAATCGATCAGCTCTTTCCAGGTTTCCTCGTCCCACTTCAGCTTGCCATCCATGACAGCGCGCGTGCGGGGCTGGATACGATCGGCAGCGAGAATGCGGGCGATGGTGCCCTGAAGTTGCTGTTGGTCTTCATTCAGTCGGAAATTCATTATGCAGCTCCCCGGTCCTTGCGCGCGTTGACGCCGACCTGATCGCGCGGCAGGCCAAGCACGCGCTCACCGATGATATTGCGCTGGATGTTGGACGAGCCGCCCGCAATCCGGATCTTGAGCGTTTGCAGCGAAGCATCCAGCCATTTGGCATTGCCCTTGAGACCGTCCGGCCCTTCGCCGGGCTTGAGCATCAGCAAGTCGTCAGCCAGCAAGTCGCGCGTGATGTCGTCAAGCTTGAGCAGGAACTCGGTCAGATAGAGCTTCTGCATCAGCATATAGTCGCCCGAAGGCTCGCCAACGGCTTCCATCGACATGTCGCGATAGGCCGAATAGCGCATCGCCATGGCCCGCGCCTGCAGGCGGGCCAGATCGGCACGCAAGTGCGGATCCTCGATCGCCGGCTTGCCGTTGCGAATGGTCGCGCGCGCCGTCTTCACAGCGCGCTGGATCATGCTGTCAGCCCAATTGATCCCCGAGAATGCCGCACGCTCATAGCGAAGCAGCATGCGCGAGACGTTCCAGCCATTGCCGCGGCCACCGATAAGGGCATCGGCCGGAGCTTCGGCATTGGTGAAGAACACTTCGTTGAATTCGGGCTCGCCCGAAATCTGCTTGATCGGGCGGATCTCGACGCCCGGCTGATGCAGGTCGACCAGCATGTAGGAAATGCCGGCATGGCGCGGCGCCACGTCTTCGGGCTCGGTGCGCACCAGCAGCACCATATAGCGGTACTTGTGGGCGCCCGAGCTCCAGATCTTCTGGCCGTTGATGATCCACTTGTCGCCAACCAGTTCGGCGCGGGTCTTCAGCGCTGCAAGGTCACTGCCGGCATTGGGCTCGCTGTAGCCCTGGCTCCACATGAATTCGCGGCTGATCGTCGGCGGAATCCAGTAAGCCTTCTGCTCGGGCGTGCCATAAGCGAGCAGGACAGGCACGACCCGGCCAGTGCCAATGTGCACCACTTCCGTCGGTGCGCCATGCTTCTTGAGTTCCTCGCGGATGATCTCGCCCTTGAGGAAGTCGAGCGGCTGTTCGGAGCCACCATACTCCTTCGGAATGGAACGCATCATGTATCCGGCCGCAGTCGCGCGACGGCGGAATTCCTCTTTGCGCTCTTCGAGATCGCCAAGCGATTCCGGCAATGGCCAGTTAGCTTTGAGGAATTCCTGCAGCTTGGCCCGGTATTCCTCGTTTTCCTGGGAATATGACAAGTCCATCCGAACCGGTCTCCTTCTGAATCAAAAATACAACAATGGAAGGCGTTGCACGGCAGGCAAGCCTTCCCTCGCACCGCACGGGGCGGTGTCGCTCAATCGACGGTCGGGGAACTTGGCCCGCGCCTCTAGGGGGAGTCAGACATGGCCTCATGCGAGGCTTGTCAACACTCCCCCGATTTGCCCTGCCAAGCTTTGTCAGGGCAATTTGGCGAATAGCCAATCACGCTTGAAGGTCAATCACGCATAGACATTCGCGCGCCAGAGATCTTCCTGCATCATCCGGTCGATCTCGGCCATGCGCTCATCGCCTTCGGCCGGGGCGAGATACTGGGCGCGCTTGTCGAAATGCGCGATCAGTGTCGGATCGATCGGCGGGTGATCGCCAAACACCTCGCTGGCAGGCAAGCCGATCCGCGAGGTAATTTCTTCGATTTTCGCGCTATCGAGGTTCAGGATGCGAATCGCGTTGCCGCCCATGATCGCGCGGGCTTCGGCCTCGGGAATCCCGCCCAGAGCATCGCGCAGCCAAAGCGTGGTGTTGGGCCAGGTGCCTTCGCCATGCGGATAGTCGCGACCGAAGGCCAAGGTCTCGACACCTATTTCGTGCCGCAGGGCTACTTCGCAGCGGCGGATGAACGAGAGGCCATTGATGCAGTTGCTGCGCCAGTATTCGCTGGGCTTGCGCTTGGCGACCACTTTGTCCTTATGTGCATCGAACTGTTCGTCGAGATAGGCCAGCGTGCGCGGCATCCAGTCGCCATAGATTTCGCTCAGTGCCAGTCGAAGCTTGGGGAAGCGGTCAAAGACGCCGCCCATCATGATTTGCCACATGGCACGGCGCGGCTTCACGCTGGCGAAAATCTGGCCTTTGTTGAATTCGGAGCTCAGGCGTTCCGCGGCTTCGTTGAGATCGCCTTTTTCCTTCTCGATCTGCGTGCGGACCCGGTGGAAGATCGCGCCCAGCTCGCCCTGACGTTCGCCTTGTCCGGCGTGCATCCACAAGTGAATGCCGCGCTCCTCGCAGCGCCGCCAGAACGGATCCCAGTAGGCATCGAACAGCGGCGGTTGGCCAGGGTAGGACACATAGCCGGGGACCTGAGTGGCCTTGAAGCCGTGGTCGGCTATCCAGTCCAGTTCGGCCAGCAGTTCGTCCATGCTGCGCCACGGTGCCGCGCCGAGAATGCCGATCAGATAGAGACGGTCCGGCTGCGATCCAAAGGTGTCGTAAAGCCAGCGGTTATAGCCTTTCACGCCGGCCTGGCACAGTTCCATTGGATGGTCCGTGTTCGACGACTGATAGAACAGACCGCAGGCGCGGAAATCGCCGTTGTGAATGAATTCGGCGGCAACGCCTTCGCGGTCCATCTGTTCGATGCGGACGTCGAGATCCCACACACCTTGCACACCGCCAGCGCGGTAGGCCCCGTCGAGATCGAATACGCCGAGGTTTTCGGTGTCGTGCGTGCGCGCGGCGAAGCGATTCATCACGCCGGTGTAAAGCTGATTTTCAATGTTCAGATCGGGCAAATGCTTGCGATAGCGCTTCTCGAGATATTCCGGCCAGGCAGATGGCGGCATCTGTGCGTGGCCATCGAGCGATACGATCGTGATCTTGTCCATGATGCTCTCCCGCTTGTTCGCGAATCGCTGCTCGGCGTCCGCTCACGGGTATTCTGCATTAAATGGACATCAATGAACACTTCCAATCGCACGCCGCACGAAACATCGCGCGGGGCGTTCCCCGACCGAGCAATCCCGGCGCGGCGGCCGGGACCGATCAATCTCAGACTTCGATGGCTCCCGCATCAACGAGCGCCGCAATCTCCGCGTCGTTCATGGCAAGCACGTCCTTCAGGACTTCGCGGCCATGCTCACCCAAGCGCGGCGGATGGCGCAGAACTGGCTCCGCATTCTCGCCGTAACGGATCGGCGAGGCGATCAGGTTGAGCTCGGGATTGTCAGGATGGCCGGCAGGCACTTCCACTTTGTTCGCCACAACCTGCGGATCGGCCAGTGCCTCCTGAATCGTGGTCACGGGTCCGCAGATCACGCCCACGCCGACCAGCGTATCGTAGAATTCCTGACGATTGCGCTTGGCGATCGCTTCGGTCAGAAGCGGCTGGAGAATGGGATAGTTCTCGACCCGTCGCGCGCGCTCGGCGAAACGCGGATCGGTTGCCAGATGGTCGAGCCCCAGAACCGCGCACAGCTTGACATAGTCGGGATCCTTGCCCGCCTGAATCAGGATTTCGCCATCGCGGCAGGCAAACAGGCCGGAGGGCGCCGAGCCTTGCCCGTCATTACCCATCCGCAGCGGAGATTCGCCGGTCATCGCCGCAATGATCGCCTGCGAACCCATCAGCGCCATGCCCGTATCCAGCAGCGAAACACGCGCCCAATCGCCATGGCGCGTGCCCTTGGCGCGCGCATAAAGCGAGGAAACGACGGACACCGCGCTATAAAGCCCGGTCATCATGTCGACGACGGGCACACCCACCCGGTTCGGCGCGCCATCTGCTTCGCCGGTCACGCTCATCAGGCCGCTAAGGCCCTGGACGATGACGTCCGTCGCAGGCCTGGTGATATAGGGTCCGCTCTGGCCGAAGCCGCTGACCGAGAGGTAGATCAGTTCTTCATTGACCTTGCGCAGACTGGCTTCGTCGAGGCCATACTTCTTGAGGCCGCCAACCTTGAAGTTTTCGATGAACACATCGCTCTCGGCCACCAGCCGCCGGATCAGGTCAGCGCCCTCCGGCTTGGCGAAATCGATCTGGATCGACCGCTTGTTACGGTTGAAATTGAGATAGAATGCCGATTCCGAACCAGCGCCCTCGCGGTCGCCAAGGAACGGCGGGCCATAGCCACGAATGTCATCGCCGCCGCCGACGCGTTCAATCTTGATCACATCGGCGCCCAGATCGCCCAGAATCTGCCCGCAGAACGGTGCCGCGATCAGACGCCCCAGTTCCAGCACCCTGACCCCTGTCAGCGGGCCTTCGCTCTTGCTCATTGAATCACCTTTTTGATTTTCGTTTGTCTCGCCGAAACTCAGCGTCCGGAGAACTTGGGCGCGCGCCGCTCGCCCAGGGCCGCCGCACCTTCGCGGTGGTCCTGCGTCATGAATGTCAGGGTTTCAAGACCCAGCGACATGTCCATATGGTCCGCCGCTTCCTTGCGGACCCATGCGCTGATCGCGCGCTTGGTCATGGTAATGGCGGCCGGCGAACCTTCCAGCAAACGGCCAACCCAATACTCCGTGCGCGCATCGATTTCCGCGCGGGGGACGGATTCCGTCACCAGTCCGATCCGCTCGGCTTCCTTGCCAGTCAGCAAATCCCCCGTCAGCAGATAGCGCCGCGCCAGCAGCGGTCCGACAATATAGGGCCACAGCAGCGAGCCGCCGTCACCAGCCGCAAGCCCGACCTTCACGTGCGTGTCGCCGATCTTGGCTTCCTCGGCCATGACCGTGACATCGCAGCACAATGCGATCGAGCAGCCCTTGCCGATGGCATGGCCGTTGATCCTGCCGACGATCGGCTTTTCGCAATCGAGCGCGGCAATGATCATGTCGCGCGCCAGCTGCATTCCGCCGAACCAGTAGGCGTCACGCTCTTCCATCGTCTCGCCCGCGCCCTTGCCGCCGCCGCCGACGCAGAAGGCCTTTTCCGCCGCACCAGTCAGCACGACCACGCGCACGGCGTCATCGATGCTCGCCAGGCGGAGCAAATCCGCAAGATCGCGGTTGGGACGCTTTTCCTCATCCATTTTCAGCCACAGCGCGTGGCCCCGCAGTTCGGCATAGATCGCCTCGCGGCCCTGATATTTCTGGGCGGACATTCCAATAACCCTTTCCCGAACTGCCGCTTTGCTGGAAAACGGCTGTGCATGCGTACGGCGCTTTTCTAGGAGACTAGTGCAAACAGGACAATTTGCCATGACATGTGTCATTCGCCCTGACGGCATGCGATACTCTCACTTGTGGTGTGCGCCTCTAAGCCTGAGGCGAAGATAGGTGTTGTGTGTGTGCCGCATGGTACGTGCCGACTACTGGCGGCGTGAAATGAGGATGTGTGTGAATGGATCTGGCAGAACGAATCCGTAAAGTACTGCAATTGGGCGGTGACAGCTGGGCCGTTGAGTTCGAAGGCGATACTTGCAGCTGGGCCCAGCTTGAAGAACTGGGTGACGCAATCGGCGCCGCGCTGCACGAAGCCGGAGTCAAGCAGCACGATGTCGTCGGCTGGGTGGCGGAAAACCTGCCGGGCGCCATTGCCGGCAAGGCGGGCCTTGCCATGCATCGCCACTGCTGCTGCCTGATCAATCCTCATTTGCCGCCGCAAATCCATGCCCGCGAAATCCTCGAGCAGCGTTTCCCTGCCATTATCGGCAGCAGCCATTTCTGGGATGTGGAAGGCGTTGTCGAGGCCGCGCGCGAAGCCGGCACGGCCGGTTTCATCGTCGAGCTCAGCAGCAAGGGCGGCACCATTCGTCCCGTCGAAGGGCTTGAAAAAGTCGGACCGGGCAATCACCGCGACCCGATGCCCGGTTATGTGATCGAACGCCTCAGCAGCGGCACCACGGGGCCGCCAAAGCGTTCGCCCCAGACGGAAGAGTCGATCATGCTGGCACTGAAAGTGGGCATGCGCAGCGACAAGGGCGGTGCTGACGAGATTTCGATCAAGAATTCGCCTTCGATCATTTTCCGCCCGCTGGCACACGCAGGCTCGTTTTCCGCGCTGCTGGCGCTCTATTCGGGCCGGCCGATCGCGCTGCAGGAAAAGTTCTCGATTCAGCACACCATTCTGGGAGCCGTGGCGCGCCATCGCCCCAAGGTGATCCAGCTGGTGCCCGCGATGATCCGCATGATCTGGGATGCCAATGTTCCTGTCGAGGCGATGTCGAGCCTGATTGCCGTGCGTAGCGGCACTGCGCCGCTCGATCCCGAGCTGCAGGCCGATTTCGAAGAGAAATACGGCATTCCGATCCTGATCGATTATGGCGCGACTGAATTTGGCGGCGTCTGCTGCTGGACCCTTCCGCTGCACCAGCAATTCGCCAAAGCTAAGCGTGGCAGCGTCGGCCGCCCAGTCGACGGCGTGCAGATAAGGGTGCGCGACCAGGAAAGCGGCGAGCTGATCACTGATGGTCGCATGGGCATTCTCGAAGTAAGCGTCGACGGCAAGACCGACGGCTGGGTGCCGACGACCGATCTGGTCGTCTTGGATGAGGACGGCTTTCTCTACATCAAGGGCCGCGCGGATGACGCCATTGTTCGCGGTGGCTTCAAGGTTCTGCCGGACGATGTCGCCCGCGTGTTGCGCCAGCATCCGCTGGTGGCGGATGTGGCCGTCGTCGGCATCGATGACCAGCGGCTGGGCCAGATCCCCGTCGCCGTTATCGAAACGCGCCCGGGTGAACCTGCGCCCGATCCGGCGGAACTGGAAAAGCTGGCACGCGACAACCTGACACCTTATCAGGTTCCTGCCGCATTCAAGTTCACGGATCGCTTGCCTCGCACGCCTTCGCTGAAGATTATCCGCGCCGAAGTGAAGGAAATGGCCAAGGCCTGATTCCCGGACGACGCATTCAAAACAACCGCAATACCAGTATCAGGAGAAACCCCATGTCCGACAGCGCCACGATAAAAGTCGCACCCAAGGATATCGACTATACCAAGATTTCCGATGCCGATATCGAACGCGAGCGTGCCCAGATCGGCATCCCGCAGTTCCTGCATGGCGAAGCCTTCAACACGCTGATCTCGCACGACACGATCAAGCATTTCGCCTATGGCTTCGTCGCTGACGACAATCCACTGTGGCATGATGAGGAATATGCCAAGCGCACGCGCTGGCGCGGCCCGATCGCCCCGCCCCTTTACCTCGTCACTACCGGCGTCAGTGAAGTTCCGCCTTATGACACGCCGGAGAAGAAGGCGCTGTTCAAGGGCCTCTACCTCGGCGTTGGCCGCTATAATGTCGGCACGAAGTGGAAGCTGTTTCGCCCGGTCCGCCCCGGCGATGCGATCTACCGCGAGATGTCGGTCGATGACGTGCAGGTGAAGGCGCAGTCCTCGTTCTCGGGAGCGCGCACTGTGCTTGACCGGATCCGCCACCTTTATGTCGACCAGGACGGCAATCCGATTGCCGTGCGCTATGAGCATTTCGTCAACGCCGAACGCGCCGGATCGAAGAAAACCAACAAGCACGCCGAGATCACGCGCCAGCATTACACGCCGGACATGATTGCCAAGGTCGACGCGGCCTATGCTGCGGAAGAAATCCGCGGCGCCAACAAGCGCTGGTGGGAAGACGTTTCGGTGGGTGACCAGATCGTTCCCGTGATGAAGGGCCCTCTCGGCACGATGGACATCATTGCCGCGCACCTCGGCTGGGGCCTTGGCGACACTTACGGCGCCGGTCCGTTCCGCTATGACTGGAAGACCCGCCAGAAGCTCAAGAACTTCTACAGCGAAGACGAATACGGCATTCCCCGCTCGATGATGCGCGTCCACTGGGACCAGCGCCGCGCCGAGGACCTGGGCCTGCCCGCGCCTTACGATTACGGCCAGATGCGCACCAACTGGATGACTCATGCGATCACCAACTGGATGGGCGATGATGCCTGGATCGCCGACCTGCACACCGAAATCCGTGGTTTTAACTTCCACGGCGATTACACCTTGATCACCGGCGAAGTCACCGAGAAGATCGAAGACGGCAGCCACCGCGCCGTGGTGCTGACCATCCGCGGCACCAACCAGCGCGAGCTGGCAACCTGCTTTGCAACGGCCACTGTCCGTCTGCCATCGCGCGATGCCGGTCCGGTAGTCCTGCCGCTGCCCGACGATGAACTTCGCGAGCGCGGCGCACGCATGATGGTCGAGGCGGCCGAGCGTAATCGCGCCAAAGGCTGAGATAGCCGAGCCAATGAATGTTGTGGTCCGGGATTGACATTTCCCGGACCATGCATCCATTGGATTTCTGACGAATGATCGTCGAAATGGCAGCTGTGACATGAATCTCAGTCTGGTACGCATCCAGCGCTTCGTTGCGGTTGCGGAACATCTTTCCTTTACCCGGGCAGCCACTCTGCTCGGGATCGATCAGCCTTGGCTGTCGCGCCAGATCATGCAGCTTGAGGATCAACTGGGCATTGTCCTGTTCGAGCGCAGCGGCGCGCGTATTGCGCTGACGCCTGAAGGCCAGGAATTCTACGAAGTCGCCCGCGAAGTCGAAGTGGCGGCCAAACGCGTCCATGACAAGGCGATGGAAATGACCCGTCGCACCCGCTCCGAACTGACGATTTGCGTGGCCTATGCAAGCTTCTCGATCGAAGCGCGTCACCGCCTGCTGGAAAAGTTCGAGACCATCCGCCCGGACGTCAAGGTTGATATTTCGGCCTCGGAATGGACCGAGGAAGTCATCGAGAAAGTGAAGTCGGGCGAGGCGGACTTCGGAATCGCATTCGGCCCGATCGAAGATCCGGTCGTTGAGTATTGCGAGCTGGAGGATCTGAAGCTGACCATTGCCGTCCCCAGGGAACATCCCCTGTCCGAGCAGGATTCGATCACTGAAGCAGACCTCAAGGACGTTCCTTTCGCAATTGCGATCAAGGATCCCAAGATGATCCATCTGGTTCAGCGCTATTCATGGCTGTTCGAATCGGGCGCTGTCCCGGTCCACGTTCCCGAAGGGCGTCGCTATGTGTTCGACGTTGCCCAGCAAAAGCGCATTTGCGTGCTGTGCTACACCGATGCTGACCGTGTGCCGGAAGACTTCGTCAAACTGCCTTTCACAGGCGGAATGTCACCAACCTTCAGCATGGGCCTGATCCGCTCCAAGCGCATCATGTCACCCTCTGCCGAACGTCTCTGGCGGCTGGCGCACGAGTTGAAAAAGAAGCCTGGTGGCAAGGCCGAAAAGCAGGCCGTGTAGTTCCGGCCTGCTCGTGCGGCGGCATCAGCCCTGAAACATGCTGCCGCATTCGGTTTCCAGTTGGGTGAACTGCATTTTCACGCTCGCCGGATCGTAGCAATCGCTGGTGTCCATTTCGTTGGCGGCCATACGGCGGCCGAATTCAGCGACGACCGTCTTCGGATCATCACAATCCAGTTCGAACTGGGTCATGAAACGGACTTGCCCATCTTCGGGCACCTTGCCGACATCCTTGTAACGCTTGATGCCAACCACGCCCGGCACACCCATCAGGTCCGGCAAGTGGCGCGTGCGGCACCATTCGCTGTATTCCTCGGCGCGTCCCGGTTTTGCGGCGCTGCTCAGGAGCAGGTAAAACTTGGCCATAGGCTGTCCTTTCTCGATTGAATTGTCTGTCAGGTCGCGGCGTTGAGCGCATAGCGACGTGCGAATGCAGCTTCCCGCTCGGAGCGCTGCCGCGCGCGCTCGTCCGGTGTGAACCAGCAGGTGTCCGCGGGCAAGACCCGGCGAAGATCATCCAGCTTCACCACGCTGGCGGAAAAGGCCGGCTCAGGCTTGCCAAGCCCTGCCGCTGCGGAAATTCCCTGCCAGCGCAGCATGGCCATGACGGGTGAATGACCATCGACATCCAGCCAGTTTGCCACCCCGGGATCCTGGCGGGCAATCACTGCCCGGATCCTGCCATCGTCGTTTGGCACACATTGCGACTGCGTGAGGCTCGATGTCAGCCGGTGCGCCTCGATCGACTGGAACAGCCACGTACCCATCTGGATCGCCGCATAGGCCGCGCCTCCTGGCTCGAAATCGATGATCGCCGCTTCGTCCTCGGCAATATCGAACCAACCGCGTCCGACCACTTGCGTGACCAGACCGCCGGTGCCCCGGTTGGCAGGAAGGATGCGCCAAGTGTTGGGCGTCATGTTGATGAATGTCGACTGGAACCAGAAGTATAGAGGCACATCGTCGCGCGCGCGGAAGGCGGCGCGCTCTGCCATTTCATCGCGCGAAAGCGGCCCGCTGGATGCGCTGCCGAGCCGTTCGATCTCAAGCTCGTATGGCGTTTCGCTCGCCCAGTCCTCCATCGAATCGCGCACATAGAGAAATTTGGCATGCGGCGCGGTGGTGATGTGGTTGGGCCGACCATTCGCGGGCTGATCATCGATGGTGATAACGAACGATCCATCATCCGCCCGTTCCAGATTGCTGCTTTCGATCGTCTGGATGGTAACGGAAGTGCCGTAGTCACCCACCAGAGTGAACGACGTATTGGCTGGTTCGCGCCCGATCGGCCGGCCGGTCACCCGGTAGCGCGTGCCGTGCGAAATTCCCGCGAGGCGATAGGTGTTGTCCGGATTGTCGCCGCCAGTGCGCGCGCCGGGAACATCATGCCCATGCCAGTGGTGCGCGGGCATGAAATTGCGCACAAAGCGCGGGTGCTGGCCGTCGCTCGCCGCCGCCTTGAACAGCCAGTTCGTGACGTATTCTTCTACCATCGTGCCGATCCCCGGCACGGCGTCGGGCACGATTGCATCGGCCCAGGCATTGCGCCACAACCGCTCGACGTGCTCGCGGGCCGCAATGACGCGCGCATCGTGCCACAATGCGATCACGTCGTTTTCCGCCGCCACCTGGCCGGCGTTGTCGATAGGATTGATCACAATCGCTTCTCCCGCGCTATGCCATGCCGGTCAATATAGTCGCCGAAAGCTGCTTCAATGTCGTCTTCGCTCAGGCCGAAGTCGGCCAGACCATACGCGCGGGCTGGGCCCTTGCCGTGATGATCGACATCGAGATGATGCTCCATCGCTTCCCGCGTCCCGGCAGAAAAATCCATCCCGAACTGCGCGTAGAGCTTTTCGGCCGTTTCCATCGGATCGGCAATGAGGTCCTTGTAATGGACATCGACGATGCGAATGGCGGGATGAGCTTCACGCCAGGCATCGAGCCGTTCCAGAATACCTTTCCAGTTCGCCACCAGCCGTGGACCAAGTTCGCGCGGATCGACGCTGCTGGCGGACGCCAGACTGTAGAGCTTCATATACAGGCTGGCGACCGATGGGATCACTTTGCCCGGATCGCGGTGATTGAGGAATATCCTGGCGTCGGGAAAAGTCTCGATTAGGCGGTCCATGTGGATCACGTGCGACGGTGCCTTGAGCAGCCAGCGATCACCGGGAGCGCTGCCCTGCAGGCTCTGCATCACGCCTTTCTGCCAGGCGTAGCTATCGGCTGCATGCTCAGGCTGCGAAGCCATGACGGCGAACTCCGGCACGTTATAAAACGCGCCCAGCGGCATGCCGCAGGCGGCTTCCTGCATGAACACACATTCTTCCGGCGCTGCTGCAGCATAAGGATGAATGGCCGTGACATCGCTGGTGGTGAAGCCCTGGAAATCGAGGATCCGCTGATACAGCGCGATCCGCTCAGCCTCGGTCAGACCGCTTTCGCCCGGCGGCGGGATCGGAATGGCAGCCTGGGCGGCAGTGGCAACGCGGCTTCCCGGATCACTGGCCAGCAAACCGTGCAGGAAAGTCGTGCCAGCGCGCGGCATGCCTGTGCCGACCAATGGCGCAATGACGCGCCCGGACTGGCCCAGGCGGCGATGATGGTCCACTTGCCGCAGCCGTGAGACCAGCAGCACATGGATGCGTGAATGGGCGCGGGAACGGCCAAGCTCGTGCAGATGCGCATCGGCTTCGAGACCGCGGCACAAGGCATCCAGCCGCGCGCGGAAACGCGTCTCGGCCCACTGCTCCCCGCCCCAGTCAGCAAGGCCGCTGGCCTGTTCGGCGCGGCGCAGGAGCGAAGCCGGATCGAATGGCGCGGCGCTGGGCGCCATCGCAGCCGCATAAATAGTCTCGGGTGAACTCATCCGAAATCTCTCCCAGGTCACGCGCACCATGCCGTTGTTTGCATTGGTATTTGACATCGCTGCAATCAAGCTAGCAGTTGCAACCTGCCGCGAGATGCTGGAAAATCACATCACTGCATGCCATCAGTCGGAAAAGTGTTTGGAGAGTGCTGTGACCGTAGGCGAAATGACCCTGTCTTCCACAAAGCTTACGCCGCTTATCGGCGCGCGGATCGACGCCGACAAGGAAGCATTGCTGAGCGGCAGGCATGCGGCTGAAATCCGTGAATTGCTGGAAGACCGGGGCGTTCTGCTGTTTCCCGAAATCCACATGAGCGACGAGGAACAACAGGCATTCACTGCAACCCTCGGCACGCTGGCCAGCGAAAACAACGGGACGCTGGGACCGGATGGCAAGCCGCAGGCCATCTACAAAGTAGATGCCGCCCAGGATGACGAGCAGGCCATCCGCCGCCTGCGCAACAACCAACTCTGGCACCTCGATGGTTCGATGCACGAGACGCCGATCCTCGCGTCCATTCTCTCCGCCAAGCGCATCGCCCCTGTCGGCGGCGGGACTGAGTGGGCGAACAGCTGCGCCGCTTTTGCTGCGCTTCCGGCTGAGGAACAGGCTGAACTCGAAAAGCTGCGAGCTGTTCATGCCAACTGGTCGCTCGCCGCGCGCCAGAATCCCGAGCCCAGCCTGGCCCAGTTCCTGCAGTGGCGGCGGGGGCCGTCCAAATCCCAGCCGCTGGTCTGGAAGCACGCATCGGGACGCAAGTCGCTGGTCGTCGGCTCGACCGCGGCTTATGTCGAGGGGATGGATCCGGCCGATAGCCAGGAATTGCTGGTCCGGCTGCGCGATTGGGCAACCCAGCCCCAGTTCGTCTATAGCCATACCTGGAAAGTGGGCGACATTGTCATGTGGGACAACACCGCCACGCTGCACCGCGCGCTGCCATACGAAATCAATTGCGGGCGGCTGATGCATCGCACAATGCTGATGGGCGAAGAGCCTATTGCCTGAAGGCAAAGGCTCGAAATTTGCGGAGAGAGATAATGCCAGTAACCGAAATGGGTTTCGCCAGCGCAGACCTTACGCCCACTATCGGCACCCGGATCGATGCAGACCGCGAGACGCTGTTGAGCGGCAAATATGGCAAGGAACTTCGCGCTCTTCTGCAACAGCGCGGCGTGCTGATTTTCCCGCAAGTCGGCCTCAGCCCGGACGAGCAAGTGACATTCACCGAGACGCTGGGCACCCTTGCCTATGACTATAATGGCTACTCAATGGGCGGAAAGCCGCAAGCAATCGGCAAAATCAGTCTCGACGAAGCCGTCAGCCCGACTGCCCGCCAGCTGAGAAACTCGCTGCTATGGCACCTTGACGGCACCACTAGTGAAACGCCAATCCTCGCTTCGCTCCTGACCGCGGTTCAACTGGCTCCGGAAGGCGGAGACACCGAATGGGCCAGCACATATGCCGCCTACGAAGCGCTGCCGGAGGAGGATAAGCGCGCGATCGAGGGACTGCGCGTTGTCCATTCGGCCCTGCAGCTTCAGCGCAACCTCAATCCCGAACTCAGCTATGAGCAGTTCAAGGGCGCACGTGCCGCGCCCTCCCGCTCGCAGCCATTGGTCTGGGAACACAGCGACGGTCGCAAGTCGCTCGTCGTCGGCGCCACGGCCGGTTATGTCGAGGGCATGGCGCACGATGACAGTCTCGATCTGCTGGTACGGCTGCGTGACTGGGCGACGCAGCCGCAATTCGTCTATCACCATTCATGGCAGGTGGGCGACTTGGCAGTCTGGGACAATACCGGAACGCTCCACCGCGCCCTGCCCTATGACCCAATGTGCGGCCGACTGATGCACCGTTCGATGCTCGCCGGCGAAGAGCCCATCGGCTAAGCGAATTTGCCCGGCCCGGCACGCACGCGCCGGGCCTGCAAGGATCATCTCACATAAGAAGGGTCGCTGCGGTCGCGCCGACCGCGTGCAGCGGTGGCACTGACGCCGGCAATTGTATCAATGCGGTGCCAATCCAGCACCATGACTCGTCGGGCAATGCGCCATTCTCCGCCGCGCCGCTCCATACGGTCGACGTAGCGCACCGATGCAACCAGATCACGCAATTCGCCGTCGCTCTCTTGCCAGCGATGTGTCGCCATAGCGTAATGCTCGGCCCATGCCGCATCGCCATTGACTTCGACAAGCTGGTTGCCGGTGTTGTGCGTGGTGGAAATGAACTTCGCCATCATGCCCGTGGCATGCTCCATGTACTGATCGAGGTTCCACAGCCCTTCGCCGTAATCCGCCGTGGCATCGGGATGGAAGCAGGCGCGCAATGCATCGTCATCGACACGGTCTGCGGCCCGGCAATAGCGGACCTGCAGTTCTTTGATCGCTGCTTCGTCCAACAGTTCCTCGATTGTCTTGGCCACCCTTGTCTCCTCTAAGTCCCAGCCCGTTCGTCCCAGCTATATCGCCATCATTGCACGCGGTGGCCAAAGCGCAATAAATTGGCCTCATTCAGCGTGCGCCCCAGTCCCGGTCCACGCACCGCCAATTGGCCATTGCTGTCGGGCTCCGGCTCCTCGGCGAAAACCGGGTGCCACCAGTCAAACACTTCAACCGGCATGGAGTCAGGCAGAGCGGCCAGCAGGTGAACCGATTCATGGGCAAATGTGTGGGATCCGACCTCGCAGCCCAGCGCCTGAAGCGTTCGTGCCGCTTCGAGAAAACGCAGCGGCCCGCCGAGATATTCGACATCGAGAATCAGCCGCTCGATCCCGTGAGCCCGCAGCGCCAGCAGCTCTGACAGCGATATGCAGGCCTCGCCCGCCGCGACGAGCGACTTGCAGCTTGCCTTGCCGATTGCGTGATAGGGCGCAGGATCCTCGATCCACATCGGCTCGCGCTGGCAGCTGGCCATGAATTCTTCAGTACGCTCCGGGCTGAGCTTGAAATGGGCTTCGAGCGCGATCGAGCGGGGCTCGGGAAACAGCTCGCAGAGCGCGGCATAGCGCGCCTCGTCCTGCTGGCCGGGCAGCCCAAGCCGCATCTTTGCCTTGTGAAACCCGCGCTCGCGCGCGGCCCGCGCTTCCTCCTCCAGTTCCGCGATGGTTGCATCGGAAAAGAACGCGCTGGCATAGGCATCGAGCGAAGTGCGGTGTCCCTCCCCACCCCACAAGGCCGCGCAGGGTTTGCCGCGCCGCTGGCCGAGCAAGTCCCAGGCCGCCATGCTGATTGCGCAGATTGCCGCGCGGCCCGCTTGATCACCGGCGACGCCGCTGTCCAGCCGTTCGATCTGGATCAGTCGGCCCAGCTCGCCGCCACGCTCATCCAGCAGCGCCGACATAATGCCAGCAGTCCGGCGCATCAGGCCGAAGCTGGTCATCTGCGCGTAGGCTACACCGCTGCGGCCGTCTTGTGCATTCAGGCGCAAGGCGACTGCAAATACGCGCTGGAAAGGCCCCGCCGGCGTGCCGAATGCACGCGGCAAGGGGATTTCCATTTCCCACATTTCATGGATCAGGCGATCAGTTCCCATGATGTCTGTCGGCACGGGGGCGAAAGAGCATCATGAGCGGTAGCGCCCGGATCAGGTCAGTGCCGGGCTTTTCAACATCGAGCCAAGCCGGGTCGTGATGATCGCTTCGGCATCGCCGGCAATCCGCGCGACCAGTTCCGCGCAAGTGGGCACGTCGTGGATCAATCCCTGGACCATGCCGGCGGTGATCATGCCATAATCCAGATCGCCGGTTTCCAGCGCGACGCGGCCCTTGGCGCCCAGCACCAGTTCGCGCACGTCCTCGAACACCGCGTCGGGATTCTTCAGAATTTCCACCACCTTGTTCGAAACGCTGTTCGCCGAAACGCGGGAGGTATTCCTGAAATTGCGCAGCACCAGACGCGTGTCGCGTTCGGTGTTGCCAACAATGAACTGCTTGATGTTTTCGTGGACCGGCGCTTCCTTCGTAGCAATAAAGCGGGTGCCCATATTGATGCCGTCTGCCCCCAGCGCCAGCGCGGCGACCAGCCCGCGACCATCGCCGAAACCGCCGCTGGCCAGCATCGGAATCTTGACCTTGTCGGCTGCGGCCGGGATCAGGATCAGGCCCGGGATATCTTCCTCGCCCGGATGGCCAGCGCATTCGAAACCGTCGATCGAAATCACATCGGCGCCCATGCGTTCGGCAGACACGGCATGGCGCACGGCAACGCATTTGTGCAGCACGATCAGCCCGTGCGACTTGAAATCGTCGATGTGTTCCTGCGGATTGTTGCCCGCGGTCTCGACGATCTTAACCCCGCTCTCAATGATGGCGCGGCGATATTCAGCATAGGGCGGCGGATTGACCGAAGGCAGGAACGTGAGGTTCACGCCGAAGGGCTTGTCGGTCATTGAGCGGCAGCGGTCGATCTCGGCGCGCAGAGCATCAGGCGTGGGCTGAGTAAGGCCGGTCAGGATGCCGAGCCCACCCGCATTCGACACTGCACTCGCCAGTTCGGCACGGCCTACCCACATCATGCCGCCCTGGACGACGGGATGTTCGATGCCGAGCAGTTCGGTAATGCGGGTACGCAAAGCCATGGTCAGTTTCCTTGCTGGCCGAAGCGGGGCGCGCGCTTTGCAAGTATGGCGCTCAGCCCTTCGGCATAATCGTCAGTCAGTGCACAGCGCGCAAGGCTCTCGGCCTCGGCAGTGATGTGTGCACCAATGTCGCGGTCAAGCGCGCCCTGGAGCAAGCGCTTGGTTTCCTGCTGGGCCACGCGCGCGCCGTCAGCGATCTTGCGGGCTAGCGCCATCGCGCGGTCCTCAAGCTCTCCGTCCGGGACCACCCAGTTGACGAGCCCCATGTCCTTCAACTCGTCCGCCGACATCATCTCGCCCAGCAGGGCAATCTGGGCAGCGCGCTTCATGCCCACCTGGCGCGGGAGGAACCAGGTTCCCACGCCATCCGGGCTGATGCCGAGCGTCACATGCGTGAGGCCGACTTTGAGATTGTCAGAGATCATCGCCAGGTCAGCGGCAAAGACCACGCTCGCCCCCACGCCGACCGCAAACCCGCGCGCCGCGACTATCACCGGCTGCGGCAGCGACTGCATCAACTTGCTGAGTGTGCCCGCGCCAGTTGCGCGCATTTTCATGTCGTCCGAGCGTTCCTGCGGTGACATTTCCAGCCCGCGCGCGAAGATCTTGATATCGCCGCCCGCGATAAAGCTCTTGCCCGCGCCCTGGATCAGCACCACGCGCACGTCCTCGCGGTCCCGCACGCTCTCGAGGAAGGCCATCAGGTCGAGCCGCAGTTCCAGAGCCAGCGCATTGCGCGCCTCGGGCCGGTTCAACGTGGCGCAGGCCACGCCGTCCTCGATGGAAGTGAGCAGCCACGGCTCTCCGGCTTCGTTCAGATGCTCCGTCATGATCCCCGTTCCTTCAGGTCAGAGTGCCGCGGCGAATTCCTTGAGCATTGCCTTGGCAATCACCACCTGCAGGATCTGTGTTGTGCCTTCGTAGATGCGATAGACGCGCGCATCACGGAAGAAACGCTCGGCCTCGTATTCCGCCATATAGCCCGCGCCGCCGTAAATCTGGACGCAGCGGTCGGCAATGCGGCCCGCCATTTCGGTGGCGAAGACCTTGACGCAAGCCGCCTCGGTCGAAATCTTCTCGCCTGCAGTCGCCCGCCGCGTGGCATCGCGCAGCATGCATTCGGCGGCGTAAAGTTCTATCTGGGAATCGGCGAGCATGGCCTGGATCAGCTGGAAATTGCCGATCGGTTCGCCAAACGCCTTGCGCTCGGTCGCATACTTCAGCGCGGAAGCAAGGATGCGGCGGCTATAGCCGATCGCCGCCGATCCGACGTTGAGCCGGCCGCCGTCGAGCGCCTTCATCGCGGTCTTGAAGCCCTTGCCTTCGACGCCACCCAGCAGCGCCGAAGCCGGAACCCGGACGTCTTCCAGGATCACGTCGCCAGTGATGGCGCCCTTCTGGCCCATCTTGGCGTCATGCTTGCCGACCGAAAGCCCCGGCGTGTCGCGCGGGATGATGAACCCGCTGACGTGGCCGTTGCCCGGCAGGTTTTCCGCCGAAGTCCGCGCCATGACGATGTAGAATTCGGCCTTGGGACCGTTGGTGATGTAACGCTTGGTGCCGTTGATCACATAGGAATCGCCATCGCGCACTGCGCGCGCCTTCATTGCGGCGCTGTCCGTGCCGCTGTCAGGCTCGGTCAGGCAGAAGGAGGCAATCGCGCCGTTCACCAGCTTGGGGAAATATTCCTGGCGCTGCTCGTCAGTGGCGTCGAGCTTGAGTGCGGTCGTAATGATTCCGGTGCTGATCACCATGGCAGAGCGGAATGCCGGGGCGGCCCAGGCCAGCTCGACGATCACTTGCATGTACTGCTCGGTCGACAGGCCCGCGCCGCCATACTCTGTCGGCACAGTCAGGCCGAACAGGCCCATTTCGCGCATTTCGGTGAGGATGTCTTCGGGTACGAAGTCTTCCTCATAAGCACGCGCCTCCGCCGGAACCAGCCGTTCGCGCACGAAGCGCTTCAGCATGTCGAGGAAGGCTTCGAAAGTTTCGGTGTCGAGTCCGGTATCAGGCATCTGCAAGTCCCACGATGGCAATGGCGCTCACGTTCTGGCTCGGCATACCGCCGAGATTGTGGCTGAGAGCGAGGCTGGGCGGTGTCTGGCGCTGGCGATCACCAGCGCGGCCGAGCAACTGGAGGTAATTTTCATAGATCATGCGCAGGCCCGACGCGCCGATTGGGTGACCGAAGCACTTGAGCCCGCCATCGATCTGGCAAGGAATGCGGCCGTCAGCATCGAAATCGCCGTTGAGCACGTCCTTCCATGCCTGACCTTCATCGGACAGGAACAGGTCTTCCATCGTCACCAGCTCGGTGATCGAGAAGCAGTCGTGGACTTCGGTGAGGCTCAGCTGCTCACGCGGATTGGTGATCCCGGCTTCGTCATAGGCCTTCTTGGCGGCAATGCGGGTCGGGTGGAAATAGGAACCATTCCAACCGCCGGCATATTGCAGCTCCCAGCCGTTCGACGCGGCAATCTGCAGCGCCTTGATCGTCACCAGATCCTTCTTGCCCAGTGCGCGGGCGATTTCAGGCGTGGTGACAATGGCAACGGCCGCGCCATCGGACACGCCGCAGCAGTCATAGAGACCGAGGGGTTCGGCAATCATCGGTGCATTGAGCACGGTGTCCATGTCCACTGCCTTGCGCAAGTGGGCCTTGGGGTTTTTCGCGCCATTGGCGTGGCTCTTGACCGAGACGTGGGCAATCGCGCGCTTGAGATCGTCGCGCGCGATGTTGTGCACGGCGCGGTAGCCCGAGGCGACCTGGGCAAAATTGCCCGGGGCCGAACCCGTGACGCCGACCAGATCGAAAGTCGTGCCCCGCGAGCGCACAGGCAGGCCACCATAGCCTGTGTCTTTGAGCTTTTCGACGCCCACTGCCAGCGCGATGTCGGCAGCGCCGCTGGCCACGGCATAGACTGCGCCGCGGAAGCTCTCAGTGCCACTGGCGCAATAGTTCTCAACCTTGGTCACACCCACGTTGGGCAGGCGCAGCGCGATCGACAGCGGCAGGCCCGAAGGCCCGATGTTCATCGCGTCGAAGCCCACGCCCAGCCAGGCGGCGTCGATCTGGCTGACGTCGATCCCGGCGTCGGCAATAGCTTCCTCGAAAGCTTCCACGACGAGGCTGTCGGCGTCCATGTCCCAGCGCTCGCCGAAGCGGCTGCATCCCATGCCGAGGATAGCGACTTTGTCTTTGATGCCTCTTGCCATCTCAATACTCCTCGATGAGTGTCAGCGAGCCGGAGCCGCTTTCCAGAAATACTTCACCATTCCGCGCATTTCGTCGACCGCCTTGATGCGGAATACCATGCGCATTTCAGCCCCGACTTCGATTTCGCTTTCCACGTCCGCAAACTCGATGGTCATGCGGCCACCGCCATCGAAGTCGATCATGCCATAATATAGGGGCGGATTGGGATGATAGGAGAGGCTGTCTGCCGTGACTGACAAAACCCGTGCCGGAATCTCGGCAAGAGGGTAGTCTTCCTGGGTGTGCGATGTGCGGCTGTTCGGATTGACCGAGATGTCGCTTTTGGGAAACTGGACTGTGCCCGTCTCGGTGCAGCGCCCGCCAACAAGGCCCATGGCGGCCTTGCGGTGACGCCACAGCGTGGTCGACGGCTGTTTCTGATCCTGTTCCGCGCGCATGCCCTTGTCGACAGCGACCTGACCGCGGTGGACCAGCCAGCGCAGGTAGTTTTCATCCTTCGCGCCATAGGCCAGCGATCCGGCCACGCCCGCGCGCGGCGCGAGTTTGCTGATGGCGTCAGTGGTCTCCAGAAGAATCAGATCAGCGCCCTGGCCGAAGCCCAGCACCAAAATCTTTTCGCCCGGCTTGGCAGCCTCGAGCGCGGCAACCAGCATGACCAGGCCATGTGCCGAGCCTGCTTCGCCCAGCGATGCCTGCAGCGTGTCGGCCAGGGCCGTTTCGGCAATGCCCGCTTTCTTGGCGAGTGTCGCCGCCACGCCCTTGGCCGAAATCGGCACGAGGAAACGGTCAACTGCCGAGGCTTCAATGCCCAGCGCGGCCATGCCTTCCTTCAGCGCGCGTGAAGTCAGCGCGACATGGCCTTCCTCACGGATCCAGCGCGCTTCGTAAACATAGTCATAGTCCATGCCCGGCGTGCGATAGTGGTCAACGAAGTCCATGGTCAGGCTGTAGGCCCCCAGGAACTTCGCGACGACATCGCCCTTGCCGACCAGCAGGCCGGCGGCGGCATCGCCAGTGAGCAGTTCAAGGTCAGATGCCGGGCAGGTCTTGCGCATGTCGGCGGCGAGGCACAGGTGCGGCGCTGAGCGGCCCGCTGCGGCTTCCAGCGCATCGCGCAAGGCGGAAGTTCCTGCGCGCTGGCTGCCGGTCACGTCAAACGCGGCGACATTGTCGGAAAGCGTCAGCGCCTCTTTCACGATGCCTGAATTGAGCCGATCGGCATAAGGCAGCGTCGTCGATGCCAGCGACAACGAGCCTACCGATGCCCGGTCGATCCCGGTCAAAGCATCACGGCCGGCTTCGACCGCCATGGTGATCGAATCCTCGTCCCAGTCACCCACTGCGCGTTCGCCCTTGGCGAGGCCTTTCAGGCCCGGCGCAAACCAGGCGTTGGCAGCATAGATCGCGCTGCGCTGCAGGCGGCGGCGGGGCACATAAGCGCCAAAGGAAAGAATGCCGACATCTGCCATCAAACGTACTCCACGTAACCGTTGTTCAGCACCACCAGGTCGCGCTCGACCACGCTGGCGCGGTACGAGGCAACACCTTCACTCTCGCGCCAGATTTCGGTGCGGATCGTCTCGCCGGGATAGACCGGGCTGGCGAAGCGCGCATCGAGCCGTTTGAGGCGGGAGGCATCGTTGCCGCACAGCGCGGCGAGGACTGCACGTCCGGCCACGCCGAAAGTGGCCAGACCATGCAGGATCGGACGATCGAACCCGCCGACCTTGGCGACTTCGGGATCGATGTGCAGCGGGTTGTAGTCGCCAGACAGACGATAGATCATCGCCTGATTGGCTGCGGTTGTCAGCGTGACGACTTCATCCGCCGGACGATCGGGCAGCGGCCTCGGCTTGGGCTGGGGCTCTGACGAGCCGCCCTGCCCACCATCGCCGCGCAGGAAGCTGCCATTGCGCACCGTGACCAGCAGGTTGCCGTCGGCATCGCGGATTTCGCGAGTCTGGCGAGCGACGGTGCCTTTGTCCGCACCCTTGTCATAAAAGGGTCCGAATGTGGTCGAGCCGATCAGCTCGCCCTCCACCGGCAGTGGCCGGTGGATTTCGATGCTGGTCTCGCCGTGCAGGACTTTCTTCCAGTCCGCCCCGAGATCGAAGTCCTTCCAGACGAATCCCGGATAGGCGAGCGTGGTCGCCATTGTGGGCAGCATCTGGAGCTCTTCCTCGTACACGAACGAGAGTTCATCAGCGCCGACACCCAGCGCATAGAGCATGACGTCACGCTTGGTGACAGTCTGGCGCGATACGATGGGCTCCCGGGCTTCAAGCGCGGCCGGATTGATCGTCATGTTTGGCCTCAGATCGGGTCGTAGGGGAAAATGTCCGACGAACGGGCGAGCGGATGCATGCTGGGACGCATTGCAGGGAGCAGTTCCGAAGCAATCGTCTCAGGCGTCCAGCCCTCGTTCTTCTGCATGGCACGGATCGGACGCGGCACGGAGAACAGGAGGATTTCGTTCTTGCGCACGCAGAAAATCTGGCCGGTGACATCCTTCGCGGCATCGGTGAGCAGCGTGACGACCAGCGGTGCGATCTTATCGGCTGACGACGCCTTCATGCGCTCGACCCGCTCTTTTTCAGCTTCCGACTGGGCCGGAACCGTTGCAGTCAGGCGGCTCCATGCAAACGGTGCAATGCAGTTCGAACGGACGCCCGCACGCTGCATGTCGAGCGCGATCGAGTTCGACAGGCCGACGACCCCCATCTTGGCGGCCGAATAGTTCGCCTGGCCAAAGTTGCCGACGAGGCCGGAGGTTGAGGTGAAGTGGACAAATGCGCCGCTGCCCTGGTCCTTGAAATAGTTCGCGGCGGCTTTTGACGTGTTGAAGTAGCCATTCAGGTTGACGTTCACGACGTCGTTCCAGTCCTGCGTGCTCATGCGGTGGAAGATGCGGTCGCGCAGGATGCCAGCGTTGTTTACCAGGCCGTCGATCTTGCCGAAGTTCTTGACGGCATCTTCGACGATGCTGGCGCCGCCCGCCGGATCGGCGATGTTCGCGCCGTTGACCACGGCCTTGCCGCCGGCATTGCGGATCAGGCTCACCACTTCTTCGGCCGGGCCCGCATCAGCACCTTCGCCATCGGGTGACGTGCCAAGATCGTTGACGACAACGCTGGCGCCCTGCTTGGCGCAGAGCAGCGCGATTTCGCGTCCGATGCCGCGGCCGGCTCCGGTTACGGCGACGACCTTGCCGTCCAGTCTTGCAGAATCACTCATCGCTAAAATCCTCTTTCAAGCGTTGAAGACCTGACCGGACGAGCGCACATGGCGATCCGTCCCGAAAGGCCGGGAATATGTTGCAGGTTGCCATTAGGTGATCGCCTAAAGGCCGCAACCGATTTTTGCGATTGCAGCATGCCGAGGCGGGTCAATCCGCCAACGAATTTGGCATGGGCCCATGCGCTGGCAATAAAAACGCCCCGTATGAATAAGATTTGCGCCTGTTCAGGCCGTGGCCGGTTTGGGTGCGCGGCGCGCGGCGCCGTGGGGCGTCTCTTCCGATTCGCCTTCATCTTCTTCGATGCCGTTGGCGGGAAGGAAAAGCAGCAGCGCCGCACCTGTCAGCACGGCAACGCCCGTCCCAAGCAGGAATGGCCAGTAGGTGTCAGTCAGATGCAGGATCAGGGCAACCAGACCGGCGCCCAAAACTGACGAGATCGCGACGATCGATGAAGTCATTCCGTGCACGCTGCTGTAAATGCGACTGCCGAAATGACGGTATATCAGATAGGCGATAATGTCCGATTCCGCGCCAAACGACAGTCCGATCGCAAGCACTGCAATCGAAAGCAGCACAGGCGATCCCCCGAAGAAGCCAATGGCAATCAACCCGATTGCCGATAGTGCCAGGCCAAACGAGGCGACCATGCGAGCCGGGAACCGGTCCAGCGCAAAACCGCTGATGAAGCGACCGATCATCATGCCTACGGCGTAGGAAGAAACCATGATCGAGGCAGCGCGATCAACCACGCCGAATTCGGCGATGATCAGATTGAGCTGCGACAGGAAAATCGCCTGCGGCAGATTGCACAACAGCATGCTGATGCCGATGATCCAGAACACCCGGCTGCGAAGGATAAGGGCGAAATCTTCCTTTGCCGGCCGTTTCCGCTGCTGAGCGGGACTATCGCGCATTTCGGACGGCATCAGTATGAATGCCAGCAGCCCGCCAATGACGGTGAAGATCATCAGGGCAATATATCCTGCCTGCCAGCCTTGCGCGACGACGAGGTTGTTGAGCAATGGACCGCCCACGGCGGCGACCAGAGAAGGGCCGGCCACCGATATAGCCAGAGCCATGCCCCGGGCCTTGCGGAAATTCTGCACGATCACTCTGAAATAGATCGGCGGAGTCGTCGTCGTCAGCAAGGCAACCTGCAGGCCATAGAGCACGGCAAACATGGCGTAACTGGTCACTTGGCTGAACCCGAAAAACAGCACCGGAGAGGCTATGATGCCAATCAGTGCAGTGCGGCGGCCGCCAATGACGTCGGCGAGGCGGCCGACAATCGGAAATGAAATGACAGTGAGCAGCGCGAGGATCTGCACCGCAGCCATTTGCGAGCGCTCCCAGCCGAAGTGCTCGACCAGGTGCGGCCCCATGATGCCGATGGCATAGCTGTTGAGCACAAGGCCTGAGGAAAGGCCGATTGTCGCGGCAGTCAGAGCCCGCCATTCCTTGCCAAATTCGCGCAGATATTCAGACATGTACCGCTATCCTCGACCCGATTATGCCGCGATTTGGATGCCGCGGCCCTGTGCACTGCGCAGAACACTGCGCAGTGGCGCCGGGGCGATCTACAGGGGCGGAAACGATTCGCCCACCCACTTTTCGCTTTTCGCCCAAAGCGCCTGCGTGCGCTGAGGGTCAATCGCATAGGATCGCACGCCGACGATATCGCCAATGCGCGCTTCGCCGTCATTCACCGGAGAAACGGCGCAATCCTCGCAGAACTTGCCGCCAATCGTCTCGGCCGGCGCGACAACAGCCGCCCAGACCGAAGTGGCCGCGCCCTGCTGGGGCGATTTGGTGTGCGAGGGCGGCAAGCCTTGCTGGGCCCTTTGCTTGTCCACTTGCTGCTCAATGCCCTCTAGGCCGCGCTCGCCCAGATGGCGGAACAACTCGGTGTCCACCCGGCCCGGGTGAACGCCGCAGGCGCGGATGCCGCGCGAAGCATGGCGGCGGTCGAATTCGAAGGCGAACTGCATGTTGGCCGTCTTGGAACGGGCATAGGCCTTCCACTCGTTATACTTCCCCTCGGCAAAGTTCGGATCTTCGAGATCAACGTCGCTGCCGCGGTGCCCCGAGGACGAGAGCATGACCACCCGCCCACCGGGCCGGATCAGTGGCGCGATGCGGTTGATCAGCAGGAAGTGGCCAAGATGGTTGGTGGCAAACTGGGTCTCAAACCCATCGACAGTGAGGCCAAACGGCGTTGCCATGACGCCGGCATTGGCAATAACGATGTCAAACGGCTCGCCGGAAGCCAGGAGCTTGTCGGCACAGGCGCGAACGCTTGCGAAAGATGACAGGTCGAGTTCGGCAAGTTCGAAACCGCCCGCGCTCTTGGCCCGGTCCTCAACGGATTGCGTGGCCTTTCGGGCCTTTTCCAGATCGCGCGCCGTGCCCACGACTACAGCGCCGCGCCCCACGAGCGCCTCTGCCGTCGCCGCGCCAATGCCCGAGGAAACGCCTGTCACCAATGCCCGCTTACCCGTCAGGTCGACGCCCGCCAGAACCTCGTCGGCTGTAATGGTTCCACCTGATGTTTCAGCCACTTCTGTCTCCTTGCCCAACACTCTATGTAATCCACTCTCGATAGCCCAAGGCAGCCAAGCTGTCTGCGCGAGATCGGTGAAGGGCATTAGGGCAACTACACAAGATGCCATGCCAATCAGGTGCAAGACGAAAAATAATAATATTTGTCAGTGCGTTGGAATCACCGGGTGAGCAAATTTCAGACCATCGCAAGGGTTGATTGTCTCCGCAATTCCTCGCAGGACGAGAAGACAAAAGCGGGCTTCCCGACGCGCCCCGCGCGCAGCCTTCCGGTGATCGGGGAAATTGCACGCTAATTCAAAATGTTGAGGAAAAGGAACGGCTCGGCACATGAAACTCGAAATCAACGAAGATCAAATGCTGATCCGCGATTCTTTTGCCAGGCTGCTCGACAATCTCAGCACGATGGACCGGGTGCGCGCAGCGCAGCCCCTTGGCTTTGACCCCGAGCTCTGGGCCGGCCTCGCCGAGCAGGGTGCATTTGCCATGCGCCTGCCTGAGGAAAGCGGCGGGCTGGGCATGGGCACGTTTGATGCCTCGGTCATCATGGAAGAAGCTGGCCGCACCTTGGCCAGCGGACCGATCGCGGAAACGCTGATGGCCGCGCGCGTGATCGGCATGCTCGGCGCCGACGATCAAGCCGAAGTGCTGGGCGAGGTCGTCGATGGCTCCAGCCCCGCGACGCTTGCCTTCCAGGATATAGCCAAGCAGCCGGTGCAATGGCTTGCAGGCGGCATGAGCGCGAAATTGGCCGTGGCGCGAAAGGGCGATGCCGTCGTGCTTTGCACCTTGGAGGACAGCTTGCGCAATGGCGAGGCGACTCTGGCGGCCGACGGCAATGCCCGGGTCGATCTCGGCAAGGCGGCGCAAGTGGTGCTCGGGTCAGGCGCTGACGCACTTGCGGTTTTCGATAGCGCGATCGAGGAGTGGAAGCTGCTCAAGGCAGCGATGCTCTCTGGTCTGGCGCGCGAAGCACTGAGGCTCGCCTCGGCCTATGCCTGCGAGCGCCATGCCTTTGGCGTTCCGATCGGTACGTTCCAGGGCCTGTCGCATCCGCTGGCCGACCTTGTCTGCGAAGTCGAGGGCGGAAAGCTGCTGGTCTGGAAAGTCATCCACCAAATTGCCCACGGCGAGGCCAACGCCGCCGCGCATGTCAGCCTTGCCCTGTGGTGGGCGGCGACTACTGCCGCGCGTGCTGGCATCCAGTCCGCACGGACGTTCGGCGGCTATGGCATGTCCACAGAGTCCGACATCCATCTCTACAACTTGCGCGCCAAGTCATGGGGCGGAATCGGCGGCGATCCGGTGCAGCACCTTGAACAGGCCGGACGCCGCCTGTTCAGCGGTGAAACTGCCGTCCTGCCGGATGTGGGGCCGGTATCGATCGATTTCGACCTCGGCGAGGAAGCAGAATCCTTGGCGAAGGAAGCCTATGACTTCTTCGACCGGACCTTGACCCCCGAACTGCGCAAGCTGGCGCACCATTCGTGGGAAGGTCACGTGCCCGAAGTGCACAAGAAGCTGGCCGAGGCTGACCTGCTGTTCCCCGAATGGCCCAAGGACCGCGGCGGTCGCGGCGCCTCGCCTTACGCAGTCTATGCCGCCAAGCAGGCCTGGGTGGACAATGGCTGGACCAGCTATCCGATCGGCGTGGGGCTGATGATCGCGACAATCGTCCACCGGTTCGGCAGCGAACAGGCGCACAAGGACATTCTCGAGCCGCTGCTGCGCGGCGAGATCATCTGCGCGCTCGGCTTTTCCGAGCCCGGCTCAGGCTCGGACGTCTTCGCTGCCAAGACCAAGGCGACGCGCGATGGCGATGGCTGGCGGATCGACGGCACCAAGATGTTCACCAGCGGCGCCAATCGGGCGGCCTATGTGCTGATGCTTTGCCGCACCAACCCCGATGTGCCCAAGCATAAGGGCCTGACCATGTTCATGGTGCCGCTTGATGCCGAAGGCGTGGAGATCCAGCCAGTCTACACTTTCATGGACGACCGGACCAATATCACGTTCTACGATGGCGTACGCATTCCCGATGCCTACCGCCTCGGCGAGGTCGATGGCGGTATCAGGACCATGAGCGCCACTCTGGAACTTGAGCAAATGTCGACCTCGGCCCGCCCGATCCGGGCAATTGCCGATGCCGCGGAAAAAGTCTGCCGCAAGATCGAGCGCGATGGACGCCCGCTGATCGAAAATCCGGTCGCCCAGACGCGCATCGCCCGCACGATTGCCGATGCGCTGGCATCCGACATGCTCGGCATGCGCGCGCTGTGGGGCATGCAGGAAAAGCGCGACATTCCCGCTGCCGGGCCGATGTCGAAGATGTTCTCCGCCGAACGGCTGCTGCGCGATGCCAACGACCTGCTTGATCTGACCGCTCCGGAATCACTCTCGCGCGATGATGAGGCGGTCGAGCTGATCAACTTCTATTATCGCTACGCACACGGATCGACCATCTGGGGAGGCACCAGCGAAGTTCACCGCTCGCTCATTGCCGAACGTGTGCTAGGCTTGCCGCGGAGCCGGAACTGAAGAAAATCGGCAAGCGGAGAGGATAGTTATGACCTATTTCGGGGAACTGTTCTCCAACTGGAACCGCTTGCTCGGCACTTGCATCGGTCTTGGCACTGGCGCCGCGATCAGTTTCTTCACAGTCAGTCTGTTCGGCCCCGCGCTGATTGCCGATCTCGGCTGGTCGAAATCCGGCTTTGCACTGGTCGGATCGGTGCCGGTCATCTCGGTTTTCACGCTTCCATTCATCGGCCGCTTTGCCGACCGGGTCGGGCCGCACGTCGCCGGGACGATCGGGTTCACCATCCTGACGCTGTGCTTCATCGCTTTTGCCAATATGCAAGGTCCGCTGTGGCAATTCCTCGCCATTACCGCCGTTCTCGGCGTGTTCGGCGTGATGACCAGTTCGCTGGTGCTCGGCCGCGTCATCATCGACCGGTTCGACAAGGCCCGCGGTCTCGCGCTTTCAATCATGATGAGCGCCTCGCCGGTGGCAGGCGCGATCGTGGCCCCGTTTATTGGCAGGATCATTGCCGAAGATGGCTGGCGCGCGGGCTATTATGCCCTTGCCGCGATCAGCGCCATCGGCGGGGTCGTAACTCTCACGCTCATTGGCAGGGGGGATTACGCCAAGGCGAAAGAGCGGGCTCCCTTGCGCTTTTCCAAAGCGGAATTCCTTGAGATTGCCCGCAATCCGGCCTTCCCGATGATGATGATCGGCATGTTGCTGGTCAATGTGCCGCAAACTTTTGCTTCGGCGCAGCTCAAGCTCGTCGCGCTCGATAAAGGCGTCGACGACACGTACGCGACCTGGCTGGTATCGCTCTATCCGCTCGGCTCGATCGCAGGCCGGTTTCTGTGCGGCATCGGGCTTGACCGGCTGCCATCCAATATCGTCGCCATGATCACTCTGGGCATCCCGGCAATCGCATTTGCCATCTTCACCGCGGCAGCCCCGGCGATGTGGCTGCTGATACCGGCAGTGCTGTTTATCGGCCTGGCCCAGGGCGCGGAAGGCGATGTCGGCGCCTATATCATTTCGCGCCGCTTCGATCCGAAGAATTTCAGCCTTCTTTATGCCTTCATGAACATGATGGTTTCCGCCGGCACTGCTATCGGCGCGCTGATCCTTAGCGTGACGCTCCATCGCGGTTTCGATTTTCAGCCTTATATAATCGTTTGTGCGATCACGTCGCTTTTGGGTGCCTTGCTCTTCGGGCTTACTGGGTCGAAAGGCAGGCGGATCGATTCCGTCGCAAACGCACCCGCAATTGAACTTTCAGGAGATTGACAATGGCCGAGGCCTACATCGTCGACGCCGTCCGCATACCGCGCGGGATTGGCAAGAAGGGCAAAGGCGCGCTCGCCGACATGCTGCCCCAGCATCTGGCCGCGACTGTGCTGAAAGCGATCAAGGACCGCAATGACCTGCCAGAAGACGCTGTCGAAGACGTGATCTGGGGTACATCCGCGCAATATGGCTATCAGGCAGCCGACATGGGCCGCATGGCCGCGCTGGATGCCGGGCTCGGCGTCGGCACCGGCGGGTTCACGCTTGACCGCTTCTGCGGCAGCAGCCTGACTGCGGCCAATCTTGCCGCCGCGAATATCATGGCCGGCATGGAAGACCTGCTGATCGCGGGCGGCTGCGAGATGACCTCGTTCACGGCCGACTGGGGGGGGCGCATGCGTGAAGCCGGCCTCAGCCTGGGTCTGGATGGTGTGAACCCCCGCCTGCAGGAAAAGTTTCCCCAAACGCACCAGGGCGTCGCTGCTGACGCGATTGCCGCGCGCGATGGCATTTCGCGCGCAGATCTCGATGCCTATGGTGCCGAAAGCCAGCGGCGCGCCGATCTCGCAATCCGCGAAGGCCGCTTTGCCAAATCGATGGTGCCAGTGGTGGACGAAGCCGGCAATGTGGTGCTCGATCACGACGAATACCCGCGCCCCGGCACCACTGTCGAAGCGCTGTCCCAGCTCAAGCCCGCTTTCGCGGCATTCGTCGACATGCCTTCCGGCCCCAATGCGCCGACTTTCGGCGGGCTGATCAACAAGGTCTATCCCGATATCAAGATCGAGCCTGTTCACCATGCCGGCACATCTTCGGGCAATGTCGATGGCGCCTCGGCGCTGCTGCTTGCCTCTAAGGCCGGAATGGAAAAGCATGGCCTGAAGGCCCGCGCGCGGATCGTCGCCATGGCCAACCATGCCGAGCACCCGACACTGATGCTGACTGCGCCCAGCGGCGCGGTCACCAAGGTTCTGGCCAAGGCCGGCCTCACCAAGGACGATATCGACGTCTGGGAAATCAACGAGGCCTTCGCGGCCATTGCTGAAATGGTGATCCGCGATCACGATCTTGACCGCGCCAAGGTCAACATCAATGGCGGCGCCATCGCGCTGGGCCACCCCATCGGCGCAACTGGTGCAATCCTCGTCGGCATGGCGCTCGACGAGCTGGAGCGCAGCGGCGGCCGCTACGGCCTCATCACCATGTGCACAGCCGGCGGCATGGCTCCTGCACTGATTATCGAACGCGTCTGACCGCGCGGAAACAAGCAAAAAGGCAAAACAAGCTCATGGCAGTCAAAGTTATGGAGGGCGTGCGTGTCCTCGAAGTTGCGCAATTCACATTCGTGCCGGCAGCCGGCGCCATGCTGGCCGATTGGGGCGCCGACGTCATCAAGATTGAGCACCCGGTGCGCGGTGATACCCAGCGCGGCTTTCTTAATCTCGGCGGCGTCCAGCTCGATCCGTTGCGCCACACGCTGATCGAACATCCCAACCGCGGCAAGCGCAGTGTCGGCGTCGACGTTTCAACGCCCGAGGGCCAGGAAGTGCTTTACGAACTGGCCCGCCAGAGCGACGTTTTCCTGACAAATTACCTTCCGCAGGTGCGCCAGAAGAACAAGTTCGACATTGAGCACATCCGCGCGGTCAATCCCAACATCATCTACGCGCGCGGCTCAGCGCTCGGCAATAAGGGGCCTGAACGCGAAGTCGGCGGATTTGACGGTTCGGTGTTCTGGGCACGCAGCGGCATTGCCCACATGATGACTCCCAAGGAACTCGACGGACCACTCGGCCAGGGCATCCCGGCGTTCGGCGATTCGGTCGGCGGCATGTTCATCGCCGGCGGCATTTCCGCGGCGCTCTATCACCGCGAGAAGACCGGAGAGGCCATCGAGCTTGATGTGTCGCTGCTCAGCGCGGCGAACTGGGCGTGTGGGGCAATCATCGCGCAATATCTGGAAAAGGGCGTGGTCAATCCCAATTCCATGCCGAAGTCGGGCGGCAATCCGGTCAATCCCTTCATTGGCTATTATCGCACGTCCGACGGCGGCACGATCAATCTGTGCACGCTTTCTCCCACCGGGCTCATTCGCAGCCTGTTCGAGCATGTCGGCGCTCCCGAAGCTGCCGACGATCCGCGTTTTGCCACGGCGGAACTTCTGTTCAAGAATGCCGATGCCGCCAGCGCGCTCCTGGTCGAGGCCTTCAAGAAGCAGACGTTCAACTACTGGCGCCAGCACCTCAAGACGTTCAAGGGTCAGTGGGCGCCGGTGCAGAGCATTGCCGACCTGATGACCGATGAGCAGGCGCTGGCCAATGACATGATTGTCACGGTTGACGGCGCCGATGGCGAGCCGCTGAAGCTGGTGCGCGGCCCGGTTCAGTTCAACGGTGAAGCGCAGGTCTGCGAACGCGCGCCGCAGGCCTCCGAGCACACCGAGATCGTCCTGATGGAAATGGGCCTGGAATGGGACCGCATCGAGGAACTGAAAGCCAAGGGCGCGATTGCCTGAAGCCAACCTCGCGCTGCCGCGCAGGAGCCAATAAACGGCCCGATGACATCGCCGTCATCGGGCCCTTTTTTTTCTCAATTGTCCCAGAGAAGGTGCAAGTGGTCTGGGCCGACCACCACACCGCCATGGAAAGTGGCGGGTTTGTCGGGATCGAGCCGGAAAGGCGGCAAGCGCTTCAGAAGTTCTTCGTAAAACACGTGAAGCTCGACCCGTGCGAGGTGCATGCCGACGCAGCGGTGCGCCCCATCGCCAAAGCCGACATGCCGCTTCACATCGCGGGTCATGTCGAATTTCAGCGAATCTGCGAAATGCTTGGGATCGCGATCGGCCGATGACAGGCAAAGGTGAACCCGGTCGCCTTGCTTGAGATGCACCCCTCCGAACTCAAAATCGCGCGCGGCGACACGGATCGGGTTGGGGAACGAGTACAGCCGGAACATTTCTTCGGTCATCGTGATGATTTGCGAAGGATCGTCGCGCAGGCTCGCTTGCAAGTCAGGATTGAGGGCAAGATGGCGGGTGCCATAGGTCATGGCATTCATCACCGTGTCGAGCCCAGCCAGAAATAGCGAGAGGCAATAGCTCTGCATGACTTCCAGAGTCATCGGCTTGCCCTCGATTTCGAGTTGCCACATCTTGGATAGGATGTCGTCCTGCGGATCGTCGCGCCGTTCGATCAATGCCGGAGTATATGTGTCAATGAGAAGCTGTCCGGTGCGCATCATCATGCCCACGTCGTGAACGTTGCCGCTCGTCACACTTTTCACCACATCACGATAGAATTCGGCCTTTTCGACCGGCAGGCCGAACAATTTGAGAAACATTTGCACTGGCAGCGGCTCTGTGATCTCGGCCATGAGTTCACAGCTGCCCTTTGGCCGCACCTTTTCGATGAGGTCGATTGCCAGATCGCGAATCTCTTCTTTCAGATTCAAAGCCACCTTTGGGGAAAACAGCGAGTTGAGGGGCGCGCGATAGATCGTGTGCTCCGGCGGGTCGAGGCTTGAGGGAAGGACATTGAGCGGTGTCGCCGTGCCGGGCGGGAGCTTCGCTAGCAGCGCTTCCCTCATCTCCTTGGGCACAAGCTGATTGGTGAAATTCACATGGTCGCGCGCTGCCGCACTCACCAGATCAAAGCTGGTGACGAACCAGTTTCCGCCATTGCGCGGCGTCCAGAAGACCGGGGGGGCTTCGGCCAACAGGCGGTCGGCCGCGGCAAATGGATCGCGCAAAAGCTCGGGGTCAGAGTTAAAGTCAAAGTCGTAAACCAGATCGGCCGGAACGTGGGCCGGTCGCGGTGCTGCGCTTGGGCGCTCCATTTATACGCTCCCTCAATTCTCTAGATTGTTTTCCGTCTCTCAGCAGGCAATGGGGCCGGCGGTTTAAGCCGCCGACCCCTGCATGCAACTTGCATTTTTGCTGAGCCGTCAGGCAACCGCGCGCAGACGCCAGAGATCTTCCTGCATCATGGCATCCATTTCCGGGATGCGCTCATCGCCTTCCGGCGCAGCCAGATACTGCGCACGCCGGTCAAAGTGGGCGATCAGGTCGTCGCTGAGCGGCGGGTGCTGGCCGAAGATGGCGTCCATAGACGGGCCAATGCGCTGTGCGATCGAATCGAGCTTTACCTTGTCCAGCCCGAGGATGCGGATGGCATTGCCGCCCATGATGCCCACGGCTTCGTCCTTGGGAATTCCGCCCAGGGCATCGCGCAGCCATTCGATGGTGTTGGGCCAGGTGCCCTCACCGTGCGGGTAGTCACGGCCGAACGCCAGGGTCTCAACACCCATGTCGTGCCGCAGATCGACTTCGCACCTGCGGATGAATGACAGGCCGTTGATGCAATTCGAGCGCCAGTATTCGCTCGGCTTGCGCTTGGCGGCAATCTTGTCGCGATTGGCTTCGAAATGCTGATCGAGGAATTTGAACGTGCGGCCCATCCAATCGCCATAGATTTCGCTGAGCACCAGCCGCAGCTTGGGGAACCGGTCGAATACACCGCCCATCATAAGCTGCCACATGGCGCGGCGCGGCTTGACGCTGGAGAAGATCTTGCCGTTGAAGAATTCCTTGCTCAGCTTGTCGATGGCAGTGGGAATGTCGGACTTTTCTTCCGCAATCAGGTTGCCGACGCGGTGGAACATGGCGCCGAGTTCGCCTTGGCGCTCACCCTGGCCTGCATGCATCCACAGGTAAATCCCGCGTTCCTCACAGCGCGCCCAGAACGGATCCCAGTAAGGATCGAACAGCGGCGGCTGGCCGGGATATGCAGTGAAGCCAGGAAGCGTGGTCGCCTTGAAGCCCTGGTCCGCAATCCAGTCGAGCTCCTGGATCATCTCGTCCACGTCGCGCCAGGGAGCCGCACCCAGAATGCCGATGAGATAAAGCCGGTCGGGCTCTGGACCAAAGGTGTCTTTCAGCCAGCGATTGTAGGCTTTCACGCCGGCCTGGCAGCGGTCCATCGTGTGGTCGCGATTGGATGACTGATAGAACAGGCCGCAGGCACGGTTATCGCCGTTGTGGATGAATTCGGCAGCGACACCTTCGCGGTCCATCTCGTGAATGCGCTTTTCGAGGTCCCAGACGCCAAAGCCATAGCCGTCACGAACCGAATGGTCGAAGTCGTAGATCGGATGCTGGCTGGCACCGTGGAGCCTCTCAAAAAAATGGCCGGTTACGCCGCGGAAAACTTCGTCTTCCTGGTTCAGCGCGGGCAAGAACTGGTGAAAGCGCTTTTCGAGGTATTCGGGCCAAGCAGAGGGCGGCATCTGGGCGTGCCCGTCCATTGATATGATCGTCAATTTGTCCATGACATTCTCCCATGCTAGCCCGGCCTGTCAGTCAGACCAGCTGCGTTTGACGAATCGGATGCTAAAAGAAGTGTACATCAATGTCCACTTCTTTTAGCATCCGATTGCTATGAAACTTCCAGGGGGACGGGACCTGTGAAAAAACGCAACATCAACTTGCGCAAGGACGCGCAGGAAAGGCTCGATCGGCTGATCGATGCCGCAGTCGAACTCTTTGCGACTGAGGGATATGATGTGCCGTTCGAGAAAATTGCCGATCGTGCTGGCGTCAGCAGGCCGACACTCCATCGCAATTTCCCCGATCGCGATGCGCTGTCCGCGGCAGTCCTCAAGGTTCACATGGATGAATTGTCGGACCGTATCGCCCAGTGGGCCGACCGTGATGACGGGCTGTTTCTGGCGCTCAAACTGCTCGCCACCAAGTCGATCATCTCAGGCGGCCTGGCCAAGATCGTCCCCATGCACCGGCAAGCGCCGCAATCGGGGGAAACGTTCAGGCAATGTGTCGAACAGGCAATGGCCGGACCGCTGCAGCGGGCAAAGGCGGCGGGTCTTGTTCGACAGGATTTCTCATTCGAAGACATCCACCGCGCGATCCTGATGCTCGCAGGCGGCGGATTGAATACCTATGGCACGGACATTTCCACCAGCATTGATCTGTCGCTCGACATGCTGCGGGGCGGGATCGCTCCGGCCGCTCCTGACCCAACCGGGGACCGGAGCGGCCGGCCGGATCACATGGCGAAGCTGTAGCCGCCGTTCACCGGATAGGTTTGGCCGGTAATCCATTCAGCCGCTTTCGAGCAGAGGAATGCGGCCAGGCCGGCGACATCTTCAGGCTTGCCATAGCGGCGGATGACATAGCGCGCCGCATGCGCTTTGGCGTGATCCGAGGCGAGGAATTCGGCAAGCTTTTCCGGCGGAAACGGCGGCTGGAGCGAAGAGAGCGAAATGGCATTGCTGGTGATGTTGAAGCGGCCCGCTTCCTTGGCAATTGCGCGAATGAAGCCATTGGCTCCTGCCTTGGCGGCCGAATAGGCCACCAGACGCGCTTCACCAACGCGGCCAGCGTCGGAAACGATCGTAACAATGCGGCCGCGCCGGGCCTCGACCATGTTCGGAATGAACGTGTGGCAGCAGTTCATCACGCCGTACATGTTGGTGCGGAAGAACTTTTCCCATGCGGATGGATCCTCGTCCCAGAACATGGGCGAGAGATTGATATCGTCGACCGGGCCGGCATTGCCGGCATTGTTGACGAGAATGGTGGCCGCGCCCAACTCGGCCTTGATCGCGGTGTTGGCCGCACGCACGGCTTCAATATCGCCCACGTCGAACGAAACCGGCATGGCTTTCACACCTGTCGTGCGAATTTCCTCCGCAACGGCTTCGGCGCGCGAGACAACGAAATCGTTCACGGCAACGCCGCCGCAATTGTGCCGCGCCAGTTCGCGCGCAATGGCGCGCCCCGCACCCTGCCCCGCGCCAGTGACAATCGCCACCTGGCCTTCAAGATCGAGAAGATCGTTATCGCTCATCGCATTGTGTCCTTTTTGAAATGTCGCGTTTCCGCGTCAGGCGTCTTTTTTCGAGCCGCCGATGGAATTGATGTGCGCATCGCGCGCTTCGCGAGAAGCCGGATTGAGCATCAGCGCAGAATTGGCAAGACGCTCGACCGAAGCGGCCTGATGGGCCGGCAGGTCGCGCGCCAGTTCGATGGCGATCTTGGCGGTGCCCATCTGCTCGCCGTCCTGCTTGGCAAGGTGGCGGCAGAAAGCCATCACCTCGTCTTCGAATGTTTCGGCTGGGAAAACCTCGTGGACCAGGCCGATCATCAGGGCGCGCTGGGCATCGACATCCTTGTTCGCCATGATGAAATAGCGCGCCCAGGCAGCCCCGACCAAGCGGGTGAGCCGGCTGACGCCATTGGTCGCGGGAAGAATGGCGAACTTGCCTTCGGGAAAGGCATAGCGGGCGTTTTCTGACGCCAGACGAAAATCGCACGACAGCGACATTTCGAGCCCGCCGCCCACGCACGGGCCCTGATGGGCAACGACAAATGGCTTCTCGACTGCTTCGATCTCGTCCCAGATGTGGCGCATGTCCGACGGCATGCGGCGGTGCATCTCGCGAATGCCCGAGGCAGTGTTCGGGCGTATGCTGCCGCCTTCCTTGAGGTCGGCGCCGGCCGAGAAATATTTCCCGCGCGCGCGGATCAGCATGACCTTGAGCGAGGGCGTATCGCGCAAGCGATAAACGGCATCCCGAATGGTATGCACCATCGCAATGCTCAGAGCATTGTACTTTTCCGGACGATTGAGCGTGACGATCAGAATGTCATCGTCTTCCTCAACCAGAACCAGCGGTGCATCCTCCATTGTCAGTTCCTTTCTTCGGCCATGGCCGTACCAGATCACATTGCCTTAGCCGCTAGCCTCCGATTGCGGAGGGGGGAAGGACTCTTGGCATCATGCGCTTGGCGCAAGACGGTCGAACATGGCCCCGATGTCTTCCAGCGCGCGGAAGGTGTCGTTGAGATGGGTGCAAGTCGAAGTGCCGGTAAAGTCCTGGCGAACATGGCGGCGCAGACCGTCGATCGATGATCCGACAAGCCGCGTGGCGCTGCCGCCGGATGCGGGGCATTCCGGGTAAGGCAAAGGTCCGGCTTCCGCGTCGGCCGAGATGAAAATTCGCTGCTCAGGATCAAATGCGATTTGCAGTCGCCATTCGTGGATTACCGTTTCAAGGCCATTCCGGTCGACATGACTGTCACGGAAAAAGCAGTCGCCCCGGCCCAATTCCCCGTCCTGCCAGATGTCGATCCGGCGGGCTCGGCGCGTGCCGTGCGGGCCCAGCGGCGAAAATGCATGCCAGCTCATGGGATCGTCGGCATCTGCCAGCGGCGGACTGCCAGGGCCGACTTGCATCGGCGGCCCCAATTCGGAAAATCCCGCGACCAAGGTGCCGCCGTCGGCCCAACCGGCGCACTGATCGACCGGCAAATTACCCCGCCGCGCGATACCGATCCGCTTGCCCTCGGCGCGCAGCGCACGGCCATTGCCCATGACTGCAGGCGGAAAGTCATCGAGCAATTGCGCCCGAACGCCGTGTGTCGTCATTTCCAGCGGCAGCAGCTCTTCCACTGATCGGCGGAAGCCCGAATAAGCGCCCTTGCCGACCAGTTGCGCCAATGCGGGCTCCGGTGGATCGCTGGCAAAGGCGACAATCCTGACCTGGTTGTAGTCGACAGTCGCGCGGATCGTCACCGCATCGAGAACACGGGCTTCCCCATCCCGCCCCGTCAGCAGGTCACGTCCGCTGGCGACATGCGTCACCGGACCATCGAGCCCGTCAGGTCGATTGGAATCGTGGGTCGTCGTCCGGCGGATCGAACCGGGGCGGCGAAAAGGTGTAGTCGCGGCCGGCGCGCTGCCGGGATGATCTGTCATGCCGCTGCCAGTAACACGCCCGGCCGCGGGCGCAAGCCGGGCCTCGGTTTTGATGCGTGAAGCCAGTGGTCAGGCGCCGACGGTGGTAAATTCGGGCCGCTTGCTGCCACCGGCTCCCGGCGGCGGAGCGAAGGTCTTGCGCAAAGTGCGTGCCGGGCCCTCATAAGTGATATTGGGGCGTGCGTGCTGCAGGGCGATGTTATCCCACATCACCAGGTCATGCTCGCGCCAGGCATGCTGCACTTCGCCCTCAGCGCGATAGAGGTGGTCGAACAGTTCGCCCAGCAACGCCTCACTCTCGGCATCGCTCAGTCCGTCGATCCGCTGGGTGAACTGCGGCGTGACGTAGAGCAGCGTGTCCCCCGTGCGCGGGTGCCGGAAAGCGATCGGCAGGCGGATCGTTTCATCTTCCTCGAACTTCGAGAGGAGAACGTCGGCATCGCCGCCGCTGCGCGCGTCATAGTCGGCATTCTGACCGTGAATGGCATAGAGACCTTCCACCCGTGCGCGAAGCTCGGCAGGCAGCGTTTCCCAGCCGTGCCTGGCGCTGACGAACATGGTTGGGCTGGTCGGCTGCTCGACTTTCACGCCATAGAGCGACAGTAGCCGGAATACGTCGTCACGCCACATGTAGTCCGAATGGTAAAGCAGGCGGCCGACGGGGGCGCTGCTGCCTTCCTCACGATTGGAGACAAACAGTTCGCGCTTCGCAGCGGGCGAATCCAGCAATTCTGCCGATTTCGCCAATGGGTCATCGCCGATCAGCAAGTTCGACAGATAGGTCTGGAAGCGCAAGTCGGCGTCAATGTCGCGGAATACCAGCAGGCCCTTGGCGTCGAACAGCTGGCGCAACTGTGCGATGGTCTCGTCGGCCAGCGGCACTCTGGGTTCCAGCCCTGCGATCTCCACGCCGAAGCCGGGATGGAGTTCCGTTACTTGCAGAGTTCCCATGACAACCTGTCTCCATATGTGCAGCAATCCAACCTCGGGGCCGCATTACCTGGCAGCAGCTAATTTCACATCCGACCGTGCCGGATGCCTTACGGTTAGTCGCGCATTCCTTCGAACGCCTGCCTGATCGCCTCTTGGTGCGAATGCGCCAAGGGCCACCAACCACGGCCATGGGTGATAATATAGGGAGCGTTTCGCTCGATTCCATCCAGTACTTTCTCCGCCAGTTCTTCTGGAGTGCCGTGTTCAAACTCGGCCTGCACTGTTGCCTGTCCATCCGCCGGCGCCGTCTGGGTGGGCATGCGCACCCCGCCACCCAACGCGACGCTGTTCCGAGCGATGCCGGTTGCGGTCATGCCTGGGCAGAGGATGCTTACGCCCACGCCATGCGGCGCCAGTTCGAGCCGCAGGGTCTCTGACAACCCCACGACGCCGAATTTTGCAGCAGAATAGCTGCCGCCAATGCCATTGCTGGGCGAACAAATTCCCGCCATCGACGAAGTGTTGACGATATGGCCCTGCCCGCGCGCGCGCATGTCTGCGGCAAAGGCTGAGATGCCGTTGAACACGCCGGTCAGGTCCACTGCGATCAACCGGTCGAAAATTTCGGGCTCCATATCGGCCAGTTCGATGCCGAAAGATGCAATCCCGGCATTGTTGGCCAAGATATCGACCGGTCCAAACGCGGCTTCCGCATCGCGCTTAGCCGCAGCCCATGCCGCCCGGTCACGCACATCGAGCACCACGCTGCGGAAGTTCTTGCCCCCTGCCGCCACGGCCGCATCAAGCGCCTCGGCATTTACGTCTGCAATGGTCACGGACAGGCCCCGGCCAGCAAGTGCCTTGGCTATGGCCAGGCCGATGCCGCTGGCGCCGCCGGTGATAAATGCATGCTTAGCCGTCTCGAGTTTCATGACGCATCCCTAAAATGAGTTCAGATCAATTGCTGCGGCGAGCCTTGAACGCCGCTTCCAGTTCCTTGCTGCGCCTTTCGACATTTTCCCATTCATGTTCGCAGTGCGAGATAATGTAGAAATCGCCAGCCTCGATGCCGGCCAGCAGGCGCGGCACCAGATCGTCCACGCGGCCGCCAGGCGTATCGCCCAGCCCCGCCACTTTGCGCAGATCATTGGCAAAGCGGATTGGATTGCGCCCGTTGCCCGTGGCAATATGGCCGGGACAGAGCACTGACACGCCGACTCCGTGAGGCGCCATTTCCATTCTCAGGACTTCGCTGAGCCCGATGATGCCGAACTTGGAGGCGACATAGTTGCCGCCAACCCCGTGCTTGGGCGAAGCAATGCCGACGATCGAAGCCGTGCTGACAATGTGACCGCGTCCGCGCTCCCGCATGGCGGCCGCGAAAGCCGAAATGCCGTTGAAGGCGCCAAACAGGTTTACGCCGACGATGCGGTCAAACGATTCCGGGTCCATATCCGCCAGATCAAAGCCCACCGAGGCGATCCCGGCATTGCCGAACAGCAAGTCCACCGGCCCGAAATCTGCTTCGGCCTCGGCCTTTGCCGCGGCCCAGGCCTCGCGGTCGCGCACGTCCATATGCACGCCGCGGATTTTCGGATTGCCCTCGGCCAGCAAGTCGGACAGCGCATCCTGATTGAAATCGGCCGCCGTCACTGCCACGCCGCGCGCGGCCAGGCCTTTAACCGCGCCCAGTCCGATGCCGCTCGCGCCGCCCGTGACGAAAGCATGGCTGATTTCTGAAATTTTCATACCCGCGATGATCCTTCAGATTGCAGCGCCTGCAATTGCGGCATGACAGCTTCAAGTAAATGGAGGGAGCGCCAGCCGGCCTCAGGCGAGAGCCCGCCGAGCAGCGGCATGAAGCCCAAGGTGGACGGACCTTTCAGCGTGGCGGCGTATTCGAGGAGCTGCGCCGGCGTCCAGACCTGGAAAATACCCGCGTTGCGCATGGCCTCTTCCGTGCCAAGCCCATGGAACGGTGACTTGTGCATGCCAGTCTCATCAGCCCATGCAGCATAGGACTGGGCGACGTGCACAGCATGCGGCATCAGTTCACGCCAGCCCTGCTCGGTATCTTCGGCAAGGTGGATGCACAGCGGACGGCCCGGTCCGTGCATCGCACGCAATGCCTGCCCGCGCGCGCGCATTTCTTCTTCGTAGAGGGCAAACAGTTTCGGATTGGCCGGAGCAAATCCGAGATCGAAACGGGCGGCGCGAATGGCAGAGGCTTTCACGCCGCCGCCAACCAGCAGGATGTCTTTGGGATCCTGCACCGGCAGCGGTCGCACCAGGATATCGCGTCCCTCGCTGTCCACGGCCTCACCCGATAGCGCCGACAGAATTGTCTGAATGCCGCGGTCCATCAGCTTTGCCCGGTCATGCAGCGACACATCGAAGCGGGCAAACTCCGAGGGCACGTAGCCCGCACCAAAAATCACTTCCACCCGGCCCTGGCTGAGCTGATCCATGATAGCGATATCTTCAGCGACCTTGATCGGATTGTGCAAGGGCAGCACAACGGCGCCCAGATTGATCCGGATCCGGCAGGTGCGAGCCGCCGCCGCCGCCCCCATCAGGAAGGGATTGGCGAGATAGCCATCATCGCAGCCATGGTGCTCCATGAAGCCCAGCTTGTTGATCCCGATGCGGTCGCCAAATTCCGCCATGTCGAGCGCGGCAGCGTAGAGTTCCGGTGCGGGTGCGCCAAAGGCGGGCGCGCGCATGTCGAAAAACAGGCAAGTGCGGAACATTTTATCTCCCTATTCTCTATTGACTGGCCCGCTCTAGCGCGGGCTCTTTCCTCGCTCAGCCCAGAAGCGGTCCCAACTGGGCCATGAATCGGGCAATTGTCCCACTTGCAGCGACGCTGGATCGGTATTCACCCCGCCGTTGTGACTCGGCCGCTCCAGCGCATCGACCAGATACCACCGCTGCAACTTGCGGCGCTTGAAATACCAGTTGCCATCGCGCCGAACGTAGGTGTCCCAGTACTGAATCTTGCCGACGTGCCATTCGCCGTCTGTTTCCAGTTCGTCATGGCAGGTGACTACGCCCGTTGCTTCGTCGGCGGACACGAAATCGATGACATGATTGCCCACGAAATGGATTGTCGTGCCGAACCGTTCGAGCGAGCGGCCATACCAAAGCTTGATCGCATCGCGGCCATATGCATCGCGGCCCACTCGCACGTCTTCCACGAACAGCGCGGCAAGATCGTCCAGATTGCGCGTATCGACGGCAAGGGCGTAACGCGAGGCGAGCTGGCGTATCTGATCGAGCGCCTCTGTCCGCTCGATGCGCTCCTCCAGGGTGCGCGGCTGCCATTTTTCCTGCTCTGACATTACGAACCTCCTCCACCCTGGAGGTTTCAGAGGCAGGCAGCAGGCTCATCGCACAGGCCAGCATTGCCGGCTCGGGCTGAGCTGCGGCTCAGCCATTCGCTGGCGGGCATGGCCTGCCCACTGCAGGCCGCGCCCCTATCCTCTTCAACCCAATTATTTCGAAGTCGAAGGCTTTCACCTCCGCTTCGACCGATCTTAGAACTTGAAGCCGCTACGCACCCGGGCGGCGATCGACTTGGCGCTCGGCATCTGGCTCATCTCGATGGCCGAGGAGTAGGCGATCGGCGCATAGTCAGCACCCAGCCTGATCGCCGGCGCCTTCAAGGTCGAGAAAAGCTCCTCGTTGATCGTGCTGCAGATTTCGGCGCCAAGACCGCAGAATTCGACCGCGGCGTGAACGACCATCGCGCGTCCGGTCTTCTTTACCGAATCCAGCACGCGGTGATAGTCCAGCGGAACCAGGCTGCGCAGGTCGATCACTTCGGCATTGACGCCTTCCTGCGCCAGCTCTTCGGCAGCGGCCAGGCACTCTCGCACCTGCCAGCCATATGTGATCAGCGTGACGTCGCTGCCTTCGCGCTTCACCTTGGCGACGCCCAGCGGGATCCGGTAGTCTTCCAGCGGAACTTCGTCGCGCACGCCGCGGATTAGGCTCATCGATTCCAGATGGACGCAGGGGTCCTCGTCCAGAATGCAGCTGGCCAGCAGGCCCTTGGCGTCGATCGCGTTGCTGGGCATGCAGACCTTGAGGCCCGGCGTATGCAGCAGCCAGGCTTCGAGCGACTGCGAATGCTGCGCACCCAGGCCGCCCAGGCCGCTGCCGACCATCATGCGGATGGTCAGCGGAGCATGCGTGGCCGAACCGGACATGTAGCGCTGCTTGGCGACATGGTTGGCGATCTGGTCCAGGCAGACGCCCATGAAGTCGGCGAACATGATCTCCGCCACCGGACGCATGCCGACCAGCGCCGAACCCAGCGCCGCGCCGATGATCGCGGTCTCGGCGATCGGAGTCGGGCGCACGCGCTTGCCGAAAGTGGTCTGCAGGCCGCGGCTGGTGCCGAACACGCCGCCCGGCGGATCGCCCACGTCCTCGCCCAGCACCCAGACGTTTTCGTCCTTTTCCATGGCGATGCGCGTCGCGTCTGCGATGGCTTCGAACATCATCATCTTCTTGGTCTCGCCCTTGGGCTCGACCTCGGCATCACGCGCCGGGAAGTGGCCGCGGCGCGGAACCGCGTCGAGATCGGCGAAGACGTCGGTAATCGTCTCGCTGGCAGGCGTGACGGTCGAATCTACGGCCTTAGCCAGCGCCGCCTCGACCTCGGCCTGGGCGGCAGCTTCGACAGCGGCCAGTTCTTCCTCGGTCGAAATGCCGGCACTCAGCAGCAGGGCGCGCGTGACGGGAACCGTCCAGCGCTCCTTCATCTCGGCCAGCTGCTCCTTCGAGTGGAAGTTACTGTCGCCAACGCCCGCGTGCGGCCCCATGCGGAAAGTGCGCGCTTCGACGAAGACGGGACCATTACCGGCGCGGACGCTTTCGACGACGTCCTTCATGCCCTCGTAGAAGGCGACCGGATCGTTGCCGTCGAGCACGACACCGCGGAAGCCCAGCGCATCGGCGCGGCCGGCGAAGTTCTCGCTCGCGGTGTAATCGGGAATCCAGGTGTATTCGCCGACCAGGTTGTTCTGGCACAGGAAAATCACCGGCAGCTTCCACGCACCGGCCATGTTCATCGCTTCGTGGACTGCGCCGATCGAGGTCGCGCCGTCGCCAAAGTTGACGATTGTGACGCGGTCCTCGCCGCGCATCTGCGCTGCGAAGGCCAGGCCATTGGCGATCGGCGCCCCAGCGCCGACGATGGCCGTGGTCAGCATCGAGCCAGATGCCGGGTCCGAAATATGCGGGCTGCCGCCCTTGCCCTTGTTCAGGCCGCCCTCACGGCCGAGCATTTCGGCGAACAAGCCTTCCAGATCAACGCCCTTGGCGACCTGATCGTGAATGCCGCGATAAGTGGTGACCATGTAGTCGCGCGTGCTGGTAAGCTGCGCGATCGTCGCAGGGATGCATTCCTGGCCCATCATCGGCCAGTACGAGAACGCGAACTTGCCCGCCGACAGGCCGGCCTGAACCGCCTTGTCGACCGCGCGAATCCGGGCCATCTGGCTGTAGATTGCCTTCAGGACCTGCGGCTCGATTCCCAGATTCGTTTTTGTCATTCAAAATTCCCCGACATTCCTGGCATTTTTACGCGCCTGGCATTTTTACGCGCCTGGCATTTTTACGCGATACAGACAGCGCGGTCGCGCTCGACGAATCTCCCTTCGGGAAATTGTCGCGCTGCGCAATCGCAACGTCAGTGGTGGAGCGCAATAACTGTTTTGAATTGCGCATCCAGCAATGTCTTTTGCACATTCAGGCACCGCATGCGGCAAGCCCGGCGATTGCCAAGCTCGAGCACTTGGGAATCGCCGCTGTGCTTCCCGCGCGCTAGAGGTCGGGCGACACCATGCGCGTTTCTTCGACTCGGCCGCCGTCAATCGGCAGGATCGAGCCGGTGACGAACGAGGCCGCCGAAGACGCAAGGTAAAGCGCCCCCATGGCGACGTCTTCCGGCTGGCCCAACCTGCGCACCCGCGCTGCCTGCATCGCAATCTGCCGGATCTCCGGCCTTGCTTCGAACACCTTGGCCAGGGCCGGGGTTTCGATCGGGCCGGGAATGATGCCGTTGACCCTGACTTTGGGCCCGATATCGGCAGCCATCAGCTTGGTCATCGCCTGCAATGCCGCCTTGGCGACGTAATAAGCCAGATTGCCGCGCGGCGCGCTGTAGGCGCCGGGCGACAGGATTGTGATGACGTTGGCGCCCGGCCGCTGAAGCATGGAAGGCAGCGCCAGCTTGGTCAGTTCGAACGGCATCGAGACAATCAGACGGAAATGCTCTTCGAGTTCCTGATAGGTCGTATCGACGAAGGCAGGCGACATCGCGCCGCCGGCATTGTGGACGATCACATCGACCCCGCCGAATTCGCCCACGGTCTTTTCGACCAGTCCGGGAAGCTGGCTCGGGTCGGTCATATCGCAGGCGACGGCCAGTGCTTTGCCGCCCGCGGCCCGGATTTCAGCCGCAACCGCATCGATCTCGGCCGATGTGCGGCCTGTAACGACGAGTGAGGCGCCTGCCTCGGCGAACTTGCGGGCAATGCCTGCGCCAATGCCGCGGCCGCTTCCGGTTACCAGCGCGACTTTGCCTTCCAGCGAGAGAGAAATCGTCATTTCACGATTGTCCCTGTTTGCGCCGCGACCGTAGCCGCTGCGGAATTTCCGCCGATCTTCATATGCATCCTCCTGAATTAAAAGCTTATTTCGCCCATTCCGCGCAGAGCGTTTTGAGCGTGGCAAAAGCACGTTCGACCATCTGGCCAACATTGGCCTTGTAACCACTCTGGCCCCAGGCGCGCACTGCCTCATTGAAAACGCCGACGGCGACGCGGGCAGTGATAGTGGCTTCCGCATCCGGCTTTTTCAGGCCGCGACGCTCGGCAAGTGCCTGCGCGACATCCTCGAGCCAGTTGCGGCTCATGTCGTTGTACAAGCCGCGCAGCGTTGCAGATGTCGCCACTGCAAGACCCGCGCGGTGGCTATGCACCGGGTCTGCATTTGGAACCCATACAGCCATGATTGCTTCCTGCACCGCGAGAAGATCGCACTTGCCCTGCGGAAATTCGCGGATAGCAGCACACAGCTGCGGCATGTTCGCATCCTGATGACACAGGACGACATCGGCCTTGCTGGGGAAATACCGGAAAAAAGTGGTCGTCGAAATTTCGACTTCGGCGGCGATCTGCTCGACAGTCGTGGCTTCATAGCCCTGCTCGGCAAAAAGCCTGAGGGCGGCATCCTCGATCATCATGCGGGTCTTTGCCTTCTTGCGCGAACGCAGGCCTTCATAGACCTCTTCCACGCGGGCAAATTTGACTTGGGTCGACATGCCCTCCGGGCTGCCATAAAATGAAAGGCGGTGCAAATATATTGGCAAGCCCGCAAGTGTGGGCATAGTTGCAAAACAGGTTGCCGCCGCAGTGCTGAGAGCACAGGGGCATACGCTGCACTGGGAAAGAGAGAGACGATGGCAAAGGTTACGGTAGTATCCCCCGAAAGGGCAATAGCCTGCGATACACCACCCGGCTTTGCCGGCGCGGCGACCAGCTTGGCCTATCTCGCAGGGCCCAGAGACCCGTTGCATCTTCATTGCCATACGATCGCTGCGGGCAAGAGATTCACCATTGGCCCCCGCGCGGCAGACTGCCTGGCCTATGTCTGGACCGGAGCGGCGGAAGCAGGCGGAAATCGCCTGGATTCAGGGTCGAGCCTGGTTGTCGAACACGGGGCGACGCTCACGCTGACTGGTCTCGAAAATGACACCAGGGTTCTCACTTTCACGACGTCATCGCCGCCCGCCGCGCAACGTGCCGGCGGCCATGTGCACTTGCTCCCGGTCGAAAACGTGTCGCGCATTCCTGTAATGATTCCTGGCGTATCGGGCGGCCTGCATTTCGACGCGGCTTGCCCGACCTGCGAGGTCTGGCTCCATGAAAACATGTTTGCGCCCGATTATACCACGGCCGAAACCCAGAACCGTGGCCCGCACTGCCACACCGAAGACGAGATCATTTTCGTGACTCGCGGCAGCGCGCGGCTAGGCAACCGCTTGATTGGCCCCGGCACTGCACTCGCTGTTCATGCGCTGACCATGTATACCTTCGATCCCGGCCCAGAGGGGCTCGGATTCATCAACTTCCGCCCCGTGCGGCCCAATGAGAACCGCCGCGCCGATGGCCGCGTCTCGCGTGAGGCGGACGGCTGGGAGCGCCAGCTTGGCGGCAAGCGCCCGGGCTATATCGACCTGCAGGCAGCCTGAGCCCGGCACAAACGAAACGGGCGGAGATCGCAATGATCCCCGCCCGTAATATTGGCGTCTGAAGCTAGCTGAGCGGTCAGGCCGCTTCGGAATGCCGGGCGAACATGCCAACGATGTCGCCCGAAGTGACCACCCGCTTCTCGCCAGCAGCGACCGGCGCTTCGCCCCCCTGTGACTTCGGCGTCGTATCGACGCCCTTGGCCTTGGCCAGGGCGCGCAGATTGCGAACTGTCAGCTCTTCACGCGTGTGATGCTTAAACGGATCGAAGTTGAAGAAACGCGCCGCGTTGAGGTGCGTGACTTTGTCGATCTGCGCATCAGTCAGGTGCTTGACGTGGGGCCACAGGCGCTCAGGCACTTCCGGCCAGAGGCAATCGGAGTGCGGATAATCGCACTCGTAGGCTATCATGTCCTCACCGATGTCGTCGATGTTCCGCAGGCCAAACTCGTCCTCGATGAAGCAGTTGAGGAAGTGCTTGCGGAAAAGCTTGCTCGGCTTTTCGTCCTCGAACGTCGAATGCGTCCAGGCCATGTGGCGCGAGTGGGCAAAATCGCAGCGCTCAAGGAAATAGGGCACCCAGCCGATGCTGCCTTCGGACAGCGCGATCTTCATATTCGGATAGCGCTTCAGGGCATCGAGATTCAGCCAGTCCGCCGCGCCGATTGCAATTGCCATCGGCATGGTGCTGATCCAGGCCTCGATAGGCGATTCCATCGAGGCGTGCGGTGCCGGATTGCCAGTGCCGATATGCAGGCACATCGTGATGTCCGCGTCAGTGATCGCCTTCCAGAACGGCTCCCAATATGCATTGTGAATGCTGGGCAGGCCAAGCACGGTGGGGTTATCGTTGATCGTAACCGCAGTGCAGCCCTTGGCGGCAATGCGTTTGATCTCTTCGACGCAGGCATCCATGTCCCATGTCGGCAGAATGCCGCAGGGAATGAAGCGGCCGGGGTGCGCGCCGCACCATTCGTCAATATGCCAGTCGTTATAGCCACGCAGATGGACCAGCGCCTGCTCCTTGTCGGGAACCTTGGCGAACAGGCTGCCATCGAAGCTGACGAAGCTGCCGAAGCAAAGTGAAGCGGCAATGCCGTTGACATTCATGTCGTCGACCCGGCCATCGACATTGTAAACGCCCTCGCGCAACTGGTCGAGCGACGTCGGCTCCATGCCGAATTCCTCGAAAGGCCGGCCGACCACGGCATTGAGGCCCACCGAGGGCAGCTTCCGGCCCTGGTATTCCCAATAGCTCGTGCCATTGGCGGTCGTCCTGAATTTCGGCGCCGTGGCATAGGCATCACCTTTGAGATGCTTGTCAAACATCTCTGGCGGTTCGCTCATGTGATCATCGACGCTGATGATCACCATATCGTTCATTTCCACTGCGCACTCTCCTTGTAATTCAATTGCCAAACGGCCTGAGGCGAACACACAACCAAGCCCGCCCTATGTCAATGTCCGACCACGCGGCGCCAAACCCGGTTAGTACCAGACCCAGCCGTGCGGATCGGCGAATCAGTCGAAATTCGCATAGGAACTCCGATCACTGAATCCCAATGCAGCCATTCTCTGCCGCGCCAGTATGCGAAACCGACATGACACGATGCCTTCAACCGCTCAGAATGGCTCAATAGCGCGCTTGGAAGCCAGTCACTACGCATGTCGAAAGGGGTGCAAAAGCCCTTCAGGCGTCAGTCAAATGCCAGTTTTTGCTCTCGACACTTGCATTGTACATCTAATGCCGGGAAATGCGCCATACAAGGAGAGTACATCACATGGTGAAGATTACCTACGTCACGCATTCCGGCACCGAGCAGGAAGTCGAAGTCCCGGTGGGGCTCTCGCTGATGGAAGGCGCCATTCAGAACGGGGTCGACGGAATCGAGGCGGTTTGCGGCGGCAATTGCTATTGCGGCACCTGCCGCATCTATGTCGCGCAGGAATGGATGGCGAAGCTCAATCCGGCTGCCGAAGAAGAACTTGCCATGATCGAGGCATCAGGCGAGGAAGATCCCAATGCCCGCCTGGCCTGCCAGATTCCGGTGACTGAAGCTCTCGACGGCATTCGCGTCACGACCCCTGAATTCCAGAAATAGGCGGCATCAACGCATTGGCACGCGGGCCAGTGCGATGGGAGCAAACAATCATAGGCCGCGACTGGCTTCTCCAAACGAGTGGAGGCCAGAGGCAAGAACAATAAGCCAAGGACGACCCGAAAGATGAAAATGAGTGGGGAGCAGTTGATTGCCGCGCCGCGGGCGCGGGTCTGGGATGCCTTGAACGATCCGGAAGTGCTCAAGCAGTGCATTCCGGGTTGCCAGTCGCTGGAAAAGGAAGCCGATGACCGGCTGAAGGCGACTGTGGCGATCAAGATCGGGCCGATTGGCGCCAAGTTCAACGGCGCTGTTACGCTGTCAGAACTCGATCCCCCCAACTCCTACGTCATTTCGGGTGAAGGTCAGGGCGGCACTGCCGGGTTCGCCCGCGGCAGCGCCAGTGTGAAGCTGGCCGAGGAAGGCAATTCCACGCGGTTGACTTATGATGTCGATGCTGAAGTCGGCGGACGGCTCGCGCAAGTCGGCGGGCCGATTGTCGATGCCACTGCCAAGCAGCTGGCGGGCACATTCTTCAAGAAATTCGGCGCCATCGTGACTGCCAGCGAGCAGAGCGCTGCCGCCCCCGCAAGCGCACCGGCTGCCGCCTCTGCCAGTGCAGGCGCCGTGGCGGCGCAGCCAGGAGGGCCAAGTGTGGGCGCGGCGGAAGTTGCCCCTGCCCTCGCTCCCGCACTTCCGTTGGCCCCTGCGCAATCGACACCGCTGCCTTGGATTGGCGCGGTGTTCCTCGCCGCGCTGGCCGGCTTCGTCGGCGGTTCTGGCTATGCCGAGCCGACAATCGGCGCCATCCTGGGCATTGCCATCGCCGGGGTCGCCGCATTCGGCTACGTCAGCGGACGCCGCGCCGGACCGGTGGTCGTGACGCTCGATCCTGCAACCGCCCAACTCCTGGCGCGCCGACCGGATAACCAGTCATGAAGCCCGCTCCGTTCGACTATCACGCTCCAACGACCATCGAAGAGGCGCTGGAGCTTCTCGACCAGTCGGCTGGAGACGCCACGATCCTTGCCGGTGGTCAGACCCTGCTGCCGTTGCTTGCGCTGCGCATGTCCACGCCCGGCGTTATTGTCGACATCAACCGGATTCCCGAACTGCAAGGGATCACGCGCAGCCCCGGTGCCACCCGGATAGCTCCTGTCACGCGGCAGAACGTCGCGCTTGCCAATGCGGATCTCGCCACAGCCCTGCCGATGGTGACCAAGGCGCTGTCGCATGTGGGCCATTTCCAGACCCGCAATCGCGGCACGGTTGGCGGATCGATTTCGCTGGGCGAACCAGCGGCCGAATTGCCTGCGACCGCTGTTGCACTCGATGCCGAGATCGAAGTCCATTCGGTCAACGGCTCGCGTCGCATACCCGCTACTGAATTCTATGTCGGCCCTTATGCGACCGTGCTGGACATGGACGAAATGGTCACGGCGATTCACTTCCCGGACTGGGCGAGCGGATCGATCACCATCTTCCACGAAGTCGCCCGCCGGCCGGGCGATTTCGCGCTGGTCGGCCTCGTCGGCGCGGTCACTCTCGATCAGGGCCGCGTTTCGCGCGCGGGGCTCGCCTGGTTCGGCATGGGGCCGACCCCGGTGCGGGCTGCCGCGGCCGAGGCCGCCATTCTGGGCCAGTCAGTCTCGGGCCTCGACTGGGCCGGTATCGCCGACCTCGCGGTTTCCGAAACCGACCCGTTCGAAGACCACTCCGCCAGTGCCGATTACCGGCGCAGTGTCGGGCGCAGCATTTTTGCCCGCACTTTGTCTGAAGCGCTGAACCAGGGAGCCGCGGCATGAGCGAGCACACCATCACGATGACGGTCAATGGCCGCACAGTTACCCAGCGTGCCGAAGGCCGCATGACTCTCGGCGATTTCCTGCGCGAAAAGGCCGGTCAGACCGGCGTTCACCTCGCCTGCGAGCATGGCGTCTGCGGCGCCTGCACCATTATGGTCGATGGCCTTGCGGTGCGATCGTGCCTGATGTTTGCCGTGCAGGCGGATGGCTGCGAGGTCACCACCGTCGAAGGCGCTGCCAATCCTGACGGATCGCTCAATCCGGTGCAGCAGGCGATGCGCGAATGCCATGCGCTGCAGTGCGGTTTCTGCACCCCCGGCGTGGTCATGACGCTGACTTCGCTCACCCAGGGCGAAACCAAGGCGGATGAAACGACGCTCATGAATGCCATGTCCGGGCACTTGTGCCGCTGCACTGGCTATCAGGGTATTCGCAAGGCGATCAAACAGCTTGCAGCGGGAGAGGCGGCATGAACGCGCCGATCAGCGGAGCGGGCCGCTACATCGGCCAGCGCGTGCTGCGCAAGGAAGACCTGCGGCTGCTGACCGGCAAGGGGCAGTTCGTCGACGACATCTCGGTGCCCGGCGTGTTGCACGTTGCCTATGTGCGCAGTGAAATCGCGCGCGGACGAATCGTGTCGATGGATCTTGAAGCCGCCCGCGCGCTTTCCGGCGTGCATGCAGTGCTGACCGCGGCCGATCTTGGCGAGTTCAACGTTCGCATCATCAACATGCACCTGCATCACAACGACGGCCCGATCACCCGGCCGTTGTCGGAAGAATTCGTGCGCTACGTGGGTGACCCGATCGCCATGGTGCTGGCCGACAGCCGCTACATCGCGGAAGACGGTGTGGCGCTGGTATCGGTGGAATACGAGGAAGAAAACCCGCTCATTACGGTCGAGGATTCGATGAACGGGCCGCTGGTTCACCCGGACCGTGAAAGCAATGTCCTGTTGCAGATCGGCATGCCGCCGAACCCCGAGTACGAAAAGATCCTGGCAAGCGCGGCGCATGTCGTGACCAGCACACTGCGCCATCAGCGCATTGCGCAGTCGACCATGGAAGCGCGCGGCGTGGTCAGCAATCCGAGCGGAACAGGCGAGCTGACTGTCCACATCGGCTGCCAGTCGACCCACATCGCCGCATCGGCGATTGCCATCAATTTCGGACTGACCGAAAATCAGGTCCGCGTGATCGCAAAGGACGTCGGCGGCGGGTTTGGCCTGAAGGCCCAGCCCTGGCGCGAGGAAGTCGGCGCGATTGCCGCCAGCCTGCTGCTGCGACGTCCGGTGAAATGGATCGAAGACCGTTTCGAGGCGCTGACGACTTCGTGCCCCGCGCGCGAATCCGACATCACCAGCACCATGGCGTTCGACAAGGATGCCAGATTGCTGGCGTTTGGTGTTGTCTACAACTCGAACAACGGCGCCTATCCGCACATGCCCGATGCCGGCATGCCCGTGATGATGTTCCTGCCCGGCCCTTACCGGATCCCGGTTTACCAGTTCACCGGCAAGGCCTGGCTTACCAATACCGTCGGATTGGGCGGATACCGCGCGCCCTGGGCGATCGAAGCACTGGCGCGCGAATCGCTATTCGACAAGGCAGCGCGGCAGATCGGCATCGATCCGGTCGAAATCCGTCGGCGCAACCTGCTGACATCGAGCGAAGTACCGTGCAAGAACGCGCTCGGGCTCGATATCGACAATATCACGCCAATCGAATGCCTCGACAATCTGCTGGCCAAGATCGACGTCGCCGCGTTCCGTGCCGAGCAGGCCGAGGCGCGCAAGCAAGGGCGCTATCTGGGCCTGGGCATCTGCACCTATATCGAGCCGACTGCCGCCAACGGCATTTTCCCACTGCTCAGCGACCATGCGCAGATCCGCATCACGCCCGCGGGCAAAGTGATCGCCAATCTCAGCACTCATTCGCAAGGTCACGGGATCGAAACCACCCATGCCCAGATCATTGCCGATCAGCTTGGCGTCGATGTCGACGATGTGACGATCTTCCAGGAGGATTCAACCCGCGGCGGTTTTGGCCCCGGCGCGGCTGGCAGCCGTCAGGCAGTCGTGGCGGGCGCGGCAATCATCCGGGCATCAAAATTGCTGACTGACAAAATCAAGGCGATTGCCGCCCATGCACTCAATGCCAATCCGGACGATGTGACGGTTGAGGGCGGCATGGTTAAAGTCGCTGGTGCCGAGGCCATGTCGCGCTCGCTCAAGGAAATCGCCGAGCTTGCCTATGGCAATGCGCAGCGTTTGCCACCGGGCATGGAAGGTGGGCTGGATGCGCAATATCGCTACACGGCGCCGCGCATGTTCACGCATGCAACCGCTGCCCATGGCTGCGTCGTCGATGTCGACCGCGTAACCGGATTTACCAAAATTCTCCGCTGGGTCAGCAGCGAGGATTGCGGCGTTCAGATCAACCCGGCGATTGTCGAAGGGCAGATTGCCGGCGGCGTAACCCAGGCGATCGGCGTGGTGCTGCACGAGGAGTTCACCATCGATTCGCGCGGCAACCCCACGGCAGTCACCTTCAAGGACTATCACCTGCCCGCGATCACCGATGTGCCGACATTCGAGTACACCCACATCAGCACTCCGTCCGACAGCGACGGCGGCTTTCGCGGCGTGGGCGAAGGCGGGATCATCATTGGCGGGCCGACATTGCTGAACGCCATTGCGGATGCGATGTTGCCGTTCGGCCCGCTGCCCGATGACCTGCCGATGACTCCCGACAAGCTGCACAACTTGATGAACCGCCAGACGGCGAGCTGACAATCAGCCGCTGAAGCTGGCCCGGCGCGGCGCCCCCGGGGTCCGCAAGGATACAGAGGATTGAAAGATATGACGGAACTTTCGGGCAAGGTCGCCATCGTCACCGGCGGCAGTTCGGGCATTGGTCTTGGTGTCGCCATCGGTCTGGTTCGCGAAGGCGCGAAAGTCGTGATTGCCGACATCAATGATGAAGCCGGCGCCAAGGCCGTCGAGGCGCTGGGCGATCAGGCATCGTTCTGGCACACTGATGTTTCCGACCAGCAGCAATTGCGCAATCTGGTCGATCATGTTGCCGCCACGTTCGGCCGGCTCGACATCATGATCAACAATGCCGGCATCGGCGGCGCCAACCACCCGCGTCTGCATGACGATGACCTCTCGGACTTCCATAAGGTGATGGGCATCGATCTGCTTGGCGTGATGGCCGGTACGCGCGAGGCATCGCGGGTAATGAAGGAAAACGGCGGCGGATCGATCGTCAACATTTCCTCGATCGGCGGCATGACTGCCTCCAGCGGCAATTGGGCCTATCATGTCGCCAAATCCTCGGTGATCATGTTCACCAAATGCGCCGCGATCGATCTGGGCGAATTCAACATCCGGGTGAACGCCATTGCCCCGGGCAACATCGAAACCGATATTCTCGGCCGAAATCAGGGATCGGGCGTGCCTGACGAAAAGCGTGAGGAATTCACCAAAGCGATCCGGCAATACATCATTTCGCGCCAAGCCCTGAAGCTGCAAGGCAAAGTGGAAGACATCGCGCAGGCAGTGCTGTTCTTCGTGACTGACCGTTCGCGTTACGTGACTGGCACTCTGCTGCCCGTCGACGCGGGACTTTCTGCGGGAACGCCGCGCAGCAGCAGCGCAGGCGGGATCGAGCAGATTCGAGCGGGTGCGAAGGGCTGATCGCGAGAGCCAGCGACTGCCATAGCTTGCTGGTAGTGCTTGACCGGCGCTCGCTTCGAATTCTATAGTGTCAGTCAAATGACAGTTTCAGGCGTATGCGAGCGCCAGTTGGACGAGAGGCATTCAGCATGAGCAACAGAGCCAATCGCTTCCCCAGCGGCCAGGCCGCCATTGTCGGGATCGGCTGCACCGAATTCTCCAAGGACTCAGGTGTCAGCACTTTTGCCCTTGCCGCCCGCGCCATCCGCACGGCGATGGCCGATGCCGGCATGGACATTGGTGAAATCGACGGGCTGTGCACGTTCGGCACGAGCGATTCCGTCTCGCCCAACCTGCTAGCGCAGGCGCTGGGCATCAAGAGCATGAATTTTTACCTCGATCAGTACCTCGGCGGCAGCGTCTCGATGTCGATCGTGGCGCAGGCCGCGCTCGCGGTCGGCACTGGGGTCGCCGATTGCGTTGTGTGCTACCGCGCGCTCAACGGCCGGTCTGAACAGCGCAAGGGCGGCGCCAAGGCGCCCAATGCCTCGATGCCATGGGACATCCAGTTCAAGATCGCCTCGGGCTATATGGTGCCCGCGCAGGAAATGGCGATGAACGCGCGTGCGCACATGCTGCGCTATGGCACCAAGAGCGAAGACTTCGGCCGCCTCGCGGTGCTGTGCCGCACGAACGCTCTCGACAACGAGCGCGCCATGATGCGCAAGCCGATCACGCTGGATGACTACATGGCAAGCGAATGGATCGCCGAACCGTTCCACAAGCTCGATTGCTGCCTCGAATCCGACGGCGCGGTGGCCATTGTCGTGACCAGCGCCGAACGCGCGAAAGACCTGGCCCACCGCCCAGTGCTGATCCAGGGCGCTGCCTGGGGCGGCGGCGTGAACATCGCCAACAATGGCTTTGACGACATCGCCGTTTCGCCCGCCGGCCCGCTGGCAGAGCGGCTGTATCAATCGGCTGGCATGACTGCGAAAGACATCGACTTCGCTGAACTGTACGACTGCTTCACGTTCCCGCTCCTTTCGCAGATCGAAGGCTATGGCTTTGCCGAGCCGGGCGGCGTGCCCGACATGCTGAAGGACGGCGCCTTCAACCGCGCCGACGGCCAGTTACCGATCAACACCCACGGCGGGTTGTTGTCGGAGGCCTACATTCACGGCCTCAACCATGTTTACGAAGCGGTCGAGCAAATCCGCGGCGATGCGGCTCACCGTCAGGTCAAGAAGCACGACACCGCGCTCGTCACGGGTCAGCTGGGTTATATCAGCGGCTATTCCTCGGCCGTCATCCTGGGAGGCGCATGATGGCCGAACGCTTGATCAAGCCGATCGCCGACCGCGATTCCGCGCCCTATTGGCAGGCACTGGCCGATGGCCACCTGAAGACCACGCACTGCCTTGATTGCGGCCACTGGACTTGGCCGCCACGCCCGATCTGCTCAAAATGCCACGGCGGCAACCTGACGCTCGACGAAGTTAAGGGCACTGGCGAAGTCTTCAGCTGGATCGTTGTCCATCGCTCCACTTCCCCGGACATGATGCAATATGTGCCTTATGTCCTCGCACTGGTGCGACTGGACGACCAGTCTGACATCTACATCCCAGGCCGTTTGATTTCGGACAAGGAAGTCCATCGCGGCATGCGGGTACGCGTGGTGACAGAAAAAATCACCGATCAAGTCGGCGATCTGGCCTGGACGACTGAAGGCGTCGACAACTGACGCAACACCTGCGCCAGATTCACCTGAAAATTTGATCGCAATTCGAGGGATAAACCCATTATCATGTCACAAGCTCCGATCCCCTACCCGTTTGCCGAACCCGCCCGTCTCGAAGTAGATCCGCGCTACGACGCCATCCGCGAGCAAGGGCTTGTGCGCATCCAGCTCCCCTATGGCGATCCCAGCTGGCTGATCACGCGCGCGGAAGACGCAAAAACTGCTTATGATTTCCGCAAATTCGGGCGGAAAGACGGACTGTCTCGCGCGATTCCCGGTTTACACAACACCGAGGGCATCAAAATCCCCTCGCTGCTGCTCAACATGGATCCGCCCGAGCACACCCGCATCCGCCAGCTTGCAGCCGCTGCTTTCACGCCCGCACGCATCCAGGACATGGAAAACTGGGTGCAGGACTTCACCGACGAATTGCTCGATGAAATGGAAGCCCACGGCCCCGGCGCAGATTTCATCGCGATGTATGCGCACAAGCTTCCCGTGCTCGTGCTGGCGACTGTGCTGGGCATCCCGCGCGACAAGGCATTCGAGTTCAAGAAATGGATCGACATTTCCTCGGGTGCATCAAGCACCCAGGAGCAGAAGCTCGAAGCGCGCGAGACGACGCTGAATTTCATTCGCGGCCTGATTGCCGAGCGGCGGGTCAAAAGCACTGACGATCTGATCAGCGTGCTGATCAATGCCCGCGACGAAGGCGACAAGCTGGAAGAAGACGAAATGGTCAGCCTGGCCATGGCGCTATGGCATGGCGGCTTCAAGACGACGCTGTGGCAACTGGGCACCAGTGTCTTCACTCTGTTGTCTCAGCCCCATCTCTGGCGCGACCTCCGAGAAAACCCCGGCAACATGCACGCCGCGATCAACGAGCTGTTTCGCTGGATTCCCAGCTTCAAGCCCGGCCGCGCTTTCGGCTTCTGGGCTAAGGAGG
>Ga0075362_10000021_pt1 | contig 62684 bp, 63 predicted proteins | sample EndMetdeltDD1762_FD_71397 | JGI IMG/M metagenome (GOLD analysis project Ga0075362, IMG submission 71397) | Populus endosphere microbial communities from Tennessee, USA - Endosphere MetaG P. deltoides DD176-2 | ecosystem: Host-associated > Plants > Roots > Endosphere | place: USA: Tennessee...
CGCGTGGTGTCTCGGACAGCGCCATCACGACCCAGGGCTTCGGTGAAAACAACAACCGTGTCCCGACTGCCGACGGTGTCCGCGAACTGCAGAACCGCCGCGTGGAAATCGGCTTCGGTCCTGGCTCGGGCAACTGATCCAAGGCCAATGCCTGAAACGAAGAGGGGCCGGAGAAACCCGGCCCCTTTTTGTTTGGCTGCGATATTCGTCAGTCATTTGATGGTTCAATGAAGGCCTACACTGCGGATCTGCTGTGAAGGCCGGATCGGCCGAAGCTACTTCAGGTTAGCTCTGAAGAAATCTACAATTGCCTGCTGCGCATCGCGCGCTTCAGGCGAGCCGGTGAAATATATGTAGCAATGCCCCATTCCCTCTCCGACTATCAATGTCGAGGGAACCCGCGCCTTGATCAGCGCCGAATTCGTGAAGGCTGCCGGGCTTAGGTCGGGGGCCCGGGTGCCAGTTATCAGCAACGTCGGCGGAAAGCGGGCGATAACATCGGGGCGCAGCGCGGGCGAAACGATCGGATCCTCCGCCGCCACGCCATCGAAATATCCGCGAGTCAGATCAACCGGTGCGCCATTGACCGGGGGTGGAAACTGTCCGTCGATGTAGGCGGCAAGATAGGTCGAGTCGCCAGCCATCAAGCGCACCCCGCCCGATCCGAATATTCCGATTGCGCCGGCCTGCGGCAAGTGGTTCGCAGGCAGCCAAGCGGCTAGCTGGGCGGTAAGCGCGCCGCCTGCCGAGCAGCCATAGACCCCAGTGCGTTTCGCCGGAAATCGTTTGATCAATTCCCGATAAACGGCCGCCGCGTCCTGCACGGCTGCCGGATGCTTCGCTTCGGGCGCCATGCGGTAATTTACGCTGACAACCTTAAATCCGCCAAGCGCCGAAACGGGTGCGGATTCGAGGAAAGCACATGCTGGCCAGCAGGTTTGGAAAGCGCCGCCATGGACATTGATCAGGACTCTCTGGCGATCATAGGACTTGTCCTTGGGCGTGAAAATCTTGACTGGCACGCCCGCAATTGTGCTGTCCTCGATATTGACCGGGTATTGGGCAAGCGTGGCGGCTACAGTGGAAGCCATCTGACGCTCAAGCCGCGCACGGGCGCTGGCGACGTCTGCCTCCATGACAAGACCGGCGCTTGACTGCACCTGGCTGCGCGCTGCTTGGGCATGCGCGGCCTGGGCACGGGCAGCCTGCACGCGCGCAGCCTGGGCTTCTTTGCTCGACAGGAGTGATACCGGCAGCTGGAATGACGGGACATTGACTGTGCCGTCCTGCTCAAATGTCGGTTTTGGTGGCGGCTTGTCCTGCGCAGGCAGGGTCGTGGCGACAACAGCGAGCAAAGCGCCCGCGAGCGATGCGAACAAACGGCGCATGACCTCTCCCCAAAATTCCTGACGCCAGTTCTGGACCTGTCAGGTCAATCGCGCAAGCAAGTCCCGGGCGAACTGGGTCAGCGTGTCATCGCGCGCGCCCATGATGACGATCCGGTCGCCCGGTCTGGCCATTTCGGCCATCCGCGCGCCGCAGGCCTCGCGGTCGCGGATATATTCCGCCGTTCCGCCGGCCTCGCCAATCAACCGAACGATCCGCTCGGACCCTTCGCTGCGGTCAACCGTGCCGCCAAAATAGACGGGATCACACAGAAGCGTCACGTCGTCAGGACCGAGCATCCGCGCGAAAGTTTCCGCCAGCTCCGCCCCCATTTGTCGCAGCGGGCCGTATCCGTGGGGCTGGAAGAAGGCGATCACCCGTCCAGGATGGTCCTTGAGTGTTGCCAAGGTAGCTGCGCATTTTTCCGGGTTGTGGCCAAAATCGTCGATTACCGTGATGCCCGAAGGGCTGGTGCCGATGATATCGAAGCGGCGAGCGAGTCCGGCAAAGGTCGACAGCGCGGCAACCGCATCGCCCACCGAAACGCCTGCAGCGCTGGCTGCAGCGATTGCGGCAAGGGCGTTGGCAAGGTTGTGCCGGCCCGGCACTTTCAGCGACAGTGCAAAGCTCTGGTCGTCACGCCGGTCCACGACCTTTGCGGCAAGGCTGGTCGGGCCAGCGAAAATGCTGCCCTCAACAATGCCGATATCGGCATCATGGCTCTCGATCCCGAAAGTCACCTCACGCCGGGCCTGGGCAGCGAGCGCCGCTGCCTCCGCGTCGTCGAGATTGATCGCGGCGACTTCCGCACGGGACAAGAAATCGCCGAACAACGCGCGCAGCTCTTCCATGCTCTTGTGATCGAGACTGACATTGAGGAGCACGGCGACTTTCGGCCGATAGAGCGCGATTGACCCGTCGCTTTCGTCGACTTCGGAAACGAAGACATCGCCCGAGCCGACGCGGGCCGAGGCGAATGGTGCGTCTGGCGAGACGAAATTCTTCATCACGGCGCCGTTCATTATCGTCGGATCGCGCCCGGCCTGGTGCATGATCCACCCGGCCATGCCGGTGACCGTACTTTTTCCGCTGGTGCCGCCAATGGCGATGCCTTGCCCTGCCTCATTGAACAGCGCCGCGAGCAATTCGGCCCTGCTCATCCGCGCGCAGCCCAGCTCTTTCGCGCGCACCACTTCGGGCACGGTATTCTCGACCGCCGCAGAGGCCACGAGAGTCTGATCGGCCGAAACGATGCCTCTGCCGTCCTGCGGGAACAACGTGAATCCAAGGCTTTCCAGCCAGGCGAATTTTTCCGGCGTCCGGCCCTGGTCGCGGCTGCGGTCCGAACCGGCGACTTGCGCGCCATGTCCGCGCAGAATGAGCGCCAGCGGCAGCATGCCGGATCCGCCGATGCCGCAGAAAAACCATGGATGAGAAGTGAGTTCGGTCATGCGGGGTGGGTATGCGCGGCCTGCCAAAAAGACAACTGGGCCTGTGCGCGCAACCGGGTTAGGAAGGCGCATGCCCCGTATCGCCATTTGCGCCCCTTCGCGATCGATAACCCAGGACGATGCCCAGGCTGTCCGTGCACTTGCATCGGATTTTCCAGATCTGGAGCTTACGTTTCACCCCCAATGCTTCCTCGAACATGGCCATTTCGCTGGAAGCGATGCCCAGCGGCTGGGTGCTTTTGTCGAATGCGCCAATGACCCCGCCTTTGATGCTGTGTGGTTCGCGCGCGGGGGCTATGGGTCGAACCGCATTGCCGAAGCAGCCATTGCCAGCCTGGACATGCCAGCTGAAAACAAGTCTTTCCTTGGCTATTCCGACACGGGATACTTGCTGGCAGCGCTCTACCGCGCGGGCATCGGCAGGCCTGTCCACGCGCCAATGGTCTCGGATGTGAGGCGAAGTGGCGGCGAGGCGGCCGTGCTGCGATCGCTCGCATGGCTTAGCGGTGATCGCTCTGGCGAAGAACCGTCAATCGGCGCGCAGCCTGCCGTCGCCTTCAATCTCACGACGTTGGCAATGGCCTGCGGAACACCGTTGATGCCCGGTCTGGCGGGGCATGTCGTAATGGTTGAGGAAGTCAGCGAGCATCTTTACGCGGTCGACCGTCTGTTCTTCCACCTCACCGCCCACCTCGGCGGTATTGCCGGGCTCAGGCTTGGACGCGTGAGCGACGTCCCGGAAAACGACGTGCCATTTGGAGCACAGGTTGAAGAAATCGCGCGGTTCTGGTGTCAGCGCCACGACATTCCCTTCCTAGGCGCGGCCGATATCGGCCATGACAGTGCCAACAGGATCGTGCCGTTCGGACTTGCCAGCGGCAAGACGGGCACCTAGGGCGCGCGCCTGTTGCCGGGCCAACGCCAGCCGCCCGGTTGGAAATGTGTGAGGAGGCCAAGATGCGCGCATTCGTATTTCCCGGACAGGGCAGCCAGAAAGTCGGCATGGGCGCAGAACTTGCCGAGGCCAGCCCAGCCGCGCGCGAAGTGTTCGAAGAAGTCGACGACGCGCTGGGTCAGAAGCTTTCCGCAATCATGCGCGATGGACCGGACGATGTTCTTACGCTGACAGAGAATGCCCAGCCCGCGATCATGGCCAATGCCATCGCTGTGCTGCGCGTACTGGAAAAGGAAGGCGGCATTTCGCTGGCCGAAAAGGCAGACTTTGTCGCCGGCCACAGCCTCGGCGAGTACACGGCGCTTTGCGCATCCGGGGCATTCAGCCTCGCCGACACCGCGCGCCTTCTGAAACTGCGCGGGAATGCGATGCAAGCGGCGGTTCCGGTTGGCGTCGGCGCTATGTGTGCGTTGCTGGGCGCGGATATCGAGAAGGCAACGAAATTGGCTGAAGCTGCCGCCCAAGGCGAAATCTGCACCGTCGCCAATGACAACGATCCGGGCCAGGTGGTGCTTTCGGGCCATAAGAGCGCGATCGAGCGCGCTATTGCCATGGTCAAGCTCTTCGACATCAAGCGGGGCATGGCCCTGCCTGTCTCCGCGCCGTTTCACTGCCCGCTGATGCAGCCCGCCGCCGATGCCATGGCCGAAGCTCTGGAGAAAACTCAGCCCGGAACTCTGCGCGTGGCGTTGTTCGCCAATGTGACAGCCACCATCGTCACTGACCCCGATGAAGTGCGCCGCCTGCTCGTCGAACAGGTAACCGGCCGCGTGCGCTGGCGCGAAAGCGCGATTGCAATGAAAGACGCGGGCGTTGAGAATTTTGTCGAACTGGGCGGCAAAGTGCTGGGCCCGATGATCACCCGCAGCGTTGGTGATGTCAGCGTTACCAGCGTGGTGGGAATGGCCGATATCGAGGCGCTTCTGGGCGCGATCTAAATATTTTTTCGCGCAGAGACGCAGAGATCGCAGAGAGGATTTCCGTGCGGCCGATTGATGAAATCAGCGGCGACGTGATCGGCGAAGCGATCCGTATCCACAAGGAGCTTGGGCCAGGTCTGCTCGAGTCCGTGTATGAAACTGTCCTGGAAGCGGCCTTGCTTCGCAAGGGATTGCGGGTCGCAAGGCAAGTTCCGGTCGATATCCAATATGATGGAATGCACTTTGCCCAAGCCTTCAGAATTGATCTTCTTGTCGACGATCGATTGATCCTGGAGATCAAATCAGTTGAAAAACTTGCCAAATCCCACGCCAAGCAGTTGCTCACCTATCTGCGCTTGACCAAGCAGCCCGTCGGGCTGCTTCTCAACTTCTCCGAGGCGACAATGATGGACGGCATCGTCAGGCTGGTTAATGACTATCGACCAGAAATTTGATTCTCTGCGTTCTCTGCGTCTCTGCGCGAAAAATCTCTCTGGAGTTACACCATGTTCAACCTTCACGGCATGACTGCCCTCGTCACTGGCGCATCGGGCGGGATTGGCAGCGCCATCGCCAAGGCCCTCGCAGCACAAGGTGCGCGCCTTGCAATTTCCGGTTCTAACGCGGGCAAATTGCGCGCGTTTCGCGATGAGCTTGACGCCCACAGTCCGCAGCACCTCGGCGACGTCGATCATGTGGCAATCACTTGTGACCTGTCGAAGGCGGACGAAGTCGAAAAGCTCGTGCCCGCTGCGGCCGACACGCTGGGAAAGCTCGACATTCTGGTCAACAACGCCGGCATCACGCGCGATAATCTCGCGATGCGGATGAAGGACGAGGAATGGGATGCAGTCATCCGCGTCAATCTGGAAGCCGCGTTCCGCCTGATGCGCGCCGCGGCAAAGCCGATGATGAAAGCCCGCTTCGGCCGGATCATCACCATCACCAGCGTAGTGGGCACCACCGGTAATCCCGGCCAGATCAATTATGCCGCCGCCAAGGGCGGTCTGACCGCCATGTCGAAGAGCCTCGGCCAGGAACTCGCCAGCCGGGGCATCACTGTCAACTGTGTCGCCCCAGGTTTCATCCGCACGGCAATGACCGAAGTGCTCCCCGATGCACAGAAAGAAGCGCTCAACGCGCGCATTCCGATGGGCCGGATGGGCGAAGGTGACGAAATCGGCGCAGCGGTCGCCTTTCTTGCCAGTCGCGAGGCCGGATACATCACTGGCCAGACGCTGCATGTGAATGGCGGCATGGCAATGGTCTGATCGTCGTCCCGGAGCTTATCCGGGACCGCTCACCGTCATGCGGATGCTGCATCCACCAGCCAGCGGTCTCGGCATTCACCAGCGCAGCGCATTTATCCCCAATTTCCCCTAGTTGCGGCCACTTCGCGCTTGCCGCAAGCCGCTCTGCCGTTAAGGAAGATGGTCCGAATTTACCGCCCGGACGATTCCGGCCGGATGAGGGGGACCGTAGTCGACCATGAAGGCCACGATTGAACGCGCGACACTGCTCAAGTGCCTTGGCCATGTCCAATCGGTGGTCGAGCGGCGTAATACCATTCCCATCCTGTCCAACGTTTTGCTCGAGGCATCGGGCGACGGCACGCTGAAAGTCATGGCGACTGACCTCGACTTGCAAGTTGTCGAAACCATGCCTGCCGTATCGGTGGAAAGCAGCGGCGCAACCACGGTTTCCGCCCACCTCCTGTTCGACATCGCCCGCAAGCTGCCCGACGGCAGCCAGGTCAGCCTCGAAGTCGCGGAAAACCGCATGACGGTGAAAGCCGGTCGCAGCCGCTTCTCGCTCCCCACTCTGCCGCGCGACGATTTCCCGACGATTGTCGAAGGCGATCTGCCTACCAGTTTCGAAATGCCCGCCGCGACCTTGGCCCAGCTGATTGACCGCACGCGCTTCGCCATTTCGACCGAAGAGACCCGCTATTATCTCAATGGCATATTCTTCCACGTCAGCGATGACGAGCTGAAGGCTGCCGCGACCGATGGCCACCGCCTAGCGCGTTATACTGTGCCCCGGCCTGACGGCGCGGACGGCATGCCCGACGTGATCGTCCCCCGCAAATGCGTGGGCGAACTGCGCAAACTGCTGGAAGAGGCGCTGGACAAGGACGTCGAGATCGATCTGTCGGCCAGCAAGGTCCGCTTCACGCTGGGCGGGGAGAACGGCGTGGTGCTGACAAGCAAGCTGATCGACGGCACTTTCCCTGACTATACCCGCGTCATCCCCACCGGCAACGACAAGCTGCTGCGGCTCGATCCCAAGAGTCTTTACGAAGGCGTTGACCGCGTCGCCACGATTGCCACCGAAAAGACCCGCGCGGTTAAAATGGGACTGGAGCGCGACAAGGTCACGCTCTCGGTCACTTCGCCGGACAACGGCACGGCGGCAGAAGAGGTCTCTGCAGATTACAGTGCGCAGTGCTTCGAGATCGGCTTCAATGCAAATTACCTGAAGGACATCCTGGGCCAGATCGAAGGCGACACAGTGGAATTGCATCTTGCCGACGCCGGTGCGCCCACCTTGATCCGCCAGGATGCGAAGTCTCCGGCGCTTTATGTGCTGATGCCGATGCGGGTCTGAAAGCCCGGCTTCGCAAGCGCGGCGCCAGTAATCGCCGAAGTCATTCCACGGCTTGCTCTGCGTGCCCCGCGCCGATACGGGACTTCCGCAAGAAGGAGATTCAGGCATGGCGCGTTCAGTTATCGTTACCGGCGGCTTCGGCATCCTGGGACAGGCAGTGGCCGAGGCTTTCGTCGCGGCGGGTGACAAAGTGGCACGGATCGATTTCGCTCCGACGGCGCACAAGGCCCTGGCCGGTGCGCTCGATATCGGCGGTGTCGACCTGAACGATGCCGCTGCCACGCAAGGCGCGCTCGATCAGGTGGCCAAGGCCCATGGCGGCATCGACGTGCTGGTCAACGTCGCCGGCGGGTTCGCCTGGGAGACGCTCGAAAGCGGCTCGATCGACACCTGGGCCCGCATGCAGGCCATGAACCTGACCAGCAACGCCACAATCACCAAGCTGGCGCTGCCACAGCTCAGGAATTCGGCCGCCGGGCGCATCGTCAACATTGGCGCGGGCGGCGCGGTCAAGGCAGCGATGGGCATGGGCGCCTATGCCGCGTCAAAGTCTGGCGTCCACCGCCTTACCGAAGCCCTGGCCGAAGAACTCGCAGGCTCCAGTGTAACAGTGAACGCTGTGCTGCCCAGCATCATTGACACGCCGACCAACCGCGCGGACATGCCCGATGCCGACACTTCCCAGTGGGTCCAGCCTGCCGCGCTGGCTGACGTGATCCTGTTCCTCGCTTCGGATGCGGCCCGCGCGGTCTCCGGCGCACTGATCCCGGTCAGCCGCGGCGCATAACTCGCCGCAGGTCAGGTCGCCATGTTGCGCCGCGTGAAGTCGGGATAGCGACCGAGCGCGGCGAACATGGCTGCCGAAATGACGATCGGCGGAAGCGCCGCCCACAAAAACAGATCGTATGATCCCGTCACATCGAAGATGACGTTGGCAATCACAGGGCTCGTTCCCGAGGCTATCGACATCACTGTGCTGCTGGTGCCGAACAAAGTGCCAAAGCTCTTCGCGCCGACATAGCGGCTGATGAGATAGACTGTTCCGGGATATTTGAGGCTGTTCATTGCCCCGTTGAAGATGACGACAGCGAATGCCAGCGATGCCGAGCCGGGGCCGATCAGCAGCACGATGGGCAGCAGCAGCGTGCCGAATGTCACGCCGGAAACCAGCCATTTGGCGGAGAACTTGTCGAGCGCCCAGCCTCCGGCGAAACGACCGACTGTCGAGGCAATGCCCTGGGCACCGACCATGGCGGCGGCCTGCCCTGCCGAAATATCGGTTTCGATGAGGATGGGTATGAGATTGACCCCCAGTGCCGTCGTCGCCAGCGTCCCCACCATCTGCGCGACAACAATCAGCCAGAAATTGCGGGAACGCAGCCCCTCTTTCACGGTCAGCCCCGGCAATTCCGGCGGTCTCGCCGCCTGCTCCTGATAGCCATCGTCGCTGCCTTTCGGACCGATAGCTTCCTCGGTGCCGTGCCAGAAGAAGTATGTCAGCGGCAAAGCCGAGATCGCAAACATCGCGCCGATCACCAGATAGCCATATCGCCAGCCTTCCTGCTCGGTGAGGTAATTGCCCAGCATAGGGAGAATGGAAGCGGATACACCCGACCCGGCCAGCACGACAGTAATGGCCAGCCCGCGCCCCTTGTGGAATTTGCCGGAAACAGGGGCCAGCCAGACAGTCGCGGTCGCGGTGGCAGCGACACCGTATAGCCCCCAGCCCAGCCACCAGTGCCAGATATTGTCGGTCGTGGTGGAGAGCTGCATGATCGCGCAGGTCATGATCACCACCACGGCGAGCCCGACTTTTCGAGCCCCCAGCTTGTCGATGACATAGCCTGCAGCAGGGGCGAACAGAATGCCCATGACTGATACGATCAGCGTGCCGGAAGAAATTTCGGTGCGCGACCAACCGAACTCGCGCTCGATCGGCACGATCATCACGCCCAGCATCAGGTTCATCGTCGTGGCAAGCGCAAGGCCCATGCTCGCGACCATGACCAGCGGCCAATAGGCCCGCCATTCGGCACTTGCCGACTGAGACATCAGTTCTCCCTTCGCGCCAACAGGTCGCTATTTTCCGGGATTGTGTGCGCATAGCCTGGCCGGCTCAAGTGTGCTGCACGCATGACCTGAGGCGTTGCACCGGAAAGACCCCGCGGCGGCAAGGCGGATCCAGGCGCCGGGTATGCCGTTAGCCCGCGAGGATCGAGGCAGCCACTTCGTCAATCGTACCACTTACCAACAACGGCGTGCTTCCGATGATGCCGACTTTGGTCTGCCCGTTCTCGTCCGCGCGCAGCCACGCGACGTTCTCCGCGACGACCAGATAGTTGCCGCCGCGCGATTGCAGTTCGATGAATTTCATGGATTTGGTTCCTGACCCGCCCGGCCTAGGCAGCGAACCTCTCGATTGTGTTAATTGCGCGAACGCAGGCCATGACCTGTCATAGAGCGGCTGCAGAGTGGCGCGTTCGTTGACACACCTTCTCGCCCCCCATAGTCCGGAATGACAATTGGGAGAGTGCCATGATCCTCGGCCGTGTGCTGCAACATGCCTATGTCAACAACGACATCGACGAGGCCTGCCGGGTGATGGGCAGGCGCTTTGGCGTAACCCAGTTCTGGCGCCCGGCCCCTCAGACAATGCACCTTGATGATGGCCGCGAAGTCATGCTCCACAATGCCCATGCCTGGGTCGGGCCGGTGTGGCTGGAACTGATCCAGCCCAAGGGCGGCGAAGACGGTATTTGGCGCGACTGGCTGCCACAAGGGCCGGGCTTCGCGATGAAATTCCACCACCTCGGCATCCTCGTCGATACCGTGGAGGAAATGGAAGCGAAAATGGCGGAAGGCCAGGCAAACGGCCTCGACATGCCGCTGGCGCTCACCGTGATTGGCACCATGGCCCGGTACCTCGACGCGCGCGAGGAGCTGGGGCACTACCTTGAGTACCTTTACTTCCCCGATCCCGATATGGTGAAGATGACGCACATGCCGCAGAACATGCCCCAGAACATGAAGGGGTGATTGGGGGCCGGGTAATGTGGCGCCGTGACACCGGATTGCACTGCTTACCAAATTTTGGTACCATTCGATCATGGCAGCCAAGAACACCTCGATCGCACTCGGAGCACCCTACACCGATTTCGCCCGCCGCAAGGTGGAAAGCGGCGAATTCGGCTCGACCAGCGAGGTCGTGCGTGAGGCCATGCGGCAATACATGGCCGAAGACACCAAGATCGAAGCCCTGCGGCAAATGATCCAGAAATCGCTGGATAGCGGACCTGCTCGCCCGTTCGACTGGGATGCTTTCATGGAGCGGAAATTCGGCCCCGAAAGCGATGCGTGAAGTCATCCTTCGGCCCCATGCGGAGGCCGACATCGGGGACGTGGCCGACTACACGATTGGCGAATGGGGGCACGAACAGGCCAGAACCTATGTCCACGAAATCAGACTTGCCATCGAACAACTGGCGACAACGGCGCTGCGCTTTCCGCTTTACGAGACTGTCCACCCGGACCTTCGCCGCAAGCGCAGCTGCATGCACCACATCTACTATCTGGCCTCAAAGGACTGCGTTGAAGTGCTGAAAATCATCCACGTTCAACGCGATCCGGGGGCAGCATTTGAAAGTGGAGACGTGGCGGGGGAAGGATTGAGGTTAGGGGCTAAGTAAACTGTCACCGTAATCCCCTATAATCCCAGGCGCAAAGGGCTGCGAATTAGGGGGTTGTTACACCTATCACCGGAGCCGGTCATTGCTATCTGGCTGGTGGTGATTTGTAAATACCTGGCACTGCACTATTAGCGAGGGAAGCTTCGCTAAAAATGCCGACCGGCACATTGTTACTGACTCCTCTTGCATACATATTTAGCAAGCGGTTGGACATTAGGTCATCGATTGTAGCAGCCACAATTGCCCCATTATCCAAGATGGTATAGGTTCGGACATTCTCCGGATCTCTAACCAATATAGTGCGAGTGCGGCCAAACTCACCGTTGCCTTCGCCGGTGATGCGCACTTCAAGCATTTTCGAATTCGCCTGAATTCCGCAGGCTGCGCGAGCAATGTGCGGGCCTCGCACAATCTCGCCAGTTTCCACTTGAAGTTAGGCACCGGTCATCGCTGCGCAATCAGCAATTATTCGATCGCGGGGTGTCTCTACGCGATGTAAAGCACCTTGGTGGAATTCAGCCGACCACTCCTGCTCGGTCGGCTTATTCGATCGGGTGATGATGTTCCAAGCAAAAACGCTGTAAGTCGCAGTAGTATTGCGAGTTAACGCAATTGCCATCGCAGCTTCGTCACTTTGTATTACTTGAGCACACGCGCTAGTAGCCAATAGGGTGTACACAATGCCGCAAAGTGCAGCGAACCTCATCAATAAACCCGCTTCTTCGGCTTGATATACTCCACGTCGTCGGTCAGCGTGAACTCGTGCACCGGGCGGTAGTCGATCTTGACCGTCCCGCCTTTGCCGCCCCAGCCTTCGAACCAGGCGGCGGTGTGTTTCATCCAGTTTGCGTCATCGCGATCGGGGAAATCCTCGTGGGCGTGGGCGCCGCGGCTTTCCTTGCGGTTGTGGGCGCCGTGGATGGTGACAGTCGCCTGCGAGATCAGGTTGTCGAGTTCCATCGTCTCGACCAGATCGCTGTTCCAGATCAGGCCGCGGTCAGTCACGTTGATGTCCTGCATCCGCTCATAGGTTTTGGCGAGGTTCGCCTTGCCTTCGGCCATCAGCGCCTCGTCGCGGAACACGGCGCAGCCCTTGGTCATCGTGCGCTGCATTTCGAGGCGGACTTCTGCCGTTGGCGAGCCGCCCTTGGCATTGCGGAAGTGATCGAGCCGGGTCAGCGCAAGGTCGGCCGAATCCTTCGGCAATTCCTCGAAAGCCTCGCCGGGCTTGATCGTGTCGCGCAGGCGGTGACCAGTGGCGCGGCCGAAGACGACGAGGTCGATCAGGCTGTTCGAGCCCAGGCGGTTCGCGCCGTGGACCGAAACGCAGGCCGCCTCACCCACTGCATAAAGGCCGGGGACGACCGTTTCGGGATCGCCGTCCGCGCCGATGGTCATCACTTCGCCGTGATAGTTGGTCGGGATGCCGCCCATGTTATAGTGCACAGTCGGGCAGACCGGCAGCGGCTGGCGGGTAAGGTCGACGCCAGCGAAGATCTTGCCGCTTTCCGTGATGCCCGGCAGGCGCTCGGCCAGCACCTTGGGATCGATGTGATCGAGGTGGAGGTAGATGTAGTCCTTGTTCGGGCCGACGCCGCGCCCTTCGCGCATTTCCAGCGCCATCGATCGGGAAACGACGTCGCGGCTGGCGAGGTCTTTCGCGCTGGGCGCATAGCGCTCCATGAAGCGCTCGCCTTCGGAGTTGGTCAGGTAGCCGCCCTCGCCGCGCGCGCCTTCGGTGATGAGGACGCCCGCGCCATAAATGCCAGTGGGGTGGAACTGAACGAATTCCATGTCCTGCAAAGGCAGGCCCGCGCGCAGCGCCATGCCGCCGCCGTCGCCGGTGCAGGTGTGGGCGCTGGTGGCGGTGAAATAGCAGCGGCCATAGCCGCCGGTGGCCAGCACCACGGCCTTGGCGCGGAAACGATGGATCGTGCCGTCATCCATGCACAGCGCGATCACGCCGACGCATTTGCCATTGTCCATGATCAGATCGATGGCGAAGTATTCGATGAAAAAGTCCGCCGCATACTTCAGACTCTGCTGATAGAGCGCGTGGAGCATGGCATGGCCGGTGCGGTCGGCCGCCGCGCAAGTGCGCTGCACCGGGGGACCTTCGCCCATGTTCTGCATGTGGCCGCCGAAGGGGCGCTGGTAGATCGTGCCATCGGAGTTGCGACTGAACGGCACGCCGGCGTGCTCCAGCTCGTAAACCGCTGCCGGGGCTTCACGCACCATGTATTCGATCGCATCCTGGTCGCCCAGCCAGTCCGACCCCTTGACGGTGTCATACATGTGCCAGGTCCAGTGATCGGGCGTGTTGTTCTGCAGGCTCGCCGCGATGCCGCCTTGCGCCGCCACGGTGTGGCTGCGAGTGGGGAACACCTTGGTGATGCAGGCCGTCTTCAGGCCCGCCTCGGCGCTGCCCATCGTGGCGCGCAGGCCCGATCCGCCCGCGCCGACGACAACGGTGTCATAAGTATGGTCGATGATCTTGTAAGCAGGAGCTGTGCTAGAAGTATTTGGCATTACGCGGCGCCTCCCAGCGCGAGGCGAATTACACAGAACAGACCAAAGGCCGCTCCGCCGAATGCGGCGAGATTGAGCGCGGTGAACGCGGCGAACTTGTTGGCGGGCGTATGGACATAGTCCTCAAGCATTACTTGCATGCCGAGGCGCGCGTGCCAGAAAGTCGACACCAGCAGCAGCGCCATCGCCGTGGCCGGCAATGGGCGCGCGATCCATTCGCGCACGGTATCGAAATGCATGTTGGGAAGCATCAGCACCGAGCCGATGAACCAGAAGACCAGCAGCAGGTTGCCCACGGCAGTGAAACGCTGCAGCAGCCAGTGATGTGAGCCGGAATGTGCCGAGCCCAGCCCGCGCACTTTGCCGATCGAAGTTCCGTTACCCATGATAGGCGCCCCTCAACGCAGGAAGATCGCCGCCCAGAAGGCGGCTGTGAGAACCACGCCAAGGATCGGCGTGAGCACCGACCACAAGGCATTGCTGTTCAGCTCGAAGCCCGCCCCCACATCGAGCACGAAATGGCGGATGCCCGAAGCCATGTGGTTGAAGAAGGCCCAGCTGATGCCGACCAGCACTACCATGCCATACCAGGCAGTGGCGTGCTTGCTGAACGTGGCATAGCTTTCCGCCCCGCCAGCCAGCGCGCCCAGCCACCACAGCAGCACGCCGAGACCAGCGACGGCGAGGCCGTTACCCGAGACACGGTGCAGGATTGAGGTGAGCATCCCCGGCCCCCAGCGCCAGATCTGCAGGTGCGGAGATAGCGGGCGGTTTCTGGCTTCGGCCATATGCGAGAGTTTCCCTGTCGACTGTTTGGGTCAGCTGATGCCATCCCCTTAGCCAAATCAGGCGGTGGCGCAAGCGGCTGCGCTGTGACAATGAGCGTCAAATTCAACAAGAGGATATGCCGAGATGACGACCACCCCCCCCGCACCACGTCTTAGCCCGCTGCCGATCGACCAGATCGACGATGCGGTGCGGGAAACGATCGCCGCCACAATGTCGCCCGAATCGGCAGCCGACCCCAGCCGTATCCTGCCCGCGATGGCCACCATGCTGCACCACCACGAATTGTACCGCATGCAGGCAGACCTCTCGCACACGCTCTACAAAGGCGCACTTCCGCGCCGCGTGATGAAGCTGATCCTGCTGCGCACGGCCTGGACCAACAAGGGTGCCTTCGTGTGGAGCTTCCATTCGCAGGATGCCAAAAAACAATTTGGCTTCACCGTCGAAGATCTCGAGCGAATCACCGTAGGCTCTGGCGCAGACGGCTGGGACGAACTTGACCGGGCGTCGGTGAGCGCCGTCGAAGAACTGCAGGCCACCGGCACGATTGGAGATGTCACCTGGGAAGTGCTTGCGCGGCATCTCAATCCCAAGCAGCTGATCGAAATTCCCGTGCTTGTCGGCCAGATGCACGGCGTCATCTACACGCAGAATGCGTTGCAACTGCCGCTGATCCCCGGCAGCCCGGGCCTGGCCGCCCGCTGATCACGCCCAGCTCCCAAAGCTGGCTGGAATAACCTGGAGTGTTTGAGAGGGAAGCCATGGCCGCCAGAGTACAAATTGCCGCCCTACTGGGTCTAGCCTTTGTCCATGCGTTTGCGTTTGCCAGCCAAGCGAGCGCAGAGGCTCCCACGGCGCGGCCCGGCGCTTCCAGCAACATTGCCGCTGCTTGTCCGGGGCGAGACCCGCGAACGGGCTGGGCTGATCCTGCACCGCCCGCTCACCTGTTCGGCGGCACCTGGTACGTCGGAACTTGCGGCATAACCGCGCTCCTGGTCGAAACTTCGGCAGGGCTTGTCCTGCTCGACGGCGGCGTGCCTGAGGCCGCGCCCCTGGTTCTGGCCAACATTCGCAAACTAGGCTTCAATCCCCGCCATGTTCGCTGGATCCTTGTCAGCCATGAACACTTCGATCACGCCGGTGCCCTCAGGGCCATTCAGCGTGCAACCGGCGCGCGGGTTGTCGCCGGGCCATTCCAGCGGCAGGCGCTGAGCACAGGCCGCCCCGAACCCGACGATCCGCAGATTCAATCGCTGGCGGGGCATATTATGGAACCGTTGGTGGTTTCCCGGACCATGCGCGATAATGGCAGGCTCACGGTTGGAAACAGGGCCTTTACCGCGGCTGCAACTCCAGCCCATTCCCCCGGCTCTACCAGCTGGACCTGGCGGGATTGCGAGGGCAATGTCTGCCAGACCATCGCCTATGCCGACAGCACTTCCACAGTTTCGTCAGATAGCTATCGGTTTTTAGACCATCCGCAGCGGATTGCCGCAGTGCGTTCCGGTCTGCAGACCATTGGCGCCTTGCCATGCGACATCATGGCCACCCCGCATCCAGCAGCCAGTGACCTGCTGGCGCGAATGTCGGGGCTGAAACCGCTGGTTCAACCTGCTGCCTGCCGTGTATATGCCCAAGAATCTGTCAGGAGGTTTGACGAACGTCTCGCCTCGGAAGCGGTGGGGGCGGCTGCACCAAAATGAGCTGGAAGATTTCTGTCTTCGCCAGCCGGCAGGTAATCGAGGATGCGCTGTTGGCGCACGAGGATGCGCTCGACTGGGATCCCGATGTGGTCATTTCGGGTAGCGAAGTGGCCGAGGACCGGCCCGACGACTGGCAGTTCGAAGCCTGGATGCCCCGCAAGCCCACACGCGCCGACAAAGCCGCGCTGGCTGCGCTATTTCGCGAAGGCGCGCCCGATTTACTTGTTGAGCGCCTGCCGGATGTAGACTGGGTTACTCAAAGCCAACAGGGCGTGGAGCCAATTCGCGCCGGACGATTTTTCGTCCGCACACCGGAATTTCCGCCACCGCGCGATGCAACACTGCGCGACTTCGTTATCCCGGCAAGCCGCGCCTTCGGCACCGGGCAGCACGCAACCACAGCCGGATGCCTTGCGATGCTCGGCGAAATGAAGGCGCGCGGAACCCTGGTGCGCAACATGGCTGACATTGGCACTGGCACCGGCTTGCTCGCATTTGCAGCGCTGCACCTCTGGCCAAGCGCGCTGGCAACTGTGAGCGACATCGATGCGGTCTGCGCCGATGTGGTGATCGACAATGCGGCGCGCAACGGCATTGCCATGGGGCCGCGCGCCGGGGAAGTGACCATGGTCGTCGCCGATGGCATGGCGCATCCGCTGCTTGAGGTGCGCGGGCCCTATGACCTGATCATCGCCAATATTCTCGCCGGCCCGCTGATCGAACTGGCGCCTGATTTTGCCCGCGCGCTGGTGCCGGGGGGCAGCTTGCTGCTCGCGGGTTTGCTGGAAACGCAGGAGAGCCAGGTGCGCGCCGCCGCCCGCCGTGCGGGACTCAGGCTGGCGGCACGGCTGGTCAACGGCGACTGGTCAATCCTGTGGCTGCGCAAGCGCGCCATGGCCGGCGTGCGCTCCAGCCGGCCGGGTCAACTACCGCAATGGGCCAAACGCTGGTAAGTCAATCGCCCTGGCGCCTCAGAAACGGATATTTCGCCTGCGCCCAATAGCCCGCGGGGACAGCCTCCGGCACGCCGTAGTTTTCCGGCCAGCGCCCCGGCGGCAGAAAGAATGTGCCGAACAGCTTGTCGAGCACCGGCAAGTGGATCGCGAAGTTGACGTCGATGGCCTCGCGCTCCAGCCCGTGATGCCAGTGGTGGAAGCGCGGGGTAGCGATCCAGTGGCCCAGGCGGTCAAAATCACCGGCGAGATTGGCGTGCAGCAGCGAGGAATAGACATAAACGAAGCCGATGTAGGCCTGCAGCACGGATGGCGCGAAGCCCAATGTGAACAGTGGCAAAGAGGTCACCGCGCGCAGCAGGACAATTTCGACGAAATGCATCCGCGCGCCTGCCAGCCAGTCCATCGCCTTGGCCGAATGGTGCACCGCATGAAAGCCCCAGAGGAACGGAACGCGATGGAACACGCGGTGATACCAGTACTGGAACAGGTCTGACAGCACCACCGCCGCGAGGAACTGCACGGCCCACGGCAGAGATGCGACCCAGTGCCGGAAAGCGTCGAAATTGCTGGTATGCGCGTTGACCAGCGCTTGCGGTGCAAGTGCGAGAAAGGCGAAAAGCTGCACCATCATCGAGCTGACGAGGTAATAGAAAAGATCTTCGCGCCATTCGATGCGGAACAGGCGCTGGCCCTCGCGGTGCGGCCAGAACCGTTCGATCGGCGCGAACATGAAACCTGTGGCGAGCAGGTTCACGACAAAGAAATCGAGCCCGAAGAAGATGCCCCAGTCGCGAGTCTCGGCGGGCTGAACGTTGGCGCCGCCCATCAGCGCGGCGACAATGGCGATCAGCAGCGCAGTCGCCCCCATAGCTTTCCGTGGCCTCAGCAGCAGGCTGAGCAACGAAAGCGCGTATGCCGCAAGCAGGAATCCGTGGACCAGCGCGCGAAATCCTGACCAGTTTTTCACGACCTGCAATTCCGGCGTGGCGAACCATTCGGGATAGCGCAGCGCCACCACCAGTCCGAAGCCGCAGATGGCGAACAACAGACCGAAAAAGCCCGAAAACCACCCCGAACCAAATCCGCGAACTTCTATCGGAGCATTGAGGTCACGCTCCAGCCGACTGAAAAATCGTCCGATCATCTTGCCCCCTCCAAGGTTAATTCGAGAAATTCCAGCGATCGCCGGGTAAACTCCTGCATGTTTGCCATGCGGTCATCGCTGGTTGTTTCCGTCACGCGCACTGCCTCGAGCCCGCCAGGCCCCGCCACGGCGCAGACACTGCGGCCGGATGCCACCCCGGTCGGATGCGTGCTGCCGCCCACTGCACCGCTCTCGGCAATGCCCCATTCGACGCCAAAATTGTCGCGGATCGCCCGCGCCTGGGCAAGGGCATAGACATCGGTGGCGGATCGCATGCCGAAAAAGGCATCACGGCCAAGGCCAAGCAGCACTTCCCGCGCCCGGAAAGAATATACCACCCCGCCGCCGATATAGAACGAGAGCGCTCCCGGAACGGTGAGCAGCGAAGCGGAAATCAGCCCGCCAGTCGCCCCATCGGCCACGGCGATCTTCTCGCCGCGGGCGCGCAAATGCTCGGCAATGCGCAGTGCCATGGCATTGAATTCTTCCAGCACACCCCTGCCCCGCTTACTGCGCCACTATCCGGCGGATTTTACGATCTCGGCCCAGGCCGCTTCATCGATCACTTCGATGCCGAGCTTTTCCGCCTGCTTGAGCTTCGAGCCGGCCCCCGGTCCGGCAACGACCAAGTCAGTCTTGGCAGAAACTGATCCCGCTGCCCGCGCGCCCAGCGCCTCGGCCTGGGCCTTGGCCTCATCGCGGCTCATGGTTTCAAGCTTGCCAGTAAACACCACGGTCTTGCCCGAAACGGGGCTGTCTTTCGTTTCCACGACATAGGGCGGCGGCGAAACTTCGGAAAGCAGATCCTCCCAGACCGCGACGTTGTGCGGCTCGTGGAAGAAATCGCCCAAAGCCTCGGCCACGGCAGGCCCGATGCCGTCGATTGCGAGGAGTTCGGCAAGAGCCTCCTCCCCGCCACGGGGAGGGGGACCATCCGCAGGATGGTGGAAGGGGCCATCGTCCTTACGCGGCGTCGGATCAAGGAGGCTGCCCCCCTCCACCAGCTCCGCTGGTCCCCCTCCCCGTTCCGGGGAGGAATGGGCCCGCTCCGCCACCTCACGCAGTGTCTCCAAAGTGCCAAACCGCTTCAACAAATCGCGCGCCGTCACTGCACCGACATGGCGGATTCCCAGTCCGAAAAGCAGCCGCGCAGCATCGGGGCTGCGCTTGGCTTCGATCGCTGCCAACAGGTTGTCCACAGACTTGTCCTGCCAGCCTTCCCGGCCGACTATTTCACCGCGCCGCTTCTTCAGCCGAAAAATGTCCGCGGGACTTTCCAGCCAGCCCAGCGCGAAAAATTCGGCAATCGTCTTCTCGCCCAGCCCTTCAATATCCAGCGCGGCGCGCGATACGAAATGCTTCAGCCGCTCGGTCCGCTGCGCCGGGCAAACCAGCCCACCAGTGCAACGCACATCGACTTCGCCTTCCTCGGCAACAGCTTCGCTGCCGCATTCAGGGCAGTGATCGGGAAAGGCGTATTCCGCGCGCGGCTCATCGCGCGTCAGATTATCGACCACTTGCGGGATGACATCGCCCGCGCGCTGGAGCAGCACCCTGTCACCCACGCGCAGCCCAAGCCGGCCGATCTCGTCGCGGTTATGCAGGGTGACATTGGTAACTGTGACCCCGCCCACCAGCACTGGCTTCAGGCGCCCCACCGGGGTCAGCTTGCCTGTGCGGCCAACCTGAATGTCGATGGCCTCAATCGTCGTTTCCGCTTTCTCCGCCGGGAACTTGTGCGCCAGCCCCCAGCGCGGGGCCTTGGCGACGAAGCCAAGGCGCTGCTGCCAGTCAAGGCTATCGACTTTATAGACAACGCCGTCGATTTCATAAGGCAAGTCAGGGCGTTGATCGCGAATTTTACGATATTGCCCGAGCAATTCCGCCGTCGTGGTGCAGTGCACCAGCAAGGGAGAGACAGGCACGCCCCAGCTGGCGATACGCTGCATCATCGCGAACTGCGAATCCTCGGGCACCTCGCTCGCCGCGCCCCATCCGTGAGCCAAAAAGCGCAAGGGGCGGCTCGCCGTGACGCTCGCATCCTTTTGCCGCAATGACCCCGCAGCGGCATTGCGGGGATTGGCAAAGATCTTGCCGCCCGCTTCCTCCTGCCGCGCATTGAGCGCGAGGAAATCAGCGCGGCTCATGTATACCTCGCCGCGGATTTCGAAAATGTCAGGCACCTTGCCCGACAATTGCTGCGGAATATCGGCGATGTGGGCGACATTCGCCGTCACATCTTCGCCCACTTGCCCGTCTCCGCGCGTAGCCGCGCGCACGAGTTTGCCGTTCTCATAACGCAGCGAGCACGACAGTCCGTCGATCTTGTCTTCCGCGGTCATGGCGACTTCGGCGTCCTCAGGCAGATTCAAAAACCGCCGCACCCGCGCGACAAATTCCGCCACTTCCTCATCGGAAAAGGCATTATCGAGGCTCATCATTCGCACTTCGTGCGTGACTTTCGACAGCGGCGAGGCAGCTACCTCATGCCCCACCTTGCGGCTCGGGCTGTCCGCGCGGATCAGAAGGGGGAACTGAGATTCCAGTTCGGCATTGCGGCGCACCAGCGCGTCGTATTCCGCGTCCGAAACCTCGGGCGCGTCTTCGGCATGATAGAGCCGGTCATGTCGCGCGATGGCTTTCGCCAGACGCATCAGCTCATTCGCGGCATCGGCTTCGGAAATCTGGCTCACACGCCCTCCAGCAGCCGATCGGCCTGAGCGCGGGCTTCGGCAGTGATTTCCGCGCCTGACAGCATGCGGGCGATTTCCTCCTGCCGACCCGCCGCACCCAGCAGCGTGACTGATGTGCGCGTGACTGTGCCTTCCGACGACTTGGCAATGACAAAATGCGATGCCCCGCGCGCCGCGACTTGCGGGCTGTGAGTCACCGCGAGCAATTGCCCGCCCACAGCCAGCCGCGCCAGCCGCTCGCCGATTGCGGAAGCGACCGCCCCGCCGACGCCGCGATCGATCTCGTCAAAGATGATCGTCGCCGCGCCGCCCTGTTCGGCCAGCGCCACTTTCAGCGCCAGAATGAAGCGCGACAATTCGCCGCCGCTGGCGATCTTGGCCAGCGGCGCGAAAGCCGCACCCGGATTGGTGCTGATAAGGAATTCGACAGCGTCCATGCCCTGCGGCCCCCATCGATCTTCCGGCAGCTGGCTAACGCTCGTCTGGAAACGTGCGGCATCGAGCTTGAGCGGCGCCAGTTCGCCTGCCACGGCTTTGTCCAGCCGCGCTGCCGCCTCGCTGCGCAGGGCAGACAGGGCTTCTGCGCGTTGGCGATAGTTAGCGGCGGCGTTTGTGGCTGCAGCCTCCAGTCCGGCAATTTCGGCTTCTCCGCCTTCAATCGCATCGAGGCTGGCGCGCATATCCAGCATGCGGTCGGGCAATTGATCGACAGTGCAGCCGTGCTTGCGCGCCGCCGCGCGCAGATCAAACAGCCGAGTTTCGAACCGGTCAAGCGCAGCGGGGTCGTGGCTCAAAACCTCGGCTGCGCGCGCCAGCTTGTCTTCGGCTTCGCCGGCCTCGATCACTGCGCGGTCTAGCGCGGCCAGCGCTTCTCCCAGCAGGGGATGCTCGGCGGAAATTCGGTCCAGCCGCCGCGCGGCCGAGCGCAAAGTGGCCAGCGCCGAATCCGAGCCTGACCACAAGTGCTGCAATTCGGCGAGATCGCCGGAAAGGCGCTCACCCTTTTGCATGGTGGCGCGCGCCTCGGCCAATTCCTCTTCCTCACCGACTTCGGGCGCAAGCGCAGTGAGTTCGGCGAGATGGGCCAGCAGCAAATCGCGATCGTCGGATGCCTGCGCCAGCCGCGCACGGGCGGCGGCCAGTGCGTCCTCCGCTGCGCGCCACATGCGCCACGCAGCCTCGATCCCGGCGACGTCAGCCCCGGCGAAGCGATCGAGCAGAGTGCGGTGTCCGCGCGGATTGACCAGGCCGCGGTCGTCATGCTGGCCGTGAATTTCGACCAGCGCGCCGGCAAGATCGCGCAGCAGCGCAACGCCCACTGGCTGATCATTGATGAAGGCCTTGCTGCCGCCGTCAGCCTTCAGCTGGCGCCGCACGATCAGCGACTCGCCCGGCTCGATCTCGACGCCGGCGTTGCCGAGAATGGCGCCAATAGCGTCGTCCCGGGCTTGACCCGGGGCCGGTGGCCGCGCTGAAGCCTCCAGCGGTCCCGGATCAGGGCCGGGACGACGTTCGAACACAGCCGTAACTTGCGCGCTCTCTTCCCCGGCGCGGACCAGCGAACTGTCGGCCCGGTCGCCAAGGACCAGCCCCAAGGCATCGAGCAGAATGGACTTGCCCGCCCCGGTTTCGCCCGTGAGCACGCCAAGGCCGCCGGAAAATTCCAGATCCAGCGCCTCGATCAGCACGACATTGCGAATGGAAAGCCGGGTGAGCATGTTCGCGGCCCGTTCTAGCGGAACACGATCCATCCGTCACCCGGCCACACCACTCGCCGGTGTTCAAAACTTGCGCCTTTAGAATTCGATCTTGATTGTCCCGCCGAAAGTGCGGGGATCGCCGGTCTGGCCGGCAATCAGGCCAACATTGCTGGGCGCCACCTGCAGCAGATCGAAATAGTTCACATCGAACACATTGCGGACCCAACCATAGACATCGAAGCCTTGGCCGCGGAAGCCGAGGCGCAGGTTGGTGAGCGCATAGCCATCGACATCGGTGTAGATCGAAGGGCTGGGGTTCGACGAGAAGTCGGTGCGATAATTGCCGTCGACGCCGAGATACAGCTTGCCGTCCTTGCCGAGCAGCCGGGCGGGGACGTTGTATTCCGCGCCATAGGAAATCGCCCACTTCGACACGCCCGGCAGGCGCTGGCCGGAAATGTCGCAGTTGGCCGGGCTAAGCCCGCCCGCCGTGCCCGGGGCGCTGGGGGTCTGTCCGGCACCAACCGTGGTACCGCCGGAAAGTTCGGGCGGGCACGGTGCATCGACGAACTTGACGTATTTCGCGTCGGTGTAGGCAGCATTGGCATAGGCACTGAACCGTTCGGAGGCACGGATCTTGAAGTCCGCCTCGATGCCCTGGCTGCGCACTTTGTCGGCATTGGCCAGATAGCCGCGCAGCACACCCAGCTGGCCGTTGGTCACCGTGGCCTGGTAGTCTTTGATATCGGTAAGAAAGGCCGTGATGTTGAATGTCGCCTTGCGGTCCCAGAACTGGGTCTTGAGGCCGACTTCGAAATGGTTGACTCTCTCCGGCTTGATCACACCGGCCGAGAGGATCGGGTTGCCCGCGGCATCGGTCGGCAGGCCGTTCTGGTTGATGCCCACGGTCTTGAAGCTGCGCGCATAGGTCGCATAGGCGAGCACATCGCGCGCGAGCTTGTAGTTCAGGTTGAAATCGTAGCTGAAGTTCCAGGCGCCGACCGAAGGTGCACTGGTCTGGGGCTGGTAAATGCCGCAGCGCGCCGCACCGATCGAGCCGGCGGGCTGTGGGCAGGTCAGCAAGGTACCATCGCCCGCCGTTACCACGCGGCTATAGAAGCCCGATTTCTTGTCATAGTTGATGCGCAGGCCCGGCTGCACGGTCAGCGCGTCGGTCAACTTCCAGCTCACCTGGCCGTAGAGCGCGGCGCTGGTGCTCTTGAGATACTGCGTGTTGCGCGCCGTGAGGCCGCTGAGCACTGCGGGATCGTTGGCCAGCGCGCCGGTAAGGTTCCATTTGCTGGAATTCACGCCTTGCTGCTCGAGCCCCTGCGTGTCGATGCGCTGATTGAAGCCGAACAGGCCGACTACGAAATCGAGCCTGTCGCCCGAATAGTTGTAGCGCAGTTCCTGGCTGTACTGGTTCTGCTGCGACGGGTTGTTCGATGCCGAGACCAGCGAAAGGCCCGTGAAATCGCGGTCATTCTGCGGCTTCCAGTCCCAGAAGCGCCAGGCCGTGACCGAAGTCAGGGTGCCGCCGCCCAGATCCCACTTCACGCGCAGTGAAGCGCCGCCGATCTTGTTGCCGGCATTGAGCGGCGCATCAATATCGGTCAGCCGGTCGAAGGGATTGCGGCTGACGACCGTGTAGTTCTGGAGCGCTGCGAGCGCATCGTACTGCCGGGCCAGCGCGCGCTGGGTGAGGCCGGTGCGCACGAAGACCGTGCCGCAGCATTCCGGATTCTGCGCGCTGTAGTCGCCCGACAGGGTGATGCTGAGGTCGTCACTGGGCTTGAACAGCAGCTGGGCACGAAACCCGAGATTGTCCTGCTCGTTGATCCACTGCTTGCTCGTCACATTGTAGACCGTGCCGCGCCGCTGGGTGAAGGCGCCGGCGAGGCGCACTGCGACTTTGTCGGACAACGGGCCCGAAATCGCTGCCTTGGCCTGGACAAAGCCGAGGTTGCCGACCGTCAGTTCGGCGCGACCCTCGAAATCGAACGTCGGCTGGTTGGTCGTGATGTTGATCGCGCCGGCTGTGGTGTTCTTGCCGTAAAGCGAGCCTTGCGGCCCCCGCAGAACCTCGACCTGCTGCACATCGAGGAAATCGAACGTCGCCGCCGCCACGCGGCTGTTGTAGACATCGTCGACGTAGATGCCGACGCCCTGTTCGAAGCCATCGCTGGTGAGGCCGAAAGGCACGCCGAGACCGCGGATGTTCACTGCCGTGTTGCGGGGGTTCGAAGTGTAGACCGTCAACGTCGGGGCCAGCGTCTGCAGCTTGACCACGTTGAAGTTACCGGTCGCCTCGATCGAATCGCCCCGAATTACCGAGATCGCCAGCGGCACGGCCTGTGCCGTCTCCTGGCGGCGGCGCGCAGTGACAATGATCACGTCACCCCGCCCGGGGTCGTCCTGGTCTGCAGCGGCAGCAGTGCCGTCGGTTGCATTTTCGGCAAGTGCGGTGCCTGTGGCGAGCGCCGAGCTGCCGGCCGAGTTATCAGTACCGGTTGCGGCTGCGGGAGTGGCAGAAAGTGCGGCAAGGGCAGCGCTGGCCAGAAAGATGGCGCGGGAGTTCATCGGTAATCCTTTGTGTCAGGGTCACGATGCCTCCGGTTGTCCGGTCAGCTTGTGGATGTTTTGTCAGGAAATTTGGCGAAATATGATGGTTCAGTTCGGCTTGAGACGCTTCTTTTCCGTCACATCGAGCTGGACGACACGACCTTCGTGAATCGTCAGAAGGATCGTGCCGAATCTAAGATCGAGCAGTGCCTCGCGAATCACTGCAATGCTCTCATCCAGCTGTCTTTCGGCGTCTGGAAAATGCGGTGGCCGATTGGTGTCGTCAGTCATTGGTTGGTTCCCTGCTGGCCCATAGCCATATACTCAAGTGAAATAATAGACATTATAATTCTTCTGTGCCGTCGCCAAGCTCAGCTTCTGTCCCCATTGCGTTGTGTTGACCGGACCCTCAGTCCGGCGAAGCAGGAGAAGACTTCGGACCGTGCGTGCGGGGCAAAGTTTCGACCGGACTGATGGCAGGCCCTTGCGCCGCATCGCGAGGTATCCGGACTGAACCGATGAGCTGCCGCAACAGAAATTGGCCGAATGGCCAATCACCGATGTTCGATTCGGCGTTGATATGTCCGATCTCGCCAGCATCGGCGAAACTGCTGCCCCAGGCACTGGCTAGGCGCCGGGCATGGCGCATGCCGATGTAGGGATCATTGCGACTGGCGACCAGAATCGAAGGGAAAGGCAGGCGTAAGGCCGGAGTGGGAGCAAACCCTTCAAGCCGCTCATCAATCGGGAAAAAATCCACTTCGGGTGGCGCCACGAGCAAGGCGCCGAGAACATTGTGACCAGCCCTGGGCTGTTCGAGCTGCGCCCACCAGGCAACGGCCAGGCAACCCAGGCTGTGCGCCACCAAAACCACGGGCCGACCAGCGTCGCGGATGGCGAGGTTGAGTTTGTTGACCCAGGTGTTACGATGGGGATCTGCCCACATCCCAAGCTCCACACGCTCGCAATCTGGGCGCTGTTGCTCCCAGATCGTTTGCCAATGCGCCGGGCCGCTGTTGTTCAGACCCGGAACCAGGAGGACAAGGGGGCTGGGTTGAGGACGTTCCTCCCGCAAAATAGTCATCGGTTATCTCCTGCATGGTACAGGCCGGTCGACTCGGATTACGTCCCGACGCCCGGAGAAATAACTCAACTTATTTTGTAGACAATAGGAGTTTCGCTTGTTCGCGACAAAGCGGGGCTTTCGCGCGCCACGCTCCCTCCATCTTTTCAGTCAGCCAGCTTCGTGTTCCGGAAACGGCGGCTCAAGCGCAATCGGATCGGCCAGCGTCACGCGATCGAGCATCGAGGCCATTTCGTCGCGCAGCAACAGCATCAGCCCGCGCAATCGGCATTCAGCCTCCGGCAGGCAATTGGGACAGGTCTCGTGCGCATTGCGGCTGGCGCAAGGCACCAGCGCCAGGCTTCCGCGCGTCAGGCGGATAATATCGCCGTATCGAATGTCCACCGGCGGCAGCGCCAGTTCATAGCCGCCTTCCCGGCCGCGATGTGAAATCACCAGTCCCTCGCGCACCATTTCGCTGAGAATGACGGTCAGGAACTTGCGCGGAATATTCTGGCTGGTCGCAATCGCATCCAGCCGCACGGGCCCCTGCCGCCAATTGTCGGCCAAGTGCTGGAGCGCGCGGATCGAATAGCGGGTTTTCTGCGAAAGCATTGTGCAGGCAATGAGCGCCTGCGCGGCAGTAATGTCAACCTGTCAGCTAGAAACTTCAGCTTGCGCTGGTTCCCGGCGCGTGGCGCTGCATCAACGCATAGGCGCGGCCATACCATTCATTGCCGGGATAGTTGGCTCCCAGCACGGCGGCGGCCTTCTGCGCCTCAGCCGGAATGCCCATCGCCAGATAGCTTTCCACCAGCCGGTAGAGCGCTTCGGGCGTGTGGCTGGTAGTCTGGTATGTATCGATCACGTTGCGGAAACGCAGCGAGGCCGCGAGCCATTTGCCGGAGCGTTGATACGACCTGCCAATGGTCATTTCCTTGCCGGCCAGGTGGTCGTTGACCAGATCGAGCTTTAGGCGGGCATCTGCCGCATAGCGCGTGCCGGGATAGCGACGGATCAGCTCATTAAGCGCGGCCTGTGCCTGCTGCGTCACTTTCTGGTCGCGCGTGACGTCACTGATTTGCTCGTAATAGCTCAGCGCCACCAGATAATAGGCATAAGGCGCATCGCGATTGCCTGGGTGGATCGAGAGGAAGCGCTGCGAGGACTGGATCGATTTGGAATAGTCTCGCGCGACATAATAACTGAATGCGCTCATCAACTGGGCGCGGCGGGCCCAGGGGGAATAGGGATGCTGGCGCTCAACCTCGTCAAACAACGCAGCGGCTTCCTTGACATTGCCAGTATCGAGCCGGTCCTTCGCGGCCTGATAGAGCGTGTCGACATCGCGCGCCACGTAGGCAGTGTCGCGGTTCTTTGCGCCCTTGCCGCCGCAACCAGCTGTCAGCAGAATTGCAGTTGTGGCGGTGGCAAGCAGGGTGAGCCTGAGCGTCGATCTGATAGACATGGTGGGTCCTATAACCAGCACCGGGCTGAACGCCAAGTGAAAGGCGCGCGATCTTTCCCCGACAACGCAAACAGGCAACGACTGGGCGGCAATACCTTTCGGCTCGCCCGGCCGCAGCCGCTCAATCCATGTGTTTCAGGCCAACCCGCAGGTAATCCCAGCCGGTTATCAAAGTCAGCGCCGCTGCCGCCCACAGTGTGGTGAGGCCGACCGTATGCGGCAAGTTCGCATCAATTTCGCCCAGCGGCACAGTCCATGCCGGCAAGGCCTTGCCCAGGATCAGTGCGCCCAGCGAGATCATCTGGAACGCGGTCTTCCACTTGGCCAGCTGGCTGACGGGGACGGATACGCGCAGCCCGCCCAGAAATTCACGCAGTCCCGAAACAGCGATTTCGCGGATCAGGATGACCAGGCCGGCAATAACATGCAGATCGCCTACGTAAGGGCCGCGCAGCACGCCCTGCGCGCAAAGCACAAGAATTACGGCCGCGATCATGATCTTGTCGGCGATTGGATCGAGAAACACGCCCAGCCGCGAGACAGCGCCCTGCGCGCGCGCCAGATAGCCGTCGAAATAATCGGTGATGCCCATCAGGCAATAGACCGCAAAGCCCAATCCATACCCCAACGGCCAGTCAGGCCACCAGAGAAGCGCCACCAGCACCGGAACAGTGACGATCCGCGAAAGCGTGAGCATGTTGGGCAGGGTCAGCATCCTGACGCCTGCATAGAAGGTTAGAACAGGATGCAAAAGCCCACCCCCGCCCTGCTGCCATTCTCCTGTGCATTCAGAGGGACTTGCCCGAGCCGATCCATCGGCTAGGGTTGCCGGAGAAATCAAAGGATGCCAGCACCAGGCCATGACTACATCGACGCACCTGGTGCGGCAGCGCCGATTCCTGCCGCTTTTCGTCACGCAGTTGCTCGGCGCCTTCAACGACAATCTCTACAAGAACGCGATGGTGCTGTTCGTCGTCTACAGCGTCTACAGTTCGGAAGCCGCGGAAGCGAAATTCAGCGCGGTGGCATCGGCAGTTTTCATCATCCCGTTTTTTGTCCTCTCGGCATTGGCAGGGCAACTGGCCGACATGCGCGACAAGGCCCGAATCATCCGCATAGTCAAATTCTGCGAAATCCTGATCATGCTTTGCGGGGGGACTGGCCTGGTCATGGCCTGGCAGAACTTCGCGGTCCAGTCGCTGGCAATCCCGCTGATGCTGCTCGCGCTGTTTGCCATGGGTGTGCACTCCACATTCTTCGGCCCGATCAAGTACGCAATCCTGCCGCAGCACCTGAAAAAGGAAGAGGTTCTGGCCGGAACTGGCCTGGTCGAAGCGGGAACCTATATCGCGATCCTGGCCGGAACGATTCTGGCCGGCTGGATCGAAGTTGAATGGGCGGCGCTGTGCGTAGTGCTCACAGCGGTGGTTGGCTACTTCGCAGGACGGCAGGTGCCCCCAGCCCCGGCCCAGAACGGCAGCGAGCCGCTCGATTTCCATGTCGTCCGATCGTCGATCAGCCTGGTGCGCAATACCATGCATGATCGTCGCGTGTTCCTGGCGATCATGGCAATCAGCTTTTTCTGGACCATCGGCGCTGTGCTGTTCATCCAGTTTCCACCCCTCGCCAAAAATGTGCTCCACGCCAGCAAGCAAGTAGCCAGCCTGTTCCTCGTGGTCTTTTCCATCGGCATCGCCATTGGCTCGGTGTCGATCAACGCTCTGCTGAAGGGGACAGTCTCGGCACGCTATTCCCCGGCGTCGGTCATCGCGATGGGCGCATTTGTCGTGGTCTTCTATTTCATTTGCGCTGCTTGGCCCGCGATTTCCGGCAATCAATTGCTCGACACCGCGGACTTCATTGCACAATCGCTGGCGATACCGCTGCTGCTGACTTTGATGGCCATTGCTATTGCTGGAGGCATGTTCGTGGTGCCGCTCTATGCCTTTCTCACCACATTCGTTGACAAGGCACAGACCGCACGGACCATTGCCGCCAACAACATCGTCAATTCAGGTGCGATGGTGGTGGGATCGATGCTGGCTGTGGGTTCAAGCGCAGTGGGCGTTGCCATTGGTGAGCAGTTGCTACTCAGCGCGGCGATGTGCCTGTTTTCGGCATGGCTCGGCTGGCTGCTCTACAAATCAGAGACAGCTGCCCGGCCGCTTACGCAATGAAGATGGTTATCGCCAGAAAACTGGCGACGTAGGCCCCGAGAACATCGCGCCAGTCCCGCCGGCTCAAACGCCAGGCGCGCGGCGGCTCGGGCTCGATTGTCAGGGCTCGCGCCGGAAGGCTGGCCCGGAATGGATGACGTGCCGACTCAGTGGTCAGCACCAGTGCGCGGCGGGGAGCAGAACGGTTCATGCCCCCATGTTAAGACTTTTTTCACCATTCCCGCAATTGCCAAGACCCGGCCAAAAACGGGACATCCCGAACCAGGACAGGCCGAACCGGGACAGGCTTAGCTGTTCGACAGCTTCAATATATAGTCCCACTCCGTCGGCGTAATCACCGCAACTGACAGCCGCGACAGTTTGATCAGCTCAATGTCGGCCAGCGCCGGGTCGGCCTTGATCTGCTTGAGGCTTACCGGGCGCTTAAGCTTTTTCACCGGTTTGACTTTCACTGCCGCCCATTTGCCGTCGGGATCGGAAGGATCGGCGAGGCCAGCCTTGCTGACTTTCATCACGCCGACGATCTCGAGCCCGATATTCGAATGATAGAAAAAGGCCTCGTCGCCAACTTTCATGGTTCTCAGGTTATTGGCGGCGCGGTGGTTGCGCACGCCATCCCAGGTTCCCTCGCCTTCCGCTACCAGATCATCCCAGCTATAGGCATCGGGTTCTGATTTCATCAGCCAATATTGTTTGCTGTCTGCAGACATGGTCTTCTTGCTTCTCTCGGTGATTCCCCAAGCCACGCCGATAGCGCCAAGCCACTCCGCGAGCCACCCATGGAAATGACGCAGCTGCCTGTTCTTTCGCTGGAAGCCGACCAGCAAGTCTTCGCCCGCAGCATCGGCGATTCGCTGCGACGCTTCGGTTTTGCACTGGTGACAGACCATGGCATCGATGCGGCACTGATCGAGCGAGGATGGGATCTGACTCGCCAGTTCTTTGCCCTGCCCGATGCCGAGAAAAGCCGCTATTGCCTCGAGGGCCTGGGCGGCGCGCGCGGATACACGCCGTTTGGCATCGAGATTGCCAAAGGCGCAGCCAAGCACGACCTCAAGGAATTCTGGCACGTGGGCAGAGATTTGCCTGCTGGCCACCCTGCGGGCGATACCATGCCGCCCAATGTCTGGCCCGAAGGAATTCCCGCCTTTCGCGAGACCTTCACCAAACTGTTTGCCGCCTTCGACCTTGCCGGCAATCGCATCCTGTCTGCCATCGCCATTGCCTTGGGCCTGCCGAGTGACTGGTTCGAAAGCGTGGTATTTGAAGGCAACTCCGTGATGCGGCTGCTGCACTATCCGCCGCTCGACAACCCAGAGCCCGGAGCCCTGCGTGCCGGCGCGCATGGCGATATCAATCTGATCACGCTGCTGCTTGGGGCGGAAGAAGCCGGGCTGGAATTGCTGGACGCGGACGGACAGTGGATCGCCATCGATCCGCCCCAAGGCGCCCTGGTCGTCAACATCGGCGACATGCTTGAGCGTCTGACGAACGATATCCTGCCTTCGACTATCCACCGGGTTCGCAATCCTGACAGCGGCCGGGCGGCGCACAGCCGCTATTCAATGCCGTTTTTCCTGCACCCGCGCAGCGACTTCGTGATTGCCACTTTGCCGCAGTGCATCTCGCCCGAGCGACCCGACCGCTATCCCCAGTCGATCACCGCGGACGCGTTCCTCCAGCAACGACTTCGTGAGATCGGCTTGAAAAAATGAGCTGCCCTTAACCGAATATTTCCCAAAACTCCGCATAAGCCGCCACGTGGCAAAAGGGGTTTGCGACTTGGTCAATCTGACCACCGACAGGGCTCATCAGCAAAGCAAGCAGCAGCGCCGAGCAGCCGCTCTGCCGCCAGTCGACGATTTCGTCACTCGCGGCATTGCGATTTCGGCAATTATCCTGTTCGTCGGCACTGGCGGCGCAGCCCTGTCGCTGGCAATCAAGACCCTGAACGGCTCTGGCCCCGGTCCCAATGCGCTGCAAGTCTGCGCTGTCTTGCTGAATGTCGCGCTTCTTCTGCTGGGTTGGTCGCGCCTGCGCGTGCTTTCCCGCGAAGTGCTGGCTCGCAAGAAAAGCGAGGCAGAAGCCCTGCATCTTGCGCGGTTCGATCCTTTGACCGGGTTCCTCAATCGTCGGGGGCTCGATGAAGCTGCTGACCAATTGATCGATCAGTCAGAAGGTCGAAAGGAAGCCTTCGCCGTCATCGTTGCCGATCTAGATAGATTCAAGCAAGTCAATGATCTTTATGGGCACGGCGCGGGCGACAATGTCTTGCGGCAATACGCGGCCTGCATTGCCGAATCCTTGCCGCCCCGCTCAATCGCTGCGCGGGTCGGCGGCGATGAATTCATTTGCATCGTGCCCATCGACCCCGCTCACATCGAGCGTGTCGATCACTTTGCCGATAACCTTATCCAAGCCATGTCTTCGGCAAACCATGCTGATGAATTGGGTCCGCTGGACTTGGTAACTGTCTCCATCGGACTATCGCGCAGTGATGCGTGCCACGATGCCGACGGATCGCCACCGGCAATCGACCACCTCATCCATCTGGCGGACATCGCCATGTATCAAGCCAAGCGGCAGGGGCGCAACCGCCACGCCTGGTATGATCCGGCAATGGAGAGCGAATTGCGCGTCAGGCGCGAGCTCGAAGCGGGGATCCGGCGCGGCATCGCGCAGGGTGAATTCGTGCCCTATTACGAACAGCAGGTTGACCTTACCAGCGGCACGTTGACGGGATTCGAGATGTTGGCGCGCTGGGAATCGCCCACTTTCGGCCTCGTGGGTCCGCAGCTATTCATTCCCATCGCCGAGGAAATCGGCGTGATCGATGTGCTGTCGCAGGCACTGATCGCCCAAGCCTTGCAGGATGCCAAATTGTGGGATCCACGGCTCACTCTGTCGGTCAACATCTCGCCCGTGCAACTACGCGATCCGTGGTTTGCGCAGAGGCTGATCAAACTTCTGGTCGAGGCGAACTTTCCGCCGCAAAGGCTGGAAGTGGAAATAACCGAAAGCTGCCTGCACGAAAACGTCGGTGCGGTTTGTGCGCTGCTGGTCAGCCTGAAGAACCAGGGTATCAGAATCAGCCTCGATGATTTCGGCACGGGCTACAGCTCGCTAGGCTATCTGCACGAACTGCCGATCGACTGCATCAAGATCGACCGCAGCTTTATAACAAATCTTGCCGCAAATTCGGACAATGCAGCAATTGTCCAGATGATCACTACTCTGGGCAAAGGACTTGGCCTGCCGATCGTGGCGGAAGGTATCGAGAGCCCTGAAGATCTCGCAGAGCTTGCGGGATACGACAACTTCCGCGGACAGGGCTACTTGTATGGCCTGCCAGAAACCGCGACTGAGACTGCCAGGCGGCTTGCCGGTATGGGCTTGCTGGCATCGGGCGTTGACCAAACTGGCGAACCAGCCCGCGCTGCGACTGCCGCCGCCTGACAATCTCGCCCTGACAATCTCGCCCTGACAATCTCACAAAGCCGCCACTGGACGTAGCCCCGGTCAAGGCATAGATGCGCGGGCACCATGCGCATACCATTCATCAAGATGCACGGCCTCGGCAACGACTTCGTTGTGCTGGATTCGCGCGTTGATGCCGTGCCCGCCATGGATGCCCGCCTCGCCGCGGCGCTTGCCGATCGCAAGACGGGGATCGGCTGCGACCAGCTTATCCTGCTCGAACCGTCCAACAGCGCGGACCTGCGCATGCGGATCTTCAATGCCGACGGCAGCGAAGTCGAGGCCTGCGGCAATGCCACCCGCGCAGTTGGTCTGCTCTACGGCAAGGCAGCCCGGATCGAAACACTGGCGGGGATTTTGACAACCGATCCGGTCGCAGACGGGATCGCAGTCGACATGGGTGAGCCGCGCTTTGGCTGGGAGGATATCCCGCTGGCTTATGCGATGGACACTTTGGCGATGCCAGTGGGCTGGGACGGCCTCGAAAATCCCGTTGGCGTCAATGTCGGCAATCCCCATGCCGTGTTCTTCATCGACGATTGCCAGGCGGTCCCGCTGGAGCGGCTTGGACCTGAGATAGAGCATGATCCGCTGTTTCCGAGCCGGGTCAACGTAAACGTCGCGACAGTCACGGCGCGCGATGCTATCACCTTACGCGTGTGGGAACGCGGTGCGGGCGAGACACGCGCCTGCGGCACGGGTGCCTGCGCAACTGCCATTGCTGCCATGCGCCGCGGACTGACCGACCGTGAGGTGACAGTGACGCTCACCGGCGGCCCCTTGCGCATCGAGTGGGGGCCGGACAACCGCATCACCATGACCGGACCGGCCAGCGAAAGCTTTCGTGGCACCTTCGATCCGGCCGTCTATGGCGCCGCCGCGTGAGCGCACAAGTCGTCTCACTGGGCTGCCGGCTTAACCTGTCCGAAGGCGAAAGCCTGCGCGCGATGTTGCCCGCGCATGATGACCTAATCGTGATCAACAGCTGTGCCGTCACGCGTGAAGCTGTCCGCCAGACCCGGCAGGCCATCCGGCGCGCGCGGCGCGAACGCCCACTGGCCCGGTTGCTGGTGACAGGCTGTGCTGCCGAAGTTGAGCGGGCGATGCTGTCGGCCATGCCCGAAGTCGATGGCCTGGTAGAGAATGCCGCGAAGCTCGACCCGCGCGCCTGGAACGTGCCGCAACCCGGCCCTGCTCAGCCGCAAGACCGCACGCGCGCATTCATCGCTGTCCAGAACGGCTGCGACCATGCCTGCACCTTTTGCGTCATCCCGCAAGGGCGCGGCCCCAGCCGCTCGCGGGGAATCGGTGAAGTCGTGGAGGAAATCGCCCGTCACAGCGCAGCCGGCGTCAAGGAAGCCGTGCTCACTGGCGTTGATCTGACATCGTGGGGCCATGATCTTCCCGGTGCACCGCGCCTTGGCGTGCTGGTCGAGGCCATTCTGGCAGGGGTCCCCGCCCTGCCCCGCTTGCGTCTGTCGTCACTTGACGGAATCGAGATCGATCCGCTGCTATTTGAACTCATTGCGGGCGAGCCGCGCGTGATGCCGCATGTGCACTTGTCCCTGCAATCGGGGGACGATCTGATCCTCAAGCGGATGAAGCGCCGCCATTCGCGCGGCGAGGCAATCGCTTTGGTCGAAGGGCTGAAGGCACGGCGGCCCGAGATCGCCATTGGCGCTGACGTGATCGCCGGTTTTCCAACCGAGAGCGAAGACGCCCACCAGGCCAACCTTTCGATCATTGCCGCGCTGCAGATCGTCCACGGACACATCTTCCCTTATTCGCCGCGCCCCGGAACCCCCGCTTCTCGCATGCCGCAAGTTGCGCCCGCTATTGTTCGCCAGCGCGCGGCCGAACTTCGCGCCACGGTTGCTGGCGAGCGCGCGGCCTGGCTCGCCAATTTACTGGGGCAGGAAATGGTCATTCTCGCCGAGCGGGACGGCACGGGCCATACGCCACACTTCGCGCGGGTGCAGCTTGCCGCCGGCACGCCTGCCGGATCGCTGCTCACCGTCCGCCCCGCGCGCATGATCGAAGGAATGTTGGCATGAGTGAGGGCGACCGCCAAGAGACGGGCAAAAGCGAGGGCTGGACCCAGCGCCTGTTCGGCGGTTTCCGCAAGACTTCCGAACGCCTCACGGAAAATCTTTCCGCGATCACGGAAAATCTGTCTTCAGTGGTCACCAAAACACGGCTCGACGAGGATCAGCTCGACGATCTGGAAGATGCGCTGATCCTATCCGATCTGGGCCCGCGCGCCGCCCTGCGCATCCGCGAGCGGCTGGCGGAGGAACGCTTCGAGCGCGGCGCGGACGAGCATTCGATCAAAGAAGCAGTGGCGCGGGAAATTGCCGCGATCCTGCGCCCCGTTGCCAAGCCTATCGACATCGTCGCTTTCCCGCGCCCGCAAGTGATCCTGGTGATTGGAGTCAACGGTTCGGGCAAGACCACGACCATCGCCAAGCTGGCGCATTTGTTCCAGGAACAGGACTACGCCGTGATGCTGGCAGCAGGCGATACTTTCCGCGCCGCCGCGATCGAGCAGCTGGGTGTCTGGGCCGACCGTATTGGCGTGCCGCTGATCCGCGGTCCCGAAGGCGGCGATCCGGCTTCTGTGGTGTTCGATGCGGTGAAGGCCGCAACCGACAAGGGCACAGACGCGCTGATTGTCGACACTGCCGGGCGCCTCCACAACAAGCGCGAACTGATGGACGAGCTGGCCAAAATCCGCCGCGTTCTTGGCCGCATCAATCCCGAAGCGCCCCACGACGTCGTGCTGGTGCTCGACGCCACCAATGGACAAAATGCATTGCAACAGATCGAGATTTTCAAGGAGGTCGCCGGCGTGACCGGCCTGGTCATGACCAAACTGGATGGCACCGCGCGCGGCGGCGTGCTGGTGGCGGCGGCGGAGCAATATGGCCTTCCGATCCACGCCATTGGTGTGGGCGAAAAGCTGGACGATCTGCGCCCCTTCGATGCTGACCTCGTCGCGCGCGTGATTGCGGGAGTGGCGTGATGACCGAAGCCGAGAAAAAGCCGAAGGCCGGCTGGCTGAACCTGTTGGTCGATTATGGCCCGGTCCTGATCTTCTTCCTCGTTTATCGGTATTTCTCCCCGACCGACAGGGAACATATGGCTGGCGAAGTGCTGGCTGTGGTAATGGGAACAGGCGCGTTCATGATCGCCGCCGTGATCGCGTTGGCAGTCTCGAAATGGAAGCTGAAGCACATTTCGCCAATGCTCTGGCTGTCGACCGCGCTGATCGTATTTTTCGGCGCGATCACCATTTTCCTGCAAGATCCGTTCTACATCCAGATCAAGCCCACGGTGATATATTTAATGTTCGGGCTGGCCCTGCTGATTGGCATCGCGCGCGGGAAGTCACTGCTCAAGACGCTGCTTCAGGCCGCCTTCGACGGCCTCGACGACGAGGGCTGGAAAATCCTTTCGCGCAACTGGGGCATCTTCTTTCTGGTGCTGGCAGCGATGAACGAGGGCATCCGGCACTATCTCAGCTTTGGCGGATGGCTTGAAACCAAGCTCTACGTGTTTCTTCCGGCGTCCTTCCTGTTCACATTCGCGCATATGCCCATGTTGCTTCGCCACGGGATGGGCGAAGACAAGAAGGAAGAGGTTTTGACGCATCCTCCGCACGAATAAAGGGGAAAAAGCGTCCAAAACGGGTGACAAGCGGCCTTGCGCGCGCAATAATCAGGCAACCGTGCGCATTTGCTGCGAAGCGGAGTCATCAAAAAACCGAGTCCTAAGGGGGATACAATGGCAAAATTTTTCGGAAACCTGCATCTGGTGCTGGCCGTTGGCCTGCTGCTGGCGATTGCGGTCATGATGAAATGGGCGCCTTACGCGCCGGTCGACCTCAATTCGGTCACCCACTGGCTGCATGCCTTTTTTGGCGTGCTCTGGATCGGCCTGCTTTACTACCTGAACTTCGTCCAGGTGCCGACCATGCCTTCAGTCCCGGCTGAACTGAAGAAGGGCGTTACGGGCTATATCGCGCCCAAAGTGTTCTTCTTCTTCCGTTACGCCGCGCTGCTGACGGTCGTCACTGGCCTGATCATCACGATCAACGCGGGCTATGCACATCAGGCCTTCACGTTCACGGGCGAAGGCAATGTCAACTTGATCGGCCTCGGCATGTGGATGGCGCTGATCATGTTCTTCAATGTATGGGTGCTGATCTGGCCCGCGCAGAAGAAGATCCTCGGCATCGTCGAGGCCACTGACGAGGAAAAGGCCAAGGCAACGCCGCTTGCGCTGGCCGCCAGCCGCACCAACCTGCTGCTGTCGCTGCCGATGCTCTATTGCATGGTGAGCGCAAACCTCAGCTGATTGCTGGCGCGCTTCTGGCGCTGTGAAAACAGGGGGAAGCCGGCAGCGGCTTTCCCCTTTTTCGTGCGGCGGCTAGCCTTGCCTCTCTATTCGGGAGACTGACATGCAGATGCGCAAGCTGGGCTCGACCGGCATAGAAGTGGCCCCGCTGGTTTTCGGCGGCAACGTATTTGGCTGGACAGCAGACAAGAAGACCAGCTTCGCCCTGCTCGATGCGTTTCTCGACGCCGGGTTCAACGCCATCGACACGGCAGACGTCTATTCCAATTTCGTCCCTGGAAATGTGGGCGGTGAATCGGAGACGATTATCGGCGAATGGATGAAACAGCGCGGCGTGCGCCAGCGGGTGACGATCATCACCAAAGTGGGCCTCGCCATGAGCGAGGAAAAGCGCGGCTTGAAACCGGACTATGTGCGTGAGGCTTGCGAAGCCTCGCTTCGCCGCCTGCAGACAGACAGCATCGATGTCTATCTCGCGCACCGGGCCGATCCGTCAGTGCCGGTCGAGGATACGCTCGAGGCCTTTGACGGGCTGATCGAGGCGGGCAAAGTCCGCCATGTCGGCGCTTCCAACTACACTGCAGACCAGCTTGAGGAGGCCATTCTTGCCGGCGGCCATGGGCGGGCGCGTTTTGAAGTGCTCCAACCGCATTACAACCTCGCCCAGCGCGGAATATACGAGGGCGATCTGGAGAAGCTCTGCACCCGCCACAGGCTGGGCGTCATCCCTTACTATGCGCTTGCGGGCGGATTCCTGACCGGGAAATACCGCAGCAAGGCCGACATCGAAGGACGCGCCCGCGTCATTTCCGCCGCACCTTACATGAATGAGCGCGGGTTCTCATTGCTGGACGCGTTGGAGACGGTTGCCAGCCGCCACTCGGCAACACTGGCGCAAGTGGCATTGGCCTGGCTCATGGCCCGCCCGTCGATAACCGCGCCGATCGCCAGTGCGACGAGTCTGGCCCAGCTCGAAGACATCATGCAGTCAGTCAAACTCGATCTGACCGGGGAGGACATGGCGGAACTGGAGGCGGCCAGTCAATGAACGCGTCCGGGGCCATCCTGTTCGACGGGCTGGCGCAGCCAATCCCGCTCTTTGTCTATGCCGTGATCGGCGGAGCGATTGCCTTGCTGGCGGGATGCCTGTTCTGGAAACTCTCGGGCCGCACAGTCAAATGGTACGTGCCCCTCGCGATCATGCTGATCGGGGGATTTGGCGGTGTCATGCCGGTGTGGGACTACGCGCGGGTCCACCGCATAGCGGCAAGCACCAACGGCCTGACCGTCACGCGGGGCACGGTGACTCAGGTCTGGCACATCGCCAAGCGCACCCGCGATTTCTCCAGCGGATCGCATCGCTACAAGACCACGGTGAGCGAAGGCTTCGATGTGGGTGAGCAGCGTTTTTCATGGAAAGTCGGCTCGTGCCTGTCGAACGCGGCGCTGTGCAACCTGGCGATCACTGCCGAGCCGATCAAGGAAGGTATGCAAGTGGAAGTGCACTGGTTCGAGGACGAGGCGCAAGGCAATGAACACCGGGTCGTGATGCTGAACGAGCTTTAGTCTGCCTCATTTCCCCGGTGGGGAGAGGCATTTCCGAAATACTCAGCATGAAACGCGGCTTCGAATGCCGCAAAGCGCCCTTCCGAAATGGCGCTGCGCATTTCGGCCATCAGCGCCTGATAGAAATGCAGGTTGTGCTGGGTCATCAGCATCGCGCCCAGGATTTCGCCCGATTTCACCAGATGATGCAAGTAGGCCCGGCTGTAACTGGCGCAGGTGGGGCACTGGCAGCGTTCGTCCAGCGGGGCGGAATCCTCGGCAAAGCGGGCATTGCGCAAATTCAACGGGCCATTCCAGGTAAATGCCTGTCCGTTCCGCCCCGAGCGGCTGGGCAGCACGCAATCAAACATGTCGACCCCGCGCGCCACCGCGCCGACGAGATCGTCGGGCTTGCCTACGCCCATCAGGTAGCGCGGGCGATCATCGGGCAGCTGCCCGGCGGCAAAATCGAGGGTGGCGAACATCGCCTCCTGCCCCTCGCCCACCGCCAGCCCGCCAATGGCATAGCCATCGAACCCGATCCGCATCAGCGCATCGGCGCTTTCCTTGCGCAAGCCTTCGTCCAGCGCACCCTGCTGAATGCCGAACAGCGCAGAGCTTGCCGCATGCTCGCCGCCCGCATCAAAAGCATCGCGGCTGCGTCTGGCCCAACGCATGCTCATTTCCATCGAGCGGGCAATCACATCGCGCGGCTGGTCGGCGCGCGGGCATTCGTCGAAAGCCATGACAATGTCGCTGCCCAGCAGGCGCTGCACTTCCATCGAGCGTTCCGGCGTCAGCAAATGCCGCGAGCCATCGAGATGGCTGGCGAAAGTCACGCCTTCCTCGGTGATCTTGCGCAAATCCGAAAGGCTCATCACTTGATAGCCGCCGCTGTCAGTCAGGATCGGGCGCGGCCAATTCATGAACTTGTGGAGGCCCCCCAGGCGCGCCACGCGCTCCGCGCCGGGGCGGAGCATCAGGTGATAGGTATTGCCAAGAATGATGTCTGCCCCGGTGGCCCGCACGGCCTCGGGAGTCATGGCCTTGACGGTGGCTGCAGTGCCCACCGGCATGAAAGCAGGCGTGCGGATTTCGCCGCGCTGCATGGCAATGGTACCAGTGCGGCTCTTGCCGTCGCGGGCGTGGATGGTGAAGGCGAACCGGGTCATGGCGCGCGCCTATAGTCCCATCGCTCCAGACACACGAAAAAAATTTCACGTAGCGGCGAAGGGTCGTTCGCCGTGCCACGTTAGGCAGGTGTTCCCGGATGCTGGGAAGCCCGCAAGACCAGAGGAGAATTGCCCATGTTCACCCGCACCCTGATTGCCGCCTCGCTGCTGCTGACCGGCACTGCCGCGATTTCGACCGAAGCCTCGGCCCGCACTGGCTGGCAGCGGCACCACCCGGCCCGCACCCACATCAACCACCGGATTGCGCGCCAGCAAGTGCGCATTACCCATCAAGTGCGCCAGGGCGACATGAGCCGGACGGAAGCGCGCGGCTTGCGCCAGGATCTGCACGGCATCCGCCAGCAGAAACGCGCTTATGCCCGTTCGAACGACAACAACGGTCATCTGACACGCACGCAGGCGCGCGATCTCAACCAGCAGCTCAATCAGACGGGCGGTCAAATCCGCAACTGAGCGGCCATTATGGCAAGTCGGAGGGTCCGCCGCGCGAGTGGCGGGCCCTTTTGCGTGGCTGCGAAGAACAGCGTTCACCGATCCTGAAACAAGGACAATAGTTCCCACAATAGAAGTGGCAGCTCAGCGGCCCGCAGCGCCAATATCACCGCGCCGGGGCATCACCGCCACGGTCTTTGCGCCCTATCTGCGCAGCCAGGAGAACTGGTTTGAAATGCTCGACCGGTCACTGCTTGACCGCCATCCCGGGCTCAGGGAATTGCTCGGCTTTAACGAATGGAACCTGCTCGGTTCAATCAACGGGCCGCGGATTACGTCGTTCAACTTCTGACCGCACCGGGCCTTAGGGTTGGACTTCGGGCGGCAACGGTGCTGGCTCGACGATTTCCTGCCGCTGCATACGCATGTCCAGCCGCTGGCGGCGCAACTCGCGAAATCGTTCCAGCCGCGCCCTCCGCTCCGCCGGTGACAGCGCGCGCAGTGGCATTCTCGGCCTCATCTCTGGTTCAAGCCGCGAGGGCGCCATACCGTCAGCCTCGATCCGCTGCCGGCGCAATTCGGCGCGGCGGAGCAAGCGCTGCGCCCTGACGGGATGAGCCTCGACCCAGGCGCTGCGTTTGACCGGATCGGTCATGATCTCCCGCAGGCGAGCCCGGCGCTCAAGCGGTGTAAGCCGCTGTCTCGGCCACTCAGCCGGTTGCGCTTCCTCTGCCGGCTGAGCGAGAGCCTGCTTCTCCGGCTTGCTTGGCATTGGCGGCGTGACATGAGCTTCCAACGGCTTTTTGTGCAGATGCCGGGCTTTGGGAATAACCCGCTCGACAACTGCACCGATAACCGGTGCTGAGCTCACTGCATGGCGGATCGGCTCGCCAAGAAATCCCATGGCAGCCGCGGAAATGCTGATCATGCCAACGGCAATCACGCCAAGACCGGTGAGTCCGCCGCGCAGCCACCGCCGCGGCGGCCGCCGGCGGAGGCCAGGGAGTGGCGCGCCTGCCGACTTATCGCTTCCCGCTGGCGCGGCCAGGGCTGCCAAAACCAGACGGTCGGCGAAATCGGCCGGGAGCGCGGGCACAGTGAAGGCATCAAGCTTCCTCGCCAGGGCGGGATCGATTGCGTCAGCCATGACTGTTCTCCACCAGCATATCCTTCAGCGCCCTTCGGGCACGCAGCAGCAGGGATTCAAAAGCCTTGATATTCATCTCCAGAACCAAAGCCCCTTGGGCATTGGGAAGTTCCTCATAATAAGTCAGCACGACGGCTGCCCGCTGGCGCTCCGGCAGACAGTCGAGCGCGGCAATCACGGCGCTGCGGTCCTGCCCCTGTTCGATCACGGCATCGGCAAGCGGCGAATCGTCAGCCCGTTCGGGAACTTCGTCCCCGGTCATGCGCCTGTCCCGGCGCAGGCGATCGAGACACAGGTTGGTTGCCACGCGCGTGAGCCATGCCGCCACGCCCGGTCCGCCCGGACGCCATGTGCCGGCATCGCGCCACAAGCGCAGCATCGCTTCCTGCGCCACGTCCTCAGCCTCCGCCGCATCGCCCAGCATGCGCCAGGCAATGCGGTGCGGCCGGGCAGCATGCAGGCTGGCCAGTTCGCGGAATGCTTCGCCGTCGCGCGCAGCGACGCGATGCATCAGCGCATCGTCGTCGCTCGCATATTGCGCGCTCTGGATCTGCCTCGTCGCCATGGCCTCAATCGAGCATAACGCAGGCGGCGCGAAAACCCTTCGCGGTCACTCGCAGAAAAAATGTACCGATCCTGGAGTCGAGGTCAGCCGGCTTCGGCGTAAGTCGGAGCCTCGCTGACTTTGGCCATGTACGCCCGCAAGTCATTGAAGGGCGCATGTATCTTGCGCAAGGTGCGCGTCGGGCCGCCGCCTTCCACATAGTGTCGGCTGTGCTGGATCGACATATTGTCCCAGATCACGAAGTCGCGCTGGCGCCAGTGATGCTCGATGATGCATTCCGGCCGGTAGATATGCGCGAACAGCTGGTCGAGCAGCGCATCGCTTTCCGCCTTGGGCAGGCCGATGATTTCGCGGGTCTGTTGTTCGCAGACATAGAGCATCGTCTTGCCCGTGCGCGGATGCTTCATGGCGATGGGCGTGATGGTTTCGAGCGAACGAGTCCAGTCGGGCTGGATCAGGTCCGCCTCGTAACTGGTATTACCACGGCCCTGCTGGCCATTTTCATGGCGGGCTTTGAGCCCCTTCACACGCTGCTTGAGGTCTTCTGGCAGCGATTCCCAAGAATGGACCGTATTGACAAAAGTCGTCGCGGCAGCACCCGGATCGACTTCGTAGCCATAGAGCGATGGCGTCTGGAAGGGAATTTCCGACCAATGCATGTCGACATGGTAGAGCAAACGGCCATAGGGCGCGCCGCCGGTCTCCTCCTTGTTCGAGACATAGCCGAATCCGTCGAGATTGATGCCATCCAGCTTCGACAGGTCGCCGCCGTAGTGAAGTGTCTCAACCACCCGGTGTTGTGTCGCCACATCGACGTCGACATCGCGGAAGATCAGAACACCCATATCGTCGAACGTCTGGCACAGCTGCCGCCATTCGTCGGTGGTGATTTCGCGCTTGAAATCGATGCCCTTGACCTCTGCGCCGACTGTCGGGTTGAGTTTGTTTATCTGCAATTGTGTCATTGTCTCTCTCCGCGCCCGGGCAGTCCCGCCCGGACATTGACCTAAGGTTCCAGGATTCAGGCAGCCACGGCCTGCATCCTGGTGATCGCCTCGCCGACAGTGTGGGAGAAGCTGACAGGGGGCAGTTCGCTCGCGGCGACCGGAGTGGCCATCTGGGCGACGCTCGGCCCAACGCGATCGGCAATGGGCTGCAGCTGGTCGAGATCGAAGCCGTAGATCTTCGCGGCGTTGAGCGATGTCATGGCCCGCACTTCATCTTCGGGGATGTCATGGAACAGCAGGCGCACCGCAAGGTTGTTGTGCGGGAAGCTGCCTTCGTGGTGCGGATAGTCGCTGCCCCACATGATCCGGTCGACTCCCACATCATGCCGGGCGTCGAGATCCTTTCGGACAGTCAGCGACGGGGCGATGTGCATGTTGTTGCGCCAGTGTTCGCTGGGCAACTTCTGCATGTTCTCCACGGCGCGGTGATAGAGCGGGTAGGCGATGTTGCCTTTCTGCCGCCCCATGATCACCGAGCCGTCGAGTCGCCGCAGTTCTTCCGGAATCCAGGCACAACCGGTCTCGGTGATGATGAATTGCAGGTCTGCAAACCGCTCGAACACGCCGCCGATCATCAGATGGGCAAGCGTGCGCTGGATGAACATTGCGGTCTCATAAACGCCGACCGCGATGGCGGCGGGGCCGGTTTCGGGGGTTTCCGGCGGGCCGACGCTCGCCGCGTGGCGATGGACAGGCATGCCGTAGTCAACGCAGGCCTTCCAGAACGGATCGAGGCGGCGTTCATAGAGATTGACGATGCTGAGCTGGTGGTCTGCGGGCACGATAATTCCGGCAAGCCCTTGCTGCCGCGCCCATTTCACTTCGGCGATGGCATCATCAAGGTCATTGAGAAACACTTGCGCCAGGCCGGCGCGGCGGCCCGGTGCCTTCTTGCAAAAATCGACCAGCCAGCGGTTATGCGCCTGCACGCCCGCCCACAGCAGGCGGTATTCCTCGGCATTGGTCGGCGAAGGCGCCGTCACGGCGCCCGAGGGATAGAACGGCGGAACTGTGTTGGGGTAGATGACTTCCGCCACCGTGCCCTGCCCTTCCAGGATCTTGACGCGCTCCTCGCTCTCCCAGTTGTAATGCGACGAGGCCGAGGAAACGCCGATGCGCAGGCCTTCGTCGTCCGTATCAGCCAGTTCCTTGTCGAAATCGGCCCAGGGGTCATGGAAGTCCCTGGCCCATGTCTCGAACTCATCGTGAAATTCACGGGCGAGATATGGCTTGTAATCGCGAATGCTGGCGCCGGCATGGCCGTCGCAGTTTATGAGAGCGTAATTGCGAGATTTGAAGCGGGCGCTGTCCATGAGGCGATCCTTCCGAACTAGTGGCGGCGGGACTGCTTTCCCGCTTGAAACATAGTATGTGCTATATTTTCTCCGGCGGATTTGATTCCGGTCAAAAATGGCGAGCCGAAATTCCTGTAGTCCTGCCCTCAAGCAAAATCGGAGGATTGCAGCATGACACACCTGAAAGTCCGGGAACTCACACCAGGATTTGGCGTCGAAGTGATGGGTTTTGATCCCAAGGCACCGCTCGACGATGAAACCCGCGACCAACTGCGCTGGTTGTTCGATACAAAGCGCCTGCTGCTGTTCCGGGACATCGATCTCAGCCATGAACAGCAGGCGCGGCTGTGCACCATGCTGATCCGCAAGGGCGAAGCGGAAACCATTGAGGCCATGGGCACGAAGGAATCGCACGTCTCTAACAAGCTCGACGATAGCGCCGCGCCGTTCGGCCGCTTGCAGTTTCACGTCGACACAATGTGGGCAGAAAAGCCCTATCAGGTGCTCTCGCTCTACGGGAAGGACGTGATCCAGCCTGCCGCGCCAACGACGTTCATCAACGGGGTGGATGCCTGGAAGACCCTGCCCGACGATTTGCGCAAGCGCGCGCAGGGCCGTGAAGCGGTCCACACCGCAGGCGCGGTCCGCCGCGGCGACATGGAAGGCGTGCTGATCACCGAGGTAGACAATCCGCCGTCCACTGTAACGCGGATCGATCTCGCCCATCCGCGCACCGGCGAAACCATACTGTATGCCTGTGAGCAGATGACCGACAAAGTGCTCGGCATGACCAAGGCCGAAAGCGAGGAGCTGTTGAACGCCCTGTTCGCGCACCTCTACAAGCCGGAAAAGCAGCTGGTGCACCACTGGCAACAGGGCGACTTCGTGGTGTTTGACAATATCGCGCTGCAGCACTCTCGCGGCAAAGTCGACAAGGAAGGCCCTGCACGCACCTTGCGCAAGGTCGCCAGCCCGATGCCCAAGTTGCGACCAGATCAACTGCCTAAGTGGGCCGCCGTGGGCAAAGCCAAGGAAGCGGCCTGATCGCCTCTATCGGTTTCTTCGCTCTGGCTTGCGCTGGATCAATCCCATCGCCGCGCGCGGCATGCAGCATTGCTTCCTGACGCTGCCGCGCGCGCGGAGCCGACACCTTGAGAGGATTGGTGAATGAAAGTCATTGATATCGATGCGGAACTGCTGCGCCGCTATGCGCAGGCCTCGATCCACGCCGGCGAAGAGGCGTGGACGCACATGGAGGCGGAATTCGTCGGCAATATCGACGGTCTGATGACCACGCTGGTCGAAAAGGAACCACTGGCCTACACCATCGTGCCGGAAATCCGTCCGGATGGAAGCGTCCGATCGCCGATCGCCAGCACGTTCAAGGAAGTGCGCGAATGCTATGTCTTCGTGCGCGGGCGCAGCGATTTGCTCAACGTGGAACTGGTCAGTGAGATTCGCGGCGGCTGGTATGATTTCCAGGTCGGGGTGAATACCGGTCGAGTGCGCGACCCAGCCGCCAATCCCGATCGGCTGCAGACAAATTCCGTCACTATCGGCGTCTTCCCGGTGTCAATAGGCAAGGGCATCACGGGCGAACTCGTGTGGGTGATGACACCGCGTGAGAAGCTGGGCGTTGGCCCCGCTCCCGCGGAACCACCACTCACCGGCTTCGATGGCCGCCGTCAGCTCCTGGCATTGCACAAGCAGTTCCTCGATGGCTACCGGGCCAATGATGTGGAGGCCGTGCTCGCAACGATGAACGACGGCATCCAGGCGAACATTCGCAACTATGTCAATGACACCGGCCGGCTGATCGGTATCGAGAGCAAGGACGATTATCGCGCCTACTTGACCGCGTTCTTCGCCAAGTTCGAAGTGCTCAAAATCGATCACCTGCAACGCATCAACGAAGAATGGTATCTGTTCTGCGAAGCGCGAATGGAACTCCGCGAAAGGAGCGGGCAGCGCCGCGAATTTGGCATTCACACCGCCGAATTTTTCGTCCCCGCGAAAGATAACCGATTCGTCGTACAGACCGGCCACGGCACTGACTTGCCCTGACGGGCGAAGGGCAGTCTCAGCGCGGAGCGGTTGCATCTGGAAGCAGCAGGCTGGCATCGCCATAGCTATAGAAACGGTATCCCTGCGCAATCGCATGGGCATAGGCCGCCTGCATCGTGTCCAGCCCCATCAGCGCGCTGACCAGCATGAACAGCGTTGATTTGGGCAAGTGAAAATTGGTCATCAGGCCGTCCACTGCCTTGAAGCGGTAACCCGGCGTGATGAAAATCGAGGTGTCACCGGCGAAAGGCTGAACGATGCCCGCGCTGGTAGTTGCGCTTTCCAGCAGGCGCAGGCTGGTCGTGCCCACGGCGATGATCCGTCCGCCCCTTGCGCGCGCGGCATTGAGGCGCAAGGCTACATCCGCTTCGATCCGCCCCCATTCGGCATGCATCGCGTGATTTGCTGTGTCGTCGACCTTGACCGGAAGAAACGTGCCGGCGCCGACATGCAACGTCAGCGTTTCGTGGCCAATTCCGGCAGCTGCGAGCGAAGCCAGGAGTTGCGGGGTGAAATGCAGCGCGGCCGTCGGCGCGGCGACGGCGCCTTCCTCGCGCGCGAACATGGTCTGGTAATCTGCCCGGTCCGCTTCATCCGTCGGGCGCTTGCCGGCGATATAGGGCGGCAGCGGCATCGTGCCTGCGCGCTCGAGCAGGACTTCAACCGGCTCCTCGCCCAGGAAAGCCAGCGTCCAGCTGCCGTCGCTATGGCGCTGCTGAGCTTCGGCAATGACATCGGCAGAAAATTCAATGCGATCGCCTTCGCGCAGCCGCTTGCCATTGCGCACGAAGGCCTGCCAGCGGCGCAGGTCAAGTCGCTTGTGCAAGGTCGCGCCGATGCGCGCCTCGCCCTTTTTGCCCTCAAGCTGGGCTGGAATGACTCGTGTGTCATTGAACACCAGCACGTCGCCGCTGCGGAGAAGTTGCGGCAGATCGCAAACATGGTGATCGGCAAGCGATACGTCGCCGGATACGACGAGCATGCGCGCCGCATCGCGCGGACGCACCGGGCGCAAGGCTATGCGTTCGGGCGGGAGTTCGAAATCAAACAGGTCAACGCGCATGATGCGCCTTCGCCCGCCCCCGACATCTCAATTGGAGGGCGAATTGCTGAGCTGGTCTGCGGTGATAGCGGCAGGCGCAGTCGCCGCTGGCTGCACGGCCGGCGGCGGCAAATTATCGGCAGCCATTGCAGCCTGCAGGATCTTGGTCGGATTGGCAGGCGGCTCGCCCCGCTCGATGGCGTCTACCGCATCCATTCCGGCAATCACCCTGCCGAAAACAGTATATTTCCGGTCAAGCGCGAAGCGCGGATAGAAGACGATGAAGAACTGGCTGTTCGCCGAATCCGGCTCGTCGGTGCGGGCCATCGACAGCGTGCCGCGCAAGTGCGGCATCGCGTTGAATTCGGCCTTGAGGTCCGGCAGCTTCGAGCCGCCCTGCCCTGTTCCGGTCGGGTCGCCGGTCTGCGCCATGAACCCGTCGATCACGCGGTGAAAAATGATTCCATTGTAGAACCCCTCACGCACCAGCGTCTTGATCCGCTCGACATGGTTTGGCGCCCATTCCGGCATCAGCCGGATCGTCACCTTGCCGCCGTTCGAGAGATAGAGCAGCACGATGTTTTCGGGCTGGACCGTAGGATCTGTGCTTACCACTGTCGGCAATGCCGGTGCCGGTGCGGGGGCTTGTTCTTTTGCCATGGCGGGGCCTGCGGCGAGGAAAAGCCCAAGCAGAAACATCCGGATAGACGCGAATTTCATCATCGGTAATCGGGCCTTTGCCACTAGATGCAGGGCGCCATGTCGAGGCGTTGGCACGCCGAATAGCCGCGCCAGACTGTCATGGCAATGAACGAGCGGACAGGCGCTGTCATTCGCCGCCAAGTCGGCCGATGACCTTGACCCGCGCCTCCACGTCACTGCGCACTGCCGGGCTGACGAATTTGCCGATCTCCCCGCCGAACATGGCGATTTCCTTGACCAGTTTCGAAGCGATCGGCTGAAGGCTGACATCGGCCATGAGAAATACGGTATCGATCTGGTCATCGAGCTGGCGATTCATGCCAGTCAACTGGTATTCGTATTCGAAGTCAGTGACGCCGCGAATTCCGCGCAGCACTGTCGCCGCACCCTGTTTCCTGGCGAAGTCCATCAGCAGCGCGTTGAAGCCAATGACTTCCACATTGTCGACGCCCATCGCGGCCACTTCGCGCGTGACCATGGCCATGCGCTCTTCGGGGGTGAACATCGGGTTCTTCGAGGGGTTCGTCGTCACGCCGATGATCAGCTTGTCGACCAGCTTCGCCCCGCGCCGGATAATGTCGGCATGGCCGAGCGTAAACGGGTCGAATGTGCCAGGATAGACGCCGATGCGATGTTGCGGCGAACCAGACATCAGTGCTTCCTTTCAACAATATAGCGGGCCAGCGCTCGCAGAAGATCGGCTTCGCTGCCGTGTTGGGCCAGATGCGCCACGGACTGCTCGACCAGGGCCTGCGCCTGTGCGCGGGCGCGATCGGGGCCGAGCAGCGATACGAAGGTCTGCTTGCCCGCGGTGGCATCCTTGCGCAGCGCCTTGCCGGCCAGCGCCGCGTCACCTTCGTGATCGAGCAAGTCGTCGGCGATCTGGAAGGCCAGACCGATATCCCGCGCATAGCCGCGCAAGTGCGTCCGGCCTTCCACTGGAACCTTGCCAAGGATCGCCCCGAATTCCACCGAAACGCCCAGCAATGCGCCAGTCTTCAATTGCTGCAGGCGGGTGACAGTCGGCAAGTCGAAAGGCTCGCTCTCCGCCACCATGTCCATCATCTGGCCGCCGGCCATGCCTTGCGAGCCGCTCGCGGCGGCCAGCGCGCTGACCATTTCGATTCGCGTAAAGGGGTCGCCCGACGTTGCCGAGTCGGCAATGATTTCAAAAGCGAGATCCTGCAGCGCATCCCCCGCCAGCACGGCAGTCGCCTCGTCGAACGCGCAGTGCAGCGTCGGCTTGCCGTGGCGCATGTCATCATTGTCCATGCACGGCAGATCATCATGGATCAGCGAATAGACATGGATCGATTCGACAGCGGCCCCGGCCCGCACTGCCGCATCGCGATCGACGCCGTACATGTCAGCTGTCGCAGCCACGAGCAGCGGGCGAAGCCGCTTGCCGCCGCCAATCGTCGCATAGCGCATCGCCTCTATCAGCCGTGAGCGGGGATCGGCGGGCAGTGGCAGCAATTCATCGAACTTCGCGTCGATTTCCGCCTGAATCTGCGCAAGATTTTCTGCAATCAGATCGGCGTCTGCAACACTCTCGCTCATGCTCATGTCAATTGCCTTGCGCGTCGAACGGGCGCGTGCCGCTCGCCGAACCGTCAGGCGCGGAGACAATCGCATTGATGCGCGCCTGCGCCGCGTCAAGCCTCGCCTGACAATGCGCCCGCAAGGCTTCGCCGGCCTCATAGAGCGCAATCGAATCGTCAAGCGGGGTGTCAGCGCTTTCCAGTTTGCGCACCACGTCTTCCAACGCGCGCAATGCGTCTTCGAATGACATTGAAGCCATGGCGGCGCTGGAATTTTCGGGCAATGTGTCGCTCATGGTTGAAGCAATGGCGGCGCTGCGTTGCGCGGTCAAGCAGGCAACGCTAAGGCGCGACGCTATGAACAACCTCACATCCGAAATCACCCCGGAAGTCGTCGAAGCCCACGGCCTGTCGCCGGAGGAATATGACCGCGTGCTCCATGCCCTGGGCCGCGCGCCCAATATGGTCGAGCTCGGCATCTTCTCGGTCATGTGGTCAGAGCATTGCTCCTACAAGAGCTCGCGCATCCATTTGAAAAAGCTGCCGACAGAGGCGCCTTGGGTGATTTGCGGACCCGGCGAGAACGCCGGTGTGATAGACATTGGCAATGGGCCAAATGGTCAGAAGATGGCCGCCATTTTCAAAATGGAGAGCCATAACCACCCCAGCTACATTGAGCCCTATCAGGGCGCAGCGACCGGAGTCGGCGGCATCCTGCGCGATGTCTTCACCATGGGCGCGCGGCCTATCGCCAACATGAATGCCTTGCGGTTCGGCCGGCCGGATCACCCCAAGATGAAGCACCTGGTGCAAGGCGTGGTGGCGGGCATCGGCGGCTATGGCAACTGCGTCGGCGTGCCCACCGTTGGCGGCGAGACAAATTTCGACCCGGCCTACGACGGCAATATCCTGGTCAATGCGATGACAGTGGGCGTGGCCGATGCTGACAAGATCTTCTATTCGGCCGCCACTGGCATCGGTAATCCAATTGTTTACGTCGGCTCCAAGACCGGCCGCGACGGTATTCACGGCGCAACCATGGCATCGGCGGATTTCGACGAGAATTCCGACGAAAAGCGTCCGACCGTGCAAGTGGGCGACCCTTTCACCGAAAAGCTGCTGATCGAGGCCTGCCTCGAACTGATGGCGACTGACGCCATTGTCGCCATTCAGGACATGGGCGCTGCTGGTCTGACGAGCTCCAGCGTCGAAATGGCGACCAACGGCAAGGCCGGGATCATTCTCGACATGGACAAAGTGCCATGCCGCGAGGAGGGCATGACGCCTTACGAAATGATGCTGAGCGAAAGCCAGGAGCGCATGCTGATGGTGCTCAAGCCCGGCAAGGAAGCGATGGCCGAGGCGATCTTCAGGAAGTGGGAGCTGGATTTCGCGGTCATCGGTGAAGTGACTGACAGCGGCCATATGGTGCTCACATGGCAGGGCGAGACGGTTTGCGACATTCCGCTCGGGCCGCTGGCGGAAGACGCTCCTCTCTATGACCGCCCGGCAATGAGCCAAGCGGACTACAAGGCCTGGGCCAAGGTCCCTCCGCTAAAAAACCTGCCGCGCGGCAGCAATGTCACGGCGCACCTCGTCAAGATGATGGCCAGCCCTGCCCTGGCCTCGCGCAAATGGATCTGGGAACAATACGATTGTCAGGTCGGCGCGGACACGCTGCAAAAGCCGGGCGGAGACGCGGCCGTGGTGCGCATTCATGGCGCCGATAAAGCCATTGCCATCAGCACCGACTGTACCCCGCGCTATTGCTATGCCGACCCTTACGAAGGCGGCAAGCAGGCCGTGGCCGAAACCTGGCGCAATATTTCGGCCGTTGGCGCAACCCCTCTGGCTATCACCAATTGCCTCAACTTCGGCAATCCCCAGCGGCCGGAGATTATGGCGCAGATCACGGGATGCCTCGCAGGCATGGGCGATGCCTGCCGCGCGCTCGACTATCCGATCGTCTCGGGCAATGTCAGCCTCTACAACGAAAGCAAGGCAACCGGCGGTGGCAGCGCGATCCTGCCGACGCCCGCGATTGGCGGCGTCGGCCTGCTGGCCGATCACGAGAAGATGATGACCATCGCCTTCAAGGGCGAGGCGCACAAGATCATCCTGATTGGCGCAACTCCTGACGACCCGCCGGAAATGGGACAATCGCTGTGGCTCGATATTTGCCATGGCCGCCGCGAGGGCATGCCGCCGCGGGTCGATCTCGAAACCGAGCGCAAGCACGGCGACTTCGTGCGCAAGATCATCGATCTCGGTTTGGTGACTGCCGTACATGACGTGTCGGATGGCGGCATTCTTGTCGCGGTTACCGAAATGGCGCTGGCAGGCAATATCGGCGCAACGCTTGCGGCCCCCATGTTCGAGCACCACGTGGACAGCGAAAGGCAGGAACATGCGTGGTCGCTGTTTGCCGAAAACCAGGCGCGCTATATCGTCACTGAGCCTTTCAACAGCGATCATGTCGAGGCGCTGGCGAAAGAACTGGCAATCAGCTGCTGCTACATCGGCTGGACCGGCGGCGACGAAATCAGCGTCGAGCGCGAGCGCGAACCGCTCTATCCGGCTGTCTCGCTGGCCGAGCTGCGCGAAGCCAACGAATCATTTTTCCGCGAATGGATGGAAGGCTGACGGGGCTCTGCAATCGTCTCTGGTAACAACTGCTCAGAAAGGTGCGAAGCCCGCTTCCCGCCAGACGCGATGAACTTCGCCGTAATAGCGCGGCGGCCGGATTCCGAACTGCTTGCGCGCCGCTTCTATTGGCATGGCCAGCAATTCGCGGATTGATTGCTCGGCCAGACGCTCACTCGACTTTCCCATCAAATGTGCCTCACGCACCGCGCGCAGCACCGGCGCCGGCGTGCGAACCTTGCGTCGCGTCACCAGCGCCCCTGCATAGGCTATGAAAATGTGCCCCCAGCTCGGCCTTTGCTTGAAGACATAGGCCAGCACGCACTGCTCGCCCAAGGCATCACGTCCATATGTGGTCAGCACGTGCAGAAGGTCGTGAACGTCGCGTTGCCGATCGATGTACCATTGTATGCGGTCTGCGTAGCGCGGCCGGCCACCTTGCTTGGCTTCGGTTTCGTCTACCAGCATGCTGGCCGACAGCCCTTCGCGGTCCATGAAATCGCAATAGGCCTGGGCGACGCTGCCTGCGGGATAGCCGCGCAGCAATTCGCGATCGTCGAGAATTTCGACTAGCGACGGCTCGGCCTCATATACATCACGGCCGCGCGCAGTGGACAGGAATTCCTCGGCTGCACGGTCGATTCCCGGCCACGGCAATGCATCGAAAACGCAGAAAACGACGCTCGTTTGTTCCTTGTCGCGAATGAATGTCCTGAAGTTCCGCCAGGCCTCGCGAAATGCGAAGCGGGGCGGGTGACGCTCGGGGTGTCGCAGTGGCACCAGCGCATGCGGCAATGCGCTGTCCAGGACGGGAATTGAAAATTCCGCCGATGCCAATGCCATATTCATGGCGAGAATATCGACGAACTTGGCTAAGAAATGGTCAACGGGCCGATAGAAATTTGAAGCACATTTAGGCAGTTACATTAATTTTTTATTCCCAGACCCAGTCGTCCTGCGAAATATCGAAAAGTTGCAGCACGCCGGTCAGATTGCCGCGGTCAATCCACCCGCTCGCAGCAGCTCGCGCCTTGGGCTTTGCCGCAAAGGCAATCCCGTAAGTCGCCGCTTCCAGCATGGGAATGTCGTTCGCGCCATCACCCGTGGCAAGGCTGGGAGTGTCCGGACCGCGAAGCGCCGCTTCTTCGAGAAGCACCGCGCGCTTGGTGGTGCTGTCGACAATCGGCCCTACAAGCCCGCCGGTCAGCTTTCCGTCCGCCACTTCGAGCCGATTGGCCACGACGCGTTCAAAGCCCAGTTCCTCGGCAACGGGATCGGCGAACTGGTGAAATCCCCCGGTGACCAGCACCGTGCGGCACCCGTGCGCCTTCAGCGTTTCAACCAGCACTTTAGCGCCCGGCATCATCGCGATTCGCGTGGCGAGGCATTGGGCAATCGCGCTTTCGGGCAATCCTGCGAGCAGCCGCACGCGTTCGACGAGGGCGGCGGCAAAGTCGAGTTCGCCTTGCATGGCGCGCTCGGTAATGGCAGCGATCTGCAGCTTGATGCCGGCGAAATCGGCCAGTTCGTCAATGCATTCCGCCATGATCATGGTCGAATCCATGTCCGAGACGAACACGCGGGGAATAGCAAAGCCACTGCGCGAAAGCAGCATGTCGGATGGGGCAAAATGACTTTCGAGCACGGCGCGTACCGCTTCCGAATCTTCGCCCTCGGCCGTGATTTCGACGCCCTGGCCGGCGGCGAGCGGCTGCAACCGCGCAGTTATGCCCCGCCCCGCCAGGGCAGCCAGCGCTTTGTCGGAATTTGCCGACAGCAAGTCTGCTTCTGCTATCAGCCTTGCAATGACCACTGACCATTCTCCATCGACCGGCGAAAACAGCCCGCCGCTGGCGCTCATTGCAGGGCCGACGGCGAGCGGCAAGAGCCAGTGTGCCGTCAACCTGGCAAAGCGGATCGAGCAGGCGGGGCGCAAGGCGGTCATCATCAATGCCGACAGCGCGCAGATCTATCGCGATCTCGCCGTGCTCAGCGCCCGGCCCAGCCATGCCGAGATGCAAGGCATATACCACCGCCTGTTTGGCGAATGGGACGGGGCGCAGGCCTGCTCGGCCGCAGACTGGGCAGAAGCGGCCCGGCGCGAAGTGGCCGAGGCGCACGCCGCAGGCGCAGTTCCCATTCTAGTCGGCGGGACCGGCCTTTATCTGCGCACGCTGCTCGACGGAATAGCCCCGGTTCCGCCAATCGATCCGGCGGTGCGCGCACATACGCGCTCGCTCGCCGTTAAAGATGCATATGCCGCGCTTTGCCGCGAAGATCCCCCGCGCGCCGCCCGGCTCGCCCCGGCCGACGCGGCCCGCATCGCCCGCGCGCTGGAAGTCGTCCGATCAACGGGCCGGACGCTGGATGAATGGCAGCTGGAGCGCAGTGGCGGGATCGCCAGCGCCGTAAGCCTCCATCCGCTGATCCTGCTTCCGCCCCGCGAGAAGCTCTACCGGCGATGCGACCTACGCTTCGCCGGAATGCTGGGCAGTGGGGCAATGGGTGAAGTCGAGGCACTGGTCTCGCGTAACCTCGACCCTGATCTGCCAGTGATGCGCGCCATCGGTGTCAGCGAAATTTCCGGGCTGCTGCGCGGTGAACTTTCCCGCGACGAAGTGCTGGCTCGGGGGGCACAGGCAACCCGCAACTATGCCAAGCGGCAATACACCTGGTTTCGCCATCAACCGCCCGCAAACTGGCCGCGCGAAGAGGCACTTATCGCGGACCCACATGACCATTTTGAAATTTTATTACAACAATAGCGGTTGACACGGCATTTTCTGTTACCTAGGGCGACCGCACTAACTCGCGAGTTGTTTTTGCGACTCTGCGAGTTTCACGGGTTCGGAGAGGAAAAGAGGTGACCCGGCATGGCCACGGCCGTGCCGGGTTCATCCATTTTTGAGGCAGTCACAAAAACTGTCCAGCCATCTGAATTACTTATGCAATGCAAGAAGGACGCAGGAACGTGAGCAAAGAGCGCAGCGGCGCGGATATTCTGGTCGAAAGCCTTGTCCGGCAGGGAGTCGAATTCGTGTTCGGCTATCCCGGCGGCGCGGTGCTGCCGATCTACGATTCGCTTTTCGCCGATGAACGCATCCGCCACATTCTGGTGCGGGCCGAAGCAGGTGCGGCCCATGCGGCGGAAGGCTATGCCCGCGCCACGGGCAAGCCCGGCGTCGTGCTGGTCACATCCGGCCCCGGAGCGACCAATGCCATCACCGGCATTACCGATGCCTTCATGGATTCGATCCCGCTGGTGATCATCACAGGCCAGGTGCCGACCGCGCTGATTGGTTCGGACGCATTCCAGGAAGCCGACACCATCGGCATTTCGCGCCACTGCACCAAGCACAATTATCTGGTGAAAGATCCGGCAGACCTTGCCGCGACGATCGACGAGGCCTTCCAGATCGCCACGCAAGGCCGGCCCGGCCCGGTGCTGATCGACATCCCCAAGGATGTGCAAATCGCATCTGCCATCATGCACGATGGCCCGCCGCAACGCCGCAACCGTTACGCACCGCAGACCGAGGCTGGCGAGACGGAAATTTCCCGCGCGATCGAGCTGATTGCCAATGCCCGTGCGCCGATTTTTTACACTGGCGGCGGCGTCATCAACGCCGGGCCGGAAGCCTCCGCGCTGCTCCGCCGCCTGCAGAAGTTGACTGGCGCGCCCGTCACTTCGACGCTGATGGGGCTCGGCGCGTTCCCGGCGGATCATCCCGATTGGCTCGGCATGCTGGGTATGCACGGCACTTATGAAGCCAACATGGCGATGAACAAGACCGACCTGATGGTCTGCATCGGCGCGCGCTTCGATGACCGCGTGACCGGGCGCCTTGATGCCTTTTCGCCGAACTCCACCAAGATCCACATCGACATCGACCGCGCCTCGATCAACAAAACCGTCGCCGTCGACCTGCCGATCATTGGCGATTGCGGCCGGGTTATGGCGCAGCTGATCGACGCCTGGGGAAGCCGCAAGGCGGCGGACCTTTCTGAATGGAAAGCCCGGATCGACGGCTGGCGCGCCCGCCAGAGCCTGTCCTTCCCTGCCAATCCGCAAGCGATCATGCCCCAGCTTGCCGTTCAGCGGCTCTATGAGCTGACCAAGCATCGCAATCCGATCATTGCCACGGAAGTTGGCCAGCACCAGATGTGGGCCGCGCAGCACTTCCATTTCTTCGATCCCAACAAGTGGCTGACCTCCGGCGGGCTCGGCACAATGGGCTATGGCCTGCCTGCCGCGATCGGCGCTCAGCTCGGCAATCCTGACGATCTCGTCATCGACATTGCCGGCGATGCCTCAATCCAGATGAACATCCAGGAGCTGGGCACGGCGACGCAATACCGCCTGCCGGTGAAAGTGTTCATCCTCAATAACGAGTGGATGGGCATGGTTCGCCAGTGGCAGGAACTGACCTATGAGAGCCGTTATTCAGAGAGTTACTCAGATAGTCTGCCAGACTTTGTGAAGTTGGCGGAGGCTTACGGCTGGAAGGGCATCCGCATTTCCAGCGGGGCCGAACTCGATGCCGGAATCCAGGCGATGATCGACCATCCCGGCCCGGTGATCGTCGATTGCCTCGTCGCCAAGGAAGCCAACTGCTTCCCGATGATCCCCAGCGGCGCGGCGCATACGGACATGATCCTCGAAGGCGATCAGGTGGCCGGCACGATGGACGACGAAGCGAAGGCACTTGTGTAAACTAAATTCCTCCCACCTCCCGTTCGTGTCGAGCGTAGTCGAGACACTCGCACGCGGCCTCTCGACTACGCCCGAGGCGAACGGAACCGAGTTAGAGTTATGAAAATCAAGAAAGCCGATTCAGAACGCCACGTTCTCACGATCACGGTCGATAACGAGGCCGGCGTGCTGGCCAAAATTGCCGGCCTGTTCACCGCGCGCGGCTATAATATCGACAGCCTGACTGTGGCCGACATATCGGAAAGCCACGCGCTGAGCCGCATCACTATTGTCACCCAGGGACCACCCGCCGTGATCGACCAGATTCGGGCTCAGCTCGAACGGCTGGTGCCCGTGCACAAGGTAACCGACCTCACCGAGCTTGGGGCTCACGTCGAACGCGAACTGGCGCTGATCAAAGTGGCTGGCGTGGGCGAGAACCGGGTGGAGGCCCTGCGCTTGTGCGATGTGTTCCGGGCCAAAGTGGTCGACACCACCACTTCCAGTTTCATCTTCGAGCTGACGGGAACCCCTGAAAAGATCGACAGTTTCGTAGCGCTGATGCGCGAACTGGGGCTGGTCGAGGTTGGCCGCACCGGCATTGTCGGCATGATGCGCGGGCCTGAAGGCGCATGATGCGCTCTGCCCCCCTCGCCCTCGCGCTAGTCATGCTGACAAGCGGTGCCCATGCCCAGTCCGGCCGCGGCGACACTTGCGCAAGCAGTGCCGACAGTCCGCGCGACCGCATCTGCCTGCAGCGGCTGGTTGCCGGTCAGGAGTTGCGCCTGGCTGAAGTATGGAAGCGCACTTTCGCCCACATGGGCGGCACTCGCACGCCTGCCGGCCGCTCACTCCTGGCTGGCCAGCGCGCCTGGATCACTTTCAAGGACCGGGCCTGCGCGCTCTATTTCCTTCCCGGCATGTCGCCCAGGCTCGAATGGGCCAACGGCATGCGCTGCAGGGCGAACGTGACTCTCGACCGAATCGCCGAGCTGGAGCGCATTCGCGCAGACTTTCCGGGCGAAGACTGACTTGCAACCACCGCCGCGCTGACGCATGGGGCGCGGCATAATTCCTGAATCATTTGGCATTGAAAGAACGGAAAAGCGGACATGAAAGTTTATTACGACGCTGATTGCGACATCAACCTGATTACAGGCAAGAAAATCGTCATTCTTGGCTATGGCAGCCAGGGCCACGCGCATGCGCAGAACCTGCGTGACAGCGGCGTCAAGGAAGTCGCGGTTGCGCTGCGCGCTGGCTCAGCCACGGCCAAGAAGGCTGAAAACGCCGGGTTCAAGGTGCTGAACAACGCCGAAGCCGCCAAGTGGGCCGACATCCTGATGATCCTTGCGCCCGACGAGCATCAGGCGGCGATCTACGCCGAGGACATCCACGCCAACATGAAGCCCGGCGCGGCGCTGGCATTCGCCCACGGCCTCAACATCCATTTCGGCCTGATCGAGCCGCGCGCCGACATCGACGTGATCATGATCGCCCCCAAAGGCCCCGGCCACACCGTGCGCAGCGAATACCAGCGCGGCGGCGGCGTGCCCTGTCTCGTCGCTGTCCATCAGGACTCCACCGGCAACGCCCATGACGTTGCCCTCGCCTATGCCTCAGGCATGGGCGGCGGCCGCAGCGGCATCATCGAAACCAACTTCCGCGAGGAATGCGAAACCGACCTGTTCGGCGAGCAGGCCGTGCTCTGCGGCGGCGCGACGCATCTGGTCCAGGCCGGGTTCGAAACGCTGGTCGAAGCCGGTTATGCCCCGGAAATGGCCTATTTCGAATGCCTTCACGAGCTGAAGCTGATTGTCGACCTGATGTATGAAGGCGGCATTGCAAACATGCGCTATTCGATCTCGAACACTGCCGAATACGGCGACATCAAGACCGGCCCGCGCATCATCACTGATGAGACGAAGAAGGAAATGAAGCGCGTTCTGGCTGACATCCAGTCGGGCCGCTTCGTCAAGGACTTCGTGCTCGACAACCGCGCCGGTCAACCCGAACTGAAAGCCTCGCGCATGGCCGCCAAGCGGCACCCGATCGAGGAAACCGGCGCCAAGCTGCGCGCCATGATGCCCTGGATCGGCGCCAACGCGCTGGTCGACAAGAGCAAGAACTAATATTCCGCATCGAGACGGCAATTCGCCCGGCCGCGCCCCTGTGGAGGAGCGCGGCCGGGCTTTTTGTTGGCGCACGTGACTCCAAAAGAAGCGGTTAGGTAGGACATCTCGCCAAGACCAAAGCCGGAAATGCACTTTACAAGCGCCGCGCGGATCATCATAGCTTTCGCCTATGACGTTCCGGCCTGACTTTCTTCTGCGACTTACCCGCCCTTGGGCGTGAGACGGCGTGCCACATTCCGGCGCGCGCGGCGCCCAGGGGAAATGGCAAAAGCACCGCCGCATTAGAAACGGGCGCAATTCACACCGGACGGATTTAGTTTCATGACCATGCTCAAGAACCCCTCGGCCAAGTATCGGCCCTTCCCGCAAATCAACTTGCCCGACCGCCAGTGGCCGTCGCGCGCGATCACCAAGGCGCCGCGCTGGCTTTCCACGGACCTGCGCGACGGCAACCAGTCACTGATCGACCCGATGGGCGCGGAAAAGAAGACGCGCTTTTTCGACCTTCTGATCAGTGTCGGCCTCAAGGAAATCGAGATTGGCTTCCCCGCCGCTGGCGCCACCGAATTTGATTTCATTTCCAGCCTTGTGCGCTCAGGGCGCATTCCGGATGACGTTTTGGTGCAGGTACTCACCCAGAGCCGTGAAGACCTGATCAAGACCTCGTTTGAAAGCCTGGAAGGTGCAAGAGCAGCCATCGTGCACCTTTACAACGCCGTCTCGCCGCTGTGGCGCCAGGTCGTTTTCGGGATGGAAAAGCCGGAAATCAAAGCCATAGCTGTTGCCGGCGCGAAAGTGCTGCGCGATCAGGCCGCGCGCTTCCCCGGCACTGACTGGCACTTTGAATACAGCCCCGAGACTTTCTCCACCGCCGAGCTCGATTTCTCTATCGAATGCTGCGAGGCGGTGATGCAGGTGCTGGCCCCCACGCCCGAGCACCCGATCATCCTCAATCTGCCCGCAACGGTCGAGGCGGCAACGCCCAACATTTACGCCGATCAGATCGAGTATTTCTGCCGCAACCTGCCGAACCGCGAGAGCGCGGTGATCAGCCTGCACACCCACAACGATCGCGGCACCGGCGTCGCGGCGGCAGAGCTTGGCATTATGGCCGGCGCAGACCGCGTCGAAGGCTGCCTGTTTGGCAATGGCGAACGGACAGGCAATTGCTGTCTGGTGACAGTTGGCCTCAATCTCTACACACAGGGCGTCAATCCCGAACTGGATTTTTCAAATATCGACGAGGTCATCCAGACGGTTGAATACTGCAACCAACTGCCAGTCCACCCACGCCACCCTTACGGCGGCGAACTGGTATTCACGGCCTTTTCCGGCAGCCATCAGGACGCGATCAAGAAGGGCTTCGCCGCGCAAGGTCAGCGCAATGATGAGCTCTGGGCCGTTCCCTATCTGCCGATTGATCCGGCCGACCTCGGCCGCAATTATGAGGCTGTGATCCGCGTCAACTCGCAGAGCGGCAAAGGCGGGTTTGCCTGGGTTATTGAGCAAGATCAGGGTCTTAAACTGCCCAAGCGCATGCAGGCCGATTTCTCCCGCCATGTCCAGGATCTCGCCGATGAACTTGGCCGCGAGCTTTACGCCGACGACATCTGGCAAGTATTTCGCAAGGTGTATCACCTTGATGCAGGACAGCACTTACAGCTGGAAGACTACGAAGAAAGCAGGGCCAGCGACGGATCGCTGGTCTTTGCCGGCAAGATCGTCGTCGATGGCAAAGTCCAAAGCGTATCGGGCCGCGGCAATGGCCTGATTTCGTCCGTTGTTGCGACACTGCGCGAAAGTTTCGGCGTGAATCTCGAAGTGCGCGACTTTGCTGAGCATTCGCTGGGCGCCGGCACCGACGCGCGCGCGGCAGCCTATGTCGAGTGCAAAGCAGCGGACGGCAGCACACTCTGGGGTGTCGGCATCGATGAGGACGTCGCCACTGCAAGCGTGCGCGCGGTGCTCAGCGCGGCAAATGCCGTCGGGCGCGAGTAGAAAGCCCGACAACAAATTGCGCTGCCCGGATATTGCACGAAGTTTTGGACAGCCATCTATGCGCCGGTCGCAAAGCTTAACCACCGCGGCTGCCGCCTCGTTGCGGATTGAGAGTTCGTTCGAAAGCTATTGCGGGCAACCTGCGGGAACAATGTGACGAACACGTGCCCGCAGGTACGCAGTTTATCCGCCTACAGCCAGATGAAGCTCAAGATTATTAAGTTATCCCAGCGCTGCATCGGCGAACAGCCAGGCAAAGTTGTGACCTACATACACGCGAAATGGGCTATTGAATTGTACATTCGCTGCAAATCCTCAGCGTGAATTGTGCGTAGATGCGCAAATTTGCGTCTTACGTTGGAGTTGCTTCAACCACGCAGGCTCAGGTAGACCAGCCGGTTATGAACACTGCCCGCAGAAGATTGACCCACAGTGCGGATTTCGATTGTGGCCCAGTGCAAGAAATCAACAATGCGCGCACTTAGAGTGCTTTCGACTTTGATTGCATCAAGGCCAGCACTCTAAATTATTGTCTTATGGTGATTTCCGCTTCGCCAGACGAATCCATCTGGCTCGAAATCACTCGAGCGATTTAAGAAGAACACTGCGATAGGCCGAATCCGCGCCGACCTACCCGTTGCTGCTGGGATCTCCTCGGACATCGCCGAGATGCTTGCATGGATAAGCAACCGCGCTGCGCGACGCTTCTCGATGAGAAGCTTCCATCGGAAATCACGCGCGATCGATCTTCAGTCATCAAGCTCTAAGTGGCCGTGACCTGCCACTCTCGCATAATCACTTCATACCCTGGTGATCGCGATTAGAATGCCTCGCGCCGATGATGCGTTAAGTCGAAATCCCTGCCTACCCCTCGGACGAACGCCCCACGTTCGATGCAGCAGCACAACAATACGAGCACCCAAACAAAAAGGGGCCGGATTTCTCCGGCCCCTCTTCATTTCAGGCATTGGCCTTGGATCAGTTGCCCGAGCCAGGACCGAAGCCGATTTCCACGCGGCGGTTCTGCAGTTCGCGGACACCGTCGGCAGTCGGGACACGG
>Ga0075362_10000022_pt1 | contig 62299 bp, 62 predicted proteins | sample EndMetdeltDD1762_FD_71397 | JGI IMG/M metagenome (GOLD analysis project Ga0075362, IMG submission 71397) | Populus endosphere microbial communities from Tennessee, USA - Endosphere MetaG P. deltoides DD176-2 | ecosystem: Host-associated > Plants > Roots > Endosphere | place: USA: Tennessee...
AATGGATCGTCACATCAGGCCAGTTGGGCGGCCTCTCCGCTTGGGAAGTGGCGCGCAATATGCTGTTTTCCGCGCTGTTCCTCAGCGAAAGCTTCGCCACAGGCCTGCCCGGCAATCCGCCCTTCTGGTCCTTGTGCTACGAAGTGTGGTTCTACGTGCTGTTCGGTGCGGCATTCTTTCTTCGCGGAGGCACCCGGATTGTCAGCATTGCGTTGCTGGCGGCGCTGGCGGGGCCCAACGTGCTGTTGCTGCTGCCAGCCTGGCTGGCGGGGGTATGGGCGGCGCGAACCGGCATGTGGCGCGCCATGTCACGCCCGCTCGCCTGGGTGCTGGCGCTGATCGGCCTTGCCGGAATTCCCCTTGCCGTGCCTTATGCTCAAGGTCTGGCCGCCGACCTCGCCCGTCTTGCGCCCTGGCAGCTACGCTATGCCGAATTCGCCGTGACGGACTGGTTCGTCGCCGCTTCGGTAGCCCTCCTGTTCGTCGCCATGCGCCGGCTGATCGGCAGCGACGGCCGGCTGCTGATCGCGCTCCGGCGACCGATCCGCGCTTTCGCCGGCATGTCATTCTCGCTCTATTTGCTGCATTGGCCACTTATCGCCCTGCTCGATCATCTCGGTGTCAAACCCATGCAGGGCAGCCTGGGCATCGCCTTATACCTCGCGATGATCGTCGCGATCTGCGCGCTGATCGCCCGGTTCACCGAATACCAGCGCGATCGCGTGCGTGCGTGGCTTGAGCGGCTGGTCGGATCGCTCCCGTCTCACCGCCCGTCGCAGGCTACCGCCTGACGCACTTTGCGGTCCTTCGGGTTCTCGCTATCGAGAGCGCCTGACCACTCAGTCAGGTCAGCATGTCCGTGTCGCTGCGGGCAATCAGCCAGCCGCCGCCATCGCGGACAAGGCGCAGCGTAGTGGTACCAAAGCAGCTAAGCGCGCCGCCTTTGGACCAGTTGCTGACGAGGTTATAATAGCGGGCAATGACGACATTGCTGTCCGCTCCGTCATAGTCGCAGTGGAGGCTGCCTGCCAGATGGCGCAGCTTGCCGCCCGAACTGCCGCTGACGCTGCGCGGAATCATCTTCATCGCCTCGCGCCCCACCAGCGGTTCCGGCATGGCGCCGGCAAACACGCAGTCTTCCGTCCACAGCGAACTCCAGCCAATCTCATCGCCTGAATCAACCGCCCAGCAATAGCGGCCCAGCAAATCGCTGATGGCGACGTAATCGTCAGTGGAAACAGGCATTTCGCTCTCCCAAGTTCAGTTTGCCGGTTGTCTACCGTATCACCGCATCAGGACAAGCTCTTCCGCCATGCTGGGATGCAGCGCGACAGTGGCGTCGAAATCGGCCTTGGTCAGCCCGGCCTTCACTGCGATGGCAGCAGCCTGCAAAACTTCGGGCGCTTCGGGCCCGATCATGTGGACCCCCAGAACCTTGTCCGTGGCGGCATCGACGACCAGCTTGTAAAGCCCGCGTTCGGCATGGGCCGCGAACATGTTCTTCATCGGGCGGAAATCGGAAGTGAAGACGCGGATTTCACGGAAGGACCCGCGTGCCTGGGCTTCGGTCATGCCGACCCCGGCGAGCGGCGGCTGTGAGAACACGGCGCTCGGAATGTTGTCATAGTCGATCGTGCGCGGAGTGCCGCCGAACACAGTATCGGCAAAGGCCTGCCCTTCGCGAATGGCAACCGGCGTCAGCTGCACGCGATCAGTCACGTCGCCCACGGCATAGATGCTGGGACAGGATGTGCGATTGTATTCGTCGACCGAGACCGCGCCATTGCCGCGCATCTCCACGCCAGCGCTTTCGAGGCCAAGCCCCATGGTGTTGGGCCGGCGACCCGTGGCGACCAGCACTGCGTCGGCCGTAATTGGATCATGGCCCTTGGTGGTCACATGCAGTTCGCCGCCCTCGCCGGGCTCAACTTTTTCGATCGGGCTGTTGAAGCGGTAATCGATGCCGCGTGACATGGTGATTTGCAGCAAGCGGTCACGAAGCGATTCGTCATAGCCGCGCAGGATCTGGTCGCTGCGATTGACCACTGTGACATTGCATCCCAGCGCATTGAAAATCCCTGCAAATTCGAGCGCGATATAGCCCGCACCCTGGATCACGACGCGCCGGGGCAGCGTGGGCAGGTCGAAAACCTCGTTTGAGGTGATGCACAGGTCATTTCCCGGGAAGTCCGGCATGACCGGCCATGCACCAGTCGCCACGAGGATGACCTTGGCAGTAAACTCACGTCCGCCAGCGAGCCGCAGCCCATGTGGCCCTGTGACAACCGCGCGCTCGGCAAAATGTTCGACCTTGTTGTTCTCCAGCGTGGACGTGTAGGCCTTCTCCAGCCTGTCAACATCGCGCGCAACGAAATCGCGCAACTTCGCCCAGTCGAAACTGGTTTCTCCCAGTGTCCAGCCAAAAGCGGCAGCATCATCGAGTTCGTGAGCGAAGCTGGAGCCATAAACCAGCAGCTTCTTGGGCACGCAGCCGCGGATCACGCAGGTCCCGCCGACGCGGTATTCCTCGGCCACGGCGACGCGAGCGCCGTGCGAAGCGGCGATCCTGCTGGCGCGCACACCGCCTGAGCCCGCGCCGATAACGAAAAGGTCATAGTCAAATTCTGCCATGGGAGCGGATATGGCCTGCCGAGGCCCGCCTTGCCAATCGGAAATGCCGTTGAGAGTAAGCGGGCAGACTAGGCCCCTATTCCGGCCGCCTGGAGCAAGGCTTCCGTGCTGGCATCGAACTTTGCCGAGCCATCGCCGATTTGTTTGGCGATTTCCTTGCCGAGTTCGACGCCGAACTGATCGAAAGCATTGATTTCCATCAGCGTGGCATTGGCGAAAGTGCGATGTTCATAGAAGGCTATCAGTGCGCCGAAAGTTGCGGGCGTAAGGTCGTCGAGCAGGATCGTCGCCGATGGCCGGTCGCCGGGATAGGCGCGCGCGGGATCGTCGCTTTGCTTGCCGGCCATCAGCGCCGCGCCCTGCGCGAAGCAATTGGCCAGCAGATTGCGGTGGTGCGCGGGATCCAGCGCATCACCCGGCTGGATCACGGCAATGAAATCGAGCGGCACCACATGCGTGCCCTGATGGAGCAGCTGGAAAACTGCGTGCTGCGCATCGGTGCCCACGCCGCCCCAGGTAATCGGCGCGGTTGGGGCCGACACCGCCTGGCCGAGCGCAGTCACCGACTTGCCGTTCGATTCCATTTCCAGCTGTTGCAAATAGCTGGGGAGCAGCCGCAGCCGCTCGTCATATGCAAAGACCGCGCGCGTCTGGCAACCGCGCAGACGGGCATAGAGCTGATCGGCAAAGGCAGCGCGCAGCGGCAGATTGTCTGCGGTCTCCGCATCGAGGAAATGCCGGTCCATTGCCGCTGCCCCGTCCAGCATCTGGGCGAAATCTTCCCAGCCCAGCGCCAGCGCTACCGGGAAGCCGATGGACGACCACAGCGAATAGCGCCCCCCGACACTTTCCTGAAAAGGCAGCACCCGCGTTTCGTCCATGCCCCATTCGACGGCCTTTTCAGGATAGGCAGTCAGCGCGACGACCCGGCCATAGGGATCAGTGACACCGTTATCGCCCAGCCAGGCGAGCGCACTCGCAGCATTGGTCATGGTTTCGGTCGTGGTGAAAGTCTTCGAGGCGACGGCGATCATCGTCGTGGCCGGGTCGCAGCGGGCAAATGCGGCTTCCAGTGCGCAGCCGTCGATATTGGAGACGACGTGGACTTCGACCAGTGCGCCATCGCGCGCCAGTGCATCGATTGCCAGCGCCGGCCCCAGCGCCGAGCCGCCAATGCCAATGTGTATCAAGTGGCTGACCGGACCCAGCGCACCGCCGTGAATGGCTTCGACCAGGCCGCGCATGCGCATGTGCAACAAGGCGGCCTCTTCCACGCTGGCCTCGTTGCCCAGTCCGCGCTGGGCAGTGTGCTCCACGGCGCGGCCTTCGGTGACGTTTACGGCCTCACCGGCGAAGAGCGCGGCGCGGCGCGCAGGGAACTCCGCTGCGTCTGCCAAAGCGGCAAAGGCGGCGAGATGGGGCGCATCGAGGTGGGTTTTGGACCAGTCAAACAGCAGGCGTTCGCCCTCGCCCGCTTCCAGACAGGCGGAAAGGCGGGAAACACGGTCATCGTCTGCATCAAACAGCTCCGCAAGTCTCGGTCTTTCGAGGGATTTCAATTGGCTCCAAACGCCGCCTACCTGATCGCTCATCGATCGAATGTCCTTTGCTGCAATGCATCAATATGCCTCTGCCCGGCGGCCGGGCCAAGCATCAAAACTTGACGCGGAGCCACAAGGTCAACATGGACGCGATCATGAGCGACTTGCCTAGTGAAATGTCACAGCAGACATCCTCTGCAGACCCTGCGGAATCTGCAACTCCGTCCGCCCCGGCAAAACAGGAAGAAAGCTTTTTCGTCTTTCTTCTCAAGCTTGTCACGATTGTCGTCATCTTCCGCAGCTTCATTTTTTCGCCGTTCAACATTCCCAGCGAATCGATGCTGCCCCGGCTGGTCGATGGCGATTACCTGCTAGCCGCCAAGTGGCCGTATGGTTATTCCAAGTATTCGATGCCGTTCAATGCGCCGGTTATCCCCGGCCGCATTTTCGCTGGCCAGCCGGAACGCGGCGACGTGGTGATCTTCAAGGCGCCGCCCAGCAACGAGACTGACTATATCAAGCGCGTCATCGGCCTGCCCGGCGATCAGATTCAGATGATTGGCGGCCGGCTCCATATCAATGGCAAGGCGATCCCCCATGAAAAAGTGAGTGATTTCGTGGTACCGGTGTCGCCGAACACTGATTGCTATACGCCGCAGTTCGAAAGGCGCGATGCGGCCGGCAAGGCATTTTGCAGCTATCCGCGCTTCAAGGAAACGCTGCCGAGCGGAAAAAGCTATTTCGTACTAGACCTGATGAATACGCCGCAGGACGATACCACGCCTGTCGTCGTGCCCGAAGGCTATCTGTTCCTGATGGGCGACAACCGCGACAATTCGCTCGACAGTCGCTTCCCCGCGATCCCCGGCCAGGGCATTGGTCTGGTGCCACAGGACAACCTGGTCGGCCGGGCGACGATCATGATGTGGTCGACTGACGGCAGCTCCGAATGGATCAAGCCGTGGACGTGGTTTTCAGCCGCGCGATGGAACCGCATCGGCGGCACTTTCTGACCCGGATGCTTGGCGCCGATACCCAGGAATTCGTGGCAAGGCTCTCCGGCGTCGATCCGGCTGGCGACGAACTCTGGCGCGAGGCGCTGACCCACGGCAGCACCGGCGCGGCGCGCAATTACGAGCGACTGGAATTCCTGGGCGACCGTGTGCTCGGCCTGGCGATCGCCGAATGGCTGCACGAACTCGGCACTGATAACGAAGGCCGCCTGTCGCAGCGGCTCAATGCCCTCGTCAGCCGCACGACATGCGCCGCGATTGCCCGCGAGGTCGGTCTTGGCCCGCACATCCTGCTAGGCAAGCAGGCCAATGACGATGGCGCACGCGACAGCGACAATGTGCTGGGCGATGTCATGGAAGCGCTGATCGGCGCTTGCTTTGCCTTGCGCGGCTATGGCGCGGCGCGGGCGATGGTGCGCCGCCTCTGGCAAGGGCCGGTGACCGGGCAGACCGGCGCCGCCAAGCATCCCAAATCCGCGCTGCAGGAATGGGCCGCGTTTCACAAGCGGCGCAGCCCTGAATACCGACTGGTCGATCGCTCGGGCCCGGATCATGCGGTGCGCTTTACGGTTGCGGTCGAAGTCCACGGCGTGGGCAGCGCCCAGGGAACCGGATCGAGCAAGCAAGACGCAGAAACCGCCGCGGCCACTGCCTTTCTGGAGCAATTTGCGTGACTCAACACTGCGGCCTCGTCGCCGTTATCGGCGCTCCAAATGCCGGGAAATCGACTTTGGTGAATGCGCTCGTTGGCCAGAAAGTGGCGATCGTGTCGGCCAAGGCGCAGACCACGCGCGCGCGGCTGATGGGCATTGCGCTTCACGAGGAGACACAGATCATCCTCGCCGACACGCCCGGCATTTTCACGCCGCGCCGCCGACTTGACCGCGCGATGGTCGCCGCAGCATGGGAAGGCGCGCAGGAGGCCGACGCGATCCTGCTGGTGGTCGACAGCCGCAAGAAGAAGCGGGACTATTTGGAACCGATCCTGGAATCGCTAAAAGGCCGACCGGAACGCAAGCTGCTGGTGCTCAACAAAGTCGACGAGACACCCAAGGAGCCGCTGCTGGTGGCGGCCGAGGAATTGACTGCCGCCGCCGCGTTTGACGAAGTGTTTTTCGTCTCCGCGCTGACCGGGGACGGGGTGGCTGAACTGAAGGCTAGCCTGGCCGCAATGATGCCGGAAAGCCCCTGGCACTATCCTGAAGATCAGGTGTCCGACGCCAGCGAGCGCCTGCTCGCCTGCGAGATCACCCGCGAACAGCTTTACCGCCAGTTGCATGACGAACTGCCTTATGACAGCGCGGTCCGTCCCGAAAGCTACCAGACCCGCAAGGACGGCAGCCTCGAAATCCATCAGCAGATCGTCATCGCGCGCGACAGCCAGAAAGGCATTGTGCTGGGCAAGCAGGGCGCGCGGCTGAAAGCCATTGGCGAGGCATCGCGCAAGGAATTAGCCAATCTGCTCGGGGTGAAAGTCCACCTCTTCCTTCACGTCAAGGTTGAGGAAGGCTGGGCCGATGCCCGGGAGATTTACGAGGAAATCGGGCTCGATTGGGTAAAGTAGGCAGTCAAACCTTGCCCCCGGCGGCGAGGATCGTCATAGGCTCGCGCCAGATTCTCTCGCACCTGAAAGGTTCGCAATGAAAGTGCGCGTTTCCGTCAGCCTCAAGCCCGGCGTGCTCGACCCGCAGGGCCGCGCCATCCAGCATTCGCTCGAGGGCCTGGGCTTCAGTGGCGTCCACGACGTGCGGGCCGGCCGGTTGATCGAACTCGAGGTTGAAGACGGCGTCACCGATGCCCAGCTTGATGAGATGTGCCGCCAGTTGCTCGCCAACATGGTCATCGAGAACTACCGGATCGAGAGAGTGCCCGCCTGATGTCTTTCCGCTCCGCCGTCATCACCTTTCCCGGATCGAATTGCGACCGCGACATGGCAGTGGCACTGGAAGCGATCTCCTGCACGGCACCCGCGCGGGTCTGGCACGGGGACGCGAGCCTGCCTGACGGGCTCGATTTCATCGCCCTCCCCGGCGGCTTTTCCTACGGCGACTACTTGCGCAGCGGCGCAATGGCGGCGCGCTCACCGATCATGCGTGCTGTTGTCGCCGCGGCAGCGCGCGGCGTGCCGGTGCTGGGCGTCTGCAATGGCTTCCAGGTCCTGACTGAAGCGGGGCTTCTTCCCGGCGCGCTGATGCGCAATGCGGGGATCCGCTTTGTCTGCCGCGAAGTGTCGCTGCGGGTGGAAAACACACAATCGCTGTTCACGTCCGGCTATGAGGCCGGGCAACTCATTCGCATCCCCGTCGCGCATCACGACGGCAATTATTTCGCCGACGAGGCCACGCTGGACCGTCTGGAAGGCGAAGGCCGCGTTGCATTTCGCTATGCCGAAGCTGTCAATGGCTCGGCGCGCGACATTGCCGGGGTGCTGAACGATGCCGGCAATGTTCTGGGCATGATGCCGCATCCCGAGCGCGCGATCGAGGCAGCACACGGCGGAACTGACGGCAAGGCGCTGTTTGTAAGCGCAGTGAAAGGTCTGGTTGGCGCCTGATCAGGCCCGGTTTCAGGCGACGTTGCCTTCTGCGGCAAAGCGCACCCGTCGGAATATCTGCTCGCTGTCAGTCGCAGACATCGGCCGGCCGAAGTAGTAGCCCTGGATTTTGCGGCAGCCCAGTTCGCGCACGATCGCCAGCTCCTTCTGCGTTTCCACGCCTTCCGCCGTGGTCGACATTTCGAGACTGTCCGCCATGGCGACCACCGCCCGGATGATCGCCAGACTTTCGGGATTGGCCGTCGCCGCGCCCTGCACGAAGCTGCGGTCGATCTTGATCGTTGAGAAGCGCAGGTTGCGGATATAGCCGAGCGAGGAATAGCCGGTGCCGAAGTCGTCGAGCGCCACACTGCAACCCAGCCCCATGACTTGCTCCAGCGCCGCGCGCGCCAACGACGCATCGCGCACGAATATGCTTTCCGTGACTTCAAGTTCGAGGCGATTGGCCGGCAGCCCGCTGTGCGCCAGAGCGCCGACAACGCTGCCGATGAAATTGCTGTCGAGCAATTGCTCGCCCGACACATTGACCGCCACCCGGACATGGCTGGGCCAGTTGATTGCTTGCACACATGCCTCGCGCAGCACCCATTCGCCAATCGGCACGATCAGGCGTGAGTCCTCGGCGAGCGGGATGAATTTGGCCGGGCTGATCATCCCGTGCTCCGAGCTGTTCCAGCGGAGCAGCGCCTCGAAGCTGACAACACCCTCGCTGGTCGCATCAACCACGGGCTGGTAATTCAGCAGGAATTCGCCGCGTTCGATGGCATGGCGCAGCGAAAATTCCAGCTTGCGGCGTTCCTCGGCATGGGCATGCAGCGAAGGTTGGTAATTGCAATGCATGCCGCCGCCATCATCCTTGGCGCGGTAAAGCGCGAGGTCGGCATTGCGCATCAGTGTCTCGACAGTCGAGCCATCGCGCGGACCGAATGCCGAACCAATGCTTGCGCCCACATAAAGCGTATGGTGATCAACTTCGTAGGGCTGCGAGAGCCGGTCGATCACGCGACTGGCAATCTGCTCGACGCGGTCGGCATCCGAAGCATCGCGCACGACAATGGCAAATTCGTCGCCGCCGAGCCGGCCGCACAGCTCGTTCTCGGAGCTCATTTCTTTCAGCCGGTCGGACACCCGCGCCAGCAGGCGGTCGCCGATGAGATGGCCAAGCGTATCGTTGATCGACTTGAACCGGTCGAGGTCGATCATCAGGAAAGCGCAGCGTGTGCGCCATTGCTCGGAATAGCGCATGGCCTCGCCCAGGGCCTCGGTCAGCATCATGCGGTTGGGCAAGCCGGTCAGCGTGTCATAGCGCGCGAGATAGGCAATCTTGTCCGAACTTTCGCGCTGCTCGGTAACGTCGGAACCAACGCCGCGAAAGCCGTCGAACACGCCGCTCTCATCAAGCTTGGGCGTGCCCGACAATTCCCACCAGCGCTGGGTTCCCTGGACAGTGACGCGAACCAGCAGGTTGGCAAAGCTTTCGCGCCGTTTCAGGCGTTCGGCGAGGTCATGCAGGCTCGACGGGAACTGCCCCGTATCCCAGGCCTCGCCCGCGATCAGCTGGATGAAGGGCTTGCCTTCGATCTCGCGCGATTCCATGCCCAGCGCATAGGCAAAGCGCGGCGACACCGTGCGCACGCGGCGCGCGGTGTCGATCTGCCACAGCCAGTCTGCCTCGCCTTCCTCGAATTCGCGCAGCAGCAGCGAGACGACTTCGTTCTTTTCAGCCATGCCAGCTTCAGCGATGCGCGCCGACAGATAGTTTCGCGAGGATGCGAGAGCGCCAGCGACAACTGCCGCGCAGAAGCCAGCCGCAACCGCGACCATGCCGAAATCACCCGAGAGGAAAAAACTGACGACGGCGGCGCCGCCCACAATTGCCGAGAACAGGATCGTGCTCATCGGCACGGCGGGGAGGACGATGGCCGAACCCGTCATCAGCATGGCCAGCACTGACCACAGCTTCACCCGCGTTTCCGAATCGAGGTAGCTGCCGGGCAGCGTCAGCGGCGCAACCCAGACCAGCGCGTTGACAATGGCGTGGAGCGTGTGGCGGTTGGCCTCGTCGTTGCTGATCGTGCGATGATCGCCGTCTGTCAGCTTGCGATCATCGCGCGCGGACAGACCCAGCGTGATCAGCAGAGCAGCCAGCCAGATGCCAGCGAACATGAAGCCGACGGCCGGGGCCAGCAAAAAAGCGAGCCCTACCCCTGCGGCCACGTTCCCCGCAATTCTCAGCCAGGTGGCGCGGGCGATGCCGGCATATTGCAGCCCGCGCAGGCGCGCCCAGTCGCCTTCGCGCGGATCAGTCAGGCCGAGCACGGCAAGGGCGGGCAATTCCCGAGGGAGCGGAGTCGAGGTCGGTCTGGCGCTTTTCACGCCCCATCTATAGATTCGCGCTGGTTATCAGCGCGTAAAGCCGGCGGCGAATTCGGTAATAATACCGAGCCGAAAATCTATTCCACGGTAACGCTTTTGGCCAGGTTGCGCGGCTGGTCCACATCAGTGCCTTTGACGCATGCTGTGTGATAGGCCAGCAGCTGCACGGGAACTGCATAGACCAGCGGCGCGATCAGCGGATGGACTTTGGGCATTTCGATGGTGGCCAGGCACCCCTCGCCCGCCTCGGCGAGCCCTTCCGCGTCAGAAATAAGCACCACTTTGCCGCCGCGCGCGCGCACTTCCTGCATGTTGCTCACGGTCTTTTCAAACAGCGGTCCGGAAGGCGCGAGCACGATCACGGGAACGGCTTCGTCAATCAGTGCGATCGGCCCGTGCTTCATTTCCCCCGAAGCATAACCTTCAGCATGGATGTAACTGATTTCCTTGAGCTTCAGCGCGCCTTCGAGCGCCAGCGGATAGTCTGCCCCGCGCCCGAGATAGAGCACATCACGCGCCGGTGCGATGAGGTGCGCCATGGCCGCGATTTCCTCGTCGTGATCCAGCGCGGCGTTGAGGCTGGCGGGTGCCTCGAGCAGATGCTTGACCACTTGCGCCTCCTCGGCGCGGTCCATGCGGCCGCGCTTCACCGCAAGATGCGCGGCCAGCGCAGCCAGCACGGCAAGCTGGCAGGTGAAGGCCTTGGTCGAAGCCACACCGATTTCCGGCCCGGCATGAGTGGGCAGCAGCAAGTCCGCCTCGCGCGCCATCGAGCTGGTCGGCACGTTGACGACCACGGCAATCGTCTGGCCCTGCGCCTTGCAATGGCGGAGCGCCGCCAATGTGTCCGCCGTCTCGCCCGACTGCGAAATGAACAGCGCCAGCCCGCCTTTTTCCAGCACGGGATCGCGGTAACGGAATTCGCTCGCCACATCGATGTCGACCGGCAGGCGGGCGAACTGCTCGAACCAGTACTTGGCCACCATCGCCGCATAAAACGACGTACCGCAGGCGACGATGGTCACGCGGCTGATGCTGGAGAGATCGAAATCGAACTGCGGCAAGGCTATCGACTGATCGACCTGGCGAATGTAACTGCGCAGGGTCTGTGCCACCACAGTCGGCTGCTCGTAGATTTCCTTCTGCATGAAGTGGCGGAAATTGCCTTTTTCAATCGCAGCGGCAGACGCGCCGGATTGAACCACCTTGCGCTTGGCGGGCTGGTTGTCCTTGTCGAAAATCTGCGCGCCGTCACGGGTGATCACCACCCAGTCACCCTCGTCGAGATAGCAGATCTTCTGAGTGAGCGGCGCAAGCGCGAGAGCGTCCGAGCCGAGGAACATCTCGCCGTCGCCGTAGCCCACCACCAGCGGCGAGCCGAGCCGAGCACCGATCAGCATGTCGGGATGTGAGCGGAAGGCAATGGCAAGGGCAAAGGCGCCGCGCAGCTGCGGCAAGGCGGCTTTCACTGCATCCTGTGGCGATGCCCCGGCCTCCACAGCCTCGGAGATCAGGTGGGCGACGACTTCGCTGTCAGTATCGCTCTCGAACTTGCGGCCCTTGGCGGCCAGCGAATCGCGCAGCTGACGGAAGTTTTCGATGATGCCATTATGCACCAGCGCCAGCTCGGGAGTGGCGTGCGGATGGGCATTGGCCGCCGTGGGCGCACCGTGCGTGGCCCAGCGGGTATGGGCAATGCCTGTGGTGCCCGGCGCAGGATCGCGCGCCAGCTCGATCACCAGATTCGAAAGTTTGCCCGGCGCGCGGCGGCGCACCAGCTGTCCATCATGCAAGGTGCAGACGCCGGCAGAGTCATAGCCGCGATATTCCATCCGGCGGAGGCCATCGACCAGGCGGTCTGCCACCTGATCCTTGCCGACGATGCCGATAATTCCGCACATGGAGAAGCGACCTATTCTAGAGTGTGTAAGGGACCCGGATGCCGGGCATCTCTGCCGGGAAATCCTTTGTATTTCGTGTAATAAGAATCGCCCCGTTCACTTGCGCCGTGGCGAGGATGTAGGCGTCGAGCAGCTTCATCTTGGTGCGATGCCGGATATCGGCGGCGGCCATTGCAATTCGGGCATCCAGTTCGACCACTTCAAATGGCGAAATCGCCTGCTGAACCTCCCCGCGACGTTCGAGAGCTTCACCCGCAAGCACTTCGGTCCAGACGATCCGGCTGATCCGGTGCCGGTTGTAACGCGCCAATTCGGTGGTCGCCTGATGCCGATCCTTTAGCCAGTCGATCAGGATGTTGGTATCAAAGAAAGGATCGGACACCGTTCAGATGTCTTCGTAAGGTCGGCGATCTTCGCGGATCGCGCGCTGGTATTCGACCCCATCGGGAATGTCCTGCCGATCCTTCCACAAACCCGCTCCCCGTGCGATCCAACTCTTGTTTCCATCGGCAGGCGATTGCGCCTTGTAGGCCCGCACCACATCGCGCAGCACCGAAGCACGCGACTTGCCCAGCTCGGCAGCGCGCTGGTCGAGCCACTTGATATCTTCATCGGGCAGATCGGCGAGGATTCGGGTCATTGATATACTGATATCATATCATGATATCATGTCAACAGCATTTGTTCTGGCAATGCAACTTGACTACCAATGCGCGAACGAAAACACGAAGGGGAATGACATGCTCCGCCATGCCGCAATAGTTGTCGCGCTTACATTGCTCGTCACCACAAACAGCCATGCGCTGGGCAAGACAGACATCGACGCACATGTGACCCGGATGTTTGAAATGATCCAAAACCACAATCCTGCTTCTGCGATTGCCGAGGCCGATATTGTAATTGCCGACTACAAAAGCCGATTCAATGATGCTGCCACGATCTACGTCTGTGCCGGGAGTGGTCCTGAAACCATTGCGAACCTGATGACTGGCGGGGCAGCAAAGCAGCGCACAGTCGCTGTGTCGGAAGACTGGTGTTCAGCATATTTCGTCAAAGGTTACGCTTTGATAGACCTCAACCGCAGCGATCTTGCCGAGCCAGAATTGCGGCAAGCAACCGAAATGGCACCGTTTAATGCTCACTATCTCAATGAATCCGCAGAACTTTTCAAATTAAAGCATGAATGGCAAAAGTCCTATGATTTGTTTTCCAAAGCGTTTGATGTCGCACCGCTGTATAAGGAGAGCGCAAGGTCAGCAGTGACCGCTCGCTCACTTCGCGGGATGGGCTATGCCAAGATCGAACTCAACGACCTCGATGAAGCCGAACGCCTTATGAAACAATCGCTTGAATTTGAACCCGATAGCGCCGGCGCAAAATCCGAACTCCAATACATTGCGCGAAAGAAGGCCGCTGGCTTTTGAAGCCAATGACTGATCATCCCTTCCCATCCGCCTTCTTCTTTTTCATCACATCGTGGAAGCGATCAGCCCAGCCCGGCTTGATCAGCTGTTCTGCTCGCACCAGCCGCAATTCCCCATCCGCCACATCGCGCGAGACGGCACTGCCCGCGCCGACAATCGCATCCGCGCCGATTTTCACCGGGGCAATCAGCGACGAATTCGAGCCAATGAATGCGCGCTCGCCGATGACAGTCTTGTACTTGAAATAGCCATCATAATTGCAGGTAATCGTGCCCGCGCCGATATTGGCCCCTGCCCCTACCTCCGCATCGCCGATGTAGGAAAGGTGATTGGCCTTGGCGCCCTTGCCCAGCACGGCCTTTTTCACTTCGACGAAATTGCCGACCTTGGATTTCTCTTGCAAAACCGCGCCGGGACGCAGGCGGGCATAGGGGCCTACTTCGCAGCCGGGCCCAACGCTTGCGCCCTCAAGGTGGCAAAAAGCACGGATCGTCGCGCCGTCCGCCACGCTGACGCCAGTACCGAAGACGACGTTGGGTTCAATCAACACATCGCGGCCCACTTGCGTATCCCACGAAAACCACACAGTTTCCGGCGCGATCAGGCTGGCGCCGTCAGCCATGGCCTGCGCGCGGCGGCGCTGCTGCCAGCGGCCTTCGGCTTCGGCCAGTTCGGCGCGGCTATTGATTCCAGCGACTTCGTCCGGATCGTCGCAAGTCACCACCGCGCAAGGCCGACCGTCGGCCAGCGCGATATTGACCACGTCGGGCAGGTAATATTCGCGCTGGGCGTTGTCATTGCCCACCCGCGCGAGCAGTGCGAACAAGTCGTCCGCGCGCGCCGCCATAAGGCCCGAATTGCAAAGCCGTGTCGCGCGCTCGGCCTCGCTGGCGTCCTTGAACTCAACCATTTTGGCGATACGGCCCTGATCCGCGATCACGCGGCCATATTGCAGCGCGTCTTCCGGCTCGAAGGCCAGAACCACGACCGCGGGCGAATCGCCTGCATGCAGCCGGTCGATCATCGCCTGCATGGCCGCGGCGCTGACGAAAGGCACATCGGCATAGAGAACCAGCACGTCGCCCGCGAACCCCAACAGGGCATCGCGCGCCTGGAGGACGGCATGGGCCGTGCCTTCCTGCGGATCCTGCACCGCGATTTCCGCCCAGCCCGCCAGTGCCGCTTCGAGTTGATCGCGCCCATGTCCCGCGATGACCACTTGCCGCTGCGGCGCCAGTTCCGCTGCGCTGGCCAGCAAATGATCGATCATCGCGCGCCCGGCAATGGGATGAAGCACTTTGTGGCGATCGCTTTTCATCCGCGTGCCTTTGCCCGCGGCGAGAACGACTATGGCGAGTGGGGGTCTTGAGGCATCCATGCGCCCCCAATGCCAGCAATTTGTTGCCGTTTCCATATCAGCGCGCCACAGCGCACAGCCATGGCCCCCTTTCCCTATCAAATTATCGGCTTCGATCTCGACGGAACCCTGCTCGACACTCACCGCGACCTCGGCGCGGCAGTGAACCACGCGCTGGCACTGGCCAGGCGGCCTCCTGTTCCGCCGGAACACGTGCGCGATCTGATCGGCGGCGGCGCCAAACGCATGCTCGAGCGCGCCCTGCAAGCGGGCGGACCAGTGCCGGACGAACAATTCGGCCGACTGTTTCTGGGCCTGCTGGACTATTACGAAGCCCATATCGCCGTTCACACCCGCCTGTTTCCGGGAGGCGAAGCCATGCTGGCCGATCTCTCGGCGCGCGGCGTCACGATGGCCGTCGTCACCAACAAGTTGGAGCGCCTCGCCGTCCGGCTGATCGATGAGCTGGGACTTTCCGACCACTTCTTTGCCATCATCGGTGGCGACACGCTTGGGCCTGGCCGTGCCAAGCCTGCGCCTGACCTTCTGGACGAAATGGTCGCGCGTGGCGGCGGTGGCCGCGCTGCCTATGTCGGCGATTCGACCTTTGATACGCTGGCCGCAAGGGCGGCGGGCCTGCCCTGCATCGCCGTCAGCTTCGGTTTCAACGACCGCCCGGCAGCAGAATTGGGCGCCGATGCAGTGATTGACCATTTCGACCAACTGGTGCCGACACTGACTCAACTGGCCAAAGCGGAGCACACCATTTGCCGTTGAAAGCCCGCTCAGGCCGTGCGAAGCCGTGGCAACCGCACTCTTCTGACCGGAGCCGCCCATGACCATTTCCTTCTCTGGCAAAGTCGCGATCGTCACGGGCGCAGGGGGGGGCCTCGGCCGATCTTATGCCCTGGAACTGGCAAGGCGGGGGGCGAAAGTCGTGGTCAACGATCTGGGCGGCGCGCGTGACGGCACGGGCCATTCCGATGCCGCGCTTGCCGTGGTCGAGGAAATCAAGACGGCTGGCGGTGAAGCCATGTCGAACGGCGGCAATGTCGCCGACTATGCACAGATGTCCGAAATGGCCGCGCGCGTGAAAGAGGCCTGGGGCGGCATCCATATCCTGATCAACAATGCCGGAATCCTCCGCGACAAGACTTTCTCAAAAATGGATCCGGCGGATTTCGAACTGGTCGTTCGCATTCACCTGCTCGGCAGTGCATTTGCCACCAAAGCCGTGTGGGACACAATGCGCGAGCAAAACTATGGCCGCGTGCTGATGACCACGTCATCATCCGGCCTGGGCGGGAATTTCGGGCAGGCGAACTATGGCGCGGCCAAGCTGGGCCTCGTCGGCCTGGCCAAGACGCTGCACCTCGAAGGCGCCAAATTCAACATCCGCGTCAACAGCCTTGCCCCCACTGCGGGAACCCGCATGACCGAGGATATCTTTCCCGAGGAAGCCTACAAGGCGTTCAGCCCCGAAAACGTCGCGCCGGCCGCGCTGTTCCTGGTTTCCGACGATGCGCCGTCAAACGCCATCGTCGGCGCGGGTGCCGGCGTGTTCCAGAGCGCCTGGGTGACCATGAACGAAGGCGTCCTGCTTGGCGCGGGCGATTGCACGGTCGAAGACTTCGCCGCCGCCTGGGATAAAATCAGCGACCGCTCCACCGACGCACCGATTCAGAACGGATTGGAGCAGGCCATGCACGCGATGGGGAAGTTGACGAAGGGGGGGTGAAGTCAATCTCACATTCCGCTCAGGCCAGCATGAGCGCGGCATGCCGGATTTTGGTGTCCAGTCCGGACAGTCTGCTATTGGATAGCCAGTCACTCGCCGATATTAACAAGTTTATTGCAACAGTTGGCTATTGCAAAAGAATGCAAAAGCTCCTCCCCTTCGTACTAACCGCAATCAGCGCAGCACTTGCTGCGGGGCCAGCGCAAGCTTGCATAGACATCGCCGAGTTTAAGATCGAAGATATTCGATTCGCAGATGCTATCGTAGTCGGACGTATTTCTAATTATGAGATTATAGAAGACAAAAAAGTGAGAAGTGTTCGAGCGCGCATGCTGGAGCGATCTGACTTGCCGCCACAGGTGCGCGAAGGATTAGACAATCAAACCTCGTGGCTTAGTGACTACGCCGTGTTCAACATTGATGTCGAGCAGATAATTTCAGGAAATTTGCCCAAGAGGATTAAGGTGACTTGGGATAACTCGACTTTCAGCGAACCTGAAAAATTTCCATCAGGCCCTTATTTGATTGCGCTCCGCAGTCCACGCTCTAAGTTGCCCCCATTGCACGGAGGCAGTGCGACCGTCCTACTGAACCAACAGCCAGAATTGCTAACTTTGCTTCAGGCTCCTTGCTCTGGCACCTTTATTCTCGATAATTCGCCACAGAATATCTCTGATGTTCGCACAATTCTGAATGGTGGAAAGGTCGCGAATAGAAGTTTTTCGACCCAAGTGGGCGAGGACATGAGGCGCAGTGCTCAACAATTAGCAAGCACTCGCAAATGGGCTCTCGTCGGAAAGATTGCGCTGGTGTCCCTTGTGTTGGGAATCATGGTATTACTTTTTGCGATATGGATGCGCAAACGCCGGGCTCGAGGAAGACAAACTTTACCAACTAGATAGGTGCTTACGGTTGGTGTAGCCACGGTTCCCGAGTCCGCTCTCGGGCCATCGAAACATGTGCGGGAATGGCCAATTTCGGCACAAGCAGGCACAGTGGTGTCTAAACCTCCACCACCCGCAACAACCGCCGCTCCAGGGGGAACAAAACCCCCGCCAGCTCGTGCCCGCGCTTGAGCACTTGCCCTGCCTCGCCAAACAGCGTCCACATGCCCTGCTTGCCCCGCAGCGCAGGGCGCTTCTCGATGCGGGCCTGCGGGCGTTCGGCGGCGCGGCGGAAGGCGCAGAAGCTGGCGGCGTCGCGGTCAAAATCCATAGCGTAGTCGCGCCAGAGCCCGGCGGCTACCATGCGGCCGTAGATGTCGAGAATGCGTTGCAGTTCCAGGCGGTCAAACCCGACCTGAAGGGTGCGGGCCGCTGGCCCCGGGAAGGGGTGAACGACCGCGCTCAAGCGCCTGTCTTGTCCCGCTTGCGTGGCGGCGACTGCGCCGCTGCATCATCCACACCGGCCTGCGCGTCACGTTCTGCCAGCAGCGCGGCGAGGCGCTTTTGCAATGTTTCCAGCTCGCACTGAAGCAGTTCGAGCTTCTGGGTTGCCGGGTCGAACTTGTCGGAGCACGGCGTGCCATAAGGCAGGAATTCCTGCTGCCACGCCTCTGCCGGAACCAGCGTCGAGCGGGCCTTGGAGCCGACCATCGTCGCGCCTTCAGGCACATCTTCGGTGACCACTGCGCTTGCCCCGATCCGCGCGCGTTTGCCGACAACAATCGGCCCCAGGATCTGTGCGCCCGAGCCGACAATCACATTGTCTTCCAGCGTGGGGTGGCGCTTGCCGCCCACGCCGTTGAACGGCTTGGTCCCGCCCAGCGTCACGCACTGGTAAATCGTTACATTATCGCCAATTTCCGCCGTCTCGCCGATCACCGTAAAGCCATGATCGATGAACAGGTGACGGCCGATATTCGCGCCGGGATGAATGTCGATCGCGGTGAGGAACCGCGACATATGGTTCACCCAGCGGGCGAGGAAATAGAGCCGGTGCGAGAACAGCCAGTGGGCCAGCCGATGCCAGACCAGCGCCCAGACCCCCGGGTAAAGCAGGACTTCCCAGCGCGAACGCGGCGCGGGATCGCGCGCCACGATGGAGTCCAGATATTCGACTAGTCTGCCCGGCATAAGTCTGATTTTCCCACCATTTGCCCGCTAAAGCAAGCGCGGCTGCTCGGCCCCGGCAATTGCCTCCAGCGCATCGCGCCAGATGGCCATTGTTGCCGGCGCCTTGCGTTCCAGGCTGAGGCGGTCAATTTCCGCCACCAGCCGCTCGACGCCCAGATGGCTACGCTCGCAGCGCGGAACAAGGTAGGCGGCGGCATTTTCGTCGAGCGCCAGCGCGCGCAGCTCGGCATGCAGTGCGATCAATTCGGCCAGCATGGCATCATCGGGCGCCCCGATTTCGAGGTGAAGTGCAGCGCCTATACGGCTGGCGAGATCGGGCAGCGCAATCCGCCAGCCCCCTTGCGAATCCGCGCCTGCTTCGATGTGATTGCTCACCAGCAGAAGCGGCGTTCCGCTTTCCTGCGCCCGGTTCCAGCGATGGAACAGCTCGGTTTCGTCCATGCGGTCCGCATCGTCGATGGCCTCGCCGCCGTGGCTGGCAAACCAGCGTGCGATCAGCGACTTGCCTGAGCGCGGCGGGCCGGACAGCACCGCCGTGCGGAAAGGCCATGCCGCCGGATTGGCCATCGCATCGATCACCGCGGCATTGGCGCTGCCGACAACAAGCCGCGATGCGGCCGCACCGCCGGCGGGGGCAAGCGGCAATGCGATCTGGGACACGGGGGCCGCCCCTCTATCGCCTGATGCTGAGCGCGTTGCTGCCCACAGTCACCTGCCAGCCGCGTCCGCGCAGGGCAGCAGCAAGGTCTTCGATCGCGCCGGCATAGGTCACTCGCATCACGGAAGTCCCGCCGATAGCGATGCTGGTAGTGGAGGCTCCGCGCACGCCTGAGGCACCGCGCACAGCTCCCAGCGCCGAATCGACTGCTTGGGCATCGGGCGAGGCGAACTGGACTGTGATGGTCGAGACTGCATCGGCCGTGGCGACCTCGGCAGGGTCGATCTTGGGCGCATTTCCGGTTTCGGCGCCTTCTTGGGTTGCAACGGGCTTGGGCTGGGCAGCGGCGGCAAGCGCATTCAGCGCGGCAGTCATCGTCTGCTGATCGGAATAGAGCGTAGCGTCCGGTTTGAGCATGCCCTGCGCCAGAGCATTGGCATAGATCTGGTCGAATCGCGTGATGGCATTCGCCAGCATTGGCGCAACGCCTGCTTCATCGTTGGCAGTAAGCTCGAAAGATTCGAGGTAGGTGTTGTCCGGACCATAGCGCGCGGTGAAATAGCCGCGTACCGGTCCGCCCGGCCACTGCCGCTCGAGCCGCGCGATCGGCATGATTACATCGGAAGCGCCGAACTGCGCCAGCACGGTGCGCCACCACAAGCGGCTGCGGCGTGTCGGCTGGCCGGCAGTGAGGATCAGTGATTCGCCATTGGCGCCCGATGGCCGGACATAGTCGATTGGCGTGGCACCAGCGCGGAACTCAGCCCAGGCCTTCTGCCACGGACCACGCACTTCGAACACTTGCGCCACACCGCCCGAATAGAGCACGGGGATCACCAGCAAGGGCGCGGAATGGGCTTGCGCGGTGCTGCCTTCGCCCGTCACGAGGAACTGGCCGGCGCGCTCGCGATCGAATACCACGCCAAGCTTGGCAACATAGCGGTGCGGGCCGATCTGCTCGTGCTCGATAACGATAGCCGAGACCATGCCTTCGATCTGCCCTTCGCTCATCGCCGGGCCCTTGAGCGACTGCCAGGCCATGCGCTGCGCCATCTTCCAGCCGTTCATGCGCGCTTCGTTGGCATCTTTGCCCGTGGTTTCGACCTCGATGCCGCTGACCTGAATATCGCTCGATGTGGCGACAGGCTGGATGCCGCGATCGCCTTCAAGCTGGGCCAGCAACCGCTGAGGCCCGACCAGCAGCAGCGCAAGGCACAGGGCCACGGCAAGCCCTGCCAGCAAAGTGGCAATAGGGCCCGGCCGGGCGGTGCGCAGACGTGCAGGGAGGGAAATGGGTGTCATCGGGGAAAACCGCTGGCCTTTTGCCTAATGCCGCATGGAAATCCAAGCACGAAAAGGCTAACGGCCTGACTATGTCCGAAAACACACCCTCAGGCGGCTATACTTACGAGCAGGCCGGCGTCTCGATTGCGGCAGGAAATGCGCTGGTCAAGGCGATCGGCCCTTTGGCGAAAGCCACCGCACGCCCCGGCGCAGACGCCGAACTAGGCGGCTTTGGCGGCTTCTTCGATCCACGCGCGGCGGGTTATAAAGATCCGCTGTTGGTGGCCGCCAACGATGGCGTTGGCACCAAGGTAAAACTCGCGATTGATTATGACCGGCATGACCGCATCGGAGAGGATCTTGTCGCCATGTGCGTCAACGACCTGATCGTTCAGGGGGCCGAACCGCTGTTGTTTCTCGACTATTTCGCTTCCGGCAAGCTCGACACGGATGTGGCGGTGCGGGTGGTCGCGGGAATTGCCGAGGGCTGCAAGCTGGCAGGATGCGCGCTGATCGGCGGCGAGACGGCGGAAATGCCCGGCATGTATGCCGCGGGCGACTATGACTTGGCCGGCTTCTGCGTCGGCGCGGTCGAGCGAGGCGAGCAGCTGACCGGCGACAAGGTTGCCGAGGGCGACGTGCTCTTGGGCCTGGCAAGCTCGGGCGTTCATTCCAACGGCTATTCGCTGGTGCGCCGTCTTGCGGCGGACAAGGGCTGGAAGATGGATCGCCCGGCCCTGTTCGATGCCGACCGCCTGCTGATCGATCACCTGATCGAGCCGACGCGGATCTATGTGAAAAGCCTGTTGCCGCTGGTGCGCGCAAGCCGAATTCACGCGCTCGCTCACATCACTGGCGGCGGCCTGCTCGAAAACGTGCCTCGCGTGTTGCCTAGGGACTTGCACGCTCGCATCGATGCGGGAGCATGGGAGCAGCCGCGCCTGATGGCCTTCCTCCAGGCACAGGGCCAGATCGAGCCGGGCGAAATGGCGCGCACATTCAACTGCGGGATCGGCATGGTGCTGGCCGTGGCAGCAAGCGAGGCCGCAGGTGTGAAGGCCGATCTTGAGGCGGCAGGCGAAGTAGTGTTCGTCATCGGCGCGGTGGAGCAGGGTTCGCGAGGGTGCACAGTCCAGGGTAGCAGCGATGACTGGAGCGCCCGCGAAAAGTGGGAATCCATGCATCTTGCCTGAGGCGGCCAACGAGAAGGCAAAGGTTGCCGTACTGATATCGGGCAGCGGCACCAATATGGCCGCGCTGCTCTATGCCAGCCGCGCCGCGGATTGCCCTTATGAGATCGTACTGGTCGCCTCGAACGACCCGGCCGCCAAAGGGCTCGCGCTGGCGCGCGGCGAAGGCGTTTCGACATTCGCACTGAGCCACAAAGGCATGCCGCGAGCGGAACATGACGCCGCGATGGACGCTGCCATTCGCGCCAGCGGCGCCGAGTGGATCGCGCTGGCGGGCTATATGCGCATCCTGACCGAGGGCTTCGTGTCTGGCTGGCAGGGCAGGATGGTGAATATCCATCCTTCCCTGTTGCCCAAATATCCGGGCCTGCACACCCACGAACGCGCGCTTGAATCAGGCGACAGCCACGGCGGCTGCTCGGTTCACCTCGTCACCACTGTGCTCGACGATGGCCCTATCCTCGGCCAGACGCCTGTCGCCGTGCTCCCTGGCGATACGCCGGGCACACTGGCTGCGCGCGTGCTGATTGCCGAACACCAGCTCTATTCGAGATGCCTCGCCGCGCTTGTCAGCGCGCGCTAGGGCGCAAGATCAGATTTCAGAAAATTCCACTTGCGGCCGGCTTTCGCGCGTGCCGCGATAAAGTTTGCTCGGCTCCATCGGGTCGCCGGCGATCATGACATAGTCGTCATGCACTTCGACCAGCGTGCCCACAAAAGGAAAACCGGTGAGGCTGCCGTTGACCTGATAGCTGACTGTGTCGCCGACCTTAAAGGTCTTTTCGTCGAAATTGAATTCGAACGGACATGCCTCGCCTGTTTCGCCCATGCCTTGCATCACCAAATCTCCTTTCCCGGCAAGATAGGGCGCGGGCGTCTAGCTTTCAAATGCAAAAAGGCCGCCAGGTTTCCCCGGCGGCCTTCAGCTTTGCCAGAATCGCCAATCAGCCGACGATTTCTTCGGGCTTGAAGAAAAAGGCGATTTCAATCGCGGCATTCTCTTCGCTGTCGCTGCCGTGGACCGAATTGGCTTCGATCGATTCGGCCAGTTCCTTGCGGATGGTGCCGGCATCGGCGTTTTCCGGGTTGGTCGCGCCCATGATATCGCGGTTGCGCTTCACAGCATCTTCACCTTCCAGCACCTGGACCACGACCGGGCCCGAGGTCATGAAACTGACCAGATCGTTGAAGAAGGGGCGCTCACGGTGGACGCCGTAGAAACCTTCGGCCTGATCCTTCGTCATGTGGATGCGCTTGGAAGCGACGACGCGCAGGCCGGCTTCTTCCAGCATCTTGGTGACCGCGCCGGTCAGGTTACGGCGAGTGGCATCGGGCTTGATGATCGAGAAAGTGCGGGTAACCGCCATTGTTCAGTCCTTGCGATTGTTTTCGTTGCAATGAAGTGGCGCGCCCCTAGCCGGGAACATGCCCCGCCGCAAGATCGCCGGTCTCAGCCGCTCACGGCCCTTCGACCCATTTGCCGCCGTCCTGCTTCCAGAATCGGCGCTCCACGCCCCCTTCTCCATCCTTGGCGCGGCTGCCCAGCATGCGCCAGCATTCGCGCGCGCCTTGCAGGCCGGCCTCGCCGAACAGCAGGAAGGTCCGCTCGAAGGGCTCGCTGCCTTCGCGCCACTGCCCGTCTGCCAGGGCCAGAAACCGCGCGCCGTTGACAGGCTCAGGCACTGTCGAGAGCAGGATCGGCTGGCGTGCTGCATCCGGGTCACCCGCCATGCCGTGGGCCAGGAACGAATCCGGCTGGCGCGTCCACAGGGCGTCGCCGATCTGGGCAAGCTGGGCTTCATCTGCGGAAACGACCAGCATCCGCTCTCCCGCCTTCATCGCCGCGCGGGCGATGAGCGGCAGCGCGGCCTCGGCGCTCGATGTGCTCAACTGGTAGAAATCAACTCTCACAATTATCCCGGACATATCGGTCGATCAGGCGCACGCCATAGCCCGTGGCGCCCTTGTCCCATGTCGCACCGGCCTTGTCCGCCCAGACCATCCCGGCAATGTCGAGATGCGCCCAAGGCGTGCCTTTGTCGACGAACCGCTGGAGGAACTGCGCGGCGGTGATCGAGCCAGCGAACTTGCTGCCCATGTTCTTCATGTCGGCGATCGCGCTGTCGATCATCTTGTCATAGGTCGTACCCATCGGCAGGCGCCACAACTTGTCACCGCAGGCCTGCCCTGCCGCGACGATCTTGCCCGCCAGACTGTCGTCATTCGAGAAGATGCCGGCATATTCGTTGCCCAAGGTAGCGATGATCGCACCGGTCAGAGTGGCGAGATCGACAATCGCGGAGGGCGCATATTCCTTCTGCGTCCAGGTAAGCGCGTCGCAAAGCACGAGGCGGCCTTCCGCATCGGTGTTGATCACCTCGACTGTCTGGCCGGACATGGTCTTCACCACGTCGCCGGGGCGCTGCGCGCCGCCATCGGGCATGTTTTCCACCAGACCGCAAATGCCCACCACGTTGGCCTTGGCCTTGCGCAGCGCAATCGCCAGCATCGCACCGGCGACAGCGCCCGCGCCGCCCATGTCCCACTTCATGTCTTCCATGCCGGCAGGCGGCTTCAGCGAAATTCCGCCGGTATCGAATGTCACGCCTTTTCCGACGAATGCCATGGGTTTTGCGCCCGGCGCGCCCCCATTCCAAACTATCGCCAGCAGACGCGGCGGGCGGACCGAGCCTTGCGCCACGCCGAGAAGCGCGCCCATCCCCAAAGTGCGCATTTCATCCTCGCCCAGCACCCGCAACGTCAGGCCGGTGCCAGCCAGCCGCGCCTCGCAACGGGCAACGAAGCTCTCGGGATAGATCACATTGCCCGGTTCGGTGACCAATTCGCGGGCAAATTCGACGCCTTCGGCGACAGCACCTTCGCGCGCCCACGCCTGCGCCGCGCCTTTGGGCGCACCGATCACTTGTACGCTCGCCAGCGTCGGCTTCTGGTCTTCGCTCTGGCGGGTGCGGTAGGCATCGTGCCGCCAAGCGCGCAGGCGCAGGCCCAGCAGCAATGCCGCAACTTCGTCGGCGCCAAGGCCGCTTCCGGTGAGGTCGAGCGTCAACCCAGTCTCGCCAGAAGTAAGATACTTGGCCGTCAGCGCCGCGCCTGCCTTTTCCAGTGAGCCCGAGCGCCCGGTGCCATTGGCCTCCCCGATACCTGCCAGCACCGCACGGAACAACAGACCGCCACGCGAGACAAAGCCCTCGTGAACCTGTCCGGCCTTGCCGGCAAAGCGGGCAGCCCGCGCGCCGTCGGCCAGCACCGGCTCGATGCCGGCGGGCATGGAATCGCCCGAAACAAGTTGGACGACCAGCCGGTTGGAAGCATTTGCCTGGTCTGCAAGGAACTCTATTCGCATGATAACTCCTGCCTAAGGCGCATCTTGCGGCCTCGCGCCTTTCACTACTCGGTCGCTGGCACCCCGATCTGTGGACACCCGACCAATCGCCTCCCGCCTGCGCCGGTGGCGGATTGCAGTTAGGCGCGGGCAATGCGATAGGCAAGTGATGCTCCCCCGGTTGCACTGCCTCCGCCGCTGCAGGCGCCTGCTCAATTTGCCGCGCCTGAGGATGCCGGGGCTTGGCCTTGCGCCCACTTTGCTGGCAGCGGCTATCGTCCCGCTGATGGGCATCCAGGCAGTCCGTGCTCAGAGTGCGGACGATGCCGCCAATGTCACAGGCGATCCGGCCAAACCGGTCGATTTCGAAGCGGATGCCATTTCCTACGCAAATGACGATGACACCGTGACTGCCACGGGCAACGTCGTGCTTCGGCGCGAGGGGCGCTCCGTACGGGCCGACAAAGTGACGTGGAGCCGTAAGACCGGCAAGATCACTGCCACTGGCAATATTCGCATGGTCGATGCCGACGGCAACCAGCTGTTCACTGACTCTTTGGACCTCAATGACGATTTCGAGACCGGCGGCATGCAGAACATGCTGCTGGCGCTGCGCGAAGGCGGCAGACTGGCAGCGCAATCGGGCGAGCGGATTGGCAATGGCAATGTCCTGCTCGATCATGCCGCTTACACCGCCTGCGACGTCGAGGACGAACACGGCTGCCCCAAGACGCCAAGCTGGAAAGTCACTTCGCGCAAGGTGATCTACGAGCCCTCGACCCATACCGTGCGGTTTCAGGGCGCGCGGCTGGAACTGTTCGGCATTCGCCTGATGCCCTTGCCGGGCCTTGCTCTGGCGACCGATGGCCGCGCTATTTCCGGACTTTTGATACCCAACTTCCGCTTCACGCCGTCGAACGGGCTGGAAATCAGCGAGACCTGGTATCAGCGCCTGGCCGACAACCGCGACATTTCGGCCACGGCCTATGCCTACACCAAGGCTGCGCCGATGCTATCGGCGCAATACCGCGCGCTGACGGACAAAGGCGCTTACCAGATCACTGGCTATGGCACGCGCAGCGATGTCATTGCCGTGGAAGGCGTGGCGCCGCAGGCCCAGCGCGAATTCCGCGGCTATGTCTATGCCAATGGCCGCTTTCAGCTTTCCCCCAACTGGAGCGTGACGGCATCGGCCCGCCGCGCGACGGACCGCACGTTCCTGCGCCGCTATGACATCAGCCGCGACGATCGACTGCGCTCGATGATTGAAGTCGAGCGAATCGACCCTGACAGCTATCTGACCATCGCCGGCTGGGCGACCCAGACATTGCGCGTGGGAGACAAGCAGGGACTGGTGCCAGTGGCCCTGCCCGCGATTGACTATCGCCGCCGCCTGGCCCGGCCCGTGCTGGGCGGTCGGGTGGAATTTCAGGCGAATTCGCTCGGCATCATGCGCTCGGAAGGACAAGATACGCAGCGCGCCTTTGCCAGCGCCCAGTGGGACATGCGCCGCCTGACCCGCATGGGCCAGGAAGTGACGCTGACGGCGTTGGTGCGGGGCGATGTCTATCATTCGTCAAACAACGACCTCACGACAACTGCGATCTATCGCGGCAATCCCGGCTGGCAAACGCGCGGGATCGCCACGGCCGCGCTGGATGTCAAATGGCCGCTGGTCGGCGCGATTTTCGGCGGCACCCAAGTGATCACTCCGCGCGTCCAGATCGTCGCCAGCCCGACGATCCGCAATCTCGCCGTGCCAAACGAGGATTCGCGCGCGATCGACTTGCAGGACAGCAACCTTTTCGCGCTCAACCGTTTTCCCGGCTATGACCGGATCGAAGACGGCGTGCGCTTCACTTATGGGTTCGACTGGCAATTCGATGCGCCGCGCTGGCGCGTGAAGACCACGATCGGCCAATCTTTTCGCCTGACCAGCAGGCCCACCCTGCTGCCTGAGGGCACGGGCCTTTCCGGGCGCAGTTCCGACGTCGTCGGGCGCACCGAAGTGCAATACCGCAATTTCCTGAAGCTCACGCACCGGTTCCGGCTCGACAAAGACAGTTTCGCTTTCCGCCGCAATGAAATCGACGCGACACTGGGCAACCAGCGGACTTACGTCGAAGTGGGCTACTCGCGCATCAACCGCAATCTTGCCGCCACAATCGAGGACCTCAAAGACAGCGAGGAACTGCGCGCCGCCGGCCGCGTCGCCTTTGCGCGTTACTGGTCATTGTTCGGATCAGGCGTGATCAACCTGCGCGAGACTGACAGCCTGACCAAGGCTGTCACGCGCGGGTTCGAGCCGCTGCGCACGCGCCTCGGTGTGGCCTATCAGGACGACTGCCTTGAGCTCGGCCTCACCTGGCGCCGCGACTTCGTGACCAATGGCGATGCCAAGAAGGGCGACATTTTCGAAGTGCGCTTCGCCTTGCGCAATCTTGGTTTCCGTTGACAGACCCGTTGATACATTGAGGGCGGTCAAGCCCCGCGATTGGCACGGGCGGCCAAGTGCGCTATCGGCGCGCTCAGCTTTGGTTAAGCCGGGGGGCACCAATGCGCCGTCCATAAGGCGGGGCATGCGTCCCACCGCAGACAGGATATAGTCGACCGTGAAGATAGGTAAGCCCAATCTTGTTATCGCACTCGGCCTCGCCGCCAGCCTGACTGTGGCCGCAAGCGCCCAGCAAGCAGCCGCGCCGTCGCCGCAAAGCGCGTCCCCGTCCGCGTCGGAAGGCAGCATCGTCATTCCCGAAAACGTCACGATCTTCGGCAAGAACGACCCCAACCTTCGCCGTGCCACGGCCGTGGTGAATGGTGACATTCTTACCGGCAGCGATGTCGACCAGCGCCTGGCGCTGATTGTCGCGGCGAATGATGGTAAGCTCCCCGCCGAGGAAGTCGCGCGTCTGCGCTTGCAGGTATTGCGCAACCTGATTGACGAAACGCTCCAGATCCAGGCCGCCAAGGAAGCCGACGTCACAGTCGACGATTCCGAAGTCGAGCAGACCTATGCCCGCGTGGCCCAGCAGAATTTTGGCCAGAACACCAAGGCGATGGATGCCTATCTCCTGCGCGTCGGTTCCTCGCCCGCATCGCTGAAGCGTCAGATCCGCGGCGAGCTCTCATGGCAGCGCCTGCTCCGGCGCAATGTGCAGCCTTTCGTCAATGTGTCGGAAGAAGAAGTGCGCGAAGTCATGCAACGGCTCAGCGCTGCCAAGGGCACCGAAGAATTCCGGATCGGCGAAATCTACCTCTCGGCCTCTCCCGAGGCCAAGGCGCAAGTATCCGAAAACGCCCGCCGGATTGTCGAGCAGCTCAAGCAGGGCGGCAGCTTTGTCGCCTATGCCCGCCAGTATTCCGAAGCATCGACTGCAGCGGTCGGCGGCGATCTGGGATGGGTACGGCTTGAACAGCTGCCTGCCGAACTGGCCACGGCAGCGCGCCAGTTGTCGCCCGGTCAGCTGGTCGGGCCGATCGAGCTGCGCGCCGGTTTTTCAATCATTTACCTGATCGACAAGCGGCAGGTTCTCACGGCCGATCCGCGTGATGCCGTACTCGCATTGAAGCAGATCTCCATTTCCTTCCCCGCAGGCGCCACGCAGGCCGATGCGCAGAAGAAGGCGGGCGAATTCGCCGCAGCGATGAGCAAGGCGCGCGGCTGCGGCAATGCCGATGCCGTTGCGGCTTCGATTGGCGCGCAAGTGATTACCAACGACCAGGTCAAGGCGCGTGACCTTCCAGGGCCGCTGCAGCAGGCAATCCTTGCACTCGGGGTCGGCGAGACCTCGCCGCCATTCGGTTCGGTGCAGGAAGGCGTCCGCGTGCTGATGTTGTGCGGCCGTGATGATCCCAAGACGAATGCCGGACCCAGCTTTGAGCAATTGCAGGCCCAGATCGAGGACGACCGGGTCAACAAGCGCGCGCAGATGTATTTGCGGGATCTGCGGCGCGATGCGGTGATTGACTATAACTGACCCCACCAAACCACTCGCCATCTCGCTGGGGGACCCTGCCGGAATAGGTCCGGAAATTATTGCCGGGGCCTGGGTCGCGCGCGAAGATGCCCGGCTGGCACCGTTCTTCGTCGCAGGCGGCCGGAATGTCCTGACGCAAGTGGCCCGCGAATTGGACGCGGACATCCCGATCGTGCCGATCGAGGATGTTGCGCAAGCGATGGAAGCCTTCAGCGATGGATTGCCCGTGCTCGGCTCGCCGGGCTGCTCTTGGCACCCGGGCGAGCCGGACACCGAAGGCGCGCAGCTGAGCTATGATTCGCTGAAGTGGGCTACAGCGCTCGCCCGCGAAGGGCTTGCAGACGGCCTCGTCACTGGACCGATTGCCAAGGCCCGGCTCGCACAAGTCGGCTTTTCTCATCCCGGCCAGACGGAATTCGTCGCCTATGCCTGCGGCGTCGATCCGGGAGACGCGGTGATGATGCTGGCCGGGCCAAGCCTGCGGACGGTGCCGATTACGGTGCATGTGCCGCTGTCCGACGTTCCCCAATTGCTCAGCGCTGAACTGATCGAGCGGCGCGCGGCTATCGTCGCGCGGGCACTGCGCGACGATTTCGGCATTACCGCGCCCCGCCTCGCCATCGCCGCGCTCAATCCTCATGCCGGCGAGGATGGCCGCATGGGAGACGAGGATACGGCCATCATCGCCCCGGCGGTTGCCGCCCTGCGCGCACGCGGTATCGATGCCACAGGCCCGCATCCCGCCGACGCGCTGTTCGCCGCCAGAAGCCGCGAGAACTTCGATGTGGCCATCTGCATGTATCATGATCAGGCACTTATTCCGCTGAAAGCACTTGATTTCGATGAAGGCGTCAATGTCACTCTTGGCCTGCCGGTGATCAGAACTTCGCCTGATCACGGCACGGCCTTTGGCATTGCCGGCAAGGGACTGGCCCACCCGGGAGCCATGATCGCGGCGATCCGCATGGCCGGGGAATGCGCAGCCCGCCGCAGCCGCTCATGAATCTCCCACCGCTGCGAGAAGTCATTGCCAAGCACGGCCTCGCCGCGAGCAAGGCACTGGGCCAGAACTTCCTGTTCGACGAGCAACTGCTCGCCCGGATTGCCGCTATTCCCGGAGATCTCGCCGGCCAGCAGGTGCTCGAGATCGGCCCCGGACCCGGCGGGCTCACGCGCGCGCTGCTGCGTGCCGGTGCGCAAGTCACTGCGATCGAAATGGACAGGCGCTGTCTGCCCGCGCTTGCCGAACTGGCGGACGCTTTTCCGGGCCAGTTGCGCGTAATCGAGGGGGATGCGCTCGCAGTCGATCCGGGCATTGAAGGGCCGTTCCACATCGTCGCCAACTTGCCCTATAACGCGGGCACGGCGCTTTTCGTGCGCTGGCTGGGCGGCGAACAATGGCCGCCCGCCTGGCGTTCGCTGACGCTGATGTTCCAGCAGGAAGTGGCTGAGAGAATTGTCGCCGCGCCGCAAGATGGCGGCGCCTATGGCAGGCTGGCAATTCTGGCGCAGTGGCGCGCCTCTGCGCGCATCGCCATGAAAGTCCATCGCAGTGCATTCACCCCGCCGCCAAAAGTCATGTCTGCCGTCGTCCACGTGGTGCCTGAAGACATGCCAACAGAGGTTTCGGCGCGCGTGCTCGAACGCCTTACCGAGGCAGCGTTCGGCCAACGGCGAAAAATGCTGAGGCAAAGCGTCAAAGGCGTGCCCGGCGCGCTGGATGCTCTCGAAGCCCTTGGGATTGATCCCCAGCGCCGCGCGGAGACCTTGGCCGTCAGCGAATTCGTCGCGCTGGCCCGTGCGCTCACACCGCCGCTCTGACCGAGCAAATCGGGCTTACCCTGTTCATACTACGTTTTTTGTCGCGGACCTCAGCCAGGCACGCTAGCAAGCAGCCATGACGACCCGGCGGAACGCACTGGCGGGAATGGGCGCGCTCGCCGCAGCAGCCATGGGCGCGGCCTCGCTGAACGCACGATCCGTGGCGACGTCGATTGCCCGTCAGACCTTGCCGCTGATCAAGCCCAAGCGCCTCCGCGCAGGGGACACTGTGGGACTGGTCGCCCCGGCAGGCTTCGTGCCGGATCGTTTCGGCATCGATGAGCTGACGGAGACAGTGCGCGCCATGGGTCTTGTCCCCCGCCTCGCACCCAACTTGCAGGAACGATACGGTTATCTTGCCGGAACAGATGTGTCGCGCGCGGCCGCGCTGAATGCCATGTTCCGCGACAAGGACGTGCGTGCGATTTTCGCCGTGCGCGGCGGCTGGGGGAGCGAGCGCATTCTTCCCCTGCTCGATTATTCGGCGTTGGCCGCCAATCCCAAATTGCTCGTCGGCTCCAGCGATATCACTGCGCTCCACATGGCAATCGCGGCAAAAACGAACCTGCCATCGATCCATGCGCCCAATGTCGCAAGCTCTTGGGGCTCGGGTTCGTGGGATCCGTTCCGCCGCATGGTGTTCGATGCGGAAGTGCCGACTTACGCGCCGCCAACACCTAGCGAAAACCGTTTGGTGCCGATTGGTAATCACGTGCGCACATTCAGGCCCGGAATTGCGCGCGGGCACTTGCTCGGCGGCAATCTCTCCGTGCTGAGCGCGCTGGCCGGGACGCCGTTCCTGCCTGATTTTACCGGCGCGATCCTGTTCCTCGAAGATACCAATGAAGCGGAATACCGCATCGACCGCATGCTGAGCCAGCTCGCGCTCAGCGGAATTCTGGGCAAATGCGCCGGCGTGATCTTCGGTCAGTGCACCAATTGCACCAACCCCGGCGACGGCTATGGCAATTTCACCATATACGAAGTGCTGGACCAGCATCTGGGCCCGCTTGGCGTGCCGGCATTCCAGGGCGCGCAGATAGGCCATATCTCTGGCCAGGTCAGCATGCCGCTGGGCATCATGGCCGAAATCGATGCGACGCTTGGCACGATCCGGCTGTTGGAGCCAGTCGTCAGCTAGACTCTGTTTCAGTTACACTGAAACAGGTACGGCACCGGCCCACTCCCCCACCCGGCCACCCATAAAATACCGTGCCATGGGTGGTCGGGTGGGGGAGTGGGCCGGTGCCGCATCCACGTGAGTGGAGCAAATTCTAATTCTTCAATGCTTCGCCCTCGGCGCCGCTGACGGCCTGCACGGTTTCCATCTGCTGCGACATGCCGCCAAGCACTTGGCCCACTTCACCGCCGATATAAATTGCGCCGCCAATGCCAAGCGCGGCCGCCATGCCATAGCGGACCCATTTTGACCGCACGTAATCGCTGAGACCCAGCGAAGCCGATGCCCGGACGGGCTTTGCTCCGAATTCTTCCGGCAAGGCTGGCCCTGCCTCGCGTGGCTTGGGCGCCAGCGCCTTTGCCTGGATGACATCATCGACAATGATGGGCGCATCGAGACTGATTCCGAACCGGCGCTCCTCGACCCAGCGGACATGGCCTGTCACTGAATAGCCATTGGTGTAAATCGTGACTTCATGATCGGGCTGCGGCGGCCGCGGGGCTGTCAGCAAGAGGCCCTGTGCCGACAGGTTGATGATCGTGGCGTCGCGCTCCAGTCCGCTGTCGCGAAACCGGGCGCGCACCAAGGCTTTCTTGCGCTCCGCACCGCGCTGATCAAACTGGCCCAAAGGTAACCCCCGACATAGCAATCAATGGCGGCGAACTACCTGATGGGCGTTTTCGATCAGTTAACGACTGAGCCGCGATTGGGCGTCAGGACTTAGCCGCCGCCTTCTTCTTCTGGCGCCAGGCGTGCAGCAGGGGTTCAGTGTAGCCATTGGGCTGCTCGACTCCCTTGAACACCAGATCGCAGGCGGCCTTGAAAGCCATGCTGTCTGGCGTAAGCTTCTCGTAAAGCGGATCATCGGCGTTCTGCGCATCGACCTTGGCCGCCATGCGCGTCAGCGAATCCATCACCTGCTCACGAGTGCAGACGCCATGGAGCAGCCAATTGGCCATGTGCTGACTGGAAATGCGCAGCGTCGCGCGGTCTTCCATCAGGCCGACGTCAGTGATGTCGGGAACCTTGGAACAGCCCACGCCCTGATCGATCCAGCGAACGACATAGCCCAGCAGCCCTTGCGCATTGTTGTCCAGTTCCTCCCGAACTTCGGCTTCGGAGAAATTGGTGCCCGTGGCGAGCGGCACGGTCAGCAAGTCGCTGAGCGCAGGAATGCCCTGGCCTGCCAGCTTGTTCTGGACGTCGAACACATCGACCTGGTGATAGTGGATGGCATGCAGGGTCGCCGCAGTAGGCGAAGGCACCCACGCAGTGTTTGCCCCGGCCGATGGGTGCACAGCCTTTTCTGCCAGCATTGCTGCCATCCGGTCAGGCGCCGCCCACATGCCCTTGCCGATCTGAGCCTTGCCGGAAAAACCGCAAGCCAAGCCAATGGCAACATTGCGCTTTTCGTAGGCGTTGATCCAGACAGAGCTCTTGATCGCGCCCTTGCGGATGACTGGTCCGGCGCGCATCGAAGTGTGGATTTCATCCCCGGTGCGATCAAGGAAGCCGGTGTTGATGAAGACAATACGGTCCTTCACGGCATGGATGCAGGCGGCGAGGTTTGCGGAGGTGCGGCGCTCCTCATCCATCACGCCCACCTTGATCGTGTGGCGGTCAAGCCCGAGCAGGTCTTCGACGCCATCGAACAGCGTGTTGGCGAATGCGACTTCCTCAGGCCCGTGCATCTTTGGCTTGACGATGTAGATGCTGCCTTTCCGGCTGTTGGGATACTTGCCAAGTCCGCGAACATCGTGCGCGCCGATCGCGCTGCTGATCACAGCATCCATTATGCCTTCGGGGATCTCGCTGCCCTCGGGCAGCAGGATCGCCGGATTGGTCATCAGGTGGCCAACATTGCGCACGAACAGCAGGCTGCGACCCGGCAGGGTAAACTTCCGGCCGCCCACGAGCTGCCATTCCGGGTCCGGCGCAAGGCTGCGAGTCATGGTCTTGCCGCCTTTCTCGAAGCTCTCGGCAAGATCGCCCCGGATGACGCCAAGCCAGTTGCGATAGGCCACCAGCTTGTCTTCTGCATCGACTGCGGCGACCGAATCCTCGAAATCGACGATTGTCGTCAGGGCCGATTCCAGCAGCACGTCGGCAATGCCGTACGGATCGGCTTTGCCAACGGGGCTGTCACGGTCAATCTTGAGGAAAATGTGCAGGCCGTTCTGCTTGCACATGACTCCGGTTTCGCACACGAAATGCCTGAGCTCGGTTTCCTTACCCTCCAACGCCTCCTGCCAGCCCGGAATGGTCTCGTCGAGGAACTGGCGCACGCGGGCGACCACGTCGGCCCCGCGCACTTCGTCATATCCGCCAGGGCGCGCAGGCGGCGCGTCAAGCGCGTCGGTGCCGTAAAAAGCGTCGTACAGGCTGCCCCAGCGCGCATTGGCGGCATTGAGCAGGAAGCGCGCATTGAGCACGGGCACCACAAGCTGCGGCCCTGCCATCAGGGCGATCTCATCGTCGACGTTTTGTGTCGTCACTTCGAAAGGCGCAGGCTCGGGAACGAGATAGCCGATTTCAGTCAGGAACGCGCGATATTCGTCCATGTCGATCGGCTTGCCAGCGCGCGCCAGATGCCATTCGTCGATCTTTGCTTGCAGGGCATCACGCTTCGCCAGCAGGCTGCGGTTGACGGGTACCAGCCGCTCCAAGAGCGCGGCGAAGCCCGACCAGAATTTGCCGGTTTCCAGCCCGAGTGGAGCCAGCACTTCCTGCTCGACAAAACCCGCCAGTGCACCATCGACCTGAAGTCCGGAGCGTTCAATTCTATCTGTCATTTCGCCTCGCCACGAATGGTCTCCCGCAAGCGCGGCGCGGCGGGAGAATCTGTTGCCAATTGCCCTGGGAAGGAACGCCTGCGCCTATGGCGAATGGACGAAGTCTTGGCAACTGCACGGCGCGTCGAATGGCTTTACACCTGCCCTGTCCCAATGCGGGCATTAACCAGCGACTTGCCAGCAAATCTCCATCTGGCATGATGATTGCTGATTTGAAGCGTTAACCAGGGAATCGGGAATGCTGCGCAAGTTTGGCCGCCTATTTGTCATCAAGTCCCGCTTCGAGGCCTATCTCGTGATCTATGCGCTTGCCACCGGAGCAGCGGAGCGCGGCAGCGTCTATCTCGACGATTTTCCGGGAACCGGCGGCAAGCTGCTGTTCGCGGCCTGCATGGGCTCGGTCCTGCTGGCAGGGGCGAAGATCCTTGATTGCCTCCGGTTCGAGCGGGAGCGTGATGCCGCGAGGGATGCCTCTGCCTTTGCCTGACGCGAGGCTTATTGGATAAAGCGTTACACTGCCGAACTGAAGCGCCGCGTCGAATCCTGGCGATAGGGATCGAGCAACGCGGCAATAGTGCGCGCATAAGGCAACCCGGCAGGCAGGATCGTCAACACATCCCGCGCACGCCCTGCGAGACCGCGTTCAACGAAGGGAGCTAGCGCCTCGATCAGCGAAGGCGTCATTGCCGCACCCAGCCTGGCCTCGCCCTGGCAAAGCAGCCGCTCGATCAATGCCGCAATCGTGATGTCTTGAGGGGAACGGCGCACGCCCAATGCGGCAGGCAGGTTCTGCTGCGACAATCGCATCCTGTATCGCCCGGCGTTCTTTTCGTTCTGTATGATCACGTCTGGAAAGATGCTGATGGCCGATGAACCCAGCCCCAGCAGGACAGGCGAGGCATCATCCGTGAAGCCCTGAAAATTCCTGTGCAGGCGGCCGCGCTCGGCGGCCTGGGCCAGGGCATCGCCAGGCAGCGCGAAGTGGTCGAAACCAATCGCGCGATAGCCTGCTGCAGTCAGCAAATCGTGCCCCGCCTCCGCCATGGCAAAGCGCAGACGCTGGTCCGGCAGATCATGGGCATCGATGCGTTCCTGGCGCTTGATGAGATGCGGCACATGGGCATAGCCAAACAGTGCGATACGATCCGGCCCGAGCGCCACTGACTGCTCCAGCGTTTGCCTCAGATCGTCGAGCGTCTGGCCGGGCAGACCATACATCAGATCGAAATTGAGCGATGTGACACCGCATCGCCGCAGCATGCCCGTGGCGGCAACGATCGCCTCGCGCGGCTGCACGCGGCCGATCGCGGCCTGCAGATGTGGCTCAAGCGTCTGCACGCCTAGACTGGCGTGTTTAATGCCCACCCCGGCAATGGCTCGCCCCCAATCCCTGCACAGCGAGCGCGGATCGAGTTCGATCGACCAGACCGGGTCGACCAGTGCGCCTATAGTCGTGAGATCAGTAACCAGCCCCACGAAGTCAGTCGGCAAGATCGCGTTGGGACTGCCCCCGCCGAAAGCCACGCGCCGCACTTGCGCCCGCCCATCAATCCGCCGCCGGATCAATGCGATTTCACGCCGCAGCGCATCAAGATAGCTGACCAGCCGCTCTCGCCGGTTGCTTGCGCCCGTATTGCAGCCGCAATACCAGCAGATCTTCTCGCAGAAGGGAATGTGGACGTAGAGCGAGATGTCACCCGATATTCGGGCCAACTCGCGGTCCATGTCTGCCAGCCCGACCGCATCATTGAATTCAGCCGCAGTGGGGAAGCTGGTGTAGCGCGGCACCGGTCTTGCCAGCAGGTCGGGGTAATAGGGCCACATGAGGGCTCTATTTGCACTAGGGCTCGCCCGGCGCATTGCGCGCGGTCAAATATGCAAGCAATTGCAGGCTGCGTTCAGCTGACGTTCGCTGGACGATAAGGGCCGTCGGTCAGCCCGCTTCGGCTTCCAGCGCATTACGATCAAGAATCGTGACTTCGCGGCGCGATGGCAGGTCAATAATGGCTTGCGCCTTGAGGCGAGTGAACTGCCGGCTGACTGTCTCGATCGTCAACCCCAAAACATCGGCAATTTGCTGGCGCGAAAATGGGAGGGACAGCGTGCGATGCACCAGGCCGAAGTCCACCTTGCATCCCGGCTCGACCAGTCGCTCGCTCATTTCCAGCAGGAAACTTGCCACTTTCTCGCTTGCCGACTTGCGGCCGAGCAGCAGCATCCAGCGTCGGGTCCGGTCCAGCTCGCTCAGGGTGCGGTCGAGCAGTTTGTGCTCCAGTGCCGGATGCTGGCGGGCGAAGGCATCGAAATCGCGGCGGCTGAACACGCAGACACGTGCGTCGGTCAGTGCCGTGACGCCATAGCTGTTGGTCTGACCGAAGGGGCGGCCGATGAAGTCCGATGGATAGACCACTCCGACAATCTGCTCTCGCCCATCCTCGGTTCCGGTCGAAAGTTTGAGAACGCCGTCGATGACATTGGCGACAAGAACGGAATCGTCACCTTCCCAAATCAACGATTCGCCTGCCACAAGATCGCGGTGGCGGCCAATGGCGTTGAGCGCGCCGACTTCTTCCGTGTCGAGTGCGGCGCAAATAGCGCGGTTACGCACAACACAGGCTTCGCAGCTGGACATTGCGCTGCATTAACACTCGGAATGGATATGAGCAAATGTCGCCCGCATGCACATACTGCCGCGCTGCGTACTGCCAGGTGCGCAAGGCGAATAAGGGAAGGAGTGGGGCGGTTCTGTTGCTAGGCCCGCCCCGAGCCCCCGGAATCCGTTCTGTTGCCCGGCCGGCCCAGCCGCGTTCTAACTTTGTAACTTCAGGGCGTTAGCCCCTAGAATTACGCTGCGAGAGCAAGTGCGTCGTTGTCGTTGGCACTTATGAGTTTTGAGCCTTGAACGGGTTACTCAGCCCGGGCAAAAACTGCGCTTTTGAACACACGTCGATCCTGGTTCGGCCCCGTCATTGTCCCTGCGCGAGCAGGGAAAGTGGTGGAGCCGCCGGGTACTGCCCCCGGGTCCGCTGCGTCTATTACACGCCGCAATTTATCGCCATAGCCGACCGAAACCGGCGATGAGCAATATAGGCCCTATTCGTTAAATGAAAAGGGGCTGGAGCCGCTATCAGCCCCAACCCCCCATTCAGCACATTGAACAAGTTACTTTTTCAGCGCGTCTCGGATCTCAGCGAGCAGTTCCACTTCGGTGGGTCCGGCGGGTGCGGCCGGAGCTGGTGGCATCAATCTGTTCGCCTGACGAACAAGCAGAAAAATCACGAAAGCCATGATCAGGAAGTTGATCACCGCAGTGACGAACGAACCATAGCCAAGCACGGTCGCCCCGGCGGCCTTTGCCGCCTCGAGCGTCGCCCCTTCGGGCACGGCGCCACTGAGCACCACATATTTGTTGGTGTAGTCCATTCCGCCAGTCAGCAGACCGATCACGGGCATCAGCACATCATCGGTCAGCGATGAGACGATCTTGCCGAACGCGCCGCCGATGATGACACCGACAGCCAGATCGAGCACATTGCCGCGCGCGATAAATGCCTTGAAATCCTGAAGCATAGTTAAAATCCCCTCTTTCCCCTGGGCAATTCCCGCCAATTGCCTGCCATCATGTATGATTAACTACAAGCCGCTTCGTCGCAGCGACCGGATAAGCTTGAACCCGGCCAGCCAGTCGCTACATTCGCTGCGAGGGGGGCAAAGGCCGCCCAGTCGCTTGGAGGCTAGAGGCATGTCAGAAGTTCGTTCGGTTTCGGCCCGCAAGACTGCGGGACGTATGGCTTTTGTCGCATTGGCGGCCACCAGCCTTTCTGCCTGCGGCATCAATTCGGTGCCGACTGCAGAGGAGAACGCCAAGGCCAAATGGGCCGACGTGCAGGCCGCTTTCCAGGAACGCGCCAATCTCGTTCCAAATCTTGCCGCTGTGGCAAAAGGCGCGGCAGACCAGGAAAAAGGGATTCTTGTCGGCGTTGTCGAAGCGCGGGCAAAGGCAACTTCGATCCAGCTCAACGCCAATGACCTCAGCGATCCTGCCAAGATGGCGCAATTCCAGGCAGCGCAGAACCAGCTTTCGGGCTCGCTCGCCGGCTTTGGCCGACTGCTCGCCAATGTCGAGGCTTATCCCGAGCTCAAGAGCATCACCAATTACCAGATGCTGCAGAGCCAGCTCGAAGGGCAGGAAAACCGTATCCGCGTGACCATCCGCGACTACAACGAAGCCGTGCGCGACTATAACACCCGCGTGCGCACATTCCCCGAGATGATCGGCGCAACAATCCGCGGAGCCAAGCCCTTTGTGCCCTACCAGGCCGCCACACCAGGGGCCGAGGTTGCCCCCAGCCTTGAAGGAAAGATCTGAGCGAGGGATCTGGGACCATGCTCAGCAGAGCCGGGCTCCATCGCCAGTTCTGGCTGGCACTGCTGGCGATGGCAGGCATGCTCCTTTCCATCGCCAGTGCCCACGCGCAGAGCTTCCCGCCGCTCACCGGCCGCGTCGTCGATGCCGCCAACATTATCCCCGACGATGTCGAAGCGCGCCTGACGCAAAAGCTCGCCGCGCTCGAGACGCAGTCGAAACGCCAGCTGGTCGTCGCCACCCTGCCCAGCCTCGAAGGCTATGACATTTCGGACTACGGCTATCGCCTGGGCCGCAGCTGGGGGATCGGGTCAAAGGAACGCAATGATGGGGCTTTGCTGATCGTCGCGCCCAATGAGCGCAAGCTGCGGATCGAAGTCGGCTATGGTCTTGAAGGCATTCTGACGGACGGCCTGTCGTCGCTCATCATCAACCAGACGATTGTTCCCAAGTTCAAGGCCGGCGACATGCCAGGCGGGATCGAGGCCGGTGTCGATGCCTTGGTAACACAGCTCACCTTGCCAGAAGATCAGGCGCGCATCGCTGCGGCTCAGGCGGAGTCTGCCAAGATCTCCAATCCCGAGAGCGGAGTCGCGCCTTTCTTCTTTTTCGGGCTGATATTCTTTTTTGTTTTCATCCTGCCTGCGATCACGCGCCGAATGAAAAGCAATGGCTACCGCCCCCAGGGACTTGGTCCCGTCATCCTTTGGAGCGTAGCCGATGCACTTGCGAATGCCCGGACCAGCAGCGGCGGCGGCAGTTTCGGCGGCGGTGGGTTTTCGGGCGGTGGCGGCAGCTTCGGCGGCGGCGGCTCGTCGGGCAGTTGGTGAGTAACGGGCCATGGCACAAAAGATCACGATGACCGATGAAGACCGTCAGAAAATCAGCGATGCGGTTTCGGCTGTAGAGCGGCGGACTGCGGGCGAAGTCGTCACCATTGTCACCGAACAATCGGACTCTTACGCGGAAGTGGCTCTGCTGTGGTCGATCCTTGTCGCATTCGTGGCACTGGGCGCCCTGACGATCGCGCCGGATTTCTATCTCGGCATCTATGACCGGTTCATGGGCGGCTGGGTGCAGGATTGGCACCCGCGCGGCATTTTCGCGGTCGCGCTCGTGGTCGTCACGCTGAAATTCACTGGTATGTGGCTGCTGCAATTATGGCGGCCTCTCCGTCTGGCGCTGGTACCCGGCGGGATCAAGCATGAGCGGGTGCGCGCCCGGGCCATCACATGCTTCAAGGTTGGCGCGGAGCGGCGCACGCACGGGCGCACCGGAATTCTCATTTTCCTCTCGATGGCCGAGCATCGCGCTGAAATTGTCGCGGACGAGGCCATCGCGGGCAAAGTCGATCCGCTCGTCTGGGGCGAGGCAATGGCGGCAATGCTCGCCCACCTGCGCGAAGGACGCGTGGCCGAAGGGATGATCGCCGCCATCGAAAGAGTGGGCGCAGTGCTGGCTGAGCATTTCCCTCTGGCCGAAGGCGACACCAACGAGCTGCCCGACAGGCTGATCGAGGTATGAGCCTCGACGATCCCGAGAACACCGTCTGGCAGGGCAAGTACATTGTCGCCAAGACGCGAGGCCGGTGGGAATACGTCAGTCGCACCCGCGGCATCCGCGCCGCGGTGATCCTTGCCATAGACGAAGAGGACCACGTAATCCTTGTCGAGCAATACCGCGTGCCGCTCGGCCGGGCTTGCATCGAATTACCAGCGGGCCTTGTCGGCGATGACGACAGCCTGCAAGGCGAGGATGCCGCCGCTGCCGCCGTGCGCGAGCTGGAGGAAGAAACCGGCTATCACTCCGCGCGGATGGATGTCGTCGGCGAGTTCTATTCCTCGCCCGGCATGGTCACCGAAAGCTTCACTCTGCTGCGCGCCCACGGCCTGACCAAAGTGGGGCCAGGCGGCGGCACGGAAAACGAGGACATCACCGTCCACCGCGTGCCCCGCAGGCAAATCGGCGAGGCGGTCGCACGCTGGCGAGCACAGGGGCTTGGCATCGATGTGCGCCTGCTGTTGCTACTGGCACCGGATATACTGGCGCCGGATATTGTGGCGCCGGATATTGTGGCGAAAGCATGATGCGTGCGGCAGGTAAAAAAGCTCTGGTTACCGGCGCAGCGCGGGGACTGGGTGCAGCCATTGCGCGCAAGCTGGCGCAGGAAGGCGCGAAGGTTCTTCTGACCGACATCGATCTCGCTGGCGCGCAGGCACGCGCCGACGAAATCAATGCGCTGTGCGGCGCAGGGACTGCCTTTGCCTGCCCCCATGACGTGACAAGCGAGGATCAGTGGAATTCTGCCCTTGCCGCTGCGAAGGAGCACCTCGGCGGACTGTCAGTGCTGGTGAACAATGCAGGTATCGGCATTGGCGGCACGGTGGAAATGACCAGCCTCGACATGTGGCGGCAGACCATGGCAGTCAATTCGGACGGGCCGTTTCTGGGCTGCAAGCTGGCTCTGCCGCTGCTGCGCGAAAGCCAGCCGGCGTCGATCGTCAACATGTCGTCGATTGCCGCTTTTACAGCCGATCCGATGCTGGCGGCCTACAATGCCTCGAAAGCTGCCGTGTGGATGCTGACCAAATCAGTCGCGCTCTATTGCGCCCGCGCCGGGTGGGACATCCGCTGCAATTCGGTCCACCCGGCTTTCGTCGCAACCGATATCCTCGAAGGTTACCGGTTCGACAAGTCCCGCCCGATCGAGGAAACCCACGCCATGCTGGCCTCCCTGATCCCGCTCGGCCGCATTGGCGAACCGGAAGAAGTGGCCATGGGCGTGCTCTATCTCGCCGGTGACGAAAGCCGGTTCGTCACGGGGTCGGAACTGAAGCTGGATGGCGGACTGAGCGCGGCCTGAATTCTCCCCGGCACGGGGAGGACTAAAGCGTCTTGATGATCGCCGAGAAATCGAGGCCGCCATTGCTGGCTGCGACGAATTCGTCGTAGAGTTCCTTTGCCCGCTCGCCCATCGGCACTTTCGCGCCGGAAGTCTGCGCCGCTTCCATCGCCAGCTTCAGGTCCTTCAGCATCAGCGCCGAGGCAAATCCGCCCTGGTAGCCATTGTCCGAAGGGCTTTGCGGGCCGACGCCGGGCACCGGGCAATAGCTGGTCATCGACCAGCACTGGCCCGAGGATACCGAGGAAATGTCATAGAATTTCTGCGGATCGAGGCCCAGCTTCTCGGCCATGGCGAAGGCTTCGCAGGTGCCGATCATATGAATGCCGAGCAGCATGTTGTTGCAGATCTTGGCAGCCTGCCCTGCGCCGGCCGCACCCGCGTGAATCACCGCCTTGCCCATTTTCGCCAGGAGCGGCTCGGCCCGCGCGAATGCGCTGTCAGTGCCGCCCACCATGAATGTCAGCGTGCCGGCATTGGCCGCCGCGATGCCCCCTGAAACCGGTGCGTCGACGGCCTCATAGCCAGCCGCGCTTGCCGCTTCGACGACCTTTTTCGCAGTCGCGACGTCGATGGTCGAGCAATCGAGCAGAACGGCGCCCTTGGGCGCATGGCCCAGCACATCCTCGGAATAGACCTTGTCGACAATCGCGCCGTTGGGAAGCATCGACACGACGGCTTCCACCCCCTGGACAGCTTCTTGCACCGTTCCGAACGTCTCGCAGCCATTGGCGCGGGCCTTGGCCAGGGCTTCTTCCGCCAGATCGAATGCGCGGACTTCGTGGCCTGCCTTCACGAGGTTGGCGGCCATGCCGCCGCCCATGTTGCCCAAGCCAATGAATGCGATTTTCATGGTCTTAACGTCCCTTCCAAACACCAGCGCGCTTTTCGACGAAGGCCGACATGCCTTCTGCCTTGTCTTCTGTCGCCGCGAGGATCTGGAACATGCGGCGCTCTGCCACCAGCCCCTGATCGAGCGTGGTCTCGAAGGCGACGTTGACCATTTCCTTGTTCATCATGGCCGCAAGCGGCGGCATACCGGCGATTTCGGCAGCCACTTTCAGCGCCGTATCGAGCAGGTCGGCAAGCGGAACCACTCTGCTGACGAGGCCAGTGCGCTCCGCCTCGGCGGCATCCATCATCCGGCCAGTGAGGCACATGTCCATCGCCTTCGATTTGCCCACTGCCTTGGTCAGGCGCTGCGACCCGCCCATGCCCGGCGCCACGCCCAGCTTGATTTCAGGCTGGCCGAAGCGCGCCGTTTCCGAGGCAATGATGAAATCGGCCATCATCGCCAGCTCGCAGCCTCCGCCCAGCGCGAAGCCGTTCACAGCCGCGATCCACGGTTTGCGCGTGGCCTTGACGATGTGGCTCGTCCACTTGCTGAAGAAATCTTCCTTGTAGAAATCGATCGCTGCCTTCTCGACCATTTCCTTGATGTCCGCCCCAGCAACGAAGGCTTTCTCGCCCGCACCAGTGATGACCGCACAGCCTTGCGAGCTATCGGCCTCGAACTTGGCGAATGCATCGACCAGATCGTCGAGGACCTGGCTATTGAGCGCGTTCAGCGCCTGGGGCCGGTTGATGGTGATCAGCGTGACACCGCCGCGCTGCTCGACCAGCAGGGTTTCATAACTCATGCGTTTTCCAATCAGGCTTCTGGTTGCGTATCGAACTGGTGGGGCTGCCAGGCTTTGTCGCCGCGGATCGGCTCGAAGATCCTGTTGATCATCTGGTCGGTGACCTGTTCGGGCGTCGGCGGGTTCCACTTGGGCGAATTGTCGCGGTCTATCAGCAGCGCGCGCACGCCTTCATAGAAATCGTGCGTGCGGAAGATGCGGTGCACGATGCCGAATTCCAGCCGCATCTCGCTGGCGAAGCTGTCAATGTGCGGACTGACGACGAGCAGGCGCAGGGTGACTTTGCAGGAAAGCGGCGATTTGGTCTTGAGGATCGCAAGCTGCTGCTGGGCGAACTCGGAGCTATCGGCCTCAAGCGCGGCAAAAATATCTTCGAGCCGATCAGAAGCGAACAGCTTGTTGATCTCGGGTACGCGCTCGAGAATCTTGGCTGGCGGCGGCGGCACGGATGCGAGATCGAGGATTTCATCGATCCGGTCCGGGTGCTCGATGATCTTGGCTTTCACCTGTTCCAGCGATTCCGAGGGCAGATAATGCGTTGCCAGCCGCATGGCATAGCATTCCGCCCCGTCGAGCCGGCCGCCGGTCAGGCCCAGAAACTGCGGGAGCCGCCCGGGCAGGCGTGAAAGGTAGCGTCCGCCGCCCACGTCTGGGAACAGGCCGATCCCCGTTTCCGGCATGGAATAGACTGTGCGTTCGGTGGCAATGCGATACTTGCAAGGGCCAGTAATTCCCACGCCGCCGCCCATGGTGATACCATCCATGAATACTACGCCCGGCTTGGGATACGTGTACATCATGTGGTTCATCTGGTATTCTTGATAGAAGAAGGCGTCACCCTGCGCGCCATGCCCTTTCGCACTGTTGGCAATCCCCACCACGTCACCTCCGGCGCAGAACCCGCGCCCTTCGGCATGGTCGATCAGCACGATGCTGACATTGGGATCGTCGCGCCAGTCTGCCAGGGCCGAAGTCATCGCCCGCACCATGTCGAGTGTCAGTGCATTGATTGCACGGGGCCGATTGAGCCGCAGGCGGCCTGCCTTGCCATCGACAAAGCAAAGTGTGTGGGGGGGTTCTTGCGCAGTCATGGGAATTTCCTTGGAATCATTCACTTGTTGCCGGCAAGGATGAAGCGGCCCGGCGCCGGCTCGATCACCGGATAGTCCTTGCTGCCAAGCGGACGGGCGGGGACATCGCCATTGCCGTCCTTGGCCTTGAGCCAGGCCGACCAGTAGGGCCACCAGCTGCCCTCGTTCCTCGTCGCTCCGGCAAACCAGCCATCGGCAGTGTCAGCCAGCTCGTCGCTGGTCCAAAAGCCATGCTTGTTGGCCGAGGGCGGATTGATGACGCCCGCGTTGTGCCCCGATCCGCCGAGGATGAATTCAACCGGACCGCCGAAGAAGCGCGTGCCGAAATAGACAGCCTCCCAGGCGGAAACGTGATCGTCGCGCAGGCCGATTGCCATGACCGGGGAGGTGATCTTGGCCAGATCGAGCTTCTCGCCGAGCAATTCGACTTTGCCCGGGTCGGACAAGTGATTGTTGAGAAGAAGCTTGCGGTTGTAACTGGTGAGGAAAGCCTCCGGGATGTGCGATCCGTCCTCGAACCAGAACAGCAAGTCCGACGGAGGCGCCTCCCTGTCGAGCAGGTAATGGTCGACGAAAGACGACCAGATCAGGTCGTTCGAGCGCACCAGCGCGAACAGACGCTGCAAGTCGGTCTTGCTGATATATCCCGCTCCGCTGACGTGCCCGTCGAGCGCTTCGACATGGCCTTCGTGCAGAAAGCCCGACCAGGCACGCATGTCGCTGAAATCCACCAGGCTGCCGATCAGGGTGGAGGAACCGATGCGGCTGCCCTCACCGCGCGCGGCCAGGACGGCATCGGCAATGGCAATCAGCGTGCCGCCCATGCAGAAACCGAACATGTCGGCATCCGGCTCGCCAGTGATGTCGCGCACCACGTCGATGGCCTTGAGAACGCCGCTTTCGATGTAATCGTCAATGGCGCAGTGCCGGTGGCTTTCATCGGGATCGACCCATGATACGCAGAACACAGTGTGGCCCTGCTCGGTCAGCCAGCGGATCAGGCTGCTCTTGGGCTGCAAATCGATCATGTAATATTTGTTGACCAGCGGCGGCACGTAAATCAGCGGCCGGCGCGAGACGCTTTCCGTCACAGCCGAATACTGGATCAGCTGCATCAGGTCGTTTTCGTAGACAATGCCGCCCGGCGTGCAGGCCAGATTTTCCCCGAGCACGAACGTGTTGGGCGCGCGGCGTTTGACGATGCCTTTGCCTTCGGCCACGTCTTCAAGAAGGTTCGCCAGCCCGCCAACCAGATTGGCGCCCCGGGTTTCCACCGTGCGGCGCAGCACTTCGGGGTTGGTCGCAACGAAGTTCGAAGGCACGATCGCGTTGAGATACTGTTCGACCAGAAAGGCGACGATTTCGCGCTTCTTGGGATCTTCGACAACCGCTGCGGCGACCATCGTGCGCATCGCTTGCGCAGTGACGAGGTAAATCTGCTTCACGACGTCGAACTGGACTTGATCGGTCCAGTCGGGATGTTTGAACCGCCGGTCGCTGCGAACCGGCTCAATGACCGGCTTGCGCTTTTCATCAGGCAGGAACGCCGAAGTCCAGATCCGCGACACGTCCCCAAGGAACTGCATCTGGATTTCGACCAGCTTTTGCGGATCGCGCATCAGGCTGCTTGAAACTGATACCAGCGCTTCCAGCAGCGCGGCCGTATCGTAACCCTTGGAAGCGCTGGGATGGGGTGGATTCTTGAGCAGACGGGTCAGAGCCGTGCCCAGCCTGCCCCAGGTTGCAGTCCACTGCTCGGCATCTGGCTGCGTGCTCTCTGGCTTGGCCGCTTCGGCTTTGGAAGGGGCTGCCGGGCCACCGGTCTTCGCTTTTGTCGCCTGCGCCATAATGAGTAAGTCCTGCTCTTTTCCGGCCTAAACAGCCGGACAGATTACGTTCTGTCTTTCAGGTTTCCTCGCCCGCCAGAGTCTATCCGGTCGGAAATGCGCGTAAACTATGCCTTCAAAAGATCTCGCCCGATGATCATCCGCATAATCTCGTTTGTGCCCTCAAGAATGCGGTGGACGCGAAGATCGCGCCAGAAGCGTTCGATCGGGTAGTCCTTAAGATAGCCATAGCCTCCGAACATCTGCAATGCCTTGTCCACGATTTCGCTGCCGCTGTCGCTGGCAAGCTTCTTGGCCATGGCAGCGAAACGCGTCCTGTCGGGCGATCCATCCGTGACTTTGGCCGCCGCCAGATAGAGCAGCGCACGGGCCGCTTCCAGGTCAGTGGCCATGTCTGCCAGGGTGAACTGCGTGTTCTGGAAATCGGCGATCTGTTTGCCGAACTGGCGCCGATCCTTCACATATTGCACGGCCTCATCGAGGCAGCGCTGCGCTCCGCCCAATGAGCAGGCGCCAATGTTGATCCGGCCGCCATCAAGTCCGGTCATGGCGAACTTGAAGCCATCGCCTTCCGCGCCAACGCGGTTTGCCACTGGCACGCGGACATCTTCGAACACGACTTGCGCGGTCGGCGAGCTGTTCCAGCCGAGCTTTTTCTCCGGTGCGCCGAAAGAAAGGCCTTTCGCGCCCTTCTCGACGATCACGCAGGAAATGCCCTTGGGCCCGTCCTTGCCGGTGCGGACCATCACGGCATAGATATCGTTTACCCCGCCGCCCGAAATGAACTGCTTGGTGCCGTTGATGACATAGTGATCACCGTCCAGCCGTGCGGTGGTTTTCAGCGCCGCTGAATCAGAGCCTGAGCCCGGCTCGGTCAGGCAATAGGAGCCAATCTGCTCCATCGAGACCAGCTTGGGCAAATACCGAGACTTAAGTTCGTCAGAGGCGAACTTGTCGATCATCCAGGTGACCATGTTGTGAATCGAGATATAGGCGCTCGTCGAGGGGCAGCCATAGGCCATGGCCTCCATGATCAGCGCTGCCTCGACCCGGCCAAGGCCAATGCCGCCGTTCTCTTCTGAAACGTAGATCGCGCCGAAGCCGAGCTCGCCGGCCGCCTTCCAGACGTCAACCGGATAGTGATGCTCCTCGTCCCACTTCGCGGCATGCGGCGTGATGCGATCGGCAGTAAACTTGCGCGCCATGTCCTGGATGGCGATCTGGTCGTCGGTAAGGGAAAATTGGCCGGTCATGGATCCTCTGTCTTTTTAATTCAGCCGCAGGATATGCGATCAATCGCCATGTTATCATCGTAGGAAACCGTCAAACGGTCTGCCCGAAAGTCCATCGTGACGGCCGTGCGCGGCGGCACCCAGCGCAGCACTTTTGCGCCAGTTGCCTCCAGCAGCCGTGCCCCCAGCTGAGCACTGGCCCGCTGACCAAGCCAGGACTGGGCGCTGTCGGCATTGCAGGTGCCTTCTGGCAGGGGCGGCAGAGCCGGGCCCGCGCGGCTGGGCGCAGACGTACAAGCTGCCAGCGCAGAACTCGCGAAAACGAGGGCACCAAGCAGTCTCATGGAGGCCGCCCGCATCAGCTGCACTTGCTATAGCGAAGCGGTTCAGGCGCGGCTTCGGGGCCGAATTCGCGGCGGACCAGAACCTTGCCGTCATCGGCGATTTCCAGCGCTATGTCCCGCGTCCAGGTTTCGCCTTCGCCCGAGAAAGCGAAATCTGCGCGCAGGCTGGACGGCGTCGCAGCGCTGGCCTTGGTGATTTTCGCCAGCGATTCGTAAAACCGAATGTCGCGGGCGCTGACCACAATCAGCCCTTTGGCATCGCCGCGGGTTGACGTGCAATCAGCCGGCACCAGTCCCCAGCGCCCCTGCATGGCGGCGGGAATGGAGCCCGGTAGCGCAGTCGCCTCACTGGCAACCGGAGAACCCGAAGGTAGCGCGACCGTCGCCTGCGAAGACGATGCAGCTTCGTTGCCGGTTGGCGGACTGTCCGGCGATTGCTGCGTACACGCCGCCAGTCCCGCGAGGCCGGCGGCCAGAAACAGCCAGGCCGGCCGGCGCGGGATCAAAGGCCAATGCCTTCGAGTTCGGCCATGATGTCCTTGCCAAACAACACTTCGTCGCTGGGGATTTCCTTGGTCTTGGCCAGCGGCTTCGACACCCAGGTCTCGTTGATCAGATCGCGCCAGGTAATGTTGTTGTTGGTCGAATTGCCGCCCCACGAACCGCAGCCAAGGCTGAAGGTCTGGCGCATTCCATTCCACAGGTTGCCCGAATTGGAGGCGGACTGCGGCTGGTTGACCATGACGCGGCTGGTGTAAGTCGCGTTCGCCAGCTTCATGATGTTTTCGTCGCTGGTCGAATAGATGCCGCACGAGTGACCACGGCCCTGATAGCCCTGCACGCCGTTGGTGATTTCGATCGCATGATCGATGTCACGCGCACGGTAGAGCGCCATGGTGACTGACATCTTCTCGCCCGAAAATGGATATTCCGGACCCCAGCCGTCCTGCGGGACGATGAAGAACCGAGTGCCCTCGGGCACGCCGAACCCGGCCATGCCGCCGATCTTCTCGGGCGGCTGGGCCACGACCTGGGCATTGATGATGCCGTCCTTCCAAAGCACAGCCTGCAGCTTGGCCGCATCTTCAGGGCTGAGGACATAGCCGCCCTGGTGCTTCAGCTTGCCCAGCATCTCGTCATAGATCGAATCGAGCAGGATCACGCTGTTGTCGGAAGAACAGGACGCGGCGAGATCGAGCGTCTTGGAAATACGGATCTTCTCGGCCGCATCATCCAGATCGGCGGTATCGTCGACGGTGATCACGGCATTGCCCACGCCGACGCCCAGGGCGGGCGTGCCTGAGGAGTAGGCGGCGTGAACCATCGGGCCGCCGCCAGTCGCCAGCACGCGGTCGCACTGCTTCATTACTTCGTTGGTCTTTTCCACCGACGGCGTCTCGATCGGAATGACCAGATCGGCGGGAGCACCCAGCTTGACCAGCGCCTCACGCATCAGGTCGCAGATGATCTTGTTGGTGATCTTGGCGCGCGGGTGCGGGCAGATGATGATCGAATTGCGGCCCTTCACCGCTGAGATCGCCTTGATCACCGGAGTCGCCTCGGGATTGGTGGACGGCGAAAGCGCGCCGATCACGCCAATGGGCTTGGCGATCTTGACGATATTGCGGACGGGGTCCTCCTCGATAACGCCGACCGACTTGTCGTCGATGATGTCCATCAGCGTCGCGCGGGTCTTGCGGAATATCTTGAGGTACTTGCCGTCATAATTGCCGAGTTGGGTTTCATCTACAGTATGCTGGGCGATCTTCTCGGCAGTCGCTTCCTTGGCCACGGCCCAGACCATGCCGCGGATCAGGCGGTCGACCTGCGCCTGCGTATAGTCGGCAATCTGCGCCTGCGCGGCGCGGCTGCGCGCGATCAGTTGGGCGACTTCTTTTGCTTCTGGCGTATCGGCAATCGGTTGGGCGGCAGCCATTGATGTTTCCTCGCATCTGCAGGACGCTGCTCTGCGCGCCCGCGCGTTTAATCGAACGGTTAAGCCCCTGCAACTTTTGCCCCACGCAGGCAAGATGATTCGCCACGTTCGGCGCGCGATCGCGTCATGGCGCCAGAAGGCAGTTGCCCTGCCCGCCCGGCTTCTGCATGTAGCCGCCACACCACAGGCAAAAAGGCAAGGCGTGAGCGAAGCATCCATCGATCCGGTTCAGTTCCGCCAGGTTCTGGGTGCCTATCCCACAGGCGTTTGCGCGATCACCGCGACGGGGGCGGACAGCGCGCCAGTGGGCATGGTGGTCGGCACGTTCACATCCGTATCACTTGATCCGCCGCTGGTCGGTTTCCTTCCCGACAAAGCCAGCGCCACCTGGCCGCTGATCGAGGCGTCCGGCCATTTCTGCGTCAACGTGCTGGCAAGCGATCAGATGGATATCTGCCGCCAGATTTCGGGTAGGGCGGCAAACAAATTTGACGGGATTGACCTTGCGCTATCGGCGCACGGGCACCCGGTAATTGCCAATGCCCTTGCCCGGATCGACTGTGCGATCCACGATGTCGTCGATGCGGGCGATCACTGGTTCGTTCTGGGCAGAGTCCTCTCGCTTGCAGCGACGCGTGATGATAATCCAATGCTGTTCTGGCGGGGCAGATATGGCGGGTTTTCGGGCTAAGTTCATTTTCGCAGGCGCTTTGGCCGCGCTGCTCGGGGCCTGCCATCAGGCACCGAAAGTTGTGCCACTGAAAGATGTGGCCTTCCCGGCCGTACTGATCATCGGCTCTTCTGCGCGCGATCAGGTTGCGCATGCGGCCGATATAGAACCCAACCAGCGCGACCTGTCTCTGATGCGGGTCGAAACCTATCTTGGCATTGGCGACCAGACACTGTCAGACCCGCCCATTGTCATCGACAGCAACGCCCGCATCTATTACATGACCGAGATTAAGGGGCAGCACGGCAGCCTGTGGATGATGATGAACCCCACGGGCCTGATGCCGCTGACTTTCAAGCTGGTCGAGCGCAAGGAGCAAGGCCTTGATGCCGCCCGCACACTGATTTCCGCCTGCGAATATCTCGGCCGGGATCTCGATAGTGAGCGCCGGGTCGCCAGAGTGCAGCGCATGGCGAAAGCCACCAGCATGGCGGAAATCATTGCCCTCGTAGGCGAAATGCCGCCAGCGGAAGTCGATGCGGATAGCCATTGAAGCGTACAGACAGCGCCGATAGCACGCGCCAATCGCTCGAAAGCGGAGACATTGGCGGTTGCGATTCCTGCACGCGGGTAGAATGTTCAACGCATGACTGCGCCTCTCATTGTGATGATCCAGTCGGGCGAGGACGACTCCTGCGCACGCGCCGCGCAGCGCGGCGCGCTTGCCGCCTTGCGGGACAGTCCATTCGGCCTGCTGCTGTTTGAGGCGGAATTGGCCTCACCGTTCCTGCTGGACGACCTGCGGCTGTTCCTTGAACGTCATCGGCCGCAAGGGGCGATCGTATTGCCCCCGCTGTCCGCCCGGCCTGGCCTCGCTGACCTGTGCGTCTCGCAGCAATGCGCGCCAGTGATGCTGTCGCCCTGCGACTTGCCGGATGCACCGCGCGTGCTGTGCGGGAATGACCGTCAGGGCATGGCAGATGCCACCAACTATCTCGTCGCGCTGGGCCACCAGCGGATTGGCCTGATAACCGGGCCAGACAATTGCCTGTCTTCTCGCGAGTGCGAGCTCGGCTTCATCGATGCGCTGGCGGCGCACGATCTTGATCGCGGAGCGGAACTGGTGGCGGGGACAGATGGCACTTTGGCGGCAGGAGAAGCGGCGATGCAGCTTTTGCTCGACGTCAGCCCGCGCCCCACGGCCATCCTGGCAGCGACGGACCTGCTGGCGGCAGGCGCGCTCAAGGCCGCGCTGGGAAAGGGCGCTGCCATCCCGGCCGAGCTTTCCTTGATCGGATTTGGCGAAGGCGCAGTCGCCGACAATCTGCCGATCGCACTCACCAGCCTGAGGCCGCCATTTGCCGAAATGGCCTTTGCCGCTGCGACTGAACTGGCCTGCGCTGACAGCCCGCCCCAACCGGCCGAATTTTTCGCCAGCCTCGTGCCGCGTGCCTCCACTGGTCCGGCACCGGTCAGGCCTCCGCTTCCCGCAATGCAACTGGATTCGCAGCAATGAAGCTCACAAGGTGCGCAGCGCCGCGATCAGCACCGGGTCGTTTGTCACTTCCGGATGCGCACGGATCGCTGCTTCCTCGCGGCCGATTTCACCCCAGATTGCATCGTCAACCCGCACGGCAAGCGAGCGAGCCACACCGCTGAGATCAATCCCGGTTAGCGCGGCTATTGCCTGCCCCACGATCGGGTCGTCGGCCACCCGCAGTCCTTCGCCCAGTTCTGGCAACATGGCATCGATCAGGCGGCCGGCCATGGCGCCGCGCAGATAGCCCGTCGCAGCTGTCGGCCCGCCTCTCACCAATGCCGCGGCGTTGTCGATTCCAATGATGCGCACGGTATCGGCAAGGATCGGCGCAGCACGGCGCGCACCGCGCTCGGCGATCCGGTTAAGACTGCGCTGAAGCCGGCTCTTGAACAGCGGTGATGTCAGGATCGATTGCAGCACGCCGCCGCGGCTGCCAAACACCTCGGGCAGTTCAAGCCGCGCAAGCTCGTCGTCATAAAACCCGCCTGGCGCCATCAAGCGGGCAAGGGCATTGCGTGAGGAACGCATCAGCAAGCGCCGGATGGCATCGACGAGGTTTATGCGCTCAATCGAGGCGCAGCCCGGCAAGGCAAGAGCGGAACTTGCCGCAAGCCCGGCCAGCACGACCCGGCGACTGGTGAACGAAGCTGGCACTCTATCCATTATCCACTCCTTCCCTGCTCAGGCCGGGTTTCGGCCCGGCAGACAAGTCCCCATATGAGCACCCAGATGAACCGTGTCCGACTCCTCGTATTCAACGCTGTCCTCGGCGTGCTGGACTACCGCGTCCCTGCCGGGATGTCGGTCGAACCCGGGTCGGTCGTGGTCGCGCCGCTGGGGCCGCGCCAGATCGTCGGCATTGTCTGGGAGGCGGAACGCCTGCCTGGCGCTGAAGTTCCGGATGCCAAACTGCGGCCGTTGATCGAAGTTTTGCCAGTCCCGCCCATCGCCGCGCCGCTGCGGCGGCTGATCGAATGGACAGCGGATTACTATTGCGCACCGATCCAGTCGGTCGCGCGCATGACGCTGTCGTCGAGCGCAGCCCTGCGGGGCGGCGGCACCGTGACCGAATATCGACTATCGGGCTCAGAACCCGCCCGCCTGACGCCCCAGCGCGCGGCGGCAATGGATGCGTTGCAGGGCGAGCAGGCCTCCATCCGCGAGCTCGCCGCCATTGCCGGCGTGTCGGAAGGCGTGCTTCGGGGCATGGCCAATGCCGGGCTGCTCGAAGCCGTGAGCGTCGATATCGACCGTTCCTATCCCCGCGCTCGCCCAGACCATGCCGTGCCCGACCTGTCCGGCGAGCAACAGGCAGCCGCTGACCGCTTCATTGCCGCGGTGCGCGCCGACGAATTCGCGCCGTTCCTGCTCGATGGCGTGACCGGTTCGGGCAAGACCGAATGCTATTTCGAGGCAATTGCCGAGGCGGTCAGCGAAGGCCGGCAAGTGCTGGTGCTGATGCCTGAAATCGCCCTGACTGAAAATTTCCTGCGCCGCTTCGAAGCCCGCTTCGGCGCGGCTCCGATCCTGTGGCATTCGTCAGTCAAGGCGAGCGAGAGGCGGCGGGCCTGGCGGGCAGTCGCCAGCGGTGAGGCGCAAGTCGTGGTCGGCGCACGTTCAGCGCTATTCCTGCCGTTTGCCCGGGTTGGCCTGATCGTCGTCGACGAAGCGCATGAAGTGTCTTTCAAGCAGGACGATGGCGTGCGCTACAATGCGCGCGATGTGGCCGTGATCCGCGCGCGGTTCGAGGCCGTGCCGATTGTGCTGGCCAGCGCCACGCCCGCGCTTGAGTCGCTGCAACTGGCGGAAGCCGGGGTCTACGAGCGCGTGGAGCTTCCCGCCCGTTTCGGCGGGGCGCAAATGCCCGAAATCACGTTGGTCGACTTGCGCGTCGAAGAGCCCGAGCGTGGCCGCTGGCTCGCGCCCCGCCTGGTCGAGGAGATGCGCGAGCGGCTGGCGAAGGGCGAGCAATCGCTGCTGTTTCTCAACCGGCGCGGTTATGCCCCGCTGACCCTGTGCCGCCACTGCGGCCACCGGTTCCAGTGCGACAATTGCACGGCCTGGCTGGTCGAGCATCGCCTTTCGCGCCGTCTGGCCTGCCACCATTGCGGTCACCAGGAACCCGTGCCCGAGGTCTGCCCGGAATGCGGCACGCCCGATTGCCTTGTCGCCTGCGGGCCCGGCGTCGAGCGAATAGCGGATGAAGTGGCAGACCTTTTGCCTGATGCGCGCCTCGCCGTCGTCACGTCAGACACGCTCAATACGCCTGACAAGATCGCCGAATTCGTTGCCAATGCCGAGGAAGGCCTGATTGACGTGATCGTCGGCACTCAGCTCGTCACCAAAGGCTATCACTTTCCCGAACTCACGCTGGTCGGCGTGATCGATGCCGATCTCGGCCTCGAAGGCGGCGACTTGCGCGCGGGTGAGCGCACCTATCAGCAGATCGCGCAAGTGTCTGGCCGCGCGGGTCGCGGTGCCAAACCGGGAAAAGTGCTGATCCAGACCCGCGCGCCGACCGCACCGGTGATTGCCGCCCTCGCCAACGGGGATCGAGACGCATTCTACGCGGCCGAGGCAGACTCGCGCCGCGATGCGGGGGCGCCGCCATTCGGGCGCTGGGCGGCGATCATCGTCTCATCGGAAGACGAAGCCGAAGCGCGCGATGCCGCTCGGCAAATCGGGGCAGTGCGGCCGGACTTGCCCGACATCGCCATCCATGGCCCCGCCCCCGCCCCGATGGCCATGCTGCGCGGCCGCTATCGCTACCGGCTATTGATCAATGCGCGGAGAACCAGCGAATTGCAGCGCGTGATTCGTGATTGGCTGGGCGAACTGCGCTTCCCGCAAGGCGTGCGCGTGGCGGTGGATATCGATCCGTACAGTTTTGTTTAGAGATGCGGCCACTGAGCACAACACTTCGTCATTGCGAGCGCAACGAAGCAATCCAGGGCGGTTTGTGCGTCCCTGGATTGCTTCGTTGCGCTCGCAATGACGAGTGACCTTAATGAAACAGAGCCCGCTCTGAAGATCAGACGGCCGGATCGCCCGCGTGCATCTCGCGGTGCAGCCAGGTCAGGATCAGGCGACTGACGCGCCATGCGCCGCCCACTTTGGCATACTCATTATTATAATAGCCAAAGCCGTCGACCACTGTGCCTTTGGCCATCTTCGCAAACATGTGGACGGCCCAGGTGGCCTTGGCCGTAGTCGCGGAAGTCAGCTCGATTTCGGGCATCAGGGCGTGATGGACGGCAATCGCAGGTGTCGTTGCGATCCGGACGACGAAATCGTCGACACCCGAGGTTTCGCCGCGCCCGCCTGAACCAGTGTCGCAATAGAAGTCATCGATCACGCATTGGCGAATGAGGTCGGTGTCGCGCGTGTCGGCTGCCCGCAGGAATGTCGCCTGAACTTTCTTGATTGCCTCGATGTCGTCCAAGACCGAATCTCCTCTCCTGCGCGCGACATTGCGCTCACTATGGACGGCCTAGTCGCCTTGACGCTCTCGCTCAAGCAATGCCTGCTTGATTTCCAATCCGTAGGCATATCCGCCCAGGCTGCCATCGGAACGGATTACCCGGTGGCAGGGGATCAGCACGGCAACGTTATTGGCGCCATTGGCGCTGCCAGCCGCACGGACCGCGCCCGGCTTGCCGACCGATGCGGCAATTTGTGCATACGAACGCGTCTCGCCGGGCGGTATGCGCCTCAGCTCGCGCCAGACGGCTTCCTGAAAGGCCGTGCCCTGCACGTCGAGCGGCACTTCCCGCATGGTCGCCGGATTTTCGACCGAAGCGACGACTTCGCCAAGCAGGCGGGTGAAAGCATCGCCGCCTTCGATAAGCTCCGCGCGTGGAAACCGCTGCTCGAGCGCTTCCCGCCCTTCACCGAACGACAGGCGGCAAACGCCCTTTGCCGTCGCGGCAACCAGCATGGCACCTAGGCTGGTTTCGACCACGGCCCAGTGGATCGTCACGCCCAGCCCGCCGCGCGCCCATGCCGATGGCGCCATGCCCAGTCTTTCGCTGGCTTCATAAAATCGAGACGGCGCGGCAAAACCTGCATCATACAGCGCGTCTGTCACTCGCCCCCCGGAACTCAGCGCCTCGGCGGCGCGATCCAGCCTGAGCGCGCGGGCATAGGTAGCGGGGGAAAAGCCCGTGGCGCGCTTGAACAGGCGCTGGAAATGCGCGGGTGAATAGCCTGCACCCGCCGCAAGGTGCGCTAGGGCGAGCGGCTGCTCGGCCGCCCTGATTTCCGCGATGGCTGCCAGCACGGCGCGCTCTTCACGTGAGACATCGTTTGGGCTGCACCGCTTGCATGCCCTCAGCCCGGCGGCTTCCGCATGCGCTGCATCGGCATAGAAGGCCACGTTCTCGCGCCGGGGCGGACGCGCAGGGCAACTTGGCCGGCAATAGATGCCCGTCGAATGCACGCCCATGACAAACAGCCCGTCAAACCGCCGGTCCTTGGCTTGCGCGATGCGCCAGCGGGCATCGTCATCGCCCGGCGGCGCAACTTGCGCGGGATGAAACACGGTATCGGAATTCATGGCAGGCGCGATCATGGCAAGGTCTCCTTGGCTGGCAAGTCTCTTCGCGCGTTCGCTTCGGGAATGCGTCCCGCGCCTTGCGATCAAACTGCATCGGTGCGGCTTGCCGATGCCTGCTGGTCATGGCCCCATGAAAACACATCCCAGCCCCGCCTTGCATCACGGGAAAACCGATGCTAGGCGCGCCCCCGTCTGCGGGGCGCAGCGCAACTATGTGCCGCACCTTCCCCGCACCCCAGCCTGTACGAGGGACACGAAGCGCGTGGAGAATTCCGGCGGCATTACGGCCAGTTTGCAAGGACGCTACGCGTCGGCGCTCTATGATCTGGCAACTGAACAGAAGGCGGTCAGCGCCGTCGAGAAGGATCTCGAATCGCTCGGGGCTGCCATCAGCCAGTCGGGCGACCTTGCCGCGCTGATTCGCAATCCGCGCCTTGGCCGCAAGGCTGCTGGCGAAACGATTGATGGCGTGGCGAAGCTGCTGAAGGTTTCGCCGCTTACCATCAAGTTCCTCGGCGTGCTTGCCGCCAACGGTCGCCTCGCGGTGCTTCCCGACGTGGTTCGCGCATTCGCAACCATCGCCGCTGCCGCACGCGGCGAAGTGACTGCGCAAGTCACCAGCGCCCATCCGCTCGATGATGCCCAACTCGCCGCGCTCGCCGAAAAGCTGAAGGCGCGCGAAGGCCGGGAAATCAAAATCAAGGCTTCAGTCGATCCTGACCTGCTGGGGGGCCTCGTGGTCCGCATCGGCAGCCGCCAGATCGACAGTTCTATCCGCACACGACTCAATGGTCTCGCCACGGCGATGAAGGGCTGAAGGCCCCTCTGTCAAAAGATTCGATGAAAGGCTGAAAATGGAAATCCGCGCCGCAGAAATCTCGAAGGTCATCAAGGACCAGATCGCCAATTTCGGCACCGAGGCCCAGGTCTCGGAAGTCGGCTCGGTGCTCTCGGTGGGTGACGGTATTGCCCGCATCCACGGGCTCGACTCGGTCCAGGCCGGCGAAATGGTGGAGTTCTCGAACGGGGTAAAGGGCATGGCGCTCAACCTCGAGGCTGACAATGTCGGCGTCGTGATCTTCGGCTCTGACTCCGAAATCCGCGAAGGTGACCAGGTCAAGCGCACCGGCACCATCGTGGACGTTCCGGTCGGCAAGGGTCTGCTTGGCCGCGTGGTCGATGGCCTCGGCAATCCGATCGACGGCAAGGGCCCGATCAAGGCCGACAAGCGCATGCGCGTCGAAGTGAAGGCTCCCGGTATCATCCCGCGCCAGTCGGTGAACGAGCCGGTGCAGACCGGCCTCAAGGCGCTCGACGCCCTCGTCCCCGTCGGCCGCGGCCAGCGCGAGCTGATCATTGGTGACCGCCAGACCGGCAAGACCGCCGTCGCGATCGACACCTTCATCAACCAGAAGGAATCCAACGCCGGCACTGACGAGAAGAAAAAGCTCTACTGCATCTACGTCGCCGTCGGCCAGAAGCGCTCGACCGTGGCGCAGATCGTCCGCCAGCTGGAAGAAAACGGCGCGATGGAATATACCATCGTCGTCGCCGCGACCGCTTCGGAGCCCGCCCCGCTGCAGTACCTCGCGCCTTACACCGGCGTGACCATGGGCGAATTCTTCCGCGACAACGGCATGCACGCCGTTATCGTTTATGACGACCTTTCCAAGCAGGCTGTGGCCTATCGCCAGATGTCGCTGCTGCTGCGCCGCCCGCCGGGCCGCGAAGCCTATCCGGGCGACGTGTTCTATCTCCACTCACGCCTGCTGGAACGCGCCGCGAAGATGAACGATTCGCTGGGCGGCGGTTCGTTGACCGCGCTGCCGATCATCGAAACCCAGGCAGGCGACGTTTCGGCCTATATTCCGACCAACGTGATTTCGATCACCGACGGCCAGATCTTCCTCGAAACGGGCCTGTTCTACCAGGGCGTCCGCCCCGCCATTAACGTCGGTCTTTCAGTGTCGCGCGTCGGCTCCGCCGCGCAGACCAAGGCGATGAAGAAGGTGTCGGGCTCGATCAAGCTGGAGCTGGCGCAGTACCGCGAAATGGCGGCCTTCGCGCAGTTCGGCTCGGACCTCGATGCCTCGACGCAGAAGCTGCTCAACCGCGGTGCGCGTCTGACTGAACTGCTCAAGCAGGCCCAGTTCAGCCCGCTGCCGTTCGAAGAACAAACCGTGTCGATCTTCGCGGGCACCAACGGCTATCTCGATTCGGTCCCGACCGATCAGGTGACGCGCTATGAAGCCGAAATGCTCAGCTTCATGCGTGACAAGCATGCCGACACACTGAAGCTGATCCGTGACAGCCGCGATTTTGGCGATGACGCCAAGGCGCAGACAGTCGCCGCGCTCGCAGCGTTCGGCAAGATTTTCGCATAACGTCATCCCGGCGAAGGCCGGGATCGCTGGCAACCGGGCAGAACCGGCACTGCAGCGGTCCCGGATAAAGTCCGGGACGACGAACTAGGGAGCCGTCATGGCCTCGCTGAAGGAACTCAAAGGTCGGATCAACTCGGTCAAATCGACCCAGAAGATCACCAAGGCCAAGCAAATGGTCGCAGCTGCAAAGCTGCGCAAGGCGCAGGCCAATGCCGAAGCCGCGCGGCCCTATGCCGCGCGTCTCTCCGGCGTCATGGCCAGCCTGGCCGGCAAGGTTTCGGGCGATACCGCGCCCAAGCTGCTGGCTGGCAATGGCAGGGACCAGGTTCACTTGCTCGTCGTCGCCAACAGCGACAAGGGCCTGTGCGGCGCGTTCAACTCGAACATCGTCAAGGCCGCGCGCCTGAAGGCCAAGGAACTGGAAGCGGCCGGCAAGACGGTGTTGTTCTACCTGATCGGCAAGAAGGGCCGCGCAGTCATCGTGCGCGAATATCCCAAGGCCATCCTGGTCCACTTCGACACGACCGACGTGCGCGAACCGGGCTATGCCGAAGCCGAGAATATCGTTGCCGAGCTGATGGCGCTCTATGACGAAGGCAAGTTCGACGTCGCCCACCTGTTCTACTCGAAGTTCCGCAGCGCCCTGCTGCAGGAGCCGACCGAACAGCAGATCGTGCCGGTTCCCGCCCCCAAGGTGGAAACAGCAACCACAGCTGGCGCGGCAGTCGAATATGAGCCCGATGAGGAGGAAATCCTCGCCGAACTGCTCCCGCGTTACCTGAAGACGCAGATTTTCGGCGCGCTGCTGGAAAACCAGGCCAGCGAGCAAGGCGCCTCGATGACCGCGATGGACAATGCAACGCGCAATGCCGGCGATCTCATCAACAAGCTGACCATCCAGTACAACCGCAGCCGCCAGGCCGCGATCACCACCGAACTGATTGAAATTATTGCTGGCGCTGAAGCGCTCTAACCGAATCAAAGGCAAGGAAACGACCATGGCAACCGCAGCCGCCAAGAAAACCCCCGCCGCCAAGGCGCCCGCCACAAAGGCTCCCGCCAAGAAGGCCGCCACGCCCAAGACCGCAGCCAACACCGGCGCGGGCAAGATCAGCCAGGTGATCGGCGCCGTCGTCGACGTGACGTTCGAAGGCGAACTGCCGGCTATTCTCACCGCGCTGGAAACCGACAACAACGGTTCGCGTCTGGTGCTCGAAGTGGCGCAGCACCTTGGCGAGAACACTGTGCGCACCATCGCCATGGACACCACCGACGGCCTCACCCGCGGCCAGCCGGTCGCCTCGACTGGCGCGCAGATCTCCGTGCCCGTCGGACCCAAGACGCTTGGCCGAATCCTCAACGTCATCGGCGAGCCGATCGACGAGCGCGGCCCGGTCGGCAGCGACATGTTCGCTCCGATCCACGCTGAAGCCCCCGCGTTCGTCGACCAGTCGACTGAAGCCTCGATCCTCGTCACGGGCATCAAGGTCATCGACCTGATCGCGCCCTATGCCAAGGGCGGCAAGATCGGCCTGTTCGGCGGCGCCGGCGTGGGCAAGACCGTGCTGATCCAGGAACTGATCAACAACATCGCCAAGGGCCACGGCGGCGTCTCGGTCTTCGCCGGTGTCGGTGAACGTACCCGCGAGGGTAATGACCTCTACCACGAGTTCCTCGAAGCCGGCGTTATTGCCTCGGACAAGGACGGCAATGCCATTTCCGAAGGCTCCAAGGTGGCCCTGGTGTTCGGCCAGATGAACGAGCCCCCGGGCGCCCGCGCCCGCGTCGCGCTCTCGGGCCTGACCATGGCCGAATACTTCCGCGACCAGGAAGGTCAGGACGTGCTGTTCTTCGTCGATAACATCTTCCGCTTCACCCAGGCGGGCTCGGAAGTGTCGGCGCTGCTCGGCCGTATTCCTTCGGCCGTGGGTTATCAGCCTACGCTGGCCACTGACATGGGCGCTCTGCAGGAACGCATTACTTCGACCAACAAGGGTTCGATTACTTCGGTGCAGGCAATTTACGTTCCCGCGGACGACCTTACTGACCCTGCCCCGGCCGCATCGTTCGCCCACCTTGACGCGACGACCACGCTGAACCGCGCGATTTCGGAGCTTGGCATCTATCCGGCGGTCGACCCGCTCGATTCGACCAGCCGCGTGCTGACCCCCGCCATTGTCGGCCAGGAGCATTACGAAACCTCGCGCCGCGTTCAGGAAACGCTGCAGAAGTACAAGAGCCTGCAGGACATCATCGCCATTCTGGGCATGGACGAGCTTTCGGAAGAAGATAAGCTCACCGTCGCCCGCGCCCGCAAGATCCAGAAGTTCCTGTCGCAGCCGTTCCACGTGGCCGAAGTGTTCACTGGCATTCCCGGCAAGTTCGTTCAGATCGAAGACACCGTGAAGAGCTTCAAGGCAGTCGTCGACGGCGAATACGATCACCTGCCCGAAAACGCCTTCTACATGGTCGGCGGCATCGACGAGGCGATCGAGAAGGCCAAGAAGCTGGCGGAAGAAGCCTGATGGCACTGAAGTTCGAACTCGTCACACCGGCAAGGCTGGTCCGCTCGGAAGACGTCTACATGGTCGTCGTTCCGGGCGACGAGGGCGATTTCGGCGTGCTGGAAGGCCATGCGCCGATGATGTCCACTATCCGCGACGGCGCGCTGTCGATTTACCGGACTGAGGGCGCCGCCCCTGAAGAAGTGCAGATCCGCGGCGGCTTTGCCGAGGTTGGCGACAATGGGCTGACTGTGCTGGCTGAAAGCATCGAAGGCTAAACGCCGCAGCACGAGTGCCGCTTCCGCGCAAGTGGCACATATTCCAGCGCGCATATCCGGATATGCGAAGCCGGGGACAAGACCGATTCCCCTCTCGCACCCGCTTGGCGGCGCGGTTAGGCATGGCACCTGGCTATGCCCGACCGGAGCCTCGA
>Ga0075362_10000023_pt1 | contig 60275 bp, 52 predicted proteins | sample EndMetdeltDD1762_FD_71397 | JGI IMG/M metagenome (GOLD analysis project Ga0075362, IMG submission 71397) | Populus endosphere microbial communities from Tennessee, USA - Endosphere MetaG P. deltoides DD176-2 | ecosystem: Host-associated > Plants > Roots > Endosphere | place: USA: Tennessee...
GCGCGATATCGCGCAATGGCTGATCGACTCGCGCAGATAGACTTTGCGGTCGCCAAGCGCGCCGGCGCGGAAATTGTGAAAGTTTCGGAACTGTCGAGGGACCATAGTGCCTGCGCCAGAGATCCGTGGTTGACCGGCTTTAATATACCGCCCGGCTCCCGGCCGGACCTGACACCCTACCATCCCAATCTAGCGGGCATGACGGCTATCGCCGCCGCGATTGACGCACAGTTGGGTAAATAAGCGCGCTGCAAAGGAAAGGCCCGCGTCCTGAAAAGGAGCGGGCCTTGAACCTTGCGCTTATCCAGGCGTGCTAGGGTAAATCGATCAGGCTGCTTCGACTTCGATCTGCTCTTCCGGATCGCGCAGCACATAGCCGCGGCCCCAGACGGTCTCGATGTAGTTCGCGCCGCCGCAGGCGTGGGCCAGCTTCTTGCGCAGCTTGCAGATGAACACGTCGATGATCTTGAGTTCGGGCTCGTCCATGCCGCCGTAAAGGTGGTTGAGGAACATTTCCTTGGTGAGCGTGGTGCCCTTGCGGAGCGAAAGCAGCTCCAGCATGGCATATTCCTTGCCGGTCAGGTGAACGCGGGCGCTGTCGACTTCGACGGTCTTGGCGTCGAGATTGACCGTCAGCTTGCCCGTGCGGATCACTGACTGCGAGTGGCCCTTGCTGCGGCGTACCACTGCGTGAATGCGGGCGACCAGTTCCTCGCGGTGGAACGGCTTGGTGACATAGTCATCAGCGCCGAAGCCGAAGCTGCGCACCTTGCTGTCCATTTCCGAGATGCCCGAAAGCACCAGAACCGGGGTCTGAACCTTGGAAACGCGCAGTTTCTTCAGCACATCATAGCCGTGCATGTCAGGCAGGTTGAGGTCGAGCAGGATGATGTCGTAATCATACAGCTTGCCCAGATCGAGGCCTTCCTCGCCCAGATCGGTCGAATAGACATTAAAGCCTTCGGTGGTCAGCATAAGCTCGATGGCCCGGGCTGTGGTCGGCTCGTCTTCAATCAACAACACACGCATGGGTGTTTCCCCTGTTGCCCCGAAATTCACTCATCAGGTATTGGCACTAACTCTTTGGCAAACCTTGTTGCCATCGATTAACCATACGACTTCTGACCAGAAAAGGTTAATTTGTCGTAAACAGGGATAATTGCGGAAATCGTTGCAATTGGGACTCACTTTTCAAAGGAAGCCCCGATTAGCCGCTCACGCGAACCGCGTGGCCAAACAGGCAGCGCGCGGCAAAATACCTAGGCCCGCCTGAACAACCGGCCAATGATCCGCCAGGCCGCGAATATCAGCGCCGCGGCGAGCAGTGCCAGAACCACCGCGACAATGCCCGCACTGAGCGGATAGGCATAAATCAGGTAAAGCAGGCCAGCGGAAGTCACATCTTCCAGACTGGAGACGGCCACATTGCTGAAGGGCTCAGGGCTGGTGTTGACCACCGCGCGCGCGCCGGCCTTGCCGCCATGGGCGAGCAGCGCCGCCCCGCCGCCGAGGATGAAGGCAATCGCCTGGGTCGCCGGATCAGATGGATCGACAATGGCCAGCGTGAGCAAAGCGCCCCCGACCGGGCGGATCAGCGTGTGCACAGTGTCCCAGATGGAATCGAACCAGGCGATCTTGTCGGCAAGGAATTCACAAACCGCGGCAAAGCCAGCGGTGGCCATGACCCAGGGGTTTGCGAGGACGGCCAGCGAGACAAGGTGCGCCGGCAGCGGCAACACCTGATAATGCATGGCAAGGCCGGTCGCCAGGACGGTGAGATACAGTCGCCAGCCCGAAAGCAGGCTGACACTGGCGGCGAGGCCGAGGATCTCGACGATGCCCATGCCCCGCCTGCCCGCTCAGAGCACTTCGAACAGACCTGCCGCGCCCTGGCCGCCGCCGATGCACATGGTCACGACGACGTGTTTTGCGCCCCGGCGCTTGCCTTCGATCAGCGCGTGCATGGCGCAGCGTGCGCCGGTCATGCCATAGGGATGGCCGATCGAGACGGCGCCGCCATTGACGTTGAGCAGCTCGTTCGGGATGCCAAGCTTGTCGCGGCAATAGAGGACCTGGACGGCGAATGCCTCGTTGAGCTCCCACAGGCCGATATCATCCATCTTGAGGCCGAAGCGCGTGAGCAGCTTGGGAACGGCAAACACCGGCCCTATGCCCATTTCGTCCGGCTCAGTGCCCGCGACGGCAAGGCCGACAAAGCGTCCGAGCGGGGCAAGGCCCTTTTTAGCAGCCGTTTCGGCTTCCATGATCACCATGGCAGCGGAACCATCCGAGAGTTGGCTGGCATTGCCGGCGGTAACATTGCCTTCCGGGCCCATCACGGCGGGCAGCGCCTTGAGGCCTTCCAGCGTGGTGTCGGGTCGGTTGCCTTCGTCTTTGGTAAGCGCCACTTCCTTGCTGCTGGTCTCGCCCGTGGCTTTGTCAGTCACACTCATCGTTGTGGTTGTGGCGATGATTTCGGCGTCGAAGCGACCGGCGGCTTGCGCTGCCGCTGTGCGCTGCTGCGACTGGAAGGCATATTCGTCGCAGAGATCGCGCGAAATGCCATAGCGCTTGGCGACTACTTCGGCGGTCTGCAGCATCGGCATGTAGGCCGCATTGTGCATCGCTATCAGCGCAGGGTCGAATTCCACGCGCATGGCCGGGGTCTGCACTGTGCTGATCGAATCCTGCCCGCCGGCGACGACGATATCCATGCGGTCTTGCACGACCTGCCGTGAGGCGGCGGCAACTGCCTGCAGGCCCGATGCGCACTGGCGGTCAACCGTCTGTGCCGCGACTGTAACGGGCAGGCCCGCGCGCAGCGCCGCAAGTCGGCCGATGTTGAGCGCCTGCCCGCCCTGGGTGAGCACGGCACCCCACACCACGTCGTCGATTTCGCCGCCCTCGATCCCGGCGCGGCGGACGGCTTCGGCAATCGACAGCGCGCCGAGGCTGGGACCGGGAGTGGCATTGAATGCGCCCTTGTAAGCCCGGCCGATCGGGGTGCGGGCGGCGGCTACGATAACAGCATCGCGCATGGGGCACTTCTCCTTGGAGGCCATCCGAACGAACTGGCCAAATTAAATTGCAAGTTACAACTTACATATATGTCAATTTAATTTCAAGCGCGCCATTCACTCGAAAAGCATGAAAATCCATTCGGCCATCATTGCCGATTTGGTTTCGCCTTCGATCTCGACAGTCGCCTCGACGATCTGCTGCCATTGCCCTGGCCTTTTTTGCTCCAGACCGAGCAGCTTGAAATGACCGCGCACTCGCTTTCCCGATTTCACTGGCGTGAGGAAGCGGACTTTGTTGAAGCCGTAGTTCACGGCCATGCGATATTCAGGCTTTTCCAGCGCGTCTTCCATCATCGCCGAAAGCATCGACAACGTGAGGAAACCGTGCGCGATGGTTCCGCCGAACGGCGTTGCACGAGCCATCTCGGGATTGGTGTGGATGAACTGACGGTCTTCCGTCGCATCGGCAAACCGGTCAATCCTGCCCTGATCGAGCATGAACCAGTCCGACGTGCCAACGGGTTGGCCGATCTTCGGGACGCAATCGCTGATGCGCATCGATGGTCTCCTCCAAAACTCTGCCAAGTGTTGCCCTGTCATTGAAGAAATCGCAATCATTTACGGCTAGGCGCAGGCGCTCGGACAGGTGCTCTGACAGCCGAAGGGGGGTAATACATCTTGCGGATCGCGCTGGTCTATAATCCGGCATCGTCGGAGGCCCGGCTGGCGCGGATTGCAGAGCTCGCCGATGTGCTGAAGGCAAGAGGGCACTGGCTGTCGCGGCATGACAGCGGCAACTTCGATTGCGCGCGCGATGCTCGTGGCGCTGATCTGATCTGCATTTGCGGCGGTGACGGCACGGCAGGCATGGTCGTGGAGGCTCAGGCCGACCGGCCGGCATTGCCTCCCCTGGCCATATTCCCGTGCGGAACGATCAATCTCCTCGCGCGCGAGCTTGGCTATCCACGCGATGCCGAAGGTTTTGCCAGGCGGATCGGCAATGGCGCAAAGCCGCGCAGTTCGCTCTTGGCATTTGCGGGAGAGCGGCCCTTTCTGGCCTGCGCATCGATCGGTGTCGATGCCTTGGCAGTCGCCGGACTGTCGGAACCGCTCAAGGCGCGGATTGGCCGACTGGCCTATGTTCTGGCGCTCGCCCGCCAGTTGTGGACATGGCCGCGCCCTCAGCTTTCGATCACAGCCGATGGCGAACGGATTTCGGCCGAGGCCCTGTTCCTCATGCGCGGCTCCCTCTACGCCGGCCCTTGGACACTGGACCCGCGTGCGGGCCTGTTCAGTGACCGGCTTCATCTACTCTGCCTGCCGCGCGCGCGGCGCCGTGACATTGCCTTGCTGGCGATCTACGCGCTGAGCGGCGCTCGCCGCTTGCCGCGCGGCTGGCAGCTCGTTGCAGCGCGCGAAGTTGCGGTTACTGCAGGGTCGGGCAGCCCGGTGCAGGCCGATGGCGATATTGTCGGCAAGGTGCCGGTCCGCTTCAGCGTGAGCGACGAGTTCTTGCGCTGGATCTAGGGTCAGGGCCCTAATTTGCTCTCGCTGTCTGCGGGCAGACCTTGTCTGTAATCCAGGCTTCCTGCAGCGCTGACATCGCAGACAGCCGGTCTCGGATGAGGGCGCGGTGGCGGGCGTTGGTGACGAGTTGGCCAGTGCCGAATTCCACCTTGCCGTCCTGCCTGGCATAGACCGCATCGAGCAGGTCGGAATACATCACCGTTTCGGCCGGATCGCGATAACCGTTCGCGCCGTAATACCACCCTGCCATCAGGAAGCTGCGCCGCGTAGCCCGCTCGGGGTTGTGGAATGCCAGCCCCTGGTAAGAGGGCAGGGGCGGCAGGCCGAGCAATTCAGCCAGCTCGGCCGAAAGATCGACGTGGCTGGAAGGCAGTGCGGGATCGAGCGAGGAATAGTCGGCGCGCGGCGCATAGACGAGCAGGGGCACGTGGAATGAGTACCAGTCGATCATGCCCACTTTCACGCGCGGATCTTCAACTGAAGTTCGAACGCCATGATCGCCGGTGATGATGATCACCGTATTGTCGAGCTGACCGGTCTGGCGCAGCGTCTCGACGATTTTTTCCAGCCAGTCGAGTTGATCGAGCACGATCCGCGCGCCGCGCTCGGGAATGGTCTTGCCAAGCGACGGCGACCAAGGTCCGTGGCCGACTTGCGGCAGGAAAGAGGCGGCAAACGGTTGTTTTGCTGCCGTCCATCCAGCGATGTCCTTCGAGAGCTGGTCAAACGTGCGCTGGTCGGCGCTGCCGGACCCGGGCAGTGACGTGCCATAGACTACTTTTTCGAAGCCCGTGGCTTCGAACACCACCTTGTCCGCCGGCACCTGGCTTTCATAAGGTGCATAGATTGCCGTCTTGTAGCCGGCATCGCGCAGTTGGCCGATCGGGCCGGGCAGGCGCAGGTGGTCGCGCGGCACGTCGATCAGGCAGGTGCCATAGATCGCGCGCGGCGGGTAGGTTCCGGTCAGGATCGACAGGTTGCCCTCGGCCGATGCCGGGAACGTCGAATAATGGTTCTGGGCAATGTACATCTTGCCCTTAAGGGCATCCAGCACCGGATGGGCGGGCAGGGGCTTGCGGGTGTCGAGAAATTCGATCGAGGCGGTCTCCATCACGAACATCAGCAGGTTCGAGCCCTTTTGGACGCCAAGATTGGGGCCGGTGAACGGTTTTTGCGAAAGGTTGGCGAGCTGGCCATAGCGCTCGATCAGTTCGCTCGCCGGGGGCGGGGGGGCTGTGGCTGTCCCGGTGTCGGCCATGGCCGCCAGGGCATTGCCGACGAAACTGCCCGCGATTGGCGCTGCGCGCATGTGCGAGGTGAGCCCGAGCGCGGCCAGGATGGCAAATCCCGCGATGGACAGTCCACTTGCCAGTCCCCACAGGCGAATCAGCCCAGTGCGCCGCCACAGCAGCCGGCCGACAACCAGCACGGCCGCCGACATTGCGATCAGCGCGGTCAGCTTCAGCACGCCGTCCATGGCGATATATTCGCCGACGAATTCCGGGTTGGACATGCCGAACGACATCGCATTGCGCATGGCCTGCCAGGTCAGAAAGCTGCCGACCTGGCCCCAGCTTTGCAGGTTTGCATAGAGCAGGATCTGCGTCAGCAGCACCAGAACCACGGAAATCGTCGCGGCCAGGGCAAAGCGCAGTCGCACGAACATCCAGGCCGTCAGCAGAGGCACGATCACGCCAAACGCGATCAGGTCCTGACGGTAAAGAAACAGCGTATCGCGGATCGAGGGACCGGAATTGATCCCCGAGGCAACCAGCAGGCCGGCAAAGAACTTGCCTTCGATGCGGGCGTGGATCGACAGGCAGACGAAGGCCATCACCGGCCACCAGATCGTCGCCATTGCCGCGCCATGCGCCCAGCTTGGCCTTTTCTGCGGTTCGCTATGCATGTGGTAATTCCTCGGATTGGCTCTCAGATGGCGGCGGAGGACTTGCCGAGCGCAACCGGCGCCAGCGGTTGCCGTGCCGGCACGAAGCGCCTGGCATCAATGCGTTTGAGATAGCTCCACAAGCCGCACTGCATGGCGATCAGCATCAGGATGAACGGCTGATAGGCAATGCCAACGAAGAACGAGCCGACAAGGTAGATGACCTGGGCCTGTTGCAGTGCATTGGCGAGTGGTGCCTGCCATTGTTCGCCCGGGCCGGTTCGCTTCAGCCAGCGGCTTCGCAGGCGCTCCATTTGCCACAGGCCAAGGAACTGGATGGTCAGCCAGGTGATCAAACCCGGCCAGCCTTGCTCGCCCAGCATTTCGAAATAGCTCGAGTGGAATGCACGGCCCTGATCGGTGATGGTCTTCGAATCGATATCCGTGGTGGTGCCGTCGGACTTCTTGTCGACCGTGTCGAAGCGAATCTGGTTGCTACGGTAGGAATCGAAACCCCCGCCCAGGGGATGATCCTTGGCGTATTCCCAGGTCCACTTCCAGATCGCGATACGGCCAGACGCGCTCTGGTCGGTATCGTGGTTCTCGATTGTGTCCATCCGCTTGGTGTAGCTTTCCGGCAGGAAGGGAATGGCAGAGGCCACGCCCAGCGCGATCAGCGAAATGTACAGGAACCGCCGCTTGACGGTGCGCAGCGAGAGCAGTGCCAGCACGCCGATGCAGAGCAGGCCGGTGCGGGCCTGGGTGCCCACCGGTATCAGCAGGCAGGCAAAGATCAGGGCGGCGGCAAACAGCTTCGATCGCCAGTCTTCAGGAAAGACCGTGCCGTGCTTGCGGAGCCAGATAATGACCGGGATGATCGCAATCGAAACGCAGGAAATGATAGAGCTTTCATACAGTCCGGTGTTGTCGTTGACGAGCAACTTGAGCTCACCATAACCCCCGCCGGTCACCAGTGTCTTGATCGAACCGGAAATGATGATCGAGGCCGCCGACAGGACCATGATCAGCGCCGCCGCTTCGAAGCGCAGGCGGGTGCGCAGCGTCAGCGGTAGGAACACGGCGAAAACCACGGCCTTCCAGACCCAGCCGAACTTTTCCGCCGCCTCAACAGGGAAATCGGCGCCGAGCGTCGTACATCCGCAATATATGAGAAGCAGCAGCAGCATGCCCTGCCGCATGGTGAAGCGGCTGTCCTTCTTGTCATCGGCCATGGCCCAGGCGCCGAACGCACTGACGAACACAATCAGCGAAATTGGGATCGAGGCGAGCAGGAAGTACGAAATCTTCTGCGGCGCGACGATATCGACATAGAGATAGGCCAGCACCCAGATGAACGGGCGGCGAAAGCCGATGGCGAGAAAGCCGGCCATGAATCCGGCAAGGGCAAGATCAAGCACGGCGCGCGCCCTTGGTCTTGCGAGTGGTGGTGGGTTCCGCAGGCTCGCCGGGTTCTGCGGGCTGGGGCGGCTGCGGATCGGTATCGAGATCTGCGCGCAGCATCAGCCGAAATATGGCAAGCGCCATCAGCCCATGCGTCAAAGCCAGCGAGAAATAGTCGACCATATCCGTGTCATAGCGAAGGCCGGTTGACGGGCCGTTAAGCCTATTTGGCTAGAGGGCGGGGCTGATGCTCTTGGGTAGAAAGCTGCAATGATCGGATTTCTGAGGCCTGTCGAAGACCAGATGCGTGCGAAGTTTCCTTCCGATACGCATCCCAACCGCGTGATCGAGCGTGCGATTGCTGAACGTGTGCGGCCCGATGCGACCGTGCTCGATATCGGCTGCGGCCGCACTGCGCCCAACCTGTCGCAGCTGATCGGCAAGGCGGACACGCTCTACGGCGTCGATGTCGTCGACTTCACTATTGCCGATCCGCGCATGCAGCTGTTTGCCAACGATGTGCGCGACATGAAGGACATTCCGTCCGGTTCGGTCGATCTTGCCTATTCGCGCGCAGTGATGGAGCATCTGGAAAATCCCGAGCGCGCCTATGCGGAAATTGCCCGCGTCCTGAAGCCGGGCGGGGTCTATGTCTTCACCACGCCCAGCATCTATGACTACGGCTCGATTGCCGCTTTGCTGATCCCCAACCGGTTCCACGCGCCTATCGTCAGCGCCACGGAGGGCCGCGCCGGCGAGGACGTGTTCCCCACGGTGTTCGGCAGCAACAGCCGCCGCGCGATTTCTCGCCACGCAGCTGACAATGGGCTCGCAGTCGATCACTTCGCCTATATCGGCCAGTATCCCAGCTATCTGGTGTTCAACCGCGTGCTGTTCTGGCTGGGCAGCATCTATCAGAAGACCATCGAGAAATTCGCGCTGACGCAGCCGCTGCAAGGCTGGATCTTCTGCGTGCTGAAAAAGCCCTGACATTGCCATGACCCGCGTTCTTCACGTTCTCGATCATTCGCTGCCGCTGCACAGCGGCTATACTTTTCGCACCCGGGCGATCCTGAAGGCGCAGCAGGGTGTGGGTATGGAAGTGCGCGGCATCACCGGCATGCGTCACACCGCACCCGGCGATGCCGTCGAAGAGCATGACGGCATCATTTTCCATCGCACGCCCGGCGAGGCGAGCGGGCCTGTGGGCCTGCGCGAATGGCGGGAGATCGGCTTGCTTGCCGCGGCCATTGAAAAGCTGTGCGAGGAATGGCGGCCGGAGGTGATCCATGCCCATTCGCCCGCGCTCTGCGGTGCGGCAGCCCTGCGCGCCGCGCGGCGGCTGGGCATACCGCTGGTCTATGAAATCCGCGCCTTCTGGGAAGATGCAGCCGTAGGCAACGGCACCGGCAAGGCGGCTTCGGTCAAATACCTGCTCACGCGCACGCTGGAAAATCATGTCGTGGCCGGCGCTGACGCCGTGGTGACCATTTGCCAGGGCCTGAAGGACGACCTTGTCGCCCGCGGCAATGATCCCGCCCGCATCACGGTCTCGCCCAATGGTGTTGACATGGCCCTGTTCGGCGAGCCGCTGCCGCGCGATGCAGCATTTGCTTCCCAGCTGGGGCTGGGAGACGGCCCGGTTATCGGCTTTATCGGCAGCTTTTATGACTATGAAGGCATCGATGATCTAATCGCCGCGATGCCGATGTTGATCGAAGAGCATGCCGATGCACGATTGCTGCTGGTGGGCGGCGGGCCTTGCGAGGCAGCGCTGAAAGCCCAGGCCGCTCAATCTACTGCTGCGCACGCAATCCATTTCGTCGGCCGCGTGCCGCACCATGAAGTCGAGCGCTATTATGCGCTGTGCGACATCATGGCCTACCCGCGCAAGCGCAGCCGGCTGACCGATCTGGTCACGCCGCTGAAGCCGCTGGAAGCCATGGCGCAGGAAAAGCTGGTAGCGGCCTCGGATGTCGGCGGTCACCGCGAATTGATTGCCGATGGCGTGACCGGGACATTGTTCCCGCCGGACGATCCCGAGGCCTGCGCCCGCGCGCTCGGCGGACTGCTCGATGCCCGTTCGGCCTGGGAAGATCGCCGCGCCACGGCAAGGATTTACGTGGAAACCCGTCACGACTGGGCAATCAACGTGCAGCGTTATCAAGACGTTTACCAAATACTGTTACCTCTTGAGGCTGATCGCTCAAGCGCGCCTGCTTCTCTCGCCGGATGAGGGCAGCCGCAGAGGCGCCAGCTAACGGGGTAATTCACTTGGCCACGCAGACCAGCAAGCCTGACAACAAGGCTTCGATCACGAAACACCCGCTGTTTCCTGCCATGGTCGCTCTGTGGTTCGGTTCGCTGTTCGGGCTGGGCAGCCTTGCCGTTCGCGCCTCGCTAATCGAATCGCTGGTGCTCAAGCTTTCGCTCGACGTGATACTCCCTGCGGCCGCACCGCCGCTCGGCCTTAAGTTCCGCTTCATTCTCGCCTTGCTGCTCGCAGCCGTTGGCATTGCTGCTGGTGCGGCGCTTGCGCGCTGGATTGCCAAGCCCCGGCCTGTGATCGAGCCGCGCCGCCGCGATGTGACGACGCGGGCACAGGCCCGCCAGGCGCGTGCCGCCGCCGCCGCCCAGGGCAGCGCGGTAGATTCTTCGGGCCGTCGCCGCCAATTGGCTTTGGCGGAAGAGGAAGATCGGCGGGAAAATTATGAGCATGCTCCGCTTCCGGGAGGCCATCCGGCGATTCTGGACGTCACGCAGATCGACCTTGCGCCGCGGGCAGAGGATGCGCAGCCGAGTTATCAGCCCGCAGTGGCGATAAGCGAAGATATCAGGCAAACGCAGGTTCTGGCCACCTCGGCGCCAATCGCTGCGCCGCAGAGCGCAAGCGAGCTGCCCTCTGCGGTCGAGCAAGTGCCGCAGGCCGGGTTCGAGCCGGTGGAGTTCGAGCCCGTCACTTTCGAGGCCGTCGCAATCCCGCCTGCCCAGCCTGCAGCCGCGCGGCCGTTTGCCGCGCCCAACCCTGCGGAAGATGCTGCCATTACCGACGGCCGCCAGGTTTTCCGCGCTCCGGACTCTGCGCCGGAGGCAGCAATCTTGCAGGACACAGCCCCGTCTGCCGAGGGACAGGCTGCGCCGGCGAATTTCCATCGCCCCTTCGATTCGCCTGCCGGGCCGCCGGCAGTGGCAGAAGCCGAAGCGGACATGCCGCAAATGTTTAATTCTGCTTTGAGCGCTCAGGCTGAAGCCAGTGACGATTCCCTCGATTTGCTCGCCAGCCAGGTGCTGGAAGAGCCCGCGCAGCAGCCAGTTGGCGCAAATGCCGTCAAACCACCGCCATTTGCTGCACTGGCATCAGCGGCGCTGGCAGAAGGTACGCTTTCCACCCGGGTTGCCACGGCCCCGCTCGCCGAACTTTCGCCCGTCGAGCTGATTGAGCGTCTCGCCATGGCCATGAGCCAGCGGGCACATCCGGGCGAAATGCCCAGCGCGCTTGCCGAGGCAGTCTCGGCACTGGCAAAACCTGTGCTGGGCGCCGAACTGCAAGTCGCAGATATTGAGCTTGGCACAGAGGACGAGCGGGCAATTGAACCAATCCTGGCAGGGGCAGTGCCTGCCGCGCCGGTCGCTGCACCTAGCGCGCCGTATGTCGAGGTTACAGAAGCCTCGCCGTTGCCACCCGTGATGGAAATGCCGGCCGCCTTGCGGCCGATTGATCTGGGCGACTTCGGCGATTTTGCGGATCATGACGATCTCGACAATCTTTGCCTGCCGCCGCGCTCGTTCGCCGCGCCCGTAATAGACAATCTGGCAAGCAGCCAATCCAAGCAGCCGAATGTTGCGGAACCTGTCGCAGATTCGGCCACTGCCGCTGCTGCGGAGCCAGTCGCCCCGGCAGAGCCCGATGTGCTGGAAGAAGGCTATTCCTCGCTGCTCGACCTTGTTCGCCCGGCGGCTCCGCGCAGTGAATTCGTGCGGATCGAAGAACCGCAAGACGACAATTACGAAATCGAGCCCGTGGTGCTGTTTCCTGGCCACACGGCCCGTCCGGGGCTGCGCTTCGCCGCTCCGGGAACTGTCGCCGAAGCTTCGGTCGCCGCCGAATCAGTGGCGGCCGCGCCTGCGGCAACCGACGTGGAAGGTCCCGCGTTGCGCCGCTTCGATCCGCCCGGCAGAGTCGCAGCGCCGTCAGGCGAGGGCTCAGCCGCTGTTCTTGCAAGCCCGGTGCGCCAGGACCCGGAAGAAGCCCAGCGCGCCTTGCGATCGGCGCTTGCCACGCTGCAACGGATGAGCGGCGCCGCCTGAGCCGTCACATTTCGTGCCACCTGGGTTGGTAAGGCTGCGCGCTTCGCAGTTGCAAAAAGTCGTTCCTTTCGTCATGGGGTTTAGTTCGCGACACTTCGCCTCGTTCGCGGCGATGCGAGTCGTGCATGACGACAGGATGGACTTTAAATGGGATTTCCAGAGCCCCAGGGCCTTTACGATGCGCGCAATGAACACGATGCCTGCGGTGTGGGCTTTGTCGCCCATATCAAAGGCGCCAAAAGTCATGCCATCGTTGGTCAGGCGCTCGAGATCCTCAAGAATCTCGATCATCGCGGCGCAGTCGGCGCCGACCCCCTGCTGGGCGATGGTGCCGGGATTCTCATTCAGATGCCCGACGGTCTGTTTCGCAAGTGGGCCGCAGCCGAAAAGCTGACGCTGCCGGCCGAGGGCGACTATGCCGTTGCCATGTGTTTCCTGCCGCAGGACGAGGCGAGCCGAAACCTGGTCATCGAAACGTTTGAAAAGTTCATTGCCAAGGAAGGCCAGCGCCTGATTGGCTGGCGAGATGTGCCGACCACGCTCGATGGGCTGGGCAAGGCTGTGATTGCCCAGATGCCGGTGATCCGTCAGTGCTTCATCGCGCGCGGCGAGAACTGCGCCGATCAGGACGCCTTCGAACGCAAGCTGCTCTCGATCCGCAAGCAGACGCAAAATCCGCTGGCGGCGATTGCCGAGAAGCATGGCATGCCCGGCGTGACCGAGCTTTACATGCCCAGCTTTTCGACCCGCACGGTGGTATACAAGGGCCTGCTGCTGGCAACGCAAGTGGGCAGCTTCTACGACGATCTGCGCAATCCCGATTGCGTCTCGGCGCTGGGCCTCGTGCACCAGCGCTTTTCAACCAACACTTTCCCCAGCTGGAAGCTGGCGCACCCTTACCGGTTCATCGCCCACAACGGCGAGATCAACACCGTGCGTGGCAACGTCAACTGGATGAACGCGCGCCGCCGCACGATGGAATCAGAGCTGCTTGGCCCCGATCTCGACAAGATGTGGCCGATCATCCCGCACGGCCAGTCGGACACGGCCTGCCTCGACAATGCGCTCGAGCTGCTGCTCGCCGGCGGCTACAGCCTCGCCCACGCGGTGATGATGCTGATCCCGGAAGCCTGGGCCGGCAATCCGCTTATGGATCCCAAGCGCCGCGCTTTTTACGAATATCACGCCGCGCTGATGGAGCCGTGGGATGGCCCCGCCGCTGTGGCCTTCACCGACGGCCGCCAGATCGGCGCGACGCTGGACCGCAACGGTCTGCGTCCCGCCCGCTTCCTCGTCACGGATGACGATCTCGTCGTCATGGCGTCGGAAAGCGGTGTGCTGCCGATCAAGGAAGACAATATCGTTCGCAAGTGGCGGCTCCAGCCGGGCCGCATGCTGCTGATCGATTTCGAGCAGGGCCGCATCATCGAGGATGAGGAACTGAAAGCCCAGCTCGCTGCCGAAGAGCCTTACGAGGAATGGCTCGAATCGGCGCAGTACAAGCTCAAGGATCTCGAAGTCGTAGAGCCCGAACTCGCGGCGCTGCCGGTGGATGCCACCAGCCTTCTGGATCGCCAGCAGGCTTTCGGCTACACGCAGGAAGACGTCTCGAAGTTCCTAGAGCCGATGGCCTCCAATGCCGACGATCCGATTGGCTCGATGGGCACGGACACGCCGATTGCGGTGCTCTCGAACCGCAGCCGCCTGCTCTATGACTATTTCAAGCAGAACTTCGCGCAGGTGACCAATCCGCCGATCGATCCGATCCGCGAGGAACTGGTGATGAGCCTGGTCTCCATGATCGGCCCGCGTCCAAACCTGCTCGGCCATGATGCCGGCAGCCACAAGCGTCTGGAAGTCGATCAGCCGATCCTGACCAACGACGATCTTGCCAAGATCCGTTCGGTCGAGGCAGCGCTGGACGGCGCTTTCCGCACCCAAACGATCGACATGACCTGGCCCGCCGAGGCCGGGGCTGCGGGCCTCGAGGAAGCGGTCAAGCAGATGTGCTGGGCCGCCACCGAAGCAGTTCTGGCCGACAAGAACATCCTGATCCTGTCTGACCGCGCCCAGGGACCGGACCGCATTCCGATGCCTGCCCTCCTCGCGACGGCGGCAGTGCACCACCATCTCGTCCGTCAGGGTCTGCGCATGCAGACTGGTTTGCTCGTCGAAACCGGTGAAGCGCGCGAAGTGCATCATTTTTGCGTGCTTGCGGGGTATGGCGCCGAGGCGATCAATCCATACGTCGCTTTCGAGACGCTGGAACAGATCCGCGTGCGCAAGGAACTGCCGCTCTCGACTTATGAGGTTCAAAAGAACTACATCAAGGCCATCGGCAAGGGCGTGCTCAAGGTCATGTCCAAGATGGGCATTTCGACCTATCAGTCCTATTGCGGCGCGCAGATCTTCGACGCGGTGGGCCTGTCGAGCGAGTTCGTCGAAAGCTATTTCACCGGCACTGCGACGACCATCGAAGGCATTGGCCTTTCGCAAGTGGCCGAAGAAGCCGTTCGCCGTCACGCCGCGGCCTATGGCGACAACCCGATCTATCGCAACATGCTTGATGTTGGCGGCATGTACGGCCTGCGCCTGCGCGGCGAACAGCACGCCTGGACGGCGGAAAACATTGCCGCCCTGCAGCACGCGGTGCGCGGCAACCTGCCCGAAAAGTATCGCGAATTCGCGCAGACGATCAATGATCAGTCGAGCCGCATGCTCACCATTCGCGGGCTGATGGAACTGAAGCCTGCCGACCAGCCGCTCGACATTTCCGAGGTCGAACCGGCGGTCGACATCGTCAAGCGTTTCGCCACCGGGGCAATGAGCTATGGCTCGATCTCGTGGGAGGCGCACACCACGCTCGCCAAGGCGATGAACAAGATCGGCGGCAAGTCGAACACGGGTGAAGGCGGCGAAGATCCGGCCCGCTTCAAGCCTGCGGCTGACGGCGAGAACATGCGTTCGGCGATCAAGCAGGTCGCTTCGGGCCGCTTTGGCGTGACTACCGAATATCTCGTCAATTCCGACGATATCCAGATCAAGATGGCGCAGGGCGCCAAGCCCGGCGAGGGCGGCCAGCTGCCCGGCGACAAGGTCGACAAGATCATCGGCAAGACACGGCATTCGACGCCGGGCGTCGGCCTGATCTCGCCGCCGCCGCACCATGACATCTATTCGATCGAGGATCTGGCGCAGCTGATCCACGACCTCAAGAACGTCAATCCCAAGGCGCGCATCTCGGTCAAGCTGGTCTCCGAAGTCGGCGTCGGCACGGTTGCCGCCGGCGTTTCGAAGGCGCGCGCGGATCATGTGACGATTTCGGGTTACGAAGGCGGAACCGGCGCTTCGCCGCTGACATCTCTGACGCACGCGGGCAGCCCCTGGGAAATCGGCCTTGCCGAAACGCAGCAGACGCTGCTGCTCAACAACTTGCGCAGCCGCATCGCGGTGCAGGCCGATGGCGGTATCCGCACCGGCCGCGACGTGGCGATCGCTGCATTGCTGGGCGCGGACGAGTTCGGGTTTGCCACTGCCCCGCTGATCGCGGCGGGCTGCATCATGATGCGCAAGTGCCATCTCAACACCTGCCCGGTCGGCGTGGCGACGCAGGACCCGGTTCTGCGCGCGCGCTTCACCGGCCAGCCCGAGCATGTGATCAACTATTTCTTCTTCGTTGCGGAAGAGCTGCGCCATATCATGGCCGCGATGGGATTTCGTACCCTGGGCGAAATGGTCGGCCGGGTCGACCGGCTCGACAGCCGTGCGGCAGTGTCGCACTGGAAGGCACATGGCATCGATCTGTCGAAGCTGCTTTACCAGGCCCCGCTGGGCGATGGACCCTCGCTGGGCTGGTCGAGCAGGCAGGATCATGGCCTGGGCGCGGCGCTCGACAATGAATTGATCGCCGCTTGCGCCGATGCACTCGAAAAGCGCCAGCCGGTGCGGATCGAAACGCGGGTGATCAACGTCAATCGCACTGTCGGGGCCATGCTTTCGGGCGAAGTCGCACAGCGTTATGGCCATGCGGGCCTGCCTGACAATTGCATCCACGTGACACTGACGGGCGTCGCCGGGCAGAGCTTCGGCGCGTGGCTTGCCCACGGCGTGACGCTGGACCTGACAGGCGATGCCAATGACTATGTCGGCAAGGGCCTGTCGGGCGGACGCGTGATCGTGCGCCAGCCCGGCCATGTTGGCCGCGAGGCGACGCAGAACATCATTGTCGGCAACACCGTGCTCTATGGCGCGATTGCGGGTGAGGCCTATTTCAACGGCGTTGCCGGCGAACGCTTTGCCGTGCGCAATTCGGGCGCGGTCGCAGTGGTGGAAGGCACCGGCGATCACGGCTGCGAATATATGACCGGCGGCGTTGTCGCCGTGCTGGGCAAGACCGGGCGCAACTTCGCCGCCGGCATGTCGGGCGGCATTGCCTATGTCTACGACGAGGACGGCGATTTCGCTGACCTTTGCAACCAGGCGATGGTCGACATTCTGCCGGTTTCGGCAGCGCGCGACGAAGAAGACGGCGCAGGCCGCCCCCAGCAGCGCACCAATGGCGTGAGCGATCCCGGTATGGGCGACATGTTGCGCCACGATGCCGAGCGCCTGCGCGTGCTGCTGGAACGGCATCACCTCCACACCGGATCGAAGCGCGCCCGCGCGCTGCTCGACGATTGGAGCAATGCGCTGGGCAAATTCGTCAAGGTGATGCCACGCGATTACGCCAAGGCACTGAAGCAACTCGAGGCCGAGCGGCTTGAAGCCGCTTCGGTTGCCGCAGAATAACACGGGGTTAGACAGTTATGGGCAAGGAAACCGGCTTCCTCGAGCTGGACCGCAAGGATCGTGGCTATCGCCCGGTCGATGAGCGCGTGAAGCACTACAAGGAATTTGTCGTCCCGCACGCCGAGGGCGAGCTGAAGGCGCAGGCGAGCCGCTGCATGAATTGCGGCATTCCCTATTGTCACAACGGCTGCCCGGTGAACAACATCATCCCGGACTGGAATCACCTGGTCTATGAGGGCGATTGGCTCAATGCGCTGGAAGTGTTGCATTCAACCAACAATTTCCCGGAATTCACTGGCCGCATCTGCCCCGCGCCTTGCGAGGAAGCCTGCACGCTGAACATCCAGGACCAGCCGGTTACGATCAAGAGCATCGAATGCGCGATCGTCGACAAGGGCTGGGAAAATGGCTGGATCACGCCGCAGGTGCCGGCCAAGCGCACGGGCAAGAGCGTTGCTGTGGTCGGTTCGGGCCCGGCAGGCCTCGCCGCCGCGCAGCAGCTCGCGCGGGCTGGCCATTCGGTGACGCTGTTCGAGAAGAACGACCGCATCGGCGGGCTGCTTCGCTATGGCATTCCCGATTTCAAGATGGAAAAGCATCTGATCAACCGCCGCATGGTGCAGATGCAGGCTGAAGGCGTGGAATTCCGTCCCTCGACCGAAGTCGGCGTGACAGTCTCGGTGGCGAGCCTGAAGGAAAACTTCGACGCGGTCGTCCTTTCGGGCGGCGCGGAAGACGCGCGCTGGCTGGAAATTCCGGGCTCGGAGCTGCCCGGGGTGCGCCTTGCGATGGAATTCCTCACTCAGCAGAACAAGCGCAATGCCGGCGACGATGAATTGCGCGCCGCGCCGAGCGGCTCGCTGACGGCCACCGGCAAGCATGTCGTCGTCATTGGCGGCGGCGACACCGGTTCTGACTGCGTCGGCACTTCGATCCGTCAGGGCGCGGCCTCGGTGACCCAGATCGAGATTATGCCGATGCCGCCCGAAACGCCCAACAAGGCAATGACCTGGCCCAACTGGCCGCTACGACTGCGCACGTCGTCCAGCCACCAGGAAGGGGTGGACCGCGACTGGTCGATCCTGACCAAGCGGGTCATAGGCGAAAACGACGTCTCCGGCCTCGAATGCATCCGCGTCGAGTGGGTCGATGGCAAGATGCAGGAAATTGCGGGCAGCGAGTTCACGCTGAAAGCGGAACTCATCCTGCTGGCGATGGGTTTCCTCGGGCCCCGCAAGCAAGGCCTGCTCGATCAGGCTGGCGTCGAACTCGACGCGCGCGGCAATGTCGCGGCGAACATGATCGACTATCGCACCAGCGATCCGCAGATTTTCGCGTGCGGTGACATGCGGCGCGGTCAGAGCCTGGTCGTCTGGGCGATCCGCGAAGGCCGTCAGGCAGCGCGCGCGGTGGATGAAATGCTGATGGGAGTCAGCGAGCTTCCGCGCTAAACCGTCAATATTCCCGGCCGTGGATGCGCCATTGTTCGATGGCTTCATCCCAGCTGGGAACGGCGTCGGCGTCATAGCCATGAATGCGTCCGGTGGCGAAAGTGCGGAAGGCGCGCATGGCTTTAAGGTGCGCGCCGCTGGTCATGAAATCGCGCATCGCCTTGCGGTCTTTCAAGACTGTCAGCGTGTGCTGAACGCCTTTGCGATTGCACACTTCTGCAAATAGCACGCCCGGCGCGCGCTGTGCCTGCCGGAATGAGGGAACGGCATGCCAGAAGAACACTGGCATTTGCCAGAATGCTTTGACCCTGAGGCCAGTTACCGAGACGTGCATGCCGTTGCCCTCTAAGTCGACCGCAGTCGCAGAATTAGCAGAGAAGACCCTGATTTTCAAAGCCCAGCGCTAGAATGCTTTGCCCCCGTGAAGCTGAAAGGTTAGCTTTGCCTGCGTCAACTTCTGGAGGTTGTCATGCGAAACTTCGCGCTCTCACGCTTGCTGGCCTGCTTCGCGCTGGCTTTGGTTTCTCCGGTCCAATTTTTGCCTGCCTTTGCATCGACCACGCGGGCCCACCCGGCAAATCACCCCGGCCAACTTGCCAGTGCCGAACCCGTAACCCAAGTGCCGCCGGGCACGCAGGCCTGGCGCATTGCCTATTGGAGCACCGACGGGGCCGGTCGGCCCCAGCGCCTTACGGGAATGGTGGTTGCGCCCCGCGGGTCGATTCCCGCGAGTCCGCGCAGCGTAATTGCCTGGACCCATGGCACCTGGGGGGTGGTGGAGAAATGCGGGCCTTCTTTGAGCCCCAACTTTTTTTCAGCCACACCCGCGCTCGCAGACATGGTCCGCCGCGGATATGTCGTGGTGGCGCCAGATTACCCCGGTCTCGGGACGTCGATGCCGCATCCTTATCTCATTGGCAGCGATACCGCCCGTTCCGTTCTGGATTCAGTCCGTGCGGCCCGGTCGATTTCCAATGCTGCTGCGGGAAGCAGGTTCGCCGTATGGGGTGAATCTCAAGGCGGCCATGCCGCTCTGTGGACGGCTTCGCAGGTGCGGGGATATGCGCCTGACCTTGATCTGGTGGGCACAGCCGCAGCAGCGCCGCCGACCGATTTGCCCGCCAACTTTCGCGCAGGTCGTGACGCCAATGTTCAGGCAATGCTTTCGGCATTCACAGCCTACAGTTGGTCGCAGAAATTCGGATTGCCTCTATCCACCTTGTTCAACCGCGCGACGCAGGGAGTTGTGGGGCGATTGGCTCGCAACAATTGCATCACGCTCGGGTCCGATCCCAAGCTCGGAACGATCCTCGGGGTAATGGCAGTGCGAAATGCAATGAAGAACAAGGATATGGGCAGATTGGAACCTTGGGCGGGGATTGCCAGGCGCAACAGCGTTGCGGCTTCCAGTGTGCCGGGGCCTGTCCTGATTGCCCAGAGCGTGAGCGATCCGGTGGTCGGCCCAGAAGTCACTCGCCAGTTTGCCCGGCAATTGTGCCGCGCAGGGCGGCCCGTTCGCTGGGTTTCGATTCCGGGCGGGGATCATGCCCATTCCGCACGGGACAGCGCCGCTGCAACACTTGATTGGATCGACGCGCGCTTTGCCAGAGTGCAACCTGCTAGTGATTGCGATTCAATTTGATTGACGCCGCTGCCTTGCCCCCGAAGATCGAGCCCTTTCACGCCATCACAATTGGCGAGTTAGCCTACAAGCTGGCTGCTGCAGGGCGTTCAGTGATCCATATGGAATATGGCCAGCCGTCAACTGGCGCGCCATCGGCGGCGATCGCGGCGGCGCACCGGGTGCTCGATGCCGATGCGATGGGTTATTGGGAAAATCCGGGCCTGAAAGAGCGGATCGCGCAGAGCTATGCCGATGATCACGGCGTCGCGATTTCGCCCGACCAGGTGATTCTCACGTGCGGCGCGTCACCCGCGCTGGTGCTCGCGCTCAACACGCTGTTTGCGCCCGGCGCTCGGGTGGCGATCGCGCGGCCGGGCTATGTGGCCTATCGCAACACCCTGAAAGCTTTGCATATTGTGCCGGTTGAGCTCGAGTGCGGGGATGCCGAGCGGTTTCAGCTGACTGCTGCGGCGTTGGCCGCGCTCGATCCTGCGCCCGACGGGGTGATTGTGGCCAGTCCGGCCAATCCCACGGGCACCGTGATTGCCCGCGCGGAGATGGCGGCCATCGCGCAGGTCTGCGCCCGGCGGAATATCCGAATTGTCTCCGACGAGATCTATCACGGCATCAGTTATGTCGGGCCGGTCGATTCCATGCTTCGCTTCGCACCCGACGCCTTGGTGGTGAACTCTTTTTCCAAATATTTCAGCATGGCGGGCTGGCGGCTCGGCTGGCTGGTGGTTCCGCCAGACTTGGTCGAGCCTGCGCGGGCGCGGATGGGCAACTTGTTCCTTACACCGCCCAGCTTAGCGCAGCACGCCGGCCTTGCCGCCTTCGATTGCTGCGACGAGCTGGAGGGCCATGTGGCGAACTATGCCAGGAACCGCGAGCTGATGCTGGCGGCCCTGCCCGGGATGGGACTGAACCACATCGCTCCGCCCGACGGCGCGTTTTACATCTATGCCGATGTCGGCCACCTGACCAACGACAGCCTCGCGTTCTGCAAGCGTCTGCTCGAAGACACCGGCATCGCCAGCGCGCCGGGCATCGATTTCGATCCGGTGGACGGGAATCGCTTCATCCGCTTCAGCTTCGCCGTATCGACGGCCGAAGTGGAGGAGGCCATGGCACGGTTGGGGCCGTGGCTGAATGCGCACGCAGAAATCTAAAGTCGCCAGTCCACGGCTCCCCGCCCATTCGCCTGAAGAAAGGCATTGGCCTGGCTGAAATGACGGCAGCCGAGAAAGCCGGAATGGGCCGATAGCGGGCTGGGGTGGGGCGCAGTCAGCACGAGGTGATGGGAGGCGGCGAGGTCTGGAACGCGCTCTGCTTTCTTGCGCGCGTGGCTGCCCCACAGCAGGAAGACACACGGTTCTGTGCGCGCCGCAACTGCGGCTACGGCGGCATCCGTTATCGCTTCCCAGCCAAGGTTCTGATGCGATCCGGCGCGGCCTTCTTCCACGGTAAGGGCATTGTTGAGCAGCAACACGCCTTCGCGCGCCCAATGTTCAAGATTGCCGTGGCCGGGCCGGGCAAGGCCGAGATCGGCGGACAGTTCCTTGAATATGTTCACCAGCGAGGGGGTCGGGCGCACGCCGCGTGGCACCGAAAAGCTGAGGCCGTGGGCCTGGCCGGGGCCGTGATAAGGATCCTGCCCCAGGATCACGACTTTCACCGCGTCCAGCGGCGTGAGCGCCAGCGCATTGAGGCGGCATCCTTTCGGCGGATAAATCTGTTTACCTGCCGCTTCCTCGGCCTTGAGAAAGCCGCCGAGACGGCGCGATTCCGGCAGCGACAGCACCGGCTCCAGCGCAGCACGCCAGCTTTTGGGGACTGGGTCACTCTGCGGCATGGGGCATTCCTGTCGTTCCGCCTCGTATGGCTCTGGCCTGTTGCCTGCCAGACCAGCCTCGCCTAAGCACCCTCAACATGGCTGTCCACTTTCACGAAGACGATCTCCCCGCCGGAGTTCTCGCCCCCGGCCCGATTGCGGTCGATACCGAAACCATGGGGCTCATTACCCCGCGCGACCGGCTTTGCCTCGTTCAAGTCAGCGATGGCGGGGGGGACGAGCATCTGGTGCGCTTTTCGCCGGGCAGCGACTATGCGGCGCCCAATCTGAAGGCGGCCCTCGCCGATCCGGCGCGGCTGAAACTCTATCATTTCGCCCGCTTCGATCTCGCCGCGATCGAGCATTATCTCGGCGTGGTGGCAGCGCCGGTATTCTGCACGAAAATCGCCAGCAAATTGGTGCGCACTTACACAGACCGGCATGGGCTGAAGGATCTGGTGCGCGAATTGCTGGGCAAGGAAGTGTCCAAGCAGCAGCAATCGAGTGATTGGGGCGGCCCCGACCTCAACGAGGCGCAGCGTGAATATGCGGCGTCGGATGTGCGCTATCTTCACGCCATGCACGAAATTCTGGTCGAGCGTCTTGCGCGTGAGGGACGCAGCGATCTGGCGCAAGCCTGTTTCGATTTCCTGCCCGCCCGCGCGAGGCTGGATCTCGCCGGATGGCCCGACCATGACATCTTCAGCCACGAATCGGCGTGAAGTTGGGCTTCGCTGAACCTGTGAACGCCTTGGCATGACTCAGGCAGCCGACCAGATCCGCGACCGCCGCCAGCACTTTGCCCTGCCGGGCGGCTTTCATGACAAGCTGGTGCGATTTCTGGCGACAGCCTTGCCCGCGGCGATCGGCGTGGTTGCGGCGGTGATGATCCTCTCTCCGCTCAGTCCGCGCGGCGAAATCAGCTTTCTGCTCGATCGGCACAAAGTGGCGATAGCGCCTGAGCGGATTCGCGTTGCCAATGCCACCTATCGCGGGCGCGATGGGCAGGGCCGGCCTTTCGCCGTGGTCGCGGGGAGCGCGGTGCAAGTGAAAGCCGGCGATCCGATAGTGCGCATGAGCAATCTCGCCGCCTCGCTGATCATGGCCGAAGGCCCCGCCAAGCTCACCGCGCCCGATGGGCAGTACGACTTCAACAATGACCGGGTGAGCGTCAACGGACCAGTGATTTTCTCGACCAGCGATGGCTATCGCTTGAGCGCCAGCGGCGTTTCCATCGATCTCAGGAACCGTCAGATTACCGGCACAGGCGGCATTTCAGGCGAGGTTCCGTCTGGAACTTTTTCCGCCAACGGCATAAGAGCCGACCTGATCGAACGGACGGTTACGCTCGATGGCAACGCCCGGCTGCGAATGGTGCCCGGCAGAATGAGGATGCCCTGATGGCAGACCGGACTATCGCGGAAGGCGGAAATTCAGCCGGTTCCTTGCTATCGCGCGCATTGCGCGCGGGCATGGCGGGATTTGCCGCAGGGGCGGCGCTCGTGGCGCTGGGCGCGGCGGCGCAAGGCCTCTCGGGCTTCAACAGCGATGCGCCAGTCAATTACGCGGCAGACCGTATCGAGCTGCAAGACAGGCAGAGCCGGGTCGTGCTTTCGGGCAATGTCGACATCAGCCAGGGTGATCTGCGCCTGCGCGCGGCCCGCACGACTGTGGCCTATTCCGATGCCGGCTCGCTGAAAATCCAGCGCCTCGACGCGACCGGCGGAGTAGTGGTCACGCGCGGCAGCGAAACCGCGCGCGGCGATGTCGCGATCTACGATTTCAATCGCCGCATCATTACACTTGCCGGCAATGTGGCGCTCAACCGCGCTTCGGACTCGCTCAATGGCGGGCGGCTGGTGATCGATCTCAATAGCGGCGTGTCGAGTGTCGACGGCCGCTCTGGCGGCTCTTCATCGGCGCTCGGCTCCTCTGGCGGCGGCGGCGGACGCGTGACTGGCTCGTTCACCGTGCCGAAAAGGAACTGATAGCCAGTGACAGGCGAAGGTTCGGGCAAAGTCGCGCTGGTAACAGGGATCACCGGGCAGGACGGCGCTTACCTGGCGCGCCTGCTGCTGGACAAGGGCTACATCGTCCACGGGCTCAAACGCCGGTCCAGTTCATTCAACACCGAGCGGATCGAGGATATCTATCAGGATCCCCATGTCGAGCATCAGCGGCTGATCCTGCATTATGGCGATCTGACCGACGCCACCAACCTCATCCGCATCGTGCAGGAATGCCAGCCCGACGAAATCTATAATCTGGCCGCGCAGAGCCATGTGCAAGTCAGTTTCGAGACACCAGAGTACACCGCCAATGCCGACGGGCTCGGTACCCTGCGTCTGCTCGAGGCCATCCGCATTCTGGGGCTGGAGAAAAAGACCCGTTTCTACCAGGCATCGACCAGCGAGCTTTTCGGACTGGTGCAGGAAGTGCCGCAGAGCGAAACCACGCCCTTCTATCCGCGTTCGCCTTATGGCGTTGCCAAGCTCTATGCCTACTGGATTACTGTGAATTACCGCGAGGCCTACGGCATCCACGCCTCGAACGGCATCCTGTTCAACCATGAGAGCCCGGTGCGCGGCGAGACATTCGTTACCCGCAAGATCACGCGGGCGGCCGCCGCCATTGCGCTGGGCCGGCAGGAGCGCCTCTATCTTGGCAATCTCGATGCCAAGCGCGACTGGGGACACGCGCGTGAATACGTTCGCGGCATGTGGCTGATGGTCCAGCAGGAAAAGGGCGATGACTATGTGCTGGCAACGGGCGAGACCACCACGGTGCGCGACTTTTGCCGCTGGGCTTTCCAGGATGCTGGTATCGAAATCGAATTTCGCGGCGAGGGCGTGGATGAGAGGGGCTTCTGCACCAAGACCGGCAAATGCCTGATCGAAGTCGACCCAGACTATTTCAGGCCCACTGAAGTCGATCTGCTGATTGGCGATGCCAGCAAGGCGCTGGCGAAACTGGGTTGGCGCCATGAAACTACCGCCCGGGAACTGGCGCGGGAAATGGTCGCCTCGGACATGGTGGTCATGCGCAACGCCGTGCTCGCGCGGGGCAACTGATGGCCGATGCTTTTCCCCTGGCCGGCAAGCGCATTTATGTCGCCGGACATCGGGGCATGGTCGGCTCGGCGCTGGTCCGGCGACTGGCGGGCGAGTATTGCACAGTCTTGACCGCGCCGCGCGAAGTGGATTTGCGCGAACAGGCACAAGTGCGCGAATGGTTCGCCGCAAACCGGCCCGACGGCGTGATCGTGGCGGCAGCGAAAGTCGGCGGGATTAGCGCCAACGACAGCCTTCCCGGCGAATTTCTTTACGACAACCTGATGATCGAAGCGAACGTGATCGAGGCCGCGCGCCAGGTCGATGTGACAAAGCTGCTGTTCCTCGGTTCGTCGTGCATCTATCCACGCCTTGCGCCGCAGCCCATCACAGAGGAGGCCCTGCTGACCGGGCCGCTCGAGCCGACCAACGAGTGGTATGCAATTGCCAAGATCGCTGGGATCAAGCTTTGCCAGGCCTATCGCCGGCAATATGGCTGCGATTTCATCAGCGCCATGCCCACCAATCTCTATGGTCCCGGCGATAATTACGACTTGTCCACCAGTCACGTGCTGCCGGCGCTGTTGCGCAAGGTGCACGAGGCGAAATTGGTGGGCAGCGATGCCATCACCATGTGGGGCACGGGATCGCCGCTGCGTGAATTTCTCCACGTCGACGATCTGGCCGATGCCTGCATTTTCCTGCTGAAGTCCTACTCAGGCGAGGAACACGTCAATGTCGGGTCCGGCAGTGAAATCTCGATCCTTGACCTTGCCCGCACCATTTGCCGCATTGTCGGTTTCGAAGGGCGGATCGAGCATGACCTGTCAAAGCCCGACGGCACGCCGCGCAAGTTGATGGACGGCGCGCGACTTGCCGGCATGGGCTGGCATCCGCGCATCGGCCTCGAACAAGGCATTGCGGGCGTCTATCAGCAATTTCTCGCCGGGGAAGACGGCACTTCGCGCCACGGTGGGCGTTGACAGCGTGAGATCAAGTCGATCACGGCGCAAGCTTCACGTTCGGGAGGCCAGCAATGTTTGGTAATGCCTATGCGGGCAAGCGGGTGTTCGTCACTGGCCACACCGGATTCAAGGGATCGTGGCTCAGCCTTTGGCTCGAGCGGCTGGGCGCGGAAGTCACTGGCTATGCGCTGCCCCCCGTCACGGATCCCAGCCTGTTCGATTCCGCAGAAGTGGCGCGCGGCCTGAAGCACATCGAAGGCGATGTGCGCGACGCCGCCGCGCTCGAACGGGCGCTGGCCGAAGCCGAGCCGGACTTCGTCTTTCACCTTGCCGCGCAGCCACTGGTGCTCGAATCCTACGCGTCGCCCGCGGAAACCTTCGCCACCAACGTGACGGGCTCGATCAATCTGATGGAAGCCATTCGCAAATCCGGCACCCGCGCCGCCGTGGTGATGGTGACGACTGACAAAGTCTATCTCAACCGCGAATGGGAGCATGCCTACCGCGAGAACGACGCGCTGGGCGGCCACGATCCTTACAGTGCCAGCAAGGCGGCAATGGAAATTGCCGTGGCCAGCTGGCGTGACAGCTTCTTTCCGCCCTCGCGCGTAGCGCAGCACGGCGTGCGCATGGCTTCGGCGCGAGCGGGAAACGTAATTGGCGGGGGAGACTGGTCGGCCAACCGTCTGATCCCCGATCTGGTGCGGTCCATGCCGCAAAACCAGCCGCCCGAACTGCGCAATCCGGGTTCGCTGCGGCCCTGGCAGCACGCGCTTGAACCTTTGGGCGGCTACTTGCTGCTCGGCGCGAAACTCGCTGGCGAAGGCGGCGAGGCCCATGCAGGCGCGTGGAATTTCGGTCCCCAGCCCACGGATGTTCGTAATGTCGGCGATCTCGCCACGGCGATGCTGGCGCGCTGGGCAAAGCCCGGCTGGACGGCAGTGACAGATCCGGATGCGCTGCACGAGGCCGGGCTCTTGCGCCTGTCGATCGATCGTGCGGTAGCTCGGCTCGGCTGGCAGCCAGTGTGGAATTTCGATGAGACCGTCGCCCGAACTGCTGACTGGTACCGCGCGGTCGATGGCGGCCAGATGACAGCCAGAATGGCCTGCGAGGCGGACCTCGATGCTTATTGCCGGGCCGCAAGCTGGGCCCATGACGAGGATACGAACTAAAATGCCTTCAGAGGAGCGTTCCAGCCGATATTCGATCCAGAAGCGCGTTCTCGTCACTGGCGGCGCAGGATTTATTGGCTCGCATTTGTGCGCCCGGCTAATCGAGCAGGGGCACAATGTGCTTTGCGTCGACAATTTCTTCACTGGCACACGCGCCAATATCGCGCCGCTGCTTGGCAATCCGAACTTCGAGCTACTGCGACACGATGTGACGTTCCCGCTCTATGTCGAAGTGGATGAAATCTACAATCTCGCCTGCCCGGCCTCGCCAGTGCATTATCAGTTCGATCCGGTGCAGACGACCAAGACTAGCGTCATGGGCGCGATCAACATGCTGGGGCTGGCAAAGCGGCTGCGCATACCGATCCTGCAGGCCTCGACCAGCGAGGTCTATGGCGATCCCAGCATCCATCCGCAGGTTGAGTCCTATTGGGGCAATGTCAATCCGATTGGCCCGCGCAGCTGCTATGACGAAGGCAAGCGCTGCGCCGAGACGCTGTTTTTCGACTATCGCAGGCAGCATAACCTGGCGATCAAAGTGGTGCGCATCTTCAACACTTACGGCCCGCACATGCACCCCAATGATGGCCGGGTCGTCTCCAACTTCATCGTTCAGGCGCTGCGGGGCGAAGACATCACGATCTATGGTGAAGGCCAGCAGACCCGGTCGTTCTGTTATGTCGACGATCTGGTGCGTGCCCTGATGGCCATGATGGCGACGCCGCACGATGTGACGGGCCCGATAAACCTCGGAAATCCGGGTGAGTTCTCGATGATCGAACTTGCGCGGATCGTGATCGAAATGACGGGCAGCAAGTCACAGATTGCCTTTCTGCCGCTGCCTGCCGACGATCCCAAGCAGCGCCAGCCCGATATTACCGTGGCGAAGGAAAAACTCGGCTGGGACGTCACTGTGCCGCTGCGGGATGGCCTCGATAAGACAATTGCCTATTTTCGCGAAGTCGTGGCCGCGCAGGGCGCTGGCTGATCAGCTGTTGTTCCCGGCGGCCCGCCAATTGAGCTGCACCGTGCCATTTGCCGGTATGGTCGCTGACCAGACGCGCTTGCCGGGCTTGTTCACCATTCCCTTGCCGAGGCCGGTGTAGGTCATGCCGTCGCCAAGTGGGAATTCGATTTCGTAACGCACCGGAAACGGATTGGCATTGCGGATCGTTGCAGTGGCACGTTCGCCCTGCCGGGCGGCTACGTCACCAGTCTGGACCTCGACCGTGACTTGGGTCGGCTCGCCGAAGGCCCACTCCACTTCCTCCTCCAGCGCCTTGTCGGGCGTGTTTCCCTCGCCCACCAGCATGCGGCCCCAGGTGCTGCCCTGGTAGACCACGATCTTACCAGCTGGCAGCGGCTCGCCAATCCCGTCCGCCTTGCGATTGCGAAAGCGAAACAGCATCTGCGGACTTTCCAGATCTACGCCGCTGACTTTTGAGCGATAGACAAGCTGGCCGGAAATCCTGTCTTTTCCGAGGAATGCGACCTGCTTTTGCGAGCGCGCGGCAACTGTGACGGGCACGGGAATGCGATAGAGCTTGAGATCGCCCAAGGCTTCCGATTGGGCAACTACGGCGGGCGCCGCGGCATTGCCCGCTTTCATATCGCGCCGCATGGCCGTGACCATAACGGCATCGGCTTCCATCGCCATGGCCATGGGCGGGGGTGCGGGCAGTGGCGGCATTGGCGGATACCAGGGATCGCTGGTGCTGCCGCGCGGCCAGCAGCCGAATTCCCGGTTGAAGCTTTCCGCCTGCCAGCGGACTTGCTGCCCGGTATCGTCGCGCGTGTCTTCGGAGCGATTGACCTTGCCGGCCACGGCCGCCGTTGTGGCATCGTTGAAGCTGGTGTCGTCGCCGCTGGCCATGGTCAGCCAGCCGAGCAGAGCCATCGACTTTCCGGTTTCATCCAGCGTCGCCACGTAAGTTGCATCCCAGTCGAAACCGGTGGCGATATAGGCCAGCGTTATGGTCACTTTGCCGCCGGGCTGGTCGCGCGTGGTCATCGAGAGCACCGGCTTTGCAGATAGAGTGGCCGGGGCTTCGGGATAGAGCAGCGTCTGGGACAGGCCGCTGCAATAGACAGCCTCGATCCCGCGCGGGCCGTCAACCAGCACGCCGCCTTGCGAACTGCGGATCGTGGCTCGCTCTTCGACGGTCTTGCCGCTCGCCGGATCAGTGCGGCGCAGAACCACTTGCTGCCCGGTGAAGGCATCGAGCAGGCCCTTGTGGCTGAGCAGCGCTGCATCGCGGTTGCGCTCGCGCGGGTCTGGGCCAAACAGGATGGCGGATTGTGGCACGATGCCGCTGGCCACGCCTTCGAAGCGCACTGTGGCAACACCGGGAGGCAGGGTAACTGTGCGCGTTTCGGCGATCAGCGCGAAAGAAGTGGGAGCGGTGCGGTCAATTGCATTGCCCACTGGCCTCGCCGGATCGCGATAAAGCGTGACGGCAACGCTGTCGGGCGCCGACGAAATGACCGGCGGCGCGGCGAGAGCGGGGGCGGGGAGTAGGAGGAGGGCGAGCAAAGCCAGAAAGCCCCTCCCCTTCAGGGGAGGGGTTGGGGTGGGGTTTGTCGTAGATTGCAAGCTTGCGCCGACTCGACAGACCCCACCCCCGGCCCCTCCCCTGAAGGGGAGGGGAGAAGGCGGCCACATCACCACGGCGTCAGGAAAGTGACAGTCAGCTCGGTCCTGCCATTGGCCGGGACCGGCACTTCCCAGTGGCGCTCATCCGCGCTTTCCTGGCTGCCCTTGATGCTTTCCTCGGGCACGCGCAAGTCGCGCCACCACCACCACTGGTTCAATCCCCCTTGCACAACATCGACCGTGACAGGCTGCGAACGCGCATTGGTGACGATGTAACGCATTTGCGTACGGTAATAGGTCTTGGGGCGCTCCACGGTCGCCTCGGTGGTGCGGCCGTCGGCGTACGTCACGCGCCAGCGCGCGAACTTCTCCCATTCGTCGAGCGTGATCACGTCGCGCTTTTCCACAACCGGCTGGACTTTCACGTCGAACGCCTCCCCGGTCTTGAGCGCCAGTGCCGAGCCGCCGGGGGTGTGCGGAATGTCGCTCTCGCCGATGAACTGCGCTTGTCCGCGGGCATCGCGCATGTAGACGCGCACTGTCCCGGCGGGCAGGGCATCGCCAATGCCTTCCGAGCGGGCGTTGGAGAATTTGAGCACAGTCGCGGCGCTTGCCGCCTCGCTGGCGTTGTTCAGCCAGTCGTTGCGGAACTCGTAGCCCTTCCGCGCGGGAACGCCGGACGCGTTGAGGAAGCCCACTTGTTTAGTCTGGGCATTGGCAATCGTCGTGCGGCCTTCGATCGGATAGACGTAGAAATCGCCGACTTGTTCGCGGCTGCCGGTTTCGGTGCCGGGCCGATTGCCACCCGGCCGGCGGACCTGGCGGCGATAATCCCCGCCATACTGGTTGACCTGGCCGACCGCGCCGGCGACCAGCAGCGTCCTGGCATTGGTGAATGTCGTGCCCGTGTTGTTGTTGAGCGTGATCCAGCCCTGCACGTCGATCTTGCCCGCCTTTTCGTCGAACAGCGTCACATAGTCTGCCTTCCAGCCCATCCCGGGGGTGAGATAGGACAGCGTGAGCGGGCGGGAGCCGCCGCGCGTGCCTTCGACAGTGACGCTCAGCGTCGGCCGCGCGCGCAAGTTGGGCGGGAGCGAATCGAACACCACGCGCACGGGCAGCCCGTCATCGCGCAGCACTTCAATCCGGTCGCCAATGCGCAGCACCACGCCGCCGTTGGCAGCGAGCACGGTCGCGCGCTCGCGGGTTTCGGCCCCGGTTGCGGGATTGGTGCGGACGAGCGTAATCGTCTGCCCCACGGCCTTCTGCATAAGCGCGGCGGGAGAGAGCAGGTCATAGTCAAAGTTCTGTTCGACCACGCCGAAGCCATCACCGGACAATGTGACAGTTTCGGGCCTGATCTGCGCCGAGACGTCGGGGAATTCCTGACGCGAACGGCCGGTGGGCAGGTTGATGTCGCGCACATCCTGCACCAGCGCCAGATTGTTGTTGTAGATCGTAACCGAAACATCGCCTTGGGCGCTGGGTGACGAACCAGTTTGTGCCACGGCGCTTGCCGCAACCAGCCCAATCCCCACCCCTACCATTGCTCGCCGCATAACCAACTCCCACCTCTGCTTTCACAAAAGTGGCGCGCTTCGGGTTAATCGCAATTGAACGGAATGAAAAAGTTCTCAGACTTGCCGCTTGCGCACTGACCAGACAAAACCGTCGAACCAGAAGTGGAGCAGCGAGCAGGCGATGAAAGGGGCCAGCAGCCACTGGATGTTGACGGTTGCCGCGAATTGATAGGCCAAGGCTACAATGAAGCAGAGGCCGATGAACACATCGAAAGCGCGGCGCGGGGGCAGGCCGAAGATGCCCTGCATCGTGCGGCCTTCCTTGATCCAGACGAGCGCAAAATACTGCACGGCGTGGTAGATGTTGATGGCGGCCAGCGCGAAGGGCGGCGAGCAGAAACCCCATGCGATCAGCGAGACCAGCCCGCTGGAGGCGATGTTCGCCAGCTTGTGCGCCGGCATCCGGTAACCCCCGCGCATGGCCTTGCGGTAGTCGAGCAGGCTCCAGCTAATCGTAACCAGCCAAGCGGCAATCGCCAGCATGCCGATAAGCCCGATATCGCCCTGCAACACGCCCGGCAGGCTGGCGATCTCTCGCCATCCCACTTGCGTGAACTGGCCAAAGGCCTGGAGATGCAGCGGCAGCGAGGCGCCGGCAGCCAGCGGTCCGACATAGAGCATCCAGTTGAGCCGCAGATCGCTCCAGCGCAGTTCTTGTGGATTGTTGCCAGCGCGCAAATCATAGATTCGCGACAGACCGAAATTCTGCATGGCGCTGTGGTGAATGTCCCAGAAGACGCTCAATACCGTGCCTATGACGAAACAGGCGGGCGAGAGCAGCAATGCGGCGAGCAGCAGGAGCGGAACGAGCGTCAGGCGTATCCGGTTCTGCGCAAAGACTTCTCGGTTGCCATAGGCCCGGGGCACGACTGCAACGAGGTGGGCATAAGTGATGACGGCGCTGGCAATGCCCAGCACGCCAATGGCGCGGGATTGCTGATCGGCGGGGAGAAAGCTGGCGAGACCCAGCCAGAGCGCGACCAAGCCCATCGCCAGCAGCGGGCAACCCCAGAACAGCATGGCATCGAAAAGCGGCCCGGCGATGGAACGCGCCGGATTGGAAAGGTCGCTGCGCAGCCGGCTCCACATCCCGCCTGAACTGGTCGGATTTACCGCTTGCGTCGCCATGCCCTGACCTCTTGCCGTAGATCTGTGTGATTACGGAGCAATGGTTAACGGAGTGTCAAATCCTGCTTATGCGCCGTGGGGGATGGGCGGCGGCAGTGCCTTGCCATGCGCGGCCCGGGCCGGATAGAGCGTGCGCGCGATGAAAGGGGGCACGGCAGTGGAAGATCAGGCGGCAGTGACACAATCATCTGACCGCCAGCGCCAGCTGCAGCGCCTGATGCTCGATTGCTTCCTGGTGCTGATCCCGGCTCTGGCGCTCTATTGCTACAACCTTATCCGCCTCAAGAACCTGGGCGATGGCGACACCGGCTGGCACATCGCGGCCGGCAAGTGGATCGTGGCTCACCGCGCCGTGCCGAGTACAGACATTTTCTCCTATACCGCCGTCGGCAAGGCCTGGACCGCGCATGAGTGGCTGGCGGATGTGCTGATGGGTCTGGCCCACGGACTTGCCGGATGGTCGGGCGTGCTGCTGCTCTACGCTATTGCGATGGCCGCGCTCGGTCTGATCATGGCGCTTTACTTGCGGCGCTGGCTTGAGCCCAAACTCGCCGCGCTGGTGCTGGGAGGCGTGATCGCCGGGCTGATGCCCTTTCTGCTGTCGCGTCCGCATGTGACGGCTTGGCCCGTACTGGCAGCTTGGACTGTCATGCTTTTGCGCGCGCGAGAGCAGGATCGCGCGCCGCCGCTGTGGGCTGCGCTGCTGATCACCTTGTGGGCCAACTTGCATGGCAGTTTCATCTTCGGTCTTCTGCTCATCGGGCCCTTTGCCGCCGAAGCCCTGTTTTCCGCCCCGGCACAGCGCCGCATGCGTGTATTCCGGGAATGGGCGATCTTTGGCATTGCCAGCCTCATCGCGGCGCTGGTCACGCCTTATGGCCTGCACGGCCTTCTGTTCCCGTTCCAGCTTACCGCGATGCCGGTTCTGGGCGCGATCGAGGAGTGGTTGCCGAGCGATTTTTCAACGCTGGGAGTCTTCGAGGTCGTCCTGCTCGGCGGCCTGACGGGTTGCCTTTGGCTGGGCGTGAAAATTCCGCTGTGGCGGCTCGCTGTCGTGATCGGCATGCTGCACATGGCACTCGCCCATTCGCGGCATCAGGCCGTGTTCCTGATTGTCACGAGCCTGATTCTCGCCTGCCCACTGGCCCGTGCGCTGGGAAAAGGTGATCCGCGTTTCAACTTGCGCACCGCGATTGCCGAGCGCCGCCGCGACGTGCAGCCGCTGTTCGTCATGATGGCGCTGCTGGCGCTGGGAATGACTGTCTGGCGCGTGGCCGTGCCCGCCGTGCGGCCAGACAGCCTGAACGTACCGGCCACGGCGATGGCAAAGCTGCCGCTTGAACTGAAACGTGCGCGCGTATTCAATGAATACAGCTTTGGCGGCAGCCTCGCGCTCGAACATGTGCCGGTTTACATCGATGGGCGCGCTGACATGTATGGGGAGAAGGCCATGCGCGATTATCTCGATCTCGCCGACCGCCCCGATGCCGCAAAGTGGCAGGCGGCAGTGCGCCAGTGGGGCATCCAGTGGACATTCCTGCCTCCGGGCAAGCCACTGGTCAGGCTATTGGACAACCAGCCGGGCTGGCGCCGCATCTATGCCGACCACTGGGCTGTGATCCATGTCAAAGACACGCCAGCCAGACCGGGCGACGCAGCCAAGTGAAATGAGATTTTGCTGACGGCAGCACTTGTGTTGCCAATACGCAACACTATCTCCTTCCCCACAGGAGGGCCTCGTTGCCATGAATCTTGAGAAATTTACCGACCGCGCGAAGGGCTTCATCCAGAGCGCGCAGACTGTCGCGATCCGGATGAGCCACCAGCGCATTGCGGCCGAGCATGTGCTCAAAGCATTGCTTGAGGACAGCGAGGGTATGGCTTCCGGGCTGATCCAGCGCGCAGGCGGCAATGCGGGCATTGCGCTCGCCGAAGTGGACAAGGCGCTGGCCAAGATTCCCGCTGTTTCGGGTAGCGGCGCGCAGGGCGCTCCCGGCCTCGACAACGATGCCGTGCGGGTGCTCGATTCTGCCGAACAGCTTGCCGCCAAGGCGGGCGACAGCTTCGTCTCGGTGCAGCGCATGCTTCAGGCGCTGGCGCTTTCGAGCGGCGCGGCTGGGCAGGCGCTGAAGGCGGCGAACGTCGATGCCAAGGCACTTGAGGCCGCGATTCAGGAAGTCACCGGCGGCCGCACCGCCGATTCCGCCTCGGCCGAAGAAAGCTATGAGGCGATGAAGAAATATGCCCGCGACCTGACCCAGGCCGCGCGCGACGGCAAACTCGATCCGGTCATCGGCCGTGACGAGGAAATCCGCCGCACCGTGCAAATTCTCGCCCGCCGCACCAAGAACAACCCGGTGCTGATCGGCGAGCCGGGCGTGGGCAAGACCGCGATTGCCGAAGGCCTCGCGCTGCGCATCGCCAATGGCGACGTGCCCGACAGCCTCAAGGACCGCCGCCTGATGTCGCTCGACATGGGCTCCTTGATTGCGGGCGCCAAGTATCGCGGCGAGTTTGAGGAGCGGTTGAAAGCCGTGCTCGATGAAGTGAAGGGCGCGGAAGGCGAGATCATCCTGTTCATCGACGAGATGCACACGCTGATTGGGGCCGGCGCGTCCGAAGGCTCGATGGATGCGGGCAACCTGCTGAAGCCTGCCCTCGCACGCGGCGAACTGCACTGCATTGGCGCGACCACGCTCGATGAATACCAGAAATACGTCGAGAAGGATGCGGCCCTGCAGCGCCGCTTCCAGCCGGTCTTCGTCGGCGAGCCGACTGTGGAAGACACGATCTCCATCCTGCGCGGCCTCAAGGACCGCTATGAACTCCACCACGGCGTGCGGATCACTGATGGTGCCATCGTTGCCGCGGCGACCCTGTCGAATCGCTACATCGCCGATCGCTTTCTGCCCGACAAGGCCATTGACCTGATGGACGAGGCGGCCAGCCGCATCCGTATGGAAGTTGAGAGCAAGCCTGAGGAAATCGAGGTGCTCGATCGCCGCATCGTGCAGCTCAAGATCGAGGAAATGGCGCTGGCCAAGGAGAAGGACCAGGCCAGCAAGGACCGGCTCGACAATCTGCGCGAGGAGCTTGCCAATCTCGAGCAGCAATCGGCCGAGCTCACCACTCGCTGGCAAAACGAGCGCGACAAGATCGCCGGCGAGGCCGACATCAAGGCGGCGCTCGATGCCGCACGTGTCGAGCTCGAGCAGGCCCAGCGCAACGGTGACTACGAGAAAGCCGGGCAGCTGACCTATGGCCGCATTCCCGAGCTGGAGCAGCAACTCGCTGCTGCTGGCGGGCAGGCAGAAAATGCCCTGCTTCGCGAGGAAGTTACGGCTGAAGACATCGGGGCCGTGGTCGCCAAGTGGACCGGCATTCCTGTCGAGCGAATGATGGAAGGCGAGCGCGACAAGTTGCTCAAGATGGAAGAGACCATCGGCCAGCGGGTGATCGGCCAGAAGGACGCAGTGGAAGCAGTCTCAAAGGCCGTGCGCCGCGCGCGCGCTGGCCTGCAGGATCCGAACCGGCCGCTGGGCTCCTTCCTGTTCCTCGGCCCTACGGGCGTCGGCAAGACGGAACTGACCAAAGCTTTGGCGGGTTTTCTGTTCGACGACGACAATGCGATGGTGCGCATCGACATGAGCGAATTCATGGAGAAGCACGCTGTCTCCCGCCTGATCGGCGCGCCTCCGGGCTATGTTGGCTATGACGAAGGCGGTGTGCTGACTGAAGCCGTGCGGCGGCGACCCTATCAGGTCGTGCTGTTCGACGAGGTGGAAAAGGCGCACCCCGATGTGTTCAACGTGCTGCTGCAAGTGCTCGACGATGGCCGCCTGACTGACGGGCAGGGCCGCCAGGTCGATTTCACCAACACGCTGATTATCCTGACCAGCAATCTGGGCAGCCAGTACCTCGCCGCGCTGGGCGAGGGCGACAGCGTCGAGCAAGTCGAGCCGCAAGTGATGGAAGTGGTGCGCGGGCATTTCCGGCCAGAATTCCTCAACCGGCTGGACGAGATCGTGCTGTTCCACCGCCTTGGCCAGGAACACATGGGTCCGATCGTCGATATACAGGTGGCGCGGGTAGCGAAGCTGCTCAAGGATCGCAAGATTTCACTCGAGCTCAGCGATGCGGCGAAACGCTGGCTGGGCCGGGTGGGCTACGATCCCGTCTATGGCGCGCGTCCGTTGAAGCGCGCGGTTCAGCGCCATGTGCAGGATCCACTCGCCGAAAAGCTGCTCGGCGGCGAGATCCCCGATGGCTCGAAAGTCAGGATCGACGAGGGCGAGGGCGCCTTGGCCATCACTCTCGGCTGAAGCGCGATTACCAGACCTGCTCGGCGGATAGCGCGAAGCGCCGCCCCAGCGCGTCGTTGATCGTCACGGGGACGATTGCACCGTAGTAGGTCTGGCCGACCCGGTTGAACAGGTTGGTCACTGAAAAGGTTAGCCGCATGCCCCGGCGCGGCTCGACGAATAGCGACGAATCGACTGTGGCGAACGGCGCAAAACGATCGAATTCGCGCGTATCGTTGGGGCTTTCACCGCGATTGGTGACGGCGGCGATCTGCGTGCCGGTGTAGCTCAGGCGGTGCATCATGCCCCAGTTCGTGCCCGCATAGCGGAGCATGAATTGCGCCTGCCAGCGGGGATCGGTCAGCAGACCGTCGGAACGCAGTGGCGCGATGCCGGTCACATCGACCATGCGGTGGCGCAGATTGAAGGCTTGCGCCGTGAGCGACAATGCGCCCGGCAATCCGACAGCATCCAGCCGGGTGGAATAGTCGAGGGTGAACTGGATCGCGGCCATGCTGATCAGCTTGCCATTGACATAACCCGTGGTGATCCCCGGATTGGCGGCATCGGAAATCACCTGGCCGTCCGCGCCGCGCCGGATCAGCGAACAGAAGATGTTGCCGTTGGCGGGGTCGCCGGCATTGAAATCGGGATTGTCAAAGCAGCCTTGCGCGATCTGCGAAGCCGAGAGGCTGGAGATCGGGCGCTGGATCGTGATGTCGAGATAGTCTGCGGAGAGAGTTAGCCCGGGCGTAAAGCGCGGGCGCAGTGCGGCGCCGAAGGTGAAGCTGCTGGCTGTTTCGTTTTCGAGGTTCGGATTGCCGCCGCTGTAACCGGGCACTGTGGCAATGGCGGCGATCAGCGGGGTTGCGGAAGGATAGCGAGCGAGCAGCGCCGTGCAATTGGCCCGCCGCACTTCGGGCACGGGTCCGCCCGCGATATTCGCAGGCGAGCAAAGATCAGGCACGGAGGTGGCGACGACGCTGCGGGGCGTGAAAAGCTCGGTCACCGCCGGTGCGCGAAACGATCGTGTGTAATTTCCGCGCAGTTCGATGTCTTCCACCGGCGCCAGCGAGCCGCCTGCAGACCAGGCCGTGAAGCCGCCATTGATCGAATTTTCGACATGCCGGACCCTGCCAAACAATTCGAGCCGGGCAATCACGCTGTGATTGGACGGCGTGATCAGCGGCACCAGCACTTCGCCGAACAGTTCATTCAGCGCGTAATTGCCGGACGTTGGCACCACGGCGGCCGATCTGCCGAGGCCCTGTTGCAGGAACAGATCGGGCGTGAACCGCGCTTTCTCGCCGCGATGCTCGAAGCCCAGGTTGAAACTCGCCGGATTGCCGAAAACAGACACTGGCGAGCCGCCGATGTTTGCGTTCACGACGAATTGCTCCATCCGGCTTTCACTGCGCGTATCGCGGAGAACATAGGCCAGTGCAGCCGCAGAGGGTGCGCCTTCACCAAACAGATTGAGAGGGGCGCAGGCGGGATCGGCTTTCGGGCTTTGGCCTGCCGGGAATCCCGTGACTGTCGCTGTGGCCGAGCAGACGATCTGTCCGCCCTGCGTAGTCACATTGATGGCATTGACGAATTTCTGCTGGTCGATTGCCTCGCCGAAATCGGTGAAATCATTGCGGCCATAGGTGAGCGAAACGGCGTAGCGAAAATCGCGCCTGCCGAGCGAAACCGAGCCTTCCACGCCCGCTACGCCGCGATAAAGGCGGCTGCGGGACGATCCCGTCAGGTCGGCAAGGTCATTGTTGGCGCGGCTGAGCTGGAACGTGGAGCCATAACCCAGGGCGCTCAGTTGCTGGCGGGCCTGCGCGCTCACAAACGGATTGTCTGTGCGGAACGTCAGAGCGCCCGAACTGCCGCCGAACAGCGTGGCATTGAATGTCGGTTGCTGGACCAGTTCGTCTGCCGCGCCTTCATAGAACAGGGCATCGGCAAAGAAGCGCAGCCGGTCGGATGCGGCGAAGTCGAATGCCAGCAGGCCGTTGATCCGGCGCAGCCGCGATGTGATCTGGGCATAATCGTTGAGCGCCAGACCGTCCCCGCCGGATGCGAGGGCGGCGGCGGCCAGCGGGCCGGGAATGGCTGCGCCGAAGGTCGTGCCGGTCGAATAGGGGACGAGATTGCCACCCGGTGCAAAGCGCCAGCCATAAGCGCCCGTGCCGCTGGAAATCACGCCGCCGCTGGTCACAGCCGGCAAGCGCAAATCGCGTATGAAAATCGTCGCGGGAAATCCGTCGCTTGCCGTGTTGTTGAAGCCGATCGCGGGATTGAGCCGCCCGTCAGTCGCGGCTGAGCGCCCGGCCGGGCCAAGCGCGGCGGCCAGATTGCCAGCGCTGCACACCCCGGCAAGGATAACGGTGCACGGATTGGTCGCCGGGCCAATATTGGCGCGGTAAAAGTCGCGGGCATTGGCCAGCAGGCCGGACTGGTGATCGACACTGAGTGCCCCGGTCAGATTGCCGCGCCCGCCGGCAAAATCGAAGCCGCCCGCAGCGGCTGCGTTCCAGCGAATAGCGTTGCCTTCGCCGGTCAAGCCGTAAGTCGCGCGGGTTTCCAGATGCGTGAGGTGCCGGCGCAAAAGCACGTTGACCGTGCCCGCCAGCGCATCGCTGCCATAAGCTGGAGCGCCGCCGATTGCGACCGTTTCCACCCGGTTGATCATGATTGCCGGAATGGCATTCAGATCCACTTGCGAACCCGCATTGGTATTCCCCAGCACGCTCGGCACATTGGATGAAACAACCCGCCGCCCATCGAGCAGCACAAGCGTGCGGTTCGAGCCGAGGCGAAACAGATTTACGAAATTCACGCCTTGCCCGAACGATGGCTGCGAACCTGCCGGCGTGACAGAGCCGCGGACGTAGCTCTGCTCATTGAGCGCATCGGCGAGGTTGGTCAGTGCGCGATCGCGAAGATAGTCCGTTTCCAGAGTCATCAGCGGTTCGGCGCCTTCCGCCCGAACGCGGGGAATGCGTGAGCCCGTGACTTCAATCTCGACTGCGCGATCATCTGGCCGATCATCTAGCGGGCGGGTTTCGCCCTGCGAGACAGCCCGATTGGCGGATTGGGCCAATGAGGCTGTGCTGAACAAAGACGCGAGAAAAAGTGGTGCCAGATATATGGCTCGAGGGATTATAGTGGACATTGCGACCTTGTGCTTACCCTCGGACGGGGCCTGTGAATCACGAGCCAATGCACGTATATTAAATGGAATTCCGCGCCTACGGAAATGTCCTTGGTTCGCCAAGTCGATTGACCGGCACCGGGCTGGCGTTTAATCGCATGCTTAAATCGCCCAGCGACTGCAGGGTGCAGGCCAAGGAAAGCATGCCATGATACTCGATTCTTCCATTGCCGCCGTCGTCACGGGCGCCGCATCCGGGCTAGGCGCGGCCACGGCGCGCGCACTTGCTGCCAAAGGCGTTAAAGTCGCCATTTTCGACCTTCAGCGCGAGAAGGGCGAGGCGATGGCCGCCGAGATTGGCGGCATCTTCTGCGAAGTGAACGTGATGGATGATGCCAGCGTTGATGCGGGTCTCGAAAAAGCGCGCGCCGCCCACGGTCAAGAGCGTATTCTGGTCAATTGCGCCGGCACGGCCAATGCCATCAAGACCATCAGCCGCGATAAAGTGACGGGCGAGATCAAGCCTTTTCCGATGGATGCTTTCGCTTTCATCGTGAATCTCAATCTGATCGGCACTTTCCGCTGCATTTCGAAGTCGGCGGCAGGCATGGTAGCGGCCGCTCCGATTGACGATTTTGGCCAGCGCGGGGTGATCATCAACACGGCCTCGGTCGCCGCGGAAGACGGCCAGGTCGGTCAGGCCGCCTATTCGGCATCGAAGGGCGGCGTTGTCGGTATGACTCTGCCAATCGCCCGCGACCTGATGAATGAAGGCGTGCGGGTCAACACCATCCTGCCTGGCATTTTCGAGACGCCGCTGATGAAGAGCTTGCCCGAAAAGGCGCAGGAATCACTCGCTGCTTCAGTGCCTTTCCCCAAGCGTCTCGGACGTCCCGAGGAATATGCCGCGCTGGCGCTGGCGATGATCGAGAACGATTACTGGAACGGCGAGGACGTGCGCCTCGACGGCGCAATCCGCATGGCTCCGCGCTGAGGGGGCGATGTCACCCCGATATTCGTCATTGCGAGCGCAGCGAAGCAATCCAGGGCGGTTTGTGCTGCCCAGGATTGCTTCGCTGCGCTCGCAATGACGAAGGGGGGGCTGGAAATGGCCGAAGCCGATCTCGGCACTCTGCCCGGCGCGCGGGCGCAATTGCTGGAAACGGCCAGCGCGATCATGCGCGAAGGCGATGTGGTCGATATCTCGCTTTCCGAGCTGTCGCTACGCTCGGGCCTCAATTCGGCGCTGGTCAAATATTACTTCGGCAACAAGGCAGGCTTGCTGAAGGCCTTGCTCGACCGGGACTGGCAGTCAATCGTGTCGAGCGTCGATGCCCTGCTGGCCAAGGATGGCTGGGATCCAGAAGCCAAATTGCGGCGGCATATCTCGAAAGTCGTCGATACCTTTTACGCCGTGCCTTACCTCAACCAGCTGACCATGCGGCTGGTGGGTGAATGCGACGAATCGGAAGCGCGGCGGATTGCCGACTGCTATCTTTCGCCAATGTATCAAGCCTATGACCAGCTTATCGGAGACGGCGTGCGAACCGGGGTGTTCCGCCCGATCGATCCGCAATTGTTCTATTTCACCGTTACCGGTGCAGTCGACCGGTTCTTCTCCGCCCGGCTGGTGCTGCGTCATTGCTTCGATCAGGACACGCTGACCGAAGAATTGCGTGACCGGTACCGCGAGCACACCGTCGACATCATCATGGCAGGCATCCTTGCCCCGCGCGGCTGATCCGGCCCCCTGGCATATCGGCGTGATCGGCGGATCAGGCCTGGCCGATGGCGTCGCGCTCGACGATGCGCAGGAGATCGAAGTCTCCAGCCCGTTCGGCGCGCCGTCAGGCCCCGTGACCACGGGCTCGCTGGGCGGCGTCCGCTTCACATTTCTCGCTCGCCATGGGGCGGGGCACGCCATCCCGCCGGGCGAAGTCAATTACCGCGCGAACATCGACGTTCTCAAACGCTGCGGTGTGACCGATGTGCTGGCCCTGTCGGCAGTGGGCTCGCTGCGCGAGGAACTGGCCCCAGGCACTTTCGTTGCCGTCGACCAGTTCATCGATCGCACGGCGGGCAGGCCCTCAAGCTTTTTTGGCCCCGGCCTTGTCGGCCATGTCAGCCTCGCCGATCCGGTCTGCCCGCGCCTGGCGAAAATGGCGAGCGAGGCCGCTGCGGCCGTGGGCGGCGATGTCTATTCGGGCGGCACTTACATTGCCATCGAAGGACCGCAGTTTTCCACCCGGGCGGAGAGCGCGCTCTACCGTGAATGGGGCGCGGACGTGATCGGCATGACAGCCATGCCCGAAGCCCGTCTCGCCCGCGAGGCAGAGCTGCCCTATGCCTTGCTCGGCATGGTAACCGACTACGATTGCTGGCGCCCGGACGAGGCGGGCGTGCAGGCTAGCGACGTTCTCTCCGTCATGCGGGCCAATGCCGAATGCGCGCGCGCGGCCTTGCGCGAACTGGCAGGCAAGCTGCCCGCACAGCGCAAGCCGAGCCCAATCGACAGCGCGCTCGATTTCGCCATTGTCACTGCGCCTGAAGCGCGCGATCGGCGACTTGCTGCCATGCTGGATGCTGTTGCGGGGCGCGTGCTTCGTTAAGACCTCTGGCCAAGTCGGCATGAATTCGGCATGAGCCGCGCCATGCATGGTTTCGCCAATCCCGCCCGGTTTCTGAGGTTTGCCCGCTGGCTCACCCCGGCCCTGCTGCTTGCCGGGATCGTCCTGGCGGGCGCCGCGCTGGCGCAAGGCCTGTGGCAAGTGCCGCAAGACCGGCTGCAGGGCGATACCGTGCGCATCATGTTCATCCACGTTCCCGCCGCGTGGCTCGGCATGGCCGGGTGGATGGCCATTGCCGCAGCGAGCTTTACCGAACTGGTCTGGCGTCACCCGCTGGCGGGCATCGCCGCGCGGGCTGCGGCCGCACCGGGAGCAGTCTTTGCCGCGATCTGCCTGGCCACAGGCTCGATCTGGGGACGCCCGGCTTGGGGCACCTGGTGGGAATGGGACGGGCGGCTGACGTCCATGCTGGTGCTGCTGTTTCTCTATTTCGCCTATATGGCGCTGGCCGATGCCGCCGCCCGCGCGAATGGCGGGCAAAACCGTATAGCTGCGATCTTCGGCCTGCTGGGCGCCGCCAATATACCGATCATCCATTATTCGGTGCTGTGGTGGAACAGCCTCCACCAACCGCCCAGCATCACGATGACGGCGCTTGGCGGCAAATCGGCCATCGATCCAGTGTTCCTGTGGCCGCTGTTAATCTCCACGCTGGGTTTCACATTGATTTTTTGCGGCGTGATCCTGGCAAGAATGCGCGCCTTGCTGGCTGACATGCAGGCCGAGGCACGGTTGCGCCGAAAGGCAATGGACTAAAGGCTATTAATCAGGCGTGGCGGCCATCTCAGACAATCAAGCTGCGTCGCCAAGGCCGAGTTCACCCAGTTTGCGGTATAGCGTCGAGCGGCCAATGCCAAGGCGGCGGGCGACTTCGGTCATGCGGCCGCGATAGTGACCGATCGCGAGGCGAATGACGTCGGCTTCAATTTCCTCAAGCGGGCGCAAATTGCCGTCGGCAGTGTAGAGCATCACCCCCACACCTTCCTGGATTGTCTGGCTGGCAGGCACGTCGGGTCCGCCAAGCATATTGGCGAGCTGGGGGAAATCATCTGAAGTCAGTGCATCGCCATCGCAGAACACCGCGGCGCGAAACAGCACGGCCTGCAGCTGGCGGACATTGCCCGGCCAGTCATAGGCGCTGAGCAGCGCCAGCGCGCCATCCGTAATGCCCAGCGGGCGAAGGCCAGGCTGTTCACCGATCCGGGCGAGAAAATGCCGTGAAAGCGCCGGAATATCGCCTAGTCTTTCGCGCAGCGCCGGCAGCGTTATTGAAACGGCACTGATTGCATCGAACAGCTCGGGAAGAAATTGGCCGGCATCGACCAGTTCCTTCAGTGGCAGATCGCTGGCGGCAATCAGGCGCGTGTCGATCCGGAAGCTGTGCCGCGCACCAATCGGGCGAACGTCCCCACGTGCAAGCGTTTCTGCCAGCCGCTCCTGCACTGAGATAGGCAGGCGGTCGATTTCGTCGATTGCGAGCGTGCCGCCATCGCAATGCTGGATCGCACCGACCTGGCGATCGAACGCGCCCGGAAATGCGCCTTTCTCATGACCGAACAGCACGGATTCGATCGAATTGGCGGGAATCGCACTGGTGTTGATGATGCGAATCGGCATGCGGGTGCGCGGGCTTGCCGCGTGCATCGCGCGAATCAGCATTTCCTTGCCACTACCGCTCTCGCCCTCGATCAGCAGCGGGCCATGCCCGCGCGCCGCCTTTGCGGCTTGCGCCAGTGCGGCCCGGAAAGTGGGCGCAGCACCGATCATGGCGTCGAAATCGAGGTTGGCTGCCATTTTTTCGGTCAGCGGCGCCAATTCATCGCGCGGAGCCTCGCGGGTCGTCGCGGCGCGCAAGGCCTGCATCAACCGGTCGGGTGCGACGGGCTTGACCAGATAATCCGTGGCACCGGCACGCATGGCCTCGACTGCCAGCAGCGGCGAGGCGCTGGTGGTGAGCATCAGGATCGGCAGTGCCGGTCGGCGGCTTTTCAGCTCTGCAATCAATGCGCTGGCATCATCGCCCGGAACCCACTGATCGAGAATTATGGCATTGAGCTGCATGCCCTGGCGCGTGCCCAGCGTGGCAATGGCAGTTTCCGAATCGTGGACGACAAGCGTGCGCCAGCCTTCACGCGCGGCGAGCGCGCTGATCAGCCGGCACTGGGCCGGTTCATCGTCAATCAGCATGAGCAGGCGCTGCTCGATTTCTGCCATTGTATCCCCGCCAGTGTCGCGCCGTATCGTCCGGGTGGATCGAAACCGCAGCCTGCTCATACCGCGCGCGGGTAAAGAGCCGATTAAGCCTCCTTGTTTGGCGTGAATTCCTTGCCGCTCCCCCTTGAGCCTGGGGGCCCTAGGGACTAGAGGCCAGTTGAATTTCTACCATTCAACTCCGCAGGGGATTGCGACATGGCTTCTGGCAACGATTTAAAAGCGGCAGAATCGACCTATTCGGGATTTATCAGCATGCTCAAGTGGGGCAGTGTGGCTGTGGTCCTGGTTGTGGCCCTCGTCATCATCCTGATTTCCTGATCTGATCATGCCTCAGGCTTTGCGGATCGCCGTTCTCAAGGAGCGGGCGAAAGGCGAAACGCGCGTCGCCGCAACGCCGGAAACGGTGAAGAAATTCATCGCGCTCGGCGCGAGCGTGGCAGTCGAAGAGGGTGCGGGCGAAAGTGCCTCGATTGCCGATGCCGACTATGCCGCGGCGGGCGCGCAAGTGCTTGCCGATGCGGCAAAGGGCGCGGATATCCTGCTCGGCGTACAAGGTCCTGATCCGCAGGCGATTTCCGGCGCCAATGCCGGCGCATGGCTGGTCGCGGGCCTCGATCCGTTCAGTCAGCGCGCGCGCGTCGAAGCCTATGCCAAGGCCGGTTTCGAGGCGCTGGCTATGGAATTCATGCCGCGCATCACCCGCGCGCAATCAATGGACATCCTTTCCAGCCAGTCGAACCTCGCCGGTTACAAGGCCGTGATAGAAGCGGCGAACCATTATGGCCGCGCTTTCCCGATGATGATGACGGCGGCAGGCACGGTCAGCGCCGCCAAAGCCTTCGTCATGGGCGTGGGGGTCGCGGGCCTGCAGGCCATTGCCACGGCCCGCCGCCTCGGGGCGCAAGTCAGTGCAACGGACGTTCGCTCGGCGACGAAGGAACAGATCCTGTCGCTCGGTGCCAAGCCAATCTTCGTCGAAAGCGTGGCGGGGATCGAAGGCGAAGGCGCGGGCGGCTATGCCACCGAAATGAGCGAGGAATATCAGAAGGCGCAGGCCGAACTGGTCTCCGCGCACATTGCCAAGCAGGATATCGTCATCACCACGGCATTGATCCCCGGCCGCCCCGCGCCGCGCCTGATCAGTGACGCGCAGATTGCCAGCATGAAACCGGGCAGCGTGATCTTTGATCTCGCCGCGCCCGCTGGCGGTAATGTCGAAGGCAGCCAGGCAGACGAGATCGTGATCCGGCATGGGGTCAAGATCCTGGGCTATTCGAACACGCCTGCGCACCTGCCCGCCGATTCTTCGGCACTGTTTGCGCGCAATCTCTACAATTTTCTGTCCGCCTTCTGGGACAAGGAAGCGGGGCGTCCGGTCCTCGACGAAGAAATCGGTGACGCCGTGCGGCTGACGCGCGGCGGCGAAGTGGTGAATGAAAGGATCAAGGGCTAAGCCGATGGACTTCATCTCGATCCTCTCGATCTTCGTCATGGCCTGCTTCGTGGGCTACTACGTCGTCTGGTCAGTCACGCCTGCGCTGCACACGCCGCTGATGGCCGTCACCAATGCGATTTCATCGGTCATTGTCGTCGGCGCGCTGATTGCAGGCGCGACTGCAGGGTCTGACTGGGCGCGCTGGCTGGGGCTGGTCGCGGTCGTGCTGGCCAGCGTCAACATCTTCGGCGGCTTTGCCGTTACTGAGCGCATGCTGGCGATGTACAAGAAAAAGGAGCGCAAATCGTGATTCACGCCGCTCCGCCAGCCTGGTCGCTGCTGGCCTATCTGATTTCGGGCATCTGCTTTATCCTGGCGCTGCGCGGGCTGTCGTCGCCGTCCACCTCGCGCACCGGCAACCGGCTGGGCATGTTCGGCATGGCGCTTGCCGTCATAACCACGCTGCTGCTGCGCGCACCGGTGCCGGAAGGCGCATTCCTGCCGGCACCAACGCCGGAAGACGTGAAAACGCTGCTGATGATCATGGGCGCGATTGCGATTGGCGGCGCGATCGGACTGGTGACCGCACGGCGGATCCAGATGACGGACATGCCGCAGCTGGTCGCCGCCTTTCACAGCCTCGTCGGGCTGGCTGCAGTGCTGGTTGGCTGGGCGGCCTATCTCAATCCCGAGGCTTTCGGCATCGTCGGCGCGGATGGGACGATCAATCCGGTTTCCCGCATTGAAATGGGCCTTGGTATTGCCATCGGCGCGATCACTTTCTCAGGTTCGGTGATCGCGTTCCTCAAGCTGGCGGGCAAGATGTCGGGCGCACCGATCATGCTGCCGGGGCGCCATGTCATCAACCTTGGCACGCTGGCGGCGATCCTGGGGCTGACGGGCTATTTCATGCTCGATCAGAGCCTGTGGGTCATCGCCGTGGTCACCGCACTGGCATTCCTGATCGGCTTCCTGCTCATCATTCCGATCGGCGGCGCGGACATGCCGGTGGTCGTCTCGATGCTCAACTCCTACTCGGGCTGGGCCGCGGCGGCGATGGGCTTCACGCTGCACAACACCGCGATGATCATCACCGGCGCGCTGGTCGGCTCGTCGGGCGCGATCCTGTCCTACATCATGTGCAAGGCAATGAACCGCAGCTTCATTTCGGTGATTGCCGGCGGCTTCGGCGCGGAAAGCGGCGCCGCCGCCGCAGCCAGGACTGACCGCCCGTGGAAGCGCGGCAGCGCCGAGGATGCGGCGTTCCTGCTGGGCGAGGCCGAGCAGGTCATCATCATCCCCGGATATGGCATGGCCGTGGCGCAGGCCCAGCACGTGCTGCGCGAGATGGCTGACAAGCTCAAGGAAAAGGGCGTTCGCGTCAAATACGCGATCCACCCCGTGGCAGGTCGCATGCCCGGTCACATGAATGTGCTGCTGGCCGAAGCGAATGTGCCCTATGAAGACGTGTTCGAGCTGGAAGACATCAACAGCGAATTTGCCCAGACTGACGTTGCCTTCATCATTGGCGCGAACGACGTCGTTAATCCTGCGGCGAAGACCGACAAGTCCAGCCCTATCTACGGCATGCCGGTGTTCGATGTCGACAAGGCCAAGACCATCATGTTCATCAAGCGTTCGATGGGCGGCGTGGGCTATGCCGGCGTCGATAACGATGTGTTCTACATGGACCAGACGATGATGCTGCTCGCCGATGCCAAGAAAATGGTCGAGGAAATCGTCAAGGCGCTGCAGCACTGATGCTTCGCCGCGCCGCGATACTGGTAGCCATCGCGCTGACTGTGCCCGGCTGCGTTTCCAAGCTGGCCTATGGCCGGGTGAAGAGCGCGTTCTTCGAAGCGGGACTTTCCGAGGCAAATTCGGCCTGCATGGCAGAGCGGCTCACGGACAAGCTTTCGATCATGCAATTGCGCAAGCTGCAGGCGCTGCGCGGTGAGAAGCGCAGCCTTGCCGACTATGTCGCGGCGGTGCGCCGGGTGGGCGATCCCGAAGTGCTGGCAGTCACTGCCACGGCGGCAGCAGTCTGCACTACGGGGATCGGGCGCTAGACCTGTCCCCTGCCTTCGCCTATCCTGCGTGCGGCACAGGCACCCCCAACAAGGATACGGACATTGCGCAAACTCGGCCTCATTGGCGGCATGAGCTGGTTTTCCACTCGCACTTATTACGAACATATCAATCGGCTCGTGAATGCCAGGATCGATCACAATGCCTCTGCGCCGCTGCTGATCGAAAGCCTGGATTTTTCCAGCCTGGCCGGCATTTCCAGCGCCGAGGACTGGGCGCGGGCAAGCGACGTGCTGAAGGATTCGGCCAAGCGGCTCGAAGCGGCGGGCGCCACGGCGCTGATGATCGGCGCGAATTCGATGCACAAGGTCTATGACGATGTGGCCGCCGCTGTCGCTGTGCCGATCATCCATATTGCCGAATGCGTTGGTCAGCGCATGGCCGACAAGGGCGTGCGCCGCGCGGCCTTGCTTGGTACGCGCAATGTCATGATCGACAGTTTCTATCGCCAGAAGCTGATCGCCCGCGACATCGAACTGCTGCCGCCTGAAATGAAAGATGTCGATGCGCTCGACCGGATCATTTACAAGGAGCTGATCAAGGGCAAGGCCAGCCGCCAGTCCGAGCGCGAACTGAAGACCATCATCACCAACCTTGCGCAAGACGGCGCCCAGGCGGTAGTGCTGGGCTGCACCGAGCTTGAAATGATCGTCGACGTCGATGCCAATGTGCTGCCGATCTACGATTGCACCCGGATCCACGCCGAAGCGGCTGTGGAATGGATTTTGGGGTGACGCGCGCGCCCTTCGCGTGCGATCCCGCCAAGTCTCGCGGACGCGAGTTTCCGCTCGAAGGCGCAATCGCGCGCGGGCCGCGCAGCACGTTTCAGCGCGACCGCGACCGGATCATCCATTCGGTCGCCTTTCGGCGGCTACGACACAAGACCCAGGTCTTTGTTGCGCCTGACGGCGATCATTACCGGGTCCGCCTGACGCACAGCCTTGAAGTCGCGCAGATCGCACGAGTCATTGCGCGCGCGCTGGGCATCGACGAGGATCTGACTGAAGCTCTTGCTCTGGCACATGACCTGGGGCATCCGCCCTTCGGCCATGCGGGTGAGGATGCGCTGGAAGCCGCGCTGCACGCCCACGGCGGTTTCGATCACAACGCGCATTGCCTGCGGACGGTGATGCGGCTCGATTCGCCTTACTGCGAACATGACGGGCTCAACCTCAGTTGGGAGATGCTGGAAGGCATTGCCAAACACAACGGGCCGCCGCCGCTCATCAATTGGGCCTTGGCGGAGCTGGATCAGGCTTACTCGCTGGACCTTGCCACCTGGCCGAGTCTGGAAGCGCAAGTCGCGGCAATTGCCGATGACATTGCCTATGACAACCACGATATCGACGATGGCCTGCGTGCAGGGTTCCTCACGCTCGACGAATTGCTGGCCCAGCCTTTCATCGCCGACGAGTGGCGGCAGGTGGAAGCGCGCTTCCCCGGCGCTCCGCTCAATCGGCAGCTGCGTGAGCTGGTGCGCAGCCAGATTGGCCTGATGGTCAATGATGTGCTTGCCGAAACCGGACGGCGCGTGGAGGGAATGGCCAGCCCCGCCGATGTCCGCAGGGCAGGTCGGGCCAGCGCCGGTTTTTCGAGCGAAATGGCGGAGGCTGAGCGCGGTCTCAAGCGTTTCATGTATGACAAGCTCTATTATCATCCCGAACAAATGGCGACGGCGGCCAAGGCCCGCACGCTGATTGCAGAGCTCTATGCGGCTTATGCCCAGGAACCGGGGCTGATGGACGAAACCTGGTTTGCCCGGCTGCCTGCGCATGAACCGCAGCGCAGCCGGCACATTGCCGATTACATCGCAGGCATGACGGACCGGTATGCCATTCGCTGTCACGCCCAGATCTATGGCCGCACGCCAGAAGGACTCGGGAATGTCTGATCCAGTGCGGATTTGCCTGCTGGGCGCCACTGGACTTACGGGCTGGACAATGATCGAGCGGGCGGTCGGCCGCAGGGGCATTGCGCTGCATGCCTTGTCGCGGCGCCATGTCGAGCTGCCCAAAAGGGCGCGGATGGTCATGGTGGTATGCGAGCCAACGGAGTGGCCGGAGGAAATCGCCAAATCGAAGGCCCGCGTGCTGGTTTGCGCGCTGGGCACCACAATGCGCGAGGCAGGCAATGACGAGGCCGCCTTCCGCGCGGTCGATCATGATCTGGTGCTGCGCTGCGCCCGCGCCGCCAAGGCCGCCGGGATTGAACATATGATCATGGTTTCATCGGTGGGGGCGGATCCCAATGGCCGCACTTTCTACCTCAAGGTTAAAGGGCAGACCGAGGAAGCGCTGGCCAAGATCCGCTTCCGCCGGCTTGATATTCTGCGCCCCGGCCTTTTGCGCGGACCACGCGGCGATGTCCGGCCCGCCGAGCGGCTGGGGCAGATGTTTGCGCCGGTGGCTGACATGTTGCTGCATGGCAAATACCGAAAGTACCGTTCGATGCCGATCGATGTCCTCGCCGACGCGATCTTTGCGCTTTCGCGCGAGAAGGCGGGTAGCCGATTCATCCATGAGCACGATGCCATCCGCTACGCGCTTCGTCGCCGTGGTGGATAAGGCAGTCGAATTTCGTTGACTCGAATCGGGCGCGCCCGCCATCCCGGCCCTGTCGCTGACCGCGCGGGAGAGTTCCCCTTGATCCATCCGGATTTGGGGGCGCCGAAGGAGCAACCGCCCCGGAATCTCTCAGGCTCAAGGACCGCGTGGGTCGTTAGCGATGCTCTGGAAAGTGTTCCCGCCCTGGCGGGGGCCGCCGAAGGGGTAACTCCGGGCTGGGTCTCGGGGGAAAGCTCTCAGGTTTCCGCGACAGAGGGGGCGCCAGTTCAGGCCTGGAACAGGGTCATTGGTGCATTCTGTGCGGGAGTCATTGCGCGTGAGCGATAGTCAGCAATTGGACGACGATCAGGCCGAGCCGCAAGTGCTGCCGCTCGACGCATGGCATCGTGCCCGCGCCGCGCGCATGATCCCGTTCGCCGGTTATGACATGCCGGTTCAATATGAAGGCATCATTGCCGAACACTTGTGGACGCGCGCGCATGCGGGCCTGTTCGATGTCAGCCATATGGGCCAGCTGGAGATTTCCGGAAATGGCGTTGTCGCAGCCATCGAGGCAGTTTTGCCGATCGACCTTTCCACCCTGCAACCCGGCTCGGTACGCTACTCGCTGCTCCTTGATGAGAACGGCGGCATACTCGACGACCTGATGGTGACCAACCGGGGCGGCACTTATTACCTGGTCGTCAATGGTGCGACCAAGTGGGATGACATAGGCCACTTGCGAGAGCACTTGCCGGACGAAATCACTCTCAATCACCTCGCTGAGCATGGCCTGCTGGCGTTGCAAGGGCCGGAAGCGGCGAGCGCGCTAGCGCGGCTGGGGCTGCGCCCCGCCATTCCCGGCATGCCCCAGGTGACGGACCTTACGTTCATGAAAGCCGCACCCTATTTCTGGGACGAAGTGCCGCTTGGCATAAGCCGCTCGGGCTATACGGGCGAAGACGGCTTCGAGATTTCAGTGCGCGCGGAACACATTGCCGCACTCGCCGATGCGCTTTGCGCCCAGCCGGAAGTGAAACCGGTTGGTCTTGGCGCGCGCGACTCATTGCGGCTGGAAGCGGGATTGCCGCTCTATGGGCATGACCTTTTGCCCGAGACTGGCCCGGTCGAGGCGGGACTTGCTTTCGCCATCAACAAGCGAAGACGGACCGAAGGCGGATTTCCCGGGGCTGATCGAGTTCTGGCCGAGCTGGCCAATGCTCCAGCACGCAAATGGGTGGGCCTTGCTCTGGAGGGCCGCCAGGCGGCGCGTGAAGGGGCGGAAGTCTATGCAGGCACCGTCAAAGTTGGCGAAGTCACGTCAGGCGGATTTTCCCCCAGCCTCGAGCATCCCATTGCCATGGCCTATATCGACGTTGCCTATGCCGCCGCCGGCGCTGAAGTCGAAATCGACGTACGCGGCAAGCGCCTGCCTGCCCGCGTTGTGCCCACGCCGTTCGTCCCCCACCGTTATCACCGCTAGGAGCCGCCAATGAGCCGCTATTTCACCAAGGATCACGAATGGATCGAAGTCTCCGGCGAGGAAGGCACTGTCGGCATTACTGACTATGCGCAGAGCCAGCTTGGCGACATCACTTATGTTGAGCTGCCGGCCGAAGGGCAGGCGGTGAAAGCGGGTGAGGCCGTGTCCGTGGTCGATTCAGTCAAGGCAGCTTCGGATGCCTACAGTCCGGTCAGCGGCACGGTGGCGGCAGTCAATGCCGACCTCGATAGCGCTCCAGAACTCGTCAACAGCGATGCCGAAGGCGCAGGCTGGCTATTCAAGCTGACCTTGGCCGACAGCGGTGAGCTGGCGGCGCTGATGGATAAGGCGGCCTACGATGCCTATGTCGCGGGGCTTTGAAATCCTCCCCGGAACGGGGAGGGGGACCGCCAGCGCAGCTGGTGGTGGAGGGGGCTGGCATCCATGCGCGCCCTTCTTGAGGTTGCACAATGCGGAGGACCCCCACCACCACTTCGTGGTCCCCCTCCCCGTGCCGGGGAGGATCTAGCATGCGTTACCTCCCCCTGACCCCTGCCGACCGCACGGCCATGCTCGGCGTGATCGGTGCGGACAGTGTTGACGACCTGTTCGTCGATGTACCCGCCCAAGCCAGATTGTCTGGCCCAATCGAAGGGCTGCCTGCCCACGCCAGCGAAATGGCGGTCGAGCGGCACATGGCGCGGCTTTCGGCGCAGAATATCAGCGCTGGTTCGGCGCCGTTTTTCATTGGCGCAGGTGCCTATCGCCACCACGTTCCCGCCAGCGTCGATCATCTGATCCAACGCGGCGAATTCCTCACCAGTTACACGCCCTATCAGCCCGAAATCGCGCAAGGTACTTTGCAGGTCCTGTTTGAATTCCAGACGCAGGTTGCCCGCTTGTTCGGCACTGACATCGCCAATGCATCGCTCTACGATGGCTCGACAGCCTGCTGGGAAGCCATTGCTATGGCAGGCCGCGTCACGCGGCGAAATCGCACGGTCATTTCCGCAGCGCTGCATCCGCACTACGTGGAAACCGCCCGCACCATGGCGCGCTTCACCGGCGACCGGCTGGCAGTGGGCCGGCTCCGCCTGGATGCCGCGCCGGACGATGCCGAATTGATCGCTGCCATCGATGGCGAAACCAGCTGCGTCGTCGTGCAATATCCCGATATTTTGGGGCGCATTCCCGACTTGGCAGCTATTGCCGAAGCCGCCCATGGGGCAGGCGCATTGCTGATTGCGGTAGTGACGGAGCCAGTGGCGCTTGGCCTGCTCGAGGCGCCGGGGCATCTCGGCGCGGACATCGTGGTGGGTGAAGGCCAGTCGCTGGGCGTGGGTCTGCAATTCGGCGGGCCATACCTTGGCCTGTTCGGTGCGTCCGAGAAATTCGTCCGGCAAATGCCCGGGCGGTTATGCGGCGAGACAGTTGACGCGGATGGCAAGCGCGGCTTCGTCCTCACGTTATCCACTCGTGAGCAGCATATCCGGCGTGAGAAAGCGACGAGCAATATCTGCACCAATTCAGGGCTTTGTGCGCTGGCATTCAGCATCCACATGACTTTGCTGGGCGGCGAAGGACTGGCGCGGCTGGCACAGGTCAACCATGCGCGCGCGCAGGCACTGGCGGTGCGGCTGGCCAGGATACCGGGCGTTTCCCTGCTGGGTGATGCCTGGTTCAACGAATTTACCGTGCTGCTGCCAGTCGATGCTTCGCGGGCCGTCAGCCGCATGGTCGAGGCGGGCGTGCTGGGCGGCGTGCCTTTGGGCAGGCTTTATCCGAGCGAGGCTGACCTTGCCCATGGCCTGCTCGTCACTGCCACCGAGACGGCGAGCGACGAGGACATTGAAGCCATGGCCGCTGCTCTTGAAGGAGCTATCGCATGACTGCAATCAATCCATCGGGATGGCGGCCCGGCAAGGGCGATGGCAGCGCGGCGCCCTCATCGCCCACTGCCAGCGGTGACCGCGGCCTTGCCCTTGAAGAAGCGCTGATTTTCGAACTCGGACAGCCGGGGACATGCGGCGTCGATTTCGACGATGAGGAAATGCCGCCCGCCGCGGCTTTGACTCGCTTCCTGCGCAAGACGCCGCCGGCATTGCCGGGGCTGTCAGAGCCGGAAGCCGTGCGCCATTACACCCGCCTCAGCCGCCAGAATTATGCCATTGATCTGGGGCCTTTTCCGCTGGGCTCGTGCACGATGAAGCACAATCCGCGGCTCAATGAGAAAGTCGCGCGCATGGCCGGGTTTGGCGATGTGCATCCCTTGCAGCCCGTCGAGACTGTGCAGGGCGCACTCGCCGTAATCGCGCAGCTGGCAGACTGGCTGATGGCGCTGACTGGCATGGCAGCAGTAGCGATGACTCCCAAGGCGGGCGCACATGGTGAGCTGTGCGGAGTGCTGTGCATCAAGGCAGCGCTGGAAGCGCGCGGCGACCCGCGGACTGTGCTGCTGGTTCCCGAAAGCGCACATGGCACCAATCCCGCCACGGCCGCCTTTGCCGGCTTCTCGGTGGAATCGATTCCTGCCGGACCGGATGGCCGCGTCGATCTTGGCGCGCTGCAGTCCCGGCTCGCACCGGACATTGCCGGGGTGATGATCACCAATCCCAACACCTGCGGCCTGTTCGAGCGCGATATGAAGGCGATTTCGGACGCAGTCCACGCTGTGGGCGGCTATGTCTATTGCGACGGGGCGAATTTCAACGCGATCGTCGGCAAGGTCCGGCCCGGCGATCTCGGCATCGACGCGATGCACATCAACTTGCACAAGACTTTCTCGACGCCGCATGGCGGCGGCGGGCCTGGGGCAGGGCCGGTTGTTCTGTCGGAGGCGTTGGCGCCGTTCGCCCCGCTGCCATTCGTCAGCAAGGGTGCGGACGGGTCGTTACGGCTGGTGGAACAGCAAGGCGAGGGCAGTCAGAATTTCGGCCGTGTCGCCGCGTTTCATGGCCAGATGGGCATGTTCACGCGCGCGCTGGCCTATATTCTCAGCCACGGTGCAGATGGACTGCGACGGGTGGCAGAGGACGCCGTGCTGGGCGCCAATTATGTGCTGCGCAGTCTGGAAGACGTGCTTGATGCGCCCTTCGCAGCCAGCGGCCCCTGCATGCATGAGGCCTTGTTCAGCGATGCGGGTCTGGCGGAGGGTTTTTCAACTCTGGATGTCGCCAAGGGACTGATCGATGAAGGGTTCCACCCGATGACGGTCTATTTCCCGCTCGTGGTCCATGGCGCAATGCTGGTCGAGCCGACCGAAACCGAAAGCAAGGCTGGGCTAGACCGCTTCATCGCTTCGCTGCGCAGCCTCGCGGAGCGAGCGCGTGCAGGTGACGAGGCGCTCAAGAGCGCCCCGCACTTTGCTCCCCGCCGCCGGCTTGACGAGACTTTGGCAGCTCGCAAGCCGGTTTTGGCGTGGCGGGGCGATACGACTACTTGTTGATCGCATCCGACGTCGTATTGGCAGCCGATTCAAGGTCCTTGCCGGCGCCGCGCACGGTGTTGCAGGCTGTGGCCGTCAGGGCGATGCTGGCGATGGCGAGTGTGATCAGGGTTTTGCGTAGCATTGGTGTGGTCCTTTTTGTGACGGAATAACGCCTATAACCACACAACTGTTCCGCGCATTAATCAGGTGCGGTCTGGATAGGGGCAGCTGCGGTGAGCGGTGAGGCTTTTCGGACAAGCCGGTGTTCGCGCCAGGCAATGATCATTCCCGCTGCCACGATCAGCGGCGCGCCGAGCCAGGTGGTGATCGGCGGGACGTTGCCCCAGACAATCAAGCCGTAGCCGGTTGCCCAAATGAGGGAGGAATAGTCCATCACAATCACACTGACGATCGCCCCGCGCCGCAGCGAGGCTGTCATCATCAGCTGACCGATGGTACCCGACAGACCAAGCCCCAAAAGGAGAGTGAGCTGCCAGAGATCGGGCAGCCTGAAAGGAACGAGCGGCAACAGGGCAAGGGCAATCAGCGTCCCGTAAAGCGAGAAATAGAACACAATCGAAGCCGCTTCTTCGGTGCGGCCAAGATCGCGGATGAGGTAGCTTACGATGCTCACGACCAAACCCGAGCCCAGGCCAGCCAGTGCGCCGAGCAGCGGCAAAGGATGCCCGCCGGGTTGGGCAATGACCACGACACCGGCGAAGCCGAGAATAACCGCAGCCCAGCGCCAGTGGCCGATATGTTCGTGCAGCACCAGTGAACCGATCAACACGGCGAACAGCGGGGCAGTGAATCCCAGTGTCGTCGCTTCGGGCAAAGGCAACAGCATCGCCGCACCGAAAGTGCAGACCATGCCGATCATGCCAATTGCCGACCGCGCCACGTGGCCCGACATGCGCGCTGTCTGAAGCCGGGCCAGGCCGCCATGGGCGGCCAGCCAGGCCAGGATGACAAGCACTGGAACGATTTGCCTGCCAATCATGAGCAGCGGCAAGGACACACCCTGCTCGCCCGCCAGTTTGACCAGCATGGACATAGTGGCAAATGCCAGGGCCGAACCCAGTCGGAATAGCAAAGCAATGATGGGGCGTTGTTCCACCCGGCGGCTTTAGCTTTCAGGTCCGACGTGGCAAGGGCCGGAAATGGATTCGCAAGCTGTCAGGCTCGCACTCGGCGGCGCTCTTGCCGTGGTAGTGGCCGTGGTCGCCTGGCTGGGCGACTATCGCCGCATGCGCCGCCGCGATCCCGATGCCGTGGGCTTCATGCCGTGGACGGGGCTGTTCTTCTGGGCGCTGTTCGCGGCCTGTGCCCTGCTGGGGCTGGCCGCGAAAGCGTGGCTTGCCAGTTAGAGGCAAGCCTCGAGATAGGCTTGGTCGAAGCCGAACTGGCGCGCCTTTTCCAGCGTATAGGGACGCAGGCCCGAAGCGCGGAATTCGCCGATGATCTTGCCGTCGTCGCTCTCGTCGAGATATTCGAACTTGAACAGGTTCTGGGTAACGATCACGTCGCCCTCCATGCCGATCACCTCGGTGATGTCGGTGGTCCGTCGCGAACCGTCGCGCAGACGCTTGACCTGAACGATGATGTCGACCGATTCGGCGATCTGGCGGCTGATGGCTTCCTTGGGGATTTTGATGTCGCCCATCAGGATCATGTTTTCCATACGGCCAAGGCATTCGCGCGGGCTGTTGGCGTGGAGCGTACACATCGATCCGTCGTGACCGGTGTTCATCGCGGCGAGAAGGTCGAAACATTCCGCGCCGCGAATTTCGCCCAGGATGATCCGGTCAGGACGCATACGCAGTGCGTTCTTGACTAGGTCGCCGATGGTGATCGCGCCTTGGCCTTCCAGGTTGGGCGGGCGAGTTTCCAGCGGTAGCCAGTGCGGCTGCTGCAGGCGAAGTTCGGCAGCGTCCTCGATGGTCAGCACGCGCTCGCCCGGGTCGATCATTTTCGACAGGGCATTGAGCATGGTTGTTTTACCGGAACCGGTACCGCCCGAAATGACGATGTTCATCCGGCAGGCGCCGGCGATTTTCAGCGCGGTGGCCATCTTTTCGCTCATCGAACCGAAGTCCTTGAGCATGTCGATGGTGATTGGCTTTTCGGAAAACTTACGAATCGAGATGGCAGTGCCGCGAAGTGACAACGGCGGTACGATGACGTTAACGCGGCTGCCGTCCTTGAGGCGCGCGTCGGCCAGCGGCGTGGTCTGGTCGACGCGGCGGCCGACTTGGTTGACGATGCGCTGGGCGATCTGGAACAGATGGTTTTCGTCGCGGAAGCGGATGCCCGAGAGCGTCAGCTTGCCCTTCTTTTCGATGTAAGTCTGGTTAGGGCCATTGACCATGATATCGGAAACGTCAGGATCGGACAGCAGCTCTTCCAGCGGACCGAAACCGAGCAATTCGTCGATCAGCACTTTTTCCAGCGCGAACTGCTCGCGGCGGTTGAGCGTGACTTTCAGCTCGGCCAGCACTTCGAGAATGATCGGGCGGAATTCTTCGCTGAGCTCATCTTTGGTCAGCGTCGCTGCGGCTTCAGGGTCGACGCGTTCAAGCAGGCGCGGCAGCACCTGTTCCTTGAGCTTGTGGACCGATGCCTCGAAACCGTCTCCGTCTTGCGGGCCATCGTTCACCGAATTGGCGCGGTCGGCAAGGCGAGTCATGGCATCGGCGCGCAGAGTCGCCTGATCTACCGGACGATCGAGGGCTTCCTCTGAAGGCAGAGGAGGAAACTGATCGCCATTGCTTTGGCCCGGCAAAGGAGCCTGACCGGGAACCGGCGCGCCGCCGCCATCGCTGCCCCGCATCGGACGCGCAACGCCGAAAGCCGGCCGGGCGGGTTGCATCCCGCCTGCTCCATTCCGTCGACCGAAAGCGCTCATTTCTGCACGTATCCTTATCGCTGCAAGCATCGATTGCGGCTGCTGAGCCTCAATGATGATTGAACAATAGGGTTGAAACTTTGATAACTTCCTAATGCGAGGCGGCAGAAACGCGCTCTGCGGGAAGCTGGATTGTTACTACCGGTCGCAAGTCCACAGAGCTACGAGATGCGCGGTGTAGACTTCCGGGAGGCGGCGAGTGGTCGCCAGTTTGCAGTGCGCCGCGAGATAGGCGTGGACCAGTGGCGCGCTCGCCTGATTTTCCTCCCGAGCCGGAAAATCGGGATAGAGGATGATAGCGGTCGGCCGCCAGGCAAGGATCTTTCGCACGGCATCGGCGGTCCCGATGTGGCTGACATCATGCTCGGCCGGAAAATAGAGATGTAGCGGATAGTAGAGCGGGCTGGGCGGGTAAACGCCCACCTGACGATAGAGGTCAACCGGGCCTTCGAAGACCAGCAAGCGCGGCTCCGGCGCAGAAGCGCGAATGACGGACGCAAAGGCCGCCATGCCCTCACGAGACGCGCTGCGGCTGGCAAAGTCGAATGCGGGGCCGAGCATCAGGCCGAAGGCAATCACGGCAACACCGGCAATGCGGCCAGTCCGGTGCAGGCCGAACGCGCATCCCGCCGCAAGACTGACGGGCAGGCAGACGGGCAGCAGGTAGTGTTCGTAGAAATTGGGAACGGCGGCAAAGCCAGCCAGCGCCGCCGCCAGCCAGCAGGCAATGAACCAGCGCGGCGCGAGCGGATTTTGCGGGGGCAAGGCGGCGCCGATCAAGGCGGGCAATAGCGCCGGTGCGAAAAGCATTGCCAGCGTGGCAATGCGGCGACCGGCATCGCCTGCCGGATTGTAGCTCTTGGCAAGATTGGCCGTGACCATCGCATGCCAGAACTCCGCGAAATGCCCTGCTCCCGCGTAGAACATGGCAAACAGCGCCATAGGGGCAATTCCGAGTGCCGCCATACCGATCACGGTAAATGCCAGGCGCGAGGCGGGCATGCCGCCGCGTACCAGCCGCCAGAGGGCAAACCCGCCAAAATACAGGCATTCGAAGATCGCCGTCTGCTTGAACGTCAGGACTATCCCCGCTGCCAGCATCGCGCCAAACAAGACTGGCGGAGCTTCGCCGCGATCGACCGCGGGCATTGCCTTGACCAGTCCGAGGGCCGCCAACGCCATCCAGAAGTTGTAGAACACCGGCGACTGGCCGCCGCCGCCGCCGAAGAAGACCAGGAGAACGAGATAGAGCGTGCTGCCCAGCGCCGCTGCGCTGGCAGTCGTGAAATGACGCGCGATCAACGATATGACATAGGCGGTGGCCGCCGCGAACAGCAGCGCCGCGACCTGATAGGCGATGACTGACGATGAAAACGCGCCAGCCAGCGCGTAAGTCAGGAACAGCCCCGGACCCTTGCGATCCCAGACATCGACGTATGGCAGTTGGCCCTGCCACAGCCTGAGGCCGCCCTGGAAATAGAAATATTCGTCATTGAAGTAATTGGTGTCCCCAAACACCGAAAATCGGCTGAGAAGGGCAAAAGCCAGCAGCCACAAGGCAAGCCAGATGCCGGCCCCGGGCGGGCCTGGCGCGGCCAGTGGCTGTCTTGTCTCGCCAGTCAATTCGAGGCTCCGGTCGGGCATAGCCAGGTGCCATGCCTAACCGCGCCGCCAAGCGGGTGCGAGAGGGGAATCGGTCTTGTCCCCGGCTTCGCATATCCGGATATGCGAAGCCGGGGACAAGACCGATTCCCCTCTCGCACCCGCTTGGCGGCGCGGTT